>Ga0182736_1000710_pt1 | contig 43351 bp, 66 predicted proteins | sample eDN5th30CKraftBY_FD_128882 | JGI IMG/M metagenome (GOLD analysis project Ga0182736, IMG submission 128882) | Enriched backyard soil microbial communities from Emeryville, California, USA - eDNA 5th pass 30_C Kraft BY (version 2) (version 2) | ecosystem: Environmental > Terrestrial > Soil >... | reverse complement strand
CTTGAACACGCCGGCTCATCGTCCAATCTCCACGAGCACGAAGCCCTTCTTTTCTGCGTCCAGCGCGCCGTCCAGGGTGAGGGGCCGGAACTGGCTGTCATCGATGCCCAGCGCCGCGGCGATGCCGTCCAGCCGCGGCTTCTCGGCCGACAGCAGGCCGTCCAGGTCGCGGCGGACCTTGTTGGGAGCCACCCAGGTAATCGACACAGGCACTTGGCCGACGGGCGCCATGCTGTTCCGGCCCAGCGCCTCCTTGGCGGCGAAGAACGCCGACTCGCGCGCGCGCACCTTGGCCGCGTGGGTGGTGCCCCAGTGCTTGCCGCCCTTGCGGTTTGCCATCAGGCTGGTGTCGGGCCATGGCAGGCGAATGGTCAGGCGGTCCAGAGTCATGCGACCTCCCCAGCGCTTAGATCCAATCCGAGCGCGCGCTTTGCCATGACCAGGACGGTGATGGCGTAGCGCTTACCGCCCTTGCGCTGATGTTCCTGCAGGATCTTCAGCGCCCAGCGGCGCTCGCTCGGCACCGTCGTTGCTTCCGGGAGGTCGATCATGCTTGCCTCCGATAGCTGGGCCAGTCGAACACCACCATCCGGCCGCCGCCCTCTCGCAGACGATCAATGACCCGCTCACCCAGGTACTCGGTCAGCGGCTCCTTCGCCAGATTGCTGATCACGATCGTCGGCTTGAGCCCTTGATATCGGCCGTTGATAACCTCGAACAGGTACATCTTTTCCGTCTCGCTGCCGAACTGCACGCCGACCTCATCAAGAACCAGCAGATCTGGATCGACGAGGTTCTTGATGGCATCGGCCTCAGTCAGCTCGGAGCCTTTTCGATACGTCTCCTTGATGGACCGGACGGCACCAATCACCGACGAGAACACCGCCACGCGATCAAGCTTGATGACTTCGTGGCAGACGCCGACTGCCAAGTGCGTCTTGCCCGCTCCCACTCCGCCGCAGAAGATCAGGCTCTGGCCGGTCTTTTGGCATTCCGCGAAGTTGCCAGCAAAGTCTTTGGCCACGGCCAGTGCTTTTCTCGGCCCTTCAGCGTGCGGGAAAAAGTTCTCCAAGGTCTTGTCAGCAAACCGGGGAGGAATTGCGGCACGGCCCAGGAGTTCGTTTACGCGGCGCTGGCGCAGCTCTACCTGCCATTTGGCGTGCGCCTCGCTCGCCTCCCGCTCTTGCTGCTCCTTCATGCAAGCGGGGCAGCCGGAGGTATGGCCGCGGTACGTAAACGCGATGTAGTCCCCATGGCGTTCGCAGCGCTGGGCTGACTGCTCGGCGTTAAAACGTGCCATCGGCTGCAACCCCGGCGTGATAGTCCTGCTGGGCGAAGTTTCCATGCGCTGAAGCTCCATTCGGGTTGGTTCGGTTTGTGGTCCTGGGCGGGAACAGGCCCTGGTATCCGCCGGCGATGCTGTTTGCGATCACGGCGCGCGGCGGGTGACCTTCGGCCCGGTAGTCCGCAAGCTGCTGCAGCTGGCGCTTGGCGCCCTCCTCCGTCACCGGCTTCTTGCGGGCCTTTCGGTCGGCAACCCAGCTTTGCCAGTCTTCACGGTCGAGCCAGTCGGGCAGACCGATCGCTGCGGCGTCAAATCCTTGCCCCCGCTTGCGGGGGGTAGGGGGGATATCTTTCTCTTGGTTATGGTTATGGTTCTGGTTAGTTGCACAGTCGTGGTTCGGCTGTTCAACAGGCGTTGAACGGCTGTTCAACGGCCGTTGCGTTTTCTGGGCTCTTTTGGCCGCACTGGCCTTGCCCGCGGCGGATTTCGCCTCTCGCTGGGCGTGATACTTCTCGATTTCCGAATCGCAGCGCGAATGGCGCCATCCTTCGTCGGTTTCTGTGAAGAACTCGTTCAACACCTGTTCAACGGCTGTTCGTTCTTCGTTGGAACGGGCGATCAGCAGGCGGCACAGGACATCCATGTCCAGCGTCAGAGGCGCCTCGGTGTCGTAGTACAGGTCGAGCATGTCGCGGTACACGGACCGCTCCAGGCGCGTCAGGTGGCGCGTGGCGCTGTTGAAGTCGCCGATGTGATGGGGGTAGTAATTCATGCGTGCTCCAGCATCCCCGCGGCGCGCAATGCGCCATCGGGGACTTCCAATCCTTGGGCCTGCAGTTGTTCGATGCACCAGACCAACAGATCGCGCTGGCGGCCGTATCGGGCCTCGAAGCGCGCCTTCCAGGGATGCACAGCAATGCGGCCAGGCGCTCCCGTTCCATCCTGGTGGTTGCCGGCCGACAGCGGCAGGACGAGCCAGTGCGCGTCCGGCTTGGTGCGGCCGTCGATGTGATGGATCGAGCACTGGCTATCGAAGAAGCCATCCATGCGCGACGCGACGCAGCCAATGTTCGAGGCGAGCATGTCCCAGAAGCGCTTTTGCTCTGCGGTGGGGTTGCGGCCTTTCATTCGCCGAATCCTTGCAAGACCAGCTCCAGCATCTCGCTGGCGCGCGCCGGCGGCAGATGCGGCCACATGGTTTTCTGAGCGTGCGCGGTGCGCAGGAAGGCAACGGCGTCATCATGGAACTGCTCCATGTCGGCCTGCTCCAGCTTCGCGTAGCTGATCGACCGCGGCACCGGAATAACGCCGCCCTTCGGACCCGGGTACCAGTCCACGAAGCCGCTGCCGGTTTTGAGCCAGGCGCGGAAGGCTTCGAACTCCTCGAAGCGCTCTTGGGCTTCGAACAGAGCGGATTCCAGCGCCATGTGCTTGCGGTGGTACCAGCCAGTGCGCTCTTTGTGCGTGGTGATGGACATCATCTCGCCCGGCTCCAGCCGAACGATCTGGTTCCACAGGCGGCGCCATTGTTTGCGGCCACGTTCACCCAGGCCGTCAACCATGCCGAAGATCAAACGGCGCGCGGCTTCCTTTTCCTGCTCGGAGGCTTGGACGGGCTGCTGACGAACCAGGGTGATATCGGCCATGTCAGTAGCTCCCGCCGTCCGTCTCGATACGGGTCTGCAGGTACTTGTAGGCCATGCGTTCAAGCGCGTGCATGTCGTCGCGGCTGACCACAACGGAATCCACCGGCGCGATCTGAAGGCCGATTGCGGCCAACAGATGGCAGACCTGCTCCAAGTCCCCCTTAGCGCGGCTAACGGTGCTTGCAGACGTCCCCATGAATTCGGCTGCAAGGTCTTGCGTGACCTCTGCAAGCCGACGCAAAACCTCACCGTGAATACGTGCACCGATCTTGCGGGTGTTTTCAAGCTTGGTTGGGGATACTGGTTGGGTGCTCATTGAGTACTTCCTTATGAACAAAGAGCGAGGTGTGTTTCGTGACCGAAACGGAAAAGTTGTTGATAAGCGCCCAGGACTTGGCCCGCCGGATCTTTGAAGAGCCGAGCGAGAAGGCAGTCATGGACTTGTTTCAGGAGCTGTGCGCCGAGCGTGACCGCATGGCGTGGGCGACCGATGGGCGCGAGAGAGCGACGGTGCATTGACCTCATGACGCAGTCGCCTCTGCTCGTCGCTGCCGCTTCGGCTTGCGAAGCACGTCCCACCGGAAGCTGGGCAACAGTTCTTCGCAGCGCACGCCGGTGGCCTCTTCAATCAGCGGGCAATGCTCGGAGGGGAGCGGCCGCTTGAGGTTGACCCATTCATGAACGCTGACAGGCGTCACCTTGAGGATGCGAGCAAGGGCGGCCTGGCCGCCCGCGATATCGCATGCTCGGGCGAGGGATTCGTGTCGTTTTTTCATGTCCATGCCGCATTATTAGGCGTCGCCTAATGATTGTCAATAGGAATTGCCTAATGCGGCTCAACAAGGCGAAAGTTAGGCAATGCTTAATGGAACTGACCTCGGAGCTGCCATTAAGGCGGCCATTGAAAAGAAGATCGCCAGCGGGGCTGCGCCCTCGCAGGCTGCGATCGCACGTCATTTCAATGTCAGGCCACCCTCGATTCATGACTGGATCAAGAAGGGCTCCATCTCCAAAGACAAGCTGCCGGAGATGTGGCGGTATTTCTCGGATGTCGTCGGCCCGGAACATTGGGGGCTCAAGTCCTGGCCGGATATGGGGTCGCCAGGAGACCCAGAGCTAATGCCCAAGCACAAGCCTTGGCCTTTTAAGACCATTCCTGAAGACCAGATTCATGAGCTGCCCGAGTCGCAGCTCAATGCGCTTGAGGGCGCCATCGCGCTCGCGATAGCTCAGATGAAGCTTGGGATCCAGGTGTCGCCGCCGCCCGTGCCTGCGGCGACCAACGTCATTCCTCTGCGGGCTCACAAGCCCGGCGGCCTGGTCGACATGGACCACGCCGACGATCCATTCCCGATGCGCATCGCGGGCTTGCCGCCGGCGCCGTGGGATGGCGGCAAGACTACACACCAAACTGAGCGCGAGCATGCGCTCCAGATCAGCACCCAGGCCGAGGTGGTTGCCAACGTCGGGCCTGGGGGACCTCATGCCGCAAATGACGAGCTCGAGGAAGTCCCTGAGCTGGCTGACGTTCGCCTGGCTGCTGGCGACGGGATCGAGAACCACAGTGAAGAGCAGACGGGCGTTGTCCTGTTCCGCAAGTCGTTCCTCCGGTCGGTCGGGGCGGACAATGGCCGCGGACGAGTGGTCTACGCCAAAGGCGACAGCATGGATCCTGACATCAAGGACGGATGGGCGCTGCTGGTGGTCGCTTCAGATTGTTTGACCCCTAAGGACCTTATCCCCGGCGAATTCTATGCGATTAACTATGACGGCAAGATGATCGTCAAACTTATCCAGAAAGACGATCTCACTGGGCGCTGGGTAGCCAAATCTACGAACAAGAACTATCGGGATATCCCGCTTGAGAATGGCGCTTCCGTCCGTATTCTTGGGCACGTTGCATGGGCCGGGGGACGGCTCACTGCTCGCAATGCGGGGAAGCGGGTACGCTAATAATGCTGTGTCGCACAGGCCCTAGTCCGAACTCCCCCGCTCACACGATGAATAGCCGCCTCCGGGCGGCTTTTTATTGCAGCGGCCGCCACCTGGCGTCTGAGTCGCCGCGCATACACGCCTCGTAGACGGTCTTGTACATAGCCATCGGCGCACCGATTTGACTGGCTCCGCCGAAGTACACGTTGTTGACGATAGCCTTCAATTCAGCCTCTGAAAACTTGAAAGACTTGTCGCCCTTCATCTGGGCCAGCGACTGGTCAGGGTAAAGCCGCGCGTTACGCGAACCGGCCACGATCTGATGCGCGGCAGCTAAATCAATGCACTGCTTGTTCTGTGCCGCATCTGCTGCTGCGGCGCCCGCGGACGAAAGCATCGTCCAAGCGACCGCAACATGCACCACGGAATGACGTAGAAACCGTCTCATCGCCCTCTCCTAGTAATGCGTGATCGTACTGCATGGCGACCACTTACGCGAAAAATATTAGGCGTCGCCTATTGACGGAACGTTAGGCGTCGCCTAATATTCACCCATGCGCTGCAAAAACGGCGTCGCAAGACCCCCACGGACCCTCAGCTAGCAGTCAGGGCATCGCCTCAAGAGGGAGACGTAGAGCCTCCACACATAGAAAGGTGGCATGGGGACAGGCGAGAAACAGCAGTGACTGGGAGATGAACGTGAAGCGCTTCTGGGACAAGGTCGTCAAGACCGAAGGATGTTGGGAATGGGCCGCAGCCAAGGATTCGTCTGGATACGGTCGGTTCCATGTCCGCGTGGGAAAGCTCGAAGGGGCTCACCGCTTTTCCTGGGAGTTGACCCATGGGCCTATTCCTAGCGGTTTGTCGGTTCTTCACCGATGCGACAACCGGCGGTGCGTGAATCCAGGCCATCTGTTCCTGGGCACACATGCCGAAAACATGCAGGACATGAAGGCAAAGGGTCGGGCAGCCGTGGAAACGGCCCACCGAACCAAGCTTTCAAGGCAAGAGGTTGATCAGGTTCGCCAACTGGCTGCGCAGGGATATCTGCAGCGCCACATTGGCGACCAATTCGGCATCTCGCAAAAGCAAGTTTCTCGCATCGTTAGCGGCGAGAACTGGAAGTAGAAGCAAGCCGCCCCGCCAGAAGTCGGATGGGGAAGGCGAGCACCGCTCTTTAACAAAACGCACAGAGATAGAACAGGCCAATGGCGCGTATGCGCGGCTAGGCCCCGGGCTCACCCTCCGCCCCGGAAAGAAGATCGACGAGGACATCAACGACCCAGGCGCGGCAAGAGGCTGTGCTGTTTTGCCTGCGGACGATTGATAGGGCAGCGCCCCACCTGGAGCCGCGATGAGCGGGAGTAGTCAGGGGAGCGTTGCCCCAGATTTCATCTGAAGCCCCATTCACCGAGTGCTGGGCTTTTCATGAACTAGGAGAACATCTCAATGAATACGGCATTCGTAGTGGGCCAGTACGCCGAGGGCCAAGGCGGGATCTACATCGGCCAGACCGCCCAAGGGCGCCACCTGTTCGCGGCCGCGGCGCTGCTGGACGGCACGTTCGAATTCGGCGGCTACGGCGACAAACTGGAAGGCTACTCGGATCTGGATGGCGCCGAGAACACCGGCAAGCTGCTGGCGCGCGGCGCCCACCCCGCCGCCGAAGCCGCATCCGAGTACACCGCCGACTGCCTGGCCGACTTCTACCTGCCTTCCCATCGTGAGCTGCTGCAGGTGGTGGCGGTGGACGGCTTCAGCAAAGACGCCGGTGATGTTTGGACCTCGACGCCCTACGGCTCCTACCTCGCCTGGGCGGTGGGTTTCGAGGACGGCGACGTCAGCTACTGGACCCGCTACACCGAGTTCCGGGTTCGTCCCGTCCGCAGCATCATCGCTTGATCAATTAATCCCTTTGCCCCGGCTTGCCGGGGCGTTCTCCCCCCTGGCTGCTCAGGCCGGCGCATTCCAAGGCAAGGCCTCGGGCCCCTTGCCATCCATCAACGTTCCAACACGCGAAAAAGCCAAGCCCTCCGGTATGGGCGATTGGCGTGCGCCGGCCTGAGCATCTACGACTTACGCAGCCCCTCCCGCCCTTCAAGCCTTCCTCGCCATACCGCTGCGTGCGCACAAAGCGTGGCGCGGGGTTGGCCGTGAGGTGTCGGCCTGGGTGCTGCCTTTTCAACAGGAGCAGGCAATGACCCGTCTGACCATTCCAACCGAATGCGGCACCGCCGCGATTGTTCCGCCACCGACGGATATGCAGCGGCGCACGGCCGCCCTGCGTGAAATGGACGCCGACGTGCACCGCGTGCTGATCCAGGACCTGATGGTCGTTCGCCAGCACGAAGCTGATCAGCGCGCTGCCGAGGCGCTGTATGCAGCAGCTGTCGGCAAGCAGGCCGCCGAGAAGGCATTCGCGCTGGCCGTGACGTCTTCCGTGCGCGGCGACGAGTTAGCTGTTGTCGGCGCCCACTTCCGCCAGTGGGCGCTGCTGGCCCAGGGACATCTGGTCTCCGACCTAGTTGACTTGTGCGACGAAGGCCAGCGTGTGACGTTTGCCCGCCGTAGCTGGAGCAAAGCATGATCCGCCGCCTCCTGCGCGCCCTGCGCCATCTTGATCGTCACGAATGGGTCGGTGCCGTCTGCGCCGTCGTCTTCGTGGGCGGCGTCGTCGCTGCTTACGGCGACCGCCAGCAGCGCGACGAGCAAGCCCAATCCACCCTCACCGCCTGCGAAGGCTGCGGCAAGACCGCAGTCGCCGCGAAGGACTGACATGACCGAAGCAACCCAACTTGCCGAGCTGCCGCCGGCGGAAACTGCCCTGGACGTCTACTCCAAGCCGGGCGGCCTGGATCCCTGGCTGGAAAAGATCCGCGCCGAGGTGACCGGCCACGTGCCTGACCTCAAGACCAAGAAGGGACGCGAAGCGATTGCCAGCTTGGCGTTCAAGGTTCGCAAGGTCAAGACGGCCCTGGACGGCATGGGCAAGCAGTTGGTGGATGACCTGAAGGATGTGCCGAAGCGGATCGATGCCGAGCGCAAGCGCATGCGCGACACGCTGGACGCCCTGGCTGACGATGTGCGCCGGCCGCTGACAGACTGGGAACAGGCCGAGGAAGCCCGGATTGCCAAACATAAGTCAGGCATCGAGTGGTTCCGCTTGCGAACCGCAGAGAACCGGGATCTGGACAGCGGCGAACTAAAGGCGACGATCGCCGAGGTTCAGTCGGTCAAAGTCGGTGATCCGTGGGAAGAATTTGCGCCGGAAGCGTTGCGAGCGAAAGCAGATGCCTTGGAATCGCTTCAAGCTGCACTCTTGGCCCGCGAAAAGTACGAAACCGAGCAACTGGAACTGGCCCGCCTTCGTGCCGCTGAAGCTGCCCGCGAGCAAAAAGAGCGCGAAGAGCGCATTGCCCGCGAAGCCGCAGAGCAAGCCCAGCGTGAAGCCGACGCCCGCGCCCAGGCTGAACGCGAAGCTGCTATCCGCCGTGAGCAGGAAGCCAAGGCCGCAGCCGAGCGCCGCGAGCTGGAACTGAAGCTGCAAGCCGAGCAGGCAGAGAAGGCAGCGGCCCAGGCCAAGGCCGACAAGCTCGCCGCCGAGCAGCGCGCCGAGCAAGAGCGCCTCGCCGCCATCGAACGCGAGAAACAAGCCGTCGAGGCCGCGCGACAGGCCGAGATCAAACGCCAGGCCGACGCCAAGGCAGCAGAGGAAGCCGAAGCCGCCAGCCGTGAAGCCGACAAGGCCCATAAGGGCAAGGTCAACAGCGCTGCGCTGGCGGCATTCGCTGCCGGTGGCCTTTCCGAAGAGTGCGCCAAGTTGGCCGTCACCCTGATCGCCAAGGGAAAGATCCCCGCAATCAAGATTTCATACTGAGGACGCCATGAACGACGTTATCGAAGCCCCGGCCCGGGAAGTGGCAATGTCTGGCGCTGGCCCCGCCGCCAACTCGCCTATGGGCATGATGCTGGCCGCGCTCAACCAGGGTGCGCAGCTGGATCAGATCGAAAAGATGATGGACCTGCAAGACCGCTGGGAGAAGGGCGAGGCCAAGAAAGCCTACGACACGGCCTTCGCTGCCTTCAAGGCAGAGGCGGTGAAGATCATCAAAGGCAAGGACGTGAAGGACGGCCCCCTCAAAGGGAAGTCGTATGCGGAGTTGCACGACGTGGTTAACGCGGTCACTCCGGCGCTGTCCAAGCACGGCCTCTCGTCTTCTTGGAAGCTGACCCGCGACGAGAAGGACTGGATGGAAGTGACGTGCTACCTACGTCACGTCGGCGGCCACGAAGAAAGCGTTTCCATGGGCGGCCCGCCCGATGCTGGCGGCGCCAAGAATGCGATCCAGGCGCGCGCCAGCACCAAGACCTACCTGGAACGCTACACGCTGAAAGCCATCACGGGTCTGTCTGAACAGGATGACGACACCGACGGCAACGCCGAGCGCGATGAGGAATTGCGCGATTCCTGGATCAGCAAGATCGCACAGGCCGACTCGCTGGAACAAGCCGTGAAGATCTGGGAAGACGGCTGCGAAGCCATCCAGAAGACCAACAATCTCGCTGCCTTCGCCGCCTTCAAGAAGGCCTACGCGGACAAGCGCGCCATGCTCAAACAAGGATAAGCCTGATGAACCTGATCACCCACACCGCCCCTCAGGGTTCCCCGGAATGGCTGGAGGCGCGCCGCGGCGTCATCACCGCTAGTCGTTTCAAAGACTGCCGCGAAAAGCTCAAGAGCGGCGCGCCCTCCAAGAAGTGCATGGACTACGCGATGGATGTGGCCCGTGAACGCCTGGGCGGCAGTGCAGCCGACAAGTTCGCCACGGCTGCGATGCGTACCGGCACCGAGCAGGAGCCCTACGCCCGCGCCGCTTACGAAGCCAAGACCAAGTTGTTTGTTGAAGAGGCCGGTTTCATCACCACCGAAGACAACCTGTTCGGCGTCAGCGTGGACGGCATGGTCGACGCTGACGGCCTGATCGAAATCAAGACGATGGTGTCGTCTGCAACGCTGTTTAACGCTGTCGTGGACGGCGACATCAGCGATTACATCGACCAGTGCAACGGCGCCATGTGGCTCCTGGGTCGCAAGTGGGTTGACCTGGTTTTGTGGGCGCCTGACCTGGAACCGATCGGACGCCACCTGACCATCCGCCGTATCGAGCGCGACGACAACGCCATCGAGGAACTGGAAGCCGACCTGATGGAGTTCGAACGCATGGTCACCAAGTACGAAACCCTACTCAAGAAGGAAGCCGCGTAATGGCCAGCGTCAACAAAGTCATCCTGGTGGGCAACCTGGGCCGCGACCCGGAAGTCCGCTACAACCCCGAAGGCGGCGCCATCTGCAACATATCCGTCGCCACGGCATCCAGTTGGAAGGATAAGGCCACGGGCGAGAAGCGCGAAGAAACCGAATGGCACCGCGTCGTCATGTACAACCGCCTGGCTGAAATCGCCGGCGAGTACCTGAAAAAAGGTCGCTCCGTCTATCTGGAAGGCCGTCTCAAGACGCGCAAGTGGCAGGATAAGGACACGGGCGCCGACCGCTACAGCACAGAAGTCGTCGCTGACCAGATGCAAATGCTGGGCGGCCGCGAAGACGGCGGTGGCGGTGGCGGTGGCAACTACGGTGGCGGCGGCTACGACGACGCGCCGCGCCAGCAGCGCACGCCGGCGCAACGCCCGGCGCCCCAACAACGACCTGCCCAGCAGCAATCCGCCCCTGCCGCCAACTTGGCGGACATGGACGACGACATCCCTTTTGATTGAGGGCGCAGGAACTCGAACGCCGAAAGGCTTCCTGCGCCCATAAGCAAGCCCCACCGCCGCAATCGCGGCAAATTCCCAAGGAAGACCATGAACAACATGATCCCGCTGGATCCGGGCGGCTTGCGCCTGGAAATTCCCGCATCCACCCTGCTCGGTGCATTGAGCAGCTACCTCGCCTCTCGCCCCGCCCAGCCTGTCCATCAGGCAAGGATTGGCGAATACCTGCCGGGCCAAGGTGGAATCTATGCCGGCGACATTCTGGGCGATGACGGCAGTGTGTATGGCCTCATCGTCTCCAGCGAAGACCTTGATGGCGTGTACGCCTGGGGCCCAGAGGATGGCGAGCGCGAGGCGAGCAACTGGGACGGCTTGGTCAATACCAACACCCTTCTCAACCATGGCAAGAGCCATGCGGCGGCGCGCGCAGCCAAGGCCTTCAGCGCAGATGGGCATGCCGACTTCTACCTGCCGGCCAAGCGGGAACTGCAGATCATCGCGTCCAACCTGCCCCACCTGTTCCAGCCGAAGCCTTACTGGACGTCGACGCCCTACGGCTCCTACGGCGCCTGGGCGGTGGATTTCGAGTACGGCCTCGTCTACCGCTGGTACCGCCTCTACGAGTTCCGGGTTCGTCCCGTCCGCAGATTCACCTATTGATCCATTTACCCCTTGAGCGGGCGCAGCCCGCAGGAGACTTGCATGACCGCAACCGCAACCAGCACGCCCGCCATCGGGCAGGAATGGCCCGAGCAGGGCGGCATCTTCATCGGCACGCGCCTCATCGATGGCGTGTCCCAGCACATCATCATTCCCGGCGGCGCTGAATTCGACCTGGTGGACGTCGCATTTGATGATCTCGCTTCGGCTGTGGCCGAGCGGGGCGAAGTCAACGGTCATGGCGACTGGCGGGCGCCGGACCAGGAAGACATGATGCTCGCCTACATCAACGTGCCAGACCTGTTCGACAAGGACGACTGGTACTGGACGAACAAGCCCTACGGCTCCTACAACGCCTGGGCGGTGAGTTTCGAGGACGGCGGCGTCGACGCCTGGCTCCGCTACGGCGAGTTCCGGGTTCGTCCCGTCCGCAGCATCATCGCTTCACCCCTTTAACCCTTTGCGGGCGTAGCCCGCCGATGCCATGGCCCTGCACACAGACACCAAGATTTTCAAGGTTACCTATGACCTGAGCCTGTTGGTCACGAAGCTGGTGGCCAACATGCCCAGGAACTACAAGGCTGACTTTGGTGCCGGCCTGCGCCAGCAGTGCTTCGAGCTGGTCATGCTGGTGTACAGGGCCAATTCGGTATCGGACAGGCCGCCCATCATCCGAATCCTTCGGGAAGGGGTTGAGGCGGCAAATCTGTCGCTACGGCTGGCGGCCGATCTGCGGCTGATCTCTCGCGGGCAGTATGGCGAAGCGATCGCGCTTACCGACAGCATCGGTCGCCAGGCCACAGGATGGCTGAAACACTCCGAGAACGCGCTTGCTGCCCCGTCGTCACGGCGGCAGGGTCAACGCGCTTAATGATCTGGTCACGCCGCTGGCCCACAAGGCCACCGATATGCGCATCAGAGGAAACCGCCGGCTCAGGCTGGCAAGGTCCCGCGCAGTTTCCCCGCTGATCCGGCAAGCCTTCGGCGGGGCGACGTGGATAGCGTGATGTCTCGCCCTACGGCTCCTACAACGCCTGGGCGGTGAATTTCGAGAACGGCAACGTCAACAACTGGAACCGCAACAACGAGTTCCGGGTTCGTCCCGTCCGCAAATCATGCCCGGAGTTTCTATGGATTCAAGCCATTCGTTCGCGGAGCTGGTGCAGGCTTACTTCGACTGCCGCCGGCTCAAAAGGAATACGGCCAGCGCATTGCGCTTTGAAATGAACCTGGAGCGCAACCTGGCCCAGCTCGACGACGAGCTCCGGAGCGGCTACTACCGCCCCGGCCGCTCGATCTGCTTCGTGATCACCCACCCCAAGCCGCGCGAAGTCTGGGCAGCTGATTTCCGGGATCGGGTGGTTCATCACCTGCTTTACAACAAGATCGCCCCGCGCTTCCTGGCGGGATTCATTGCTGATTCGTGCGCCTGCATACCCGGGCGCGGCACTCTGTACGCCGCCCAGCGCTTGGAATCCAAGGTGCGAAGCGTCACTCAGAACTGGTCGCGGCCTGCCATGTATCTCAAGGCGGACTTGGCCAACTTCTTCGTCAGCATCGACAAGCGGAGCCTTTGGCTGCGGGTTGGCGGGAAGATCCCTGAGAACTGGTGGCGCCGTCTGGCGGCCCAGATCCTGTTCCATGATCCTCGCCCGGATGTCGAGGTGCGCGGCAACCCGGCCACGCTGGCCCTGGTGCCGAAGCACAAGCGCCTGCGCGAAGCGCCGGACCATTGCGGACTGCCCATCGGGAACCTGTCGTCCCAGTTTTTCGCCAACATCCTGTTGGATGGGTTGGACAAGCACGTGAAGCACCGCCTGCGAGGTAGGCACTACGTGCGCTATGTGGACGACTTCGTGCTGCTGCATCCGTCCGCGCAATGGCTCGGCGAGGCGTTGGCTTCGATCAATTCATACCTGCCGCGGCTGGGCTTGGAGCTCAACCCGCGCAAGACCATCATCCAGCCCATCGACCGCGGCGTCGACTTCGCCGGTCATGTCATCAAACCTTGGCGCCGTGAAGTGCGCCGCCGCTCCGTCCGCACTGCCTTGCGCCGAATCGAAGAACTTCCCCAAGAGAAGGTTTTCGAGACGGGCAACAGCTACCTAGGCCTGCTGCTGCATGCAGACGGCTACCACGACAGCGCCCTGATCGCCAATGCCATGCGAAAGCGCGGGCATTCCGTGAGCGCATCCCTGACCAAAGCCTACCGCCTGCCTCAGGCGCATGGAGACCAACATGGAAAACGAGACCCCTGAGCCCGACGACGATCCCGTCGAGAGTCTCCTAATGTCCTGGGGGCTGCCCGGCTTCGTTATCGGGCTGGCAATTCTGAACGCTGGCGTTTTCTTCCTTTGGCGCTACGTCCTCTCTCTTTTCTACCCTGGAGCGTGAACAAATGCTGATGACCAAAGAGCACTATGACTTGATGGGGCAGTTCGAGCGAGAGCATCGAGGCCGCCGCATGGACCGTGAGTCGAAAGAGTCGTGGCCGCGCGGAATCATCTATCAGGACGGCCACGTCAACGAACTGTTCGCTGCATACCGGCGCGGCTATGCCTTCGCCGTGGCGGACTATCGCAGCGACTTGCAGAATCTGGAGGCGTCCCGTGATGGATATCGGCGTGACGCTGAAAGGTTGCAAACCGAAATCGACACTTTGAAGTCCTCCAAAGCCGAACAGAGTGAGGAAGGCACCCCTCCCGCCAGCGCACAGCCCGAACGGGACTGGGAGCTGTCCTGCTTCTACTGCAACGGCTCCGGCCACGTCTTCGTCAAGCGCCAAGTTGCCGAGCTGGCCACCGACGTGCAGGAATTCAAGGAAGACTGCGAGTGCTGTGACGGCCGCGGCTTCACCATCGCGTTCGAGGATATCCCGGGCATTGAGGCCTACGTGAAGTCGCGCCGTACGGCTCCCGCCGAGGGCGTCATCCCGGTGCGCGAGAAGTACGAATACGCTCTCGCGCGCTTGGGCTTGAAGGACTCGCCATCCTTGCGCGTTATCTTCTGGGACGCTCTCGATGCCCTGGAATGGGAACACGTAACGGACACCTACATAACGCCGCTATCAATTTCTCCCGCCAGCGCACAGGACGATGCGAAGGACGCAACACCTGCCGCACGCTGGCGCGATAAGGGTGAGCCGGACCCGCATGCAGGTCGCTATGACGTCGAGCGTGCCGCTTTGCCCATGGGGAAGCTGTCCGACGATGAACTCGCGAATGGCGTCTTCATGCACTACAACGCGCCGTTGAATCTGCAAGGCATCATGGCTGGCACGCACTCGTCACCCATAGCCTGGGTTACAGCCGCCAAGGACCGCATCCGCTGGCTGTCTCGCAAGCTGGAAGAAGCCCAGGCCGCTCCCGCTGCTGGCGATGCGCGAGTGCCGTCCATCAACATCGAGGCCGCTGCGAAAGCGATGGCCGAATGCATGGATTACCCGTGGGCGCACATGCCCGAGCAGGGCCGAGCCACCATGCGTGAGCACGCTCAGACCGTGATCCGTGCAGCCTCTCAGCAGCAGGAGGGGTAGACATGTCCATCACTATCCACTGGTGGACGATTCCCACCCTGCTGACAGCCCTGAGCGTCGTCTACCTCTTGTGGCCATCCAAAGCCGGGAGTGCCTGGGACCACTTAGCGTCGGGCGTTCTCACCCTCTGCATCATCACCGTGAACCTTGCCGCATGGCTGATAGGAGCACTGCTCAAATGACTTCCACCAACACCCCCGCCCCGGCGCAGCAAGCCCTGCTGACGGATGACGAAATGATTGCTTGCTTCAAGGACGCGATACAGCGCGCTCGTGCACAAGGGTTGGCCAATGCCGGGCCACACGAATACGTTGCGGCCGGGGCTGTCGCCTTTCTGTCCAAGCTGCGCGCCCCTGTAGCCGATGAGCGGGAAGCATGCCCTACGGACGTATGCCAAGCGTCCAAAGCTGACGGCGTGCTGTGCGCCAACGACGAATGCGACCGTGCAAACGGCGTGCGCCAGGAAAGCGCCCCTGTGGCCGATGAGTCACCCATGGCGAAGATGGCCGACGCGCTGCGCGAGAAAGCCCGTCAAGAACAGCAGACATATCAGGACCGCCGCGCCCAAGCTACCGAATGGGGGCCTCTTCCTGAAGGCACCGAGGCAGATCTCCTAACCCGAAATGCACCTGTAGCACACGTCGCGGGCGATGAAACCTCCCGGTATCTCGACTGGGCAAAAGATCGTAGCGCTTGGGAAATGCCCGTGGGCACTCCTGTCTACTACTCTGCCCTGGCAAGCGCCCCCGTAGCCGATGAGCGGGTTAGCGATGACACGTTGTGGTCGTGGGCCGAGCAAATCATGGGCGGAAAGGAAGCCCATCACGTAGGGCGTGACCGGGTATTGCGTTTCGCCCGCGCTGCCCTGGCAAGCGCCCCTGTAGCCGAAGTGCAAATCGGCGTGAGCGTCACCGCGCAAGGCGCAACGGTGTGCCTTATGCAGCCGCACGCGGACGGCAGCGCAACGGTGATCTATTCCGAAACGCACCCGATCGGCGACAGCGCGGGCCGCGCCGCCCTGGCAAGCGCCCCTGTAGCCGACCGTCAACGCCTTCGTGAACTGGTTGATGTGGTCTGGAACGAGGCGACCGAAAGCACCGCCGTGCCTGATACGCCTTGGGCTGATCGGCTGATCGACAAGGTATTCCCGTCGCTGGCGGCAAGCGCCCCTGTAGCCGGGAAGGACGACCATGATGCCAAGTGAACCAATCCCCATCGAGGAGTGCCGCAGGCTATTCCGGTATGCCCCCGAAACGGGGCAGATCCATCGACTGACAGTACATGGCAGGTTCCCTGCCGGTACGGAATGCGGCACGCACAAGAAAGATTACCTGTATGTGCAGTACGGCAAAAAGGTCATCTTGTTCCACCGCTTGGCCTGGGCGCTCCACTATGGCGAATGGCCGAAGCTGACCATCGACCATATCAATCTGGACCGATTCGACAACCGGATCGCCAATCTGCGTCAGGCGACCGTCGCGCAGAACATCCGCAATCGGCCCATGCAGAAGAACAACAAGACCGGCTTTAAAGGGGTCTGCTGGCACAAGAAAAGCCGCAAGTATTCGGCCAAGATCGTCTACGAAGCAGTCCGCTATCACCTAGGCCAGTTCGATACGGCTGAAGCCGCCTTTGCTGCCTATATGAACAAGGCTGCCGAGCTACACGGCGAATTCTTTTGCGCATCCGAAGGAGGGAACCATGCACGATGATTCGAAACAGCCGGTGGCGTGGGAAACGAACGGGATCAGCCCGACGAAAGACCCCGCGCTGGTAGAAACTTGGCGCGGGCTAGGTTGGGACGTGCGCCCGCTCTATGCCGCGCCCCAGGACAGCGAGGCGGTGCGCAATGTGAACGCCGCGATGGCTGCGGAATACCAGCGCTGGATCGACTACTACCACCAGGGGCGCGACTACGACGACTTCCTCAAGGAATGCGTGCATAACCGCGCCGCCCTGTCCGCGCAACCGGCAGCGCAGAAGGGAGCCAGCGATGCGTGAACGCCCTATCCTGTTCAGCGCGCCGATGGTGCGCGCAATCCTGGCCGGCAACAAGACTCAGACGCGCCGGGTCGTGAAGCCCTGGGAGCCACGCCTGGGCGTTGACGCCGTTCCGGCAGACGTCAGCTACCTGCCCGACTTCACCTGCTATCGCGCCACGTGCCCCTACGGCCAGCCCGGTGATCACCTGTGGGTCAGGGAATCCACGCACCGGCGCCCGATGCGCCACTTGCTGACCGGTGAACCTCTGGCGGAGAAATACGACGGCGGGGCCTACTCGGCCGATGGCGCGGACGTGTTGACACCCGAGGGCTTTGATCTGTCCTGGTGGTATTCCCGCAAGTCCTGCCCATCCATTCACATGCCGCGCTTCGCCTGCCGCCTAGTGTTGGAGGTGACCGGCGTGCGTGTGGAGCGGCTGCAGGGCATCAGCTACGAGGACGCGCTGGCGGAAGGCGCATTCGATCCGCGCATGTTCATGGGCGACGAATGGAGCGATGCCGACGGCGAATCGGCCGACGAGCTGGCGCGCCGTCTGCAATGGCCGCAGCGCGCGTTCCGCGAACTGTGGTGCAGCATCAACGGAGCCAGCGCCTGGGACACCAACCCCTGGGTATGGGTCGTGGAGTTCCGCGTATTTACCCACCCCAAGCAGCACAACGACGGAGGCGCGGATGAGCCTGGCCCGATACTCCGACCGTGAATTGCTGGACGAGCTGGCGCGCCGGCAGCGTCGTATCGACCTGAAGATCGAGTTTTGCGAAGGCTGCTCCAGGTTCATCCCGTGGACCAGCAGCAAGCCGATGCCCGAAAGCTACAACCCATGCACATTGGCGCACAAGATGCACTTTCGAGCGCCGGACGAATACAACTGGACCGGCGATGACTGGGGATTCTTCCGGCTGCATTGCGCAGATCGGACGCCTGCCGCCACCACCGACAACAAGGAGCAGTAATGGCACACGCAGCCCAACATCAAGCACCGGCCGCGGCGCCGAAACTGCTGTATCGCCTGCGCGAAGCTGAGGAAGCCCTGGGCCTGTCGCGCACCATGATCTACCGCCTGGTCAAGCGCGGCGACCTGGAGAAGGTCGTGATCGGCGACGCGAGCCGGATCACGGTATCGAGCGTCCAGGCGCTGATCGAGCGCAGCAAGAAGAAGAAGGCAGCATAGGGGCGCGGTATCATTCCCCATCCGCCGGGAATGGCCCGCTGCCCTACCTCACGCCGACTTTGTAGCTAGATTTGTAGCTAGCGGCAGAATTTCAGAACTCGATGGCCTGAGAGCCGCATAAACAAACAATCTGCAAAAATTATGAAATTAGCCACCTGCAAGCCCGATGCAGGTGGCCCGCTGTTTCCCACCATGCACACGATGCCCCGCCAGCCCGCATAAACGCGGGCTGTTTTGTTTCCCATGGCGTCATGTAGTACTTTCCTGGCGACAACTCAATTTGTAGCTAGGTTTGTAGCTAGGCGGCTAGCTACAAAGTTTGGAGGCAGAAACGCATGGCCAAGCGCGGCAAGAATTTGCTGGAAGACATACAGATCCGCCGGTGGGTTTCGGCTGGTCAGCCGATTTCGAGGACGGACGGGGACGGGTTGACGTTCACCCTTTCCCGGGCTGGCACCGCCACCTGGGTGCTGCGATACCAGCACTTGAAGCGCGCCCGGGAACTCACCATCGGAAACTACCCCGACCTGACCTTAGCGGCGGCACGCGCACTTGCTCGCGGACACCGTGCGGCCATCGACCAGGGGATCGATCCAGCCCTGGAGAAGCAGCGGGACAAGGCCCGGTCCGAGAAGATCTCAAATGTCCGCGCACTGGTCGCCGACTTCCGCGCCAAAAAGCTGGAAGGGCTGGCCGCCGATACCATCACCTACCGGAACTGGGATCTGGACAAGGCGATCCTTCCCAAGCTGGGCGCCATACCGGTAGACCAGGTGCAGCCGTCTGACGTCGTGCACATGCTCACATCCACCAAGCGGACGTGGACTATCAACAAGCGCGTGCTGACGACCGCCAAACAGCTATTCGCTCACGCGTGCGGCCTGCGCCTGATCGACACCAACCCGGCCGCTGGCGTCGATCTCGTATCCCTCTTGGGGCCGCGCCCACCGATCAAGCGCCGAGTCATGCTGACCGAGGCCGAGCTGCGCGGGCTGCTGGCCAAGATCGAGGACATTGGGACGGAGAACGCCCTGGCGCTGCGCATCCTGCTGGCCACCTGTGTCCGATCGGTGGAGCTGGCCAAGGCCCGATGGGAGTACGTCGACCTGGAGCGCGGCACCTGGTGGGTGCCAGAAGAACACGTCAAGGTCCGACGCGGCTTCACTGTGCCGCTCACGCCGACCGTAACCGGCTGGTTCCGGCAACTGCAGGCCCTGGCAGGCACGTCGGAATGGGTGCTTCCGGCCAGACACGAGCGCCGCCGGCGCAACCAGGGCGGCGACACACATGTAGGCGAAACCACCCTGTGGGCCGCCATCCGGCGCGCCTTCGACCGCGGCGACCTGGACATCCGCCGGTTCACTCCGCACGACACGCGCAGCACCGCCAAGGGCCACATGCGAAACCTGGGCGTCAGCAACGAGATTTCAGAGCTGGCCCTGAATCACAAGCTCAAGGGGATGGAGGCGATCTACGACGTGCGGGACGATATCCCCGAGCGGCGGGCCGCGCTCGAGCTGTGGGCGGCCTACCTGGAAAGCTGCGCCAGTGGCAAGGACTGGAACGTCACGCCGCTGCGCGCGGCATCTTGAGCGGAGCGGACATGAACGACAACGGAATCCTGGAACAGGTGCAGGGCCAGTACGTGGCCGAGGCCATCAAGACGCTGCCGCCGGCCGCCGCGGCGGAGGACCGCGACCACTTCGTCGAGATCGATGCGGGCCACGTCGGGCGCGTGCGGCTGACCTTCCGCAAGCAGAAGGCCAAGCGCGGCAAGTTCAGCCACTGGTTCTGGCAGGCCAAGCGGGCGGACCCGGCTTAGGGCTTGGCCCAGGCGTCGACCACCGCCTGATGTCTGGCCGCGCACTCGGCGTACTGGAACGCCAGCGCAACGTGCGCCTGCGCCAAGTCATCCCAAGACGTCGAATCAACGCGGGGAACTGGCGGACACGGCGCGCTCAGATTGACGGGCAGCGTTGGCCGCGTCGATGGCGTCGTTGGTTGCGCGCACCCGGCCAGGGTCACGCACGCAGTCAGCAGGCAAAGGGCGCTGAATGATTTCACGGGTGTACCTCTCGATGACCTGGGGCCGCGTGGCGGCAAGCTGATCGATGCGGGCCTGCAGGTCGCCGGACAACCCGGTCAGCCGCTCGGCCTCGGTCTTGAATTCCTCCAGCCCGGCCACGCGGTGGGCTTCCTGGCATTCGGCCCGGCCGGCTTCGCGCTGGCTGCTGCCGTACCAGGCGATGGCCGCGCCGGCGGCGCCCAGGACGACAGCGCCAGCCAGCCCGGCCACTAGGTAGCCTTTCCAGCCGGCCAGAGCCTTGAAGGCGGCGGCGATCATGCGCGCCCCTTCCAATCGCGCGGGATCTGGAAATGCGGGCCGTCCTTGAACATCTTCCAATCGCCGCCCCACTCCACCGGGACGCCCAGCTCCGCGGCGCAAGCTTTGACCACCGCGGCCAGGTCGGCAAACGCCTGCCAGTTGTTCCAGGGGATAGCGCCGCCCACCAGCGGAGCCAGGTCGACCGCATGGCCCAGACCGTCCGCCTGCGGCAAGTGGTAGCTGTTCATGGTCTTGCTGCTGCCGCGCGCCACATACGCGCGCTGCTGCGCCACGGAGCGCACGCCCTCCACCACCGTGAAATCCAAGGGCGTGCGCTGGATCGCCAGCTTCACGATCGCGACCAAGTCGGGATGCACGCCGGCTAGGCGCGTCAGGCTGCGCTGCGACAGTTGAAAGTTGCTCATGGCTTCGGTGTCCTGATGTGCTTGGCCGTCACGGCGGCCACGTAGAAGGCGGCGGATGCTGCGAGCGCGGCATCGCCGGCGCTGGCCCAGCCCGCCACAAAAACGCGGCAGGCCGCGCCAGTCGCCGTCAGGCAGACGGCCGAAAGGCCGATCCGTTCGAGCGTCGTGTCTTTGATGTCGCGCGCGAAGACGGCCAGCCCCGCGCCGCCGGCCACAACCAGCCAGCAGACGAAGGCCAGGACCGCCCACAAGGTCAGATAGATGGTGCTGTCCATGTCACGCCCCTTTGCCGCGCACGCGGTCGATAACGGCCTGCCAGAGAGCACCGACCGGCGCGGCCTGCACCGCCTCCCAGGCGCGCGACACTATGGCCATGCCGAACATGCCGGTCAGAAACCCGGCCAGGCCCTCCGGGATCCCCAGCATGAGCGAGAGGTAGGGCGACGCGTAATAGGCCACCAGCGATCCGCTGACAGTCATACTGAGGCGCGCGGGCCACGACCCCTGCAGGTATCGCATGGATACCGCGGCGCCAAGCACGCCGGCGAATTTCGCCGCGAAGGCGTCGAAGTCTTGGATATTCAATCGCATCCCCTCAAGACGTAAAAAAAGCCGCTCATCAGGCGGCTTGCGGCGTTAGCAGTGCGGTTCGTCGCTCTGGGGTTACCACGCCTTCGGCGACCAACAGGTCCAGTGTCATCGCCACGCGCGCATCAGCCAGATCCACGTATTGCGCGGCGATCAGCATATCCAGGCCAAATTGCACGGCAACGTTCTGGTGGGTGCGCGCCGCGGCATACTCTTCTGCGGTGAACTTCTGTAGGTAGTCCAACGATGAGAAGACCGTGATCGGCTCGGGGGCAGGAGCAACGGGGCGGCTGAAGACTCCATCGCTGTAGATGTCGCCCGGCACGGTGTCAGCGTTCGCCTCCACCCAGATAAGGTCTGGGTGAAACATTTTGGTGATGTCGCCATCCGTATTGATGACCTCTACCACGGTGCCGTCTTGGACTCGAGCGAATTTTTTCATTTATGCGTACTCCCAAACGATGACGATTCCACGGAAGCCATTTCCGCCAGATACCGAGGCTTGGGATTGCCCCATAGCCACGCCGCTGCCGCCAGCCCCGTAATTTGCCGAATTGTTGCCGAAGGCGTTACCCGCTGACGTCGGGCCACCTGCGCCGCCCAGGATCGAGAATCCGCCCTTACCTCCGCTCAACGCGCTGCCTGTGGTGAGGGCAAAAGATGGGTCGCCCTGGCCGCCACGCCGATTGCTGATGTTGCCTCCTGTGCCGTTGCCGCCCAGCCCACCACCAGAAGTCCACGGCGCCGCAGGCGTGCCGGCACCTCCGGGGCCGCCGGCGCCGCCTGTGGCAGTGAGAAGCGCGCCGAAGGAGGAGGTGCCGCCGGCACCGCCTACGCCCGCAGCTACGCCGGTTCCGCCGGCCCCGACCGTGATGGTTACGCCGCTAAATCCCGACGTGATGCGTGAGCTGGCGTAGCCTCCGGCACCGCCGCCGCCGCCCACCGCAACTGTTCCGACTCCTGTGACCGCCGTGCCGCCACCCGCGCCGCCACCGCCCTGCACCTCAGGAATGACAAAATTCGTGCCGGGCGTAGGCGTGTAGGTAAACGTGCCTGCCGTCTCAAAAACCTGCACTCCAATCAGGCGTCCGGAAAACGGGTTGATCCAGCCGGCCCCGCCAGAATCAGGGTTGGACGTGTTGTTGTCCACCGTGTTGAGCCAGTAGCCATTCAGATCGGCGCGCACCAGCAGCGCTCCCTTGGGATACCCGCCCACGGACGTGGCGAAAGCCGAATCGTAGATGTAGCCACCACCCGCTTGATCCCACCTGACCGCACTGCTGAGAAAATTCAGAATCCCATTGAAATCGGCGCCATATGGCGGAACGCCGCCCGCCGCCAGTGGCGTCATGGTCAGCGGGGGGAACCCGTCGGTGAACGACGCCGCGCCGGGCGTTACCCCGATTTGCGACGCGACGGGGATAGTGTTCTTGGTGCCGCTGTTCGCAAACGGTACGGCGGACTTGCTGGGTGCGTTGCTAGCCTGCATGGATAAGCCCCGAAGAAGTAAAAAATACGCCGGACCCAAAAGGCTGCATCAGCGCCTCGTTGAATCCGAAGGTGGTTGGCAAGTCGACCTGCAGCACATTGGCCAAGACCGCAGCGGGCTTGGGAATCGCGCCGGACTGAGTCAGGATGGCGATCTCGTACGGTTCAAGCGCGAACTCGAACACGTAGCGGAACTCCATGTTCCCCGTGTCCGACACGTAGCAGCGCCCACGGCCGGCAAAGAGGTTGGACAGCAGCCGGTTCAGGCTGGCTGACGTGCAGTCGGAAATGTTGGCCAGGGCCTTCACCAGGATGAGCTTGCGGTATGCGTCGTCGGCCAATCGATAGGTCTGCGTAACCTGCTCGCCGGTAAAGAACGGCGCCTGATTGAAGGGTTGCCAGTCCAGCGCCTCGTTGTATCCCAGGTACGTCACGTCCCCAGGGATAGTCAGCATGCGCCCGATATCGACGATCCTGCCCCAGATGTCCAGCCCGAACCCCTGCGCCGTCTCTACGTTCCAGACGAAGTCATAGAACGCATCGAAATCCGCGTCGGGGTTGATGTAGTCGTCCATGTTGTTAATCAACTGGACGAGCGTCGGGCTGTTGGCGTACTGGCTGATGATGGTCCGGGCCACCAGGCCCGGCTTGGGATCGACGCTCATACCAATGTCACCGAGATATCGTCAGCCGTGATGGTCGGCCGGCGGTTGATGGGCACAGCCAAGCTGGCCGCCGTCGGAGTGGTGTCGCCCAGCAGCAGGGAAAGAATCGACACCGAGGGGCTGAGCAGCGAGATGGGCGCATAGAACCGGCTCGCGTAGATGATCGACCCGATACGCGCTCGCTGTCCGCCGTCGGCGCCGTTGAAAGCATCAATGATCGCTTGCTTCGTGAGCGCAACGATGTCAGACGGCAGCGCTGGATTGTTAGCCAACTGGACCGCGAACAACACCGGCAGGGCCGCAGGCGTCTCCCACGACACGACGTATGACGGATAGGGGTAGGTGTAGCCTTCCCGGTCCTCGACCGTGTACGACGTGTTGCCGTTATAGTTGGCGCCGTTACTCTTCTTGCGCCAGATGGCATCTGCAATGTCCGCCGCCTCGCCACCCACCACCGCAACCCAGATGGAATGCGGAGCGAGCGACACGCCGCCGATAGTCTGTGGCACAGACAAGTTGTTCTCCGTGACATAGACGTCGATCACGTCGGCCACGTTAGCCACGTTGGCATAAATGGACGGCAGAGAACCGCGCGCATTCAACGCCACCGACTGGCGCCGTCGCGCTTCGAATTCGGCGCGTGATTCGACATAGCTTCCGACCGTGCCCGCGTCCGCATTCAAGACCGAATCCCAGCCTGGGATGGCCTGGTATATCTGGTTCAGGGCTCCCGGCGCACAATCGATAGGGCCATCCACCGAGCACGCGAACGGCAGGTCAATACTGCCGCTCGGCGGAATCGTCCCGGCCTGCGTGCAGAGATACAGGTTGCCGTCCACCGCCTCGGCCCGCGCACCTACCGGGATGACCACGCCGGACAGCCCAGTGCACGTCGCGATAACGACGGTCGGCGTGCCGGGCTTGCGGTCCAGGAAATAGATGCGCCCGATCGCGTCCTGCATGCGACCCTCAGCGAACGCCGGGTCCACCTGGTTCACGTAGCGGGCAAACTCGTTGTTCTTGTCGCCAATGATGGCCGTGGTGCTGGAGGCGAGCTGCCCCTGGGGCGTCTCCAGCGCCGGATTCAGGCCGCCACCAAAGGCGGAATCCATATCGGTCTGGACGCCCGCCAGGATGGCCGACTCTTCGGGCAGCACCAGCCCTTCCGGCGTGAACTGCACGCGCGGCACTTGGGAGCTTGTAGCCATGATTTCCTCAGAAGCTGACGGTCTGCGTCGTGCCGTCGGTCAGGGTGATTTCGACATAGCCCGCCAGGGCCCGGTCTGTGAAACTGGTGAGCGTGCACCGCGCGCTAGCGACCTCGGGAACGGTGAGGGCCGCGCGCTGGACGTTCTCACGCACGAGCGCGAGCGGCGGCCGGTGTCCCAGGATGTCCTCCCAGTACGGCACGCCCGGCGCCTTGTTGTAGAAAAGCTCGCCCTTGAAGAGCTTGATGGCGCTGGCGACGTCTTGGGCCGGCGCGTAGGGGTTGGACGCCATGGCGATGTTGCCCGCGGCATCCAGAACCAGGTCCCACGCGGTGCGGTCGAGCAAGAGCGAGTTCATGGATTCGGTGTCCCCGTATTCGAAGGCCCGCTCTGCACCCCCGGATGGGTATGCGCCGAGCCGACGTCCCTGCCGTTGTTGCGCAGCGTGCCCAGTGTGTTCATGTCGCCCTGCCAGGTCGACGTGCCGCCGTAGGAGCCAGCACCCTGCTGCACCGTTCCGTTCAACACTATCTGCGGCGAGTTGATGGCAAATTGCTGTTCGGCATTGCCCTCGATCTGCGGGGCCGTGATCGTCACCTTTGCCGGCGACACCACGTTGATGCCGCCCGCGGTGAACTGCACATATTGCACCGGCGTGCCATTCAGCAGGCCGCCCACATACAAGCCATCCGCCATGTCGTGCGCCCGCCAAGACCCGGGGTTCGCCTGCGCCTTCGACGCCTTGACCGCCGAGATATCCCGGCTGGCGAACACGGCAATGCCGATGTCCCCGATCTTGGGGTCCAGGATGATGGCGTCCGTACCGCCTTGCAGGCGGAAGTACGGCAGGTTGTGCAGCACCGCGTGCGGGACCGCGTTGCCTGCGCCGTCGAGCTGGTTCACCAGCGGCTGAACGTCCACGTAGCCCACAGGCGCCACGCCGCCGGCGTTCGTGACTGCCACCACGCGCACCAGCGTCGAAGTGCTCAGACGCGCCAGCGCTTGGCTGATCAAGAACATCTGCGCGCCGTACTCGTCGCCTCCCTCAGCAGGCCGGGCCTGCCCGGCGTATCCAAATTGCTCAGCCATTGATCTGCCTTTGACACAAGATTTGCGACAGCCAGACGCCACCTGGCACCTCTGCCTCGAGGGTGTGCACGATGCTCACGACGACCCACTCCCCATGCGCGGCCTCGACAGTGCTGATCACCTGCACCAGCCCTCCCAGACTCAGCTCCGGCGTGTAGAGGATCGTGAAGGCGATGCCGCCGCCGGTGAAGGTCGGATAGCCGATCAGGTTCTTCTCTGGTGAGATTTGCACCGCATCACCAGCGCGCGCGCCCGACCTCGGCCAGATTGCCAAAACCCCGCGATCAATCGTGTAGCTAATGGCAGCCGCGCGCACGCAGGCGCGCAACTGTTCCAGAGCCGTCCCGCAGAAGTATGGGTTCGACAACTGGGTGGCCACCCCGTTGTTTTCGAAGGCTAGCCCCATGGCGCCAGCGAGGTCGGAGGCGATTACTGCGACGTCCGTAGAGCCCCGGTAGCTTCTCGCGTTCACCGGCTTGACGGCTTCCAGGGCGGCCGCCAGTGCTACCACATTGAAGACCACCTCAGGCGCCGAGTTGTAATCGGCCCACGCCTGTGAAATCGTTCCCTCGTAAACCACGCTCAGCGCCTGGCCCTCGTCGCCAGCGGCGACAAGGATTCGGTTGTTTCGACGCTCGGTCATGATCGGTCCGATGACCGTAAGCTGGTTCATCATGTCCTGGCTCAGACCGAAGATCCGAAGCTGCAGTTGGCTCTGCGCGTCTCCGTTGTAGGCCACCACGGCCGCCGAGACGCGATAGCCGCTCAGCGTCACGTCAGGGCCCTTCGTGTCGCCGAATTTTCCTTCCCCCAGGCTGATAGTGACGTCGATCCGTCGCTTGATGAAGGTCATAGCTCAGCGGCTTCCAGGTATGTCAGGATGAAGCGGTCACCCAGGCCGGTGTATTCGGGGTCCGCGTGCCCGCGCGTGTCGATGAACGCCAGATCCCCGAGAAACCCGCGGTATCCCTCCCGCACGATCCTTACACGGTCATGGCACAGCGCCGTGGTAACGATTGGCTGGTGGTTCACGAACAGATCCAGGTACATCCCCGTCGACTTCTCATAGACGTTGATTTGGCAGCTTTGGCCCGCCAGCACGACGCTCAGGGACTGCGACGGGACCGCGCGTAGGGGGATCTTCCTCATTGGAACTCCGTCGTCAGGATCAGCGGCTCGCCGGGCTCTGTGCCCAGCGGGAAGGACTGCACCTGTCCATTGCTCTGCGGGTCGGCGCCGCTGGGCTCTTCCGTCTCGGTAAATTGCGCCACTGCCGTCTGGCGCACCTCTTCCAGATACAGCTCGACAATCAACTGGCTCGACCCGCCCCGCGAGTCCCGGGTGTATGCGTAGTTCACCAAGTTGGCCGACGCGTAGACGATCTCCGGCGTGACGACGGAGTACAGATCGGTGCTGCGCACGATCCGTTCCAGCACGGACAGCATGACGTTGCGCGACGCCATGTCGCCGCTGTGCGCGAGCCGGATCGCCGCGTCGTAAGGCGTATCCACCTTGTTGAAGGACGAGAACCCGCCCAGCTCCACGGGAAAGCTGGAGATCCTGCCGCCGTTCCGAAAGCGCACACCAAGGAAGGCATCGAACACCATCGCCTGTCGGCCGTCCTGGTCGTACAGCCCCCACAGTGGCGTGCCGAAAAGCAGGTCTGCCAGCCCACCAAGCCCCAGGTTTACGAGCTCCGGCAACGAAGGGATCGTCAGGTCCCGGAAGACGGCCGGGACGCCAGGGACCTGGGGAACGTTCGGAAATGGAATGAGCGGCATCAGAAAAGCCCCGTGTTGCCCTGTTGGACCAGGTTTTGATTACGGCCCATCCCGGCCAGGTCCCGCGCGATTCCGGCGCCATCCGTCGCGGCCGTGTGCACGTGCACGGGGCCGTTGAAGACGGTTTCGGTCGTGTTGTTCGTGGTACTGGGAGCAGGCGCGCTGGCCGCCAACTGCGCCGCCGGTTGGGCGGCCTGGGCCAGGTTCACCGAAGAAATCGCAGCATTCCCGTTCAGCCCTTCCTTCACTCGCGCAAGGTAGTTGATGGTCTCGGTCGCCGTGGGCGCGCCGCCGGCCTGAACCGCGCGCGCCTGCCGGATGCCGCCGTTGTACTCGGTGATAGCCGCATCCACGTTGCCGCCGTAGCGCTTCATCAGGTCGGCGAAATACCGCCCCGCAGCGTCGATGGAATCATAGGGGTTGGTGATGTCTCCCTTTCCATACTGGCCCCAGGTCGCGGGCATGAACTGCATGACGCCCTTGGCGCCCGCCGGCGACACCTGATCGCTGTTGCTGCGCTCGCCGCGATTCTTGATCGCATTCAGAAGGCCGGACGGCAACCCGTTCTCCTGCTCCACCTTTGACGCATAGTCGTTGAGCCTTGGGTCGTCGTAGCGCATGGCGCCAGGGTTCGCCGCCCGTTCGGCCTCCCGTGCCGCCTTCGGTACGGTCGCCTCGACACCGATGTCGAGCGCCTTCTTGAGCACACGACCTACCGGCGTCTCCATGAACTCGTTCACCTTGTCGCCGAACCGCGACAGGCCGCCGAAGAACTGCTCAGCGCCTTTCACCCAGCTCTTGACCGTCTCGTTGATGACCGCCCTGTTCTGGATGATCCAGTTGCCGAACTCGATCAGCTTGTCGACGCCAAACTCGAACGCCGGCATGAGCGCCGTCAGCACGTTCACGCCCACGCTCGAGAGCTTGTTCATGCCCGTGTCGTACTTCTGCCGCAGTTGCTCCGCGCGCTGCGCCGCGGCGGCCTGCTCGGCGGCGGGGCCAGACTGCTCCCGGCGCCGGCGCGCGATGCCTTCCGGCCCCTCCTTGTAGAGGTTGAACTGCTGGGCGTCCAAGCCCATCATGTTCGCGGCCAGCGCGGCGCGCGCGCGGTCGGTCTTGTAGATCTCGGCGACGATGCGGGCGCGGGCTTGCAGGTAGGTGTTGCCGTCCTTCAGGTCCTCGGTCTTGCCGCCGAACTGGAAGAACGCCGGCAGCGTCTCCGCCGCCATGCCGCGCTTGAACTTGGCCACCTGGTCGGCCGATTCGCGCAACTGGGCGGTGATGCCTTCCACCGAGCCGCCGGCGTTCTTGGCCGCAAGCTGCCACTCGGCCAAGTCCTTCGCGCTCATGTTCAGGTTGTCTGACATGCGCGCCAGGCTGGCGGTGGATTCAACCGTGCTGGACACGAAATTCTTCAGGCCCATGCCGGCCGTGAACACAGCCAGCAGCGCCAGCGCCTCGTTACGCACCTTGCTGAAGAACATGGCCGCCTGCTTGCCGCGGGTCTCCATCTCGCGCGCGGTCTTAGCGGACTCTTCTCGCGTGTGCGTCAGCGAGTCGTCCACCTCGGCCGCGCCCTGCTTGAAGCCCTTGGCGTTCATGGTCAGCGTGACGACCAGGGCATCCAGAACGGTGGCCATATTATTTCCTCGCGTTGGCTATGGCCTGCTGGTTGTGCGCGTCCACCGCGAACACCTCCAGCAGGTTGTAAAGATCCTCGGCCCCATAGACCGTTTGCAGGTCGTGCAGCAGGCCCGGGTGCCGAGAGATCACGGCGCCGACGTTCCGGGGAATGTTGGCGTAGTGGATCAGCCGCGGGCCGCCTGCCCAGGCTTGGAGCCCGAAGTCGATGGGGCGGCGGCCATAGAAAAATCCATGTGCAGCCCCAGCACCTGCTTGCGCAGTTGCAGCAGGGTGGCCACTTCCTCGATGTCGTCGGGGATGAGCGCGCGGGTCACTGTGGGGCTGGGCTGGATCTGGACGCACCCCATCATCTTGTCCAGCAGCGGCTTGGCGCTGTCGAAGGGCAGCTTGGCAATCGCCTTGAGCCCCATCGCAGCCACCCCGGCCAGTCCAGCCTCAGCGATGTTGTCCGGGATTTCCACCCCGGCATTCATCAGCGCGAAGAGCGCGCGCCCGGCCCAGTCCTCGGCCTCGTAAGCCGAAAGCTCGGTCAGGACGAACACCTTGCCCTTGTCGCGCCCCTCGGCGCTGATCGTTACGGTTGCCGTCTTGCGGGCCATATCACACCAAAGCCGGAGAGACGTTTTCCCAGGTGATCTGGAACGTCATGGGTTGAAGGATGGCCCGCGCGGTCGGCGCCGGCGGGATCTGCGTCAGCACGCCCTTGGTCATGACGAACTTGCGTCCGATCGACGGGATGTTCAGCGTCCCGTTGGCGTAGAACACCTCGCGCGCCACCTTCATGGCCGCCAGCCATGCCTCGAAGATGGTCATGGAGGGAGAATCGGCCTGAATCGCGATGGTCTGCACGCTCATGAAGGGCGTGTAGCCGGCCGACATACGCCCGTCCACGCCCATGACGGCCTGCGCCGGCTGGACCGCATCGAACGTGAACGCATCGTCGGTGGCATAGCCCTCGATCTTCTGAGGGACGGGAAAGATGCCGCCGACGCCGAGCAGCAGGACGGAATTTGCACTGGTGAGAGTAGACATGTCGGTCGCCCTTACAGGATGGCCAGGGATGCGAGGGTGATCTGCTGGACGGAGCCACCATCCATGTACCAGAAGGTCATGGGCGGCGTTTCACGCGCGGCGCGCACCTGCGCCGTCGCCGGCAGGATTTGCAGATACCAACCGCGCGTTTCCAGCGTGCCGGAGATTTCAACGCCCGCCTGGTTGTTCACCTGGGCCTTTTGCAGGCTGGACAGCGGCACGCCGGCGCGGATGGCACCGAAGTTCACCGCGGCGTTCACCGGATCCATGCACGCGGCATCGATCAGCGCGTAGCCGTCGGCGTTGTACGGCACCGAGTTCACCTGCGTGAGCAGCGTCATCAGGGCCTGCTGGAACGCGTTGTTCAGCCAGATCTGGTTGACATAGGTGTCGGCCCATTCCCAGTCACCGCTGATCTGCCCCGGGTAGAAGAACCGGAACCGGTCATTGCTTGTGGCATAGTCGCCGTAGAAGTTGTACCCGTTGTCGATCAGCGTCTGTGCGGTCGTGGCATCGGTCACGGAGAACGCCAGGCCCGACTGACCACGGAAGGCCAGCGTGATCCGTCCGTTCGTGCGCTCGAAGTCGATGCTGGCGATCGCGCCGAGCACGAAGGCGGCATGTTGCACGTCCTTGTAGACCGGCAGCGAGCCCGAATACTCGTTCGCGGCCACGATGGCGCCCCAGCTCGTGGTGCTGCCCTGCGTGGTGGCCTGGACATCGGTATCCCAGCCCACGTAGACATAGCGGTCGCCCTGGCTGTTCGTCCAGGCCGAGAATTCCACCTTGCCGTCCGTGTCCGGCTCGAAGGTTGTCATGAACGACGCCCAGTTCTGGTTGACGTCCGTGATTGCGCTGAGGTTGGCCGCCGGCGTACCGGCCGCAGCGCCCTGCGACAGCACCGCACCCGTCGCCTCGGTCAGCTTCAGACCAGCCGCGATCGTGCCGCTGCCGAAGCTGATGGTGCTGGCCGCGCCGTCAGTGGCCGACGTGATGACGAAGGCCGCGCGCTGGGCGTCATAGGTGCAAGACGCGCCGAACGACGTGAACGCCGCCTGGATGAGCGAGGCAGCATTCGAGAAGCTCGTCGCGGCCGCCAGCGTGATGCTGCTGGACGTCTTCTCCACGCCGTCGACCGTCACGGTCAGGATGCCGGACAAGGCCTGGAGCTGCGCCAGGGTGGTGGACGCCATCGACCCGCCGCGGACATAGGCCGCGACGTCTTCCAGCGGGTACTGGGCAAACAGGAGATCGCCGGGCTTGCGCGTCGAGTTGTCGAAGCCGTTGAAATAGATGCCGGCCAGCGTGGCCTCGGTCGAGGTCGGGCCGAAGAAGCGCTGCACGTCGCGCGCCGTGGCAAAGCTCTGGACGGTGCCAACGGGCACCGCGGTGTTATCGGTCAGGATCAGGCCGTTCAGGTCGAGCGCCGATCCGCCGGCGCCGATCACGCCAGGGACGACCTGGACGATTTCACTGGCGGGAATGGACATAGCTTTAAGCTCCGGGTGGATATTTCTCGTCGACCTCAACCAGGTCAACATGAAGGTGCTCCGCGAACTGCTGCGGAAGGGTGATGGAAGGGTTGAACTGCAGAACGGCGTCGAATGACCACCGCTCCATGTATTGGTCCTCGCCGGTGATGAGCGGCATCTGCCTGGGCTCGCCGGTATAGAGAGGCTGCGCGCGGCCCAGCTCGCCCAGGAATTCGCAGCCGTACTGGCTTCGGAGCGCGATCGACAGGACAAGCGCCCGGTCCTGCGCGCGCTCGCCGTAGCAGTCGACCTGGGCGGCCCATTGGGTCGGTCGTGTCAGTGTCCGGGTGCCGGTGTCAGGCGTCGGATCCGCGTAGGCCGTGACGGGCAGCGACAGCCCCACCATTCCCCCGGGCGTGACCACGACGAAATCGCCTTTCGGAGACGGCACGCGGTTCACCTGGCCGCGCACCACCTCACAGTCCACCAGGGTGTCCGCGAATGCCCCCAGGTCCTCCACCAGGTCGTCCTCGGTAATGCTGATGTGCACGCTCATGGTGTTTCGTCCATTTGCAGGGTCACCCCGACCTTGCACCAGTCGGGCCAGGTCTCAAACACCACCGTCACCAGCCAGGTCTTGCCGTCGAAGAGCAGCAGGTCGCCGCCCTTGGCCAGCGGCCGCACGACCCCCTGGGTGTCGCCGAACATGTAGACGCTGCGCTGTACGGCCTGGATCCCCAGGGCTTCGACATGGGCCAAGTCCTTGCCACTCAGCGGCTGCACCTGCAGGCGCGCCGGCGCGTCGGCCAGGTACTTCGGCACTTGCTTGCGGCCTGGCCCCATCTCATAGCCATCGCTGGCGCGCAGTGCGCCGTCGATCATCGGGTTCACTGCGGCGATGATGGGGCTGACGATCCCGTGCAAATTCATGTGTCGACCTCGTAATCCACGCTGTTGAGTAGGTGGCCAGTCCAGACCAGCGGCTTGGCCTGCGTGCCGGTCACATTGGGCTCAACGCCCGCGGCGATGTCGTGCCGAGCCTGCTGGACGTCCGCGAAGGAGATCGATTCAGGGCTGTTGCCGAACCGCTCGCGCAGCAGCAGCGTGACTTTCGACAGCGCCGGCCCGCTGACATCGCGGATCGATTCCTGCAGCTGGCCCTTGATCCCTTCGCCCATCTGGCCCAGCGCTTTGTCGATGTCGTAGTCGTTGTTCTTGGCCAACGCGCCGAGAGCGCGCGGCCAGCCCTTCTGCTTGGCGGCGATCATGGTGCGGAAGAACGGCCGGGGCGGGATCCCCACCTCCGGCGAGCCGAATTCCTGAATCGCAGCCACATAGGCGACGGGCGTGCCGTCGGGATACGTGGCGTTCTCCAGGAAGCCAGCGCGCAGCGTTCCGCCGTCGCCAGCCTTGTCGGCGATCTCCTTCAGCCTCGCCATCAGGGCGTCGCCGCCCTTGAACGTCACGGCCGCCATGAGATCACCACAGGGACAGCAACGCCGGGCGGCGCGGACCGGTAGCGGCCCACCCGGTACTTGGCCGTGGCTTCCCAATACTGGGCGCCATAGCCGGTCTGGGCATACCACTGCGCCGAGCCCGGCGCGACGTTGTACTCGGCCGAGACCGAAACCGAGCCCTCGGTAGCGCTGCTGATCCGGCCCACCAGCGGCCGCGGGCCCTGGCCGTTCTCGCCATAGGTCAACGCCGCGACGTGGGCCGTCAGCAGGTACAGGAGCACCTTGCGCTCGTCGACGTCACAGACCGCGCTGGTGTCCTTGTTGCTCAGGTACAGCGTGGCCATGCTGAAGGCATGGTTGAGCTGCGCATCGGAGAGCAACGCGAAGGACGGGTAGATCAGCCGAAACTCAGCGGGATCAAAGACGACGACAGCCATGGGCCGCTCCTAGTTTTGCTTATCGTTCAGGCGTTCCAGGCCCTTGCCGGGCTTATCAGGGTCCAAACCTTCCAGCCCGCTCTTCTCGCCCTTGCGCTCCTTTGCCTTCGAAACGGCGCTGCGCTCGCTGCCCTGGGCGAAGATCAGTTCCTTCTTGAGCGGCTGGAAATCCGCATACAGCTTGGTCCAGGCTTCCCAGAAGTCGGCCGGCACATCGGTGAAACCGTGGCCAGCGATGGCGTCGGGATGATTGGCACCGTTCAAGGTGATGGAGGGTGCACCCGGGATGTCCAGGATCAGCCCGTTGGGCAATTTGCACGCGATGGTCACAGTCGACATATCTCTTCCTCGAATGAAAAAGGGGCGCCACATGGGCGCCCCTCTGGGTTGCTGCGTTTCGCGCTGGTCAGACGCCGATCATGGCGGCAATGGCCATCGGCACCTTGATGATGGCGCCCCACGTTCCCTGCGACTTCTTCTGCTTGAAGCTGGAAGTGTCGCGAACGATGGCGTGGGCGCGCATCTTCTCGGTGAAGGCCGCGGTGCCGACGTTCTGGCCGTCGATCGATTCGGCAATGAGCTGCACCAACTGGCCCGAACCCGTCGCGTATTGCACGGCGGTTTCCACGGTCAGGTTGGGGAAGTTCTTCGCCAGCAGGTCAGCCACGTTGACGTTGTACTGGTTCGTCTTCGTCAGATTGACTTCGATTTCCGGCGACATGCACAGCTTCATCTTGTCGCGTCGCGTGACCAGGCCACGCGTCTGCGTGACCAGTTGGCCATACAGCCGCTGCGAGATGTCATCGTAGACCTGTTGGCCGTCCTTGGTGGACCACAGGGTGCCACTGCCGGTGCCCGTGGCCCCCGGCGCGATGGGCGCCGACAGGTTGGGATCGTTCAGCAGGCCGTAGTTCTGCAGGCCAGCGATGCCGAAGAAGTAGCTGTTGTCCTGGAACTTGTTCAGGACCAGCGCCGAAGCAATGTTCAGCTCGGCAGCCCAGTTGATCTTCGCTTGGCCAGCCTTCTCCAGCTCGCGCTCACCCCATTCCGTCATGGTCTGGTAGTGGTACGACTGGCGCTGCGGGAAGTTGGTGTTCGCGCCGGCGCGACCGTTGTTGTTGAAGTCGCCGTAGGACGACACCTCACCCGTGGACTCCACCACGGGGAAGGTTGCCGTCTCGGTCGTCCAATCGCCCTTTTTGGACTCCCCCAGGATCACGGCGCCCTGCATGGGGGTAGTGAGCACGCGGGTGAGCTCGGGGTCGATGTAGTTCAGCAGGTAGCTCGGGATGCCCGAATTGCTGACCGTCACGAGAGGGCCGGCCGCGTCCATGGCCAGGCCATAGTCATAGCGGAACTCGTCGGGCAGGTAGTCCATGGCGCCCGGGAACACGATGCCGAAGTGCTTCTCCAGCAGCGCGAGGTCTTGGTTTCGTTTCATTGCATTACCCCAGGTTGGTGGAGGTGATCTTGATCAGCGAGCCGATCGCGCCCGCGCTGGCGACGAACCAGTCGGTTTCCGTGCTGCCGGCGATGGTGGCGCCCGCGGCCCCGGTCGAGATCGTGCCGTCGGTATTCGAGGCGAAGACCTTCTGGCCGATAGTGGCCACGGTCTTGGTTGCGGCCCAGAAGTCGCCCAGATTGTGCAGGGTGACGCCCAGTCCGGCCGGGATGAGCATGGTGGACTCGGCCAGCCACAACGTGATGAGGGCCTGCTGCTCACGGTGCACAAAGCCGGTGGGCACGCCGGTGCCGGCATTGCTGACCTGGCCATCGGCGTCCGCCCAGGCGAAGCGGCCGACCGTCACGCCAGCGGTGTCAGCCACCAGGGCGCCGGGGCCGGCCAGCACGGTCGAACGCGGGTTCGAGCTGGCGAAGTCGCCGGCAACCGCGGCGGCGGGTTCGATGTAGACCTGTTTCTGAAAGCCCATTTACATCACCTTGACGTTTTTGGCATGGGGGAAGCGATCGTAGAAGCCCTTTTGGGCCGCCGAGTCCATCGCCACGCGCGGGGTTTGCGGGGCCTGGTCTTGCGCCAGGGCCATCTTGACCATGGCACGGTACGCCGAGGGCGGCGTATCGGTCAGGTCGATGCCCTTGGCGTCCAGGGCCATTTTGTAGACCGCCTCGGCCGAGTCCTGGGCGACGATCTCGCCGAGGATGGGCCGGCATTCCTGCTCGGCGGTGCGGATCGCGGTCATGCGCGCCACGGCGGCCTCTTCGCCGGCCTTCTGGGCCTTGGCCAGAGCCCGGTCCATGGCCTGCTTGGTCACCGGGCCGGGCGGCGTGTCCGGGGTGTGCGGCGGCGTGTCGGAAGCGCCTGCGGCGGGTTCGCCCAGGGCAGCCATGACGCGCGCGGCTTCTTCAGGGCCCAGCTTCTCGCCCAGCATTTCGCGGATCTTGCCCATGAGCTCGTCGTCTTGGGCGACAGGCGGCGTGGCGTCGTCGTCCTCGTCGCCGGCCACGATGGGGTCAGCGGGGTCCGAGAAAGCGTCGATCACTTCGACCAGGTCGGAAAGGTCTGCATCCTGGGCGAGCTTGCCCTTGAATCGGCCTTCCACGGCCCGCACGAGGCGCGCTCGCTCGCTGGCGAAGTTCTTGGCGCTCAGCCCCTTGACGAGGGGGCCGAGGTCGCCCAGGGCGGCGTCTTGGGCCAGCTTGGGGCGAAGATACACCCGCAGGCCCGCGGCGACCGCAATGGCAGTTTTGCTGTATTTCATTTTCGGGTTCTCCGAAGGTTTGAGGGTATTGCTGTCGCCTACGACGACGTCCGGGCCAGCCCGGCCTACTTCGACAAGCGCGACGTGATTGCCGCGAATGTCTCGCATCACCCCGTCGTATGCGACGCCTTCATAAACGCCCGGCGTCATGTCGGCTCGGTAGCCGTAGGCGCATGAAAGCTCCTTCTGCTCCTCCGAGTCGATGCCGGCGATTGCGATGGCGTCCCATACCACGAGGGAATTTTTCAGGTACGGCGCCTGGAATGCGGCGTCCGTGCCGGTGGTGCCCACGACGCGCTCTTTGCGCGGCTGGCTGGCGTCCACCGGGATGTGAATGTGCAGCAGCTGAATGCCGTTGAACGTTCTGGCCGCCTTCTCCAATTCCTGCGGGTCACGCAGCAGGAAGTAGATGCGGTTGGGGTCCAGCCCCAGCGCCTCCCAGTCTGGGATCTCGTTGCCGCGGTACGGGTTGACCGTGGCCTTGCTGATGTTGCTGACGGCTACGTGCATCCGACCATAGGCGTCAATCGTTCGGACGGTGGCGCGGTCGAAGGCCAGGCCCTGACGGTTGGTCTGTTTCATTCGTCGAATCCCGGGATGATGCTGATGGCCACGCAGCGGCAGTTAGGCAGCTCACCGGGGCGGATGTACTCGCCGTCGATGAGCATGCCCTTGTCGACGTCGTAGGCCTTGCCGTCGGCCTCCTGGTGAGACTTGCGCGGGTGCTTGCCGCCCCGCGAGTGCCGCCACTTGGCCTGCTTGATGCCCAGGCCCTGCTGGCGTACCCGCGTGATGGTCGCGGTAGCTTTGTTGTTCTGGTCGCGCGCAATGAACGCCGCGCGCCGCTTGGTGATGCCGTACCGCTTCTGCAGGTCTTCAACCAGGCCTTCCAGGTCCCGGCCCTGCGTAACCGACCGCATGACCATGCCCTGGACCTCAGTCAGATACTCGGACGCGATCGACTTGATCAGCCCGACGTTCTCCTGCACCGTGGCCTGGAAGACGTCATTGGCCGCCCGGGTCATCTGGAACTGCACGCTGAAGCCCTTTTGCCGCAGAGCGTTGCGCAGCGACAAGTCTGCCGCGCTCATCGAGGTTTCCGCGAACTCCGTGGCCACCGGCTGGGCCGCCTCATCGAAGCGCCGCTGCCACTGCCTGGCGAGCCGGCGCATCATCTTGGTCAGCGCCATCGCCGGGCTTTCGTCCTGCGCGATCTCCGGCACATTGCGCCGGTAGGCAGCGGTCAGCCAGTACACGACCGACCGCTGCATCTCGTCGATCAAACGGTCCAAGCGCTTGCGGTAGGCCGCCTCGATCCCCTGGTTGGCGTGCACGGGGCGCAGCGGCACCTCGCGGCCGGTCGGGGATACGAGGTCAGGCATAGGCTTGTCCCTGCGGTTCGTCTTCCAACGGCGGCGGCGCACCGGGCACCGCATCCGGCAGCCCGTCGTCATCGTCGTCGCTGATGTCCAGCGAGTGGTAGCCGTTCGTCTCGTCCGCCGCGACGCGCTCGCGCACCTCCTTCGGGCTGACGGCGCCGATGTCCACCAGCACCGCGTCCGTCTCGGCGTCGTACTTGCGGACCTCGGCCAGCTCCTTCTCGCTCATCTGCCACAACGGCACGAAGCTGAAGGTGATGTCCGGGTCGATCTCGCCGAACTCGCTCAGTTGGATCATTTCCAGACACGTCTGCAACGGGTCGCGGAACACCGCTTCCTGCGCCGAGTGCATGTCGTCGTAGAAGACCCGGATCTCGCCGTCGGCCGTGGCGTTCAGGCCGCTGGGCGAAATGCCCATCAGCTTGACCAGCGGGATACCGGAGACGACGGAAAGCTGCTCCAGCGACTGGTTTTGCAGCGCGTCCAGGCCTGACAGCGGCACGTTCTCGAAGCCGAATTCCTCGGTGTCCTTGTCGATTGCGTAGGTCCCGCGATTGCTACGCGTGCGGTTGAAGACGTCGATCCGGGAAAACACGTCGTCGCCCGGCCCACCGGACAGCAGCGATTGCAGGTTGCTCTTGAAGACGCCGACCGAGAAGCCGTCGATCAGGTTGGCCACCGCCTGGCGCGTCTTGAGCCAGTTGTTGACGTACGGGATCGCCAACTGGGTCATCGACATGCCGCCGAAGTTGTACGACGGCTTCAGCAGGTCCGGCACCTCGCGCGACACGATGTTCAGCAGGCGGCTGCTGTGCACCTGGCGTCCCAGCACAAACCAGGACGTGGGCTTGTAGAAATCCGCCCGCATCGGGTTGTCGCTGTTGTACAGGTAGGGCGTCGTCCAAACCGGGTCGATGACCTTGAAGCCCACCAGCGAGCCCTTGGCGATCTTCGCCGGGCTCTTGACCAGGATGGATTGCAGCTCGTCCGGATCGGCCCAGGCCAGCGTGCCGCTGGGCGTCTTCACGTCGATGTAGATCTGCGACCGGCCGAACAGCCCGTCCTGCAAGGCGGCCAAGCGGAACTTGGCGCGCAGGCGGTAGCGGCGCATGGCCTTCTCGATGATCTCGAGCTTGTCGCCCTTGTCGTCGTCGCCCTTCACCTCGAGCTTGATCCACTTCCGGGTCATCTCTTTGGCGATGACGTCGGACATCTTGCGGTATTCGGGGCGCTGCGACAGCTCGGCCAGGTAGGGATAGCCGATGAAGCCCATCCCGGCGTAGGCCTCGCTCACGTAGGCATAGACGGGGTTCATGGCCTCGTCCATCGCCAGCATCGCCTTTTCCTTGTCTGCCGGGATGACGAAGGGGGCCACGTCGGGGCGCTTGAACTCGCCCTTCGGCGTGGTCACGGGCTCGGCCGGCGGCACGTTGGCCAGGCCCAGGGCCTCCAGGCTGATTTTCATCCCGGGCTCGCGGCGCGCAGCCGGCTCCGCCGCGGGGGCCGTCGCCGGCGTCCTGCGGAGGATCCAGTCGAGTAGTTTCATGCACGCCTCAATGCGTCGGGGTTGATTTGCATCGGCCGCTTGGTGATCAGCTCGGCGAAGGCCCGTGAGAGCCCGTCGATCTGATCGTCATGCTTGCCGTTCGGGAAAGACCGCATTTCGTCGATCAGTGGCTTGTTCCACTCGCCGCGCACCATCAGCACGTTGCCGACGTTCACCTGGGCGGCGAACGGCTCGGCGCGCACGACCTTGTCGCCGCTTTCCGGGCTGCTCACGATCCGGTAGCCGGGCATGCCGCGCGTCAGGTACAGCACCTGCGTCTTGCCGGCCTGGCCCGGGTCCTGCGGAATGCTGATGCGGACCTGCCGGCCGTCCAGGGCCGCGGTGTTCTCCAGCGCCTTGTCGCGGCGGTCCGGGCCCCACTGGCCGCGCACCATGTCGCCGATCACGTACTGACCTGTCGGCAGGCGGCCCAGCTTCGGGCCGGCCGTGAAGTCGCCCGCGCCGTCCGTGCTGGCGAAGTCCCAGCCGCGCACCCAGTCGATGCGGCCGGCGGGCAGCGCGTCGATGACCTGGATTTGGTCGGGCTTGAACAGGTCGCCATCCAGCGGCGTCGGCAGCTGCTGATACAGCGACGACCAGGTGCGCGTGTTACTTTCGAACTGCGCCCAGTGCTGGCGATCGAACCATTCCGGCCAGAGGTATTCGCCCCTGGCGCGCCCGAGCGGGTCGCTGTCGACCTCGCAGCGCGCCTGGATGCACAGCACCTCCCAGTCGTTGCCGTCCTTGCAGCGGATCAGCCCGCTTTCGCCCTTCCAGTCATCCGGCAGGATGCGGCCGGCCAGGTCGTCCTCGTGCCACCGAGTGGTGATCAGGACAATCCAGCCGCCTGGGATCAGGCGCGTTTTCAGGTCGTCTTCGTAGGCGTCCCAGGTCTTGTTCCGGATCGTCTCCGAATTCGCCTGCTCGCGGCCCTTGATCGGGTCGTCGATGATGATGCCGTGGGCGCGGTTGCCGGTGATGCCGGACAGGATGCCGCAGGCCATGTACTCGCTGCCGTTGGACAGCGCGAATTCCTGGGCGGCGTTCGAATCCGACACCAGGGCCGCGCCCCAGATGTTGCGGTACCGCGGCTGCTTGATGATCGAGCGCGTGCGGCGGCCCATCTTGCGGGCCAGGTCGTCGCCGTAGCTGGCCAGGATGACGCGCCGGCCGGGCGTGGCACCCAGATACTTCGAAGGGAACACCACCGACGCATACGTCGACTTGGCGCTGCCCGGCGGCATGCACACGATCATCCGGCCGTGCCGGCGCTGGCTGGTCTCTTCCAGCTTGGTCAGCAGCAGCCGGTGGTGCACCGCCATGGTGGTCTCGATGGGCTCGAAAAACTCGGTGTCCGGGTCTTCCTCGTCCACCGGCCGGCCCGGCACCTCGATGGCGTTGGCGTACTGGAGAATGTCAGCCCTCGCCCGCCTCCGGATCAGCAGCTCCCTGGCCGCTTCCTGTCGCGAGGGCAAGTAGCTCTTCGTCGGTGAGGTCATCGGCCTTCCGCGGCGTCGTGTTCAGGTTGATCTGCTGCGGCGTCGGCAGGATGCCGTAGGCCTCGCGCTCCAGCGGGATCAGCACCTTCAGCATGTCGGCCAGCTTCTTGGCGCCGTCCAGACGACCAGCGCTCGATATGGCGCGCCGGTAGACTTCGGCCCGCTTGTCGGCGGCCGCGTCGTCCTCGCCGCGCAGGAACTCGCCCAGCTCCTGGAACAGCCCGGGGTTGTTCGTCTCGGCCTCGATCTCGCTCATCAGGGTGTCGCACAGGGTGCGCATGCGCGTCAGCGAGGTCTTGTGCGACAGCTTGACCTCGGCCACCAGCTTGGCGCCGATGGCCACCGCTTCCGCTTCGCGGTACGCAATTGATTCACTGCGTACCTCCTTGCGTACCTCCTCCCTGCGTACCAGCTCGTCGGCCTTGGCCTGCACCTTCGCAGCCAGGTCACGGGGCCACTCGTCGCGCTTGGCACGCTTGCGGATGGCCCCCTCGGTGATTCCGTGCAGGGTGGCGAGTTCGCGCAAGGACATGACGCCCGCGCGGTAGCCCGCCTCGATGCGCTCCCAGTCGGGTGGCGCCTTCTTGGGCTGTGTCATTCGGTTCTCGGTGTGGTTGCCCCCATCCGACTACCCGCCACGGCGGGCTGGGCGCGGCGGTTCTCGTCGTGCTGGCCGCCGGCGACAAGACCGGAAAGAAGTGCCCCGCGCATTTGCCCCTGCGCGGGCGCCAGGCCAGCTGAGGCGACTCATGGGGGTGTTGTTGGTGTGGGGCCCCTCCCCCAAGCACGCGTTGCACGTGGCGCTGTGTGGCGCAGGGAGCCTTCGGGCGGCGCCGGTCGGAGCCAGTGGTACGGGGCCATCCCCGCGCGCAGCGGCCACGGTGGCGCGCTGCTGTCTGGTCGATTGCGGCGGCTGTTCCCACACGGCTGGCGACTGGCGGCCCTTTGCTCGGCATTGCCCGTTAGCGGTCCCAGCCAATCGCCAAGCGTGTGAAAACAAAAAGCCCCAGCGCGCGGCCGGGGCTTCATTTCTTCAGGGCGCAAGAGCCCTGACGTATTGTGATGGTTCTTGAAATGGTTTTCCAGGAACCGATGTTATGACGGGCCACCAGTACTCAACGTGAACGCGGGCGCTTGCCTCGTCCCTGGTGCTGCGAATTTGGCCGCACTCTTCCAGCGCCACCAAGACGCGCCACACGCCGGTACGCAGGATTGCGCGCTGCCGAGTATCTGCCCTTGGATCCACGTAGTTGATGATCTGCCTCATCTTGAACCTGCGGCCCGGGTATGCCGCCATCAGGTCGATCACTTCCTTCGCGTACTTCACGCCAGCCTCCTTTCGACCTGGCCGCGGAACAGTCCCAGGTACAGCTTGTATTCGGTCTCGGTAAGCGCGACGCCGGTGGTATTGGCGATCCACTGGCGCGCGGCACGTTGCCGGCCCCTGGCGTCGAAGTCGCCGAACATGGAGTTCTTCTGCGGGTACTCGGCGATGATGATCATCCGCTCGTGCCACGGCAGCGCCGCGTGCATCGCATCGACGATCTGGGCGTGTTCTGTGATGATCGGACGGTGATCGTCCTCCCAAGACACATAGGCCTCCATGTTGCCCACCGTGGCGCCGGACCAGGTCCAGCGGGCCCAGTTCCAAATTAAGTCGTCACCGGTCAGCCTGCTCATATCTCGCACCCCTCATGCAAGGCTCGCTTCGCCTCAAGGTATGCCTGGTGAGCCTCGTACGCGGAGTCGTAGTTGCCCAAGAACTTCGTGCGCCCATCGACTTTGATATCCGCCCTGTACTTCCCGGAGCGCTTATGAAGGGATGCCCCCAACAAGCCTGTGGACCGGTTCTTGCGGGTGGCCACTCGCTGGTTCTGCCCATTCACGGTCTTGCTCACGTCCCGCAAGTTCGAAATCCGGTTGTCGGTCCGGACGCCGTTCTTGTGATCCACGACACCCTCGGGCAATCTCCCGTAGAAGTGCAGCCACGCAAGTCGGTGAGCACGATGGCACTTGCCGTCAATCCCAATAAGCATGTACCCATACACGCAGTCCACGCATCCGGCCGGCTTGCCTGCGTAGCGGACGTTCCACTGCTTTGGCGCGTCGGCCCGATACTTCCACGTGAGCACGCCCGTGAGCGGGTCGTAATCCAGTAGCTCCCGCACCAGCGCGGCATTAACTTCACGTTTCATCGGCCACCTCGTACTGTTTGCATTTCTTCCCATAGGGCTTGCCCTTCAGGCAGCGGCGCATCGTGTCGCCGAATGGGGTCTGAACCGTGCGCGCGTTTGCGCAGCCTTCGCAGGAGCGCTTGAGCGCCGCCTGCTGTCGGCTCATCACGACCAGCATCGGGTCGCGGAATTCCCACTTCTGCAGTTCGGCTGTCACGAATAATCTCCGCGTCCGATGCGGCGATTAGGAGCGCTAATCTCCGCAAACCCGCTTTTCGCTGCTGGCCGACGGCCTTGAACACGCCGGCTCATCGTCCAATCTCCACGAGCACGAAGCCCTTCTTTTCTGCGTCCAGCGCGCCGTCCAGGGTGAGGGGCCGGAACTGGCTGTCATCGATGCCCAGCGCCGCGGCGAT
>Ga0182736_1000709_pt1 | contig 43474 bp, 39 predicted proteins | sample eDN5th30CKraftBY_FD_128882 | JGI IMG/M metagenome (GOLD analysis project Ga0182736, IMG submission 128882) | Enriched backyard soil microbial communities from Emeryville, California, USA - eDNA 5th pass 30_C Kraft BY (version 2) (version 2) | ecosystem: Environmental > Terrestrial > Soil >... | reverse complement strand
GACGAGGGCGATGCCGGGCGCGGTGAAGCGGTCGTACACCCGGCGCAGCGGGATGGTGCTGCCGCCGCCGAACACCGTGCGGCCCATCCAGGGGTGCCGCTCGCGCGTCGCCTTCAGCAGCTCGGGGCCGGTCGCGTGGCCGAGCGCAGGGATGGTGCCGGTGAGCACGGAGACCTCGTCGAGCGAGGCCTCCACGGTGATGTTGATGGTGGAGTACCCGCCCTCGACCCCGACGGCGACGACGGCATCGCCTGGCCGGGCACCCTGCTCGGCGAGGAACTGGCGTGCTCCGGCCTCGTCGGCGATCTCCAGGATCAGCTGCTGGGCCGAGCACAGGTCGGCAGGGGCGACGTCGGGGCAGCGGGCGGCCAACTCGGGGACCTGGTTCCGCAGCACGCCCTGGTGGCCGGCGGCATCGACGAACAGGCGGGCGCCGATGGCGAGCGCCCGGGTGCCCTGCGCGGCCCGCACCGAGGTGGGGCGGCCGTGGGCGTGGCGCAGCTCGACGTCGGTGACGCCCCAGCGGATGTCGACGCCGGCCAGCTCGGCGTCGTGCTGGAGGCGGTCGACCAGCAGGCGCATGTCGGCATCGCCGATCGGGTTCTCGGCGATGGTGAAGCGGTGGGCACCGGTGGGGCTCACCATGTGGGCGGCGCCGCCGTGGGCCCGCAGCTCCGGCGGCTTGGGCGGCTCCAGCCCGGCCCGCTCGAACTGCCAGGCGCTCGTGCCGTTGCACCACCGGGCTCCGCTCTTGCCCTCGGGCCGGCGTTCGAGCACGACGACCGATCGGCCGGTCTTGGCCAGCTGGAGCGCGGCCTGGAGGCCAGCGGTGCCGGCGCCCACCACGACGACGTCGACGTGCTCGACCGCGCTCACGACGCGGCCTCGTCGCCGTCGGCGCCGCCCTCGACCGCCTCCTCGAGCGAGTGCAGCTCGTCGAGGGCCGAGGTGCCCCGGCGCCGCTGCCACAGCAGGCCGCCGAGCACGACGGTGATCGACAGGAGCACGACGGGCACCCGGTGGTCGACGACCCAGTCGGTGAACGCCGAGATCGCCTCGGAGAAGATGTCGCCCACGACGATCACCGCCACGAGCCGCACCGTCGTGCCGATGAGGGCCCACAGCATCAGCCGGGCGAGCGGGTAGCCCACCGACCCGGCCAGCAGGCACACGGGGTTCGACGTGGTGATGATCATCACCATCCAGCCCCGCTTGGGGAAGTGGCGCTGCGCCCAGTGCACGAGCTTGCCGCCCCGCTCGGAGCGGCCGGCGACCCAGTCCACGGTCCGCGGCCCGTACCAGCCGCCCGTCAGCCACAGGAGGGGCTTGGTGCAGAGCAGCCGGGCGAGCGCGACTGGGAGGAAGACCCAGACGGCGAGGCGGTTGACCACCAGGATCTGGTAGCGGGGCTTGGCGTTCAGGAGCAGCAGGGTCAGTGGACTGCGGTCGACGAGCGACGCCCAGAACGCATCGCCGATCCACCCGAGGACGATCGCCGCGCCGATGGCCCCGAAGACGAGGTTGCGCTGCTTGCGGCTGGGTGCGGGCAGGGGAGCGGTGGCCACGGGGGCGGTCATCGGCGGACCCTCACTCGGCCTGGTGGGCGTCGTCGGCGTCCATCGTGGACTCGCCGACCAGCTCGGCCTCGGCCTCGGAGATCCCCTCCTCGAGGTTCACGAGGTCGCCGATGCCGTCGCGCCCGCCGCGGCGGTCGGACCAGACGGTGAGCGCCACGAGCACGATCGAGAGCGCCGTGATGGGCCAGCGGTAGTCGCCGATGAAGCCGGTGATCGAGCCCAGGAGGTCCTCGAACACGCTGCTGAACGCCCGGATGAGGATGAGCCGGCCGATGGTGCCGACGACGTTCGCGGCGAGGAAGGCGCCGTAGCTCATGCCGGCGGCGCCGGCGAAGAGGCACACCGGGTTGTTGGGGGCGATGGCCACCACCACGAACCGGGCCTTGTCGAACCAGGTCTCGAGCTGGCGCAGCAGCTCGCCGTACGTGGGCGCCTTGCGCTCCATCCACCGGATGGCGGCGTCGCCGTACCACCGGCCGATCCAGAAGAAGAACAGGTCCGGGGCGAACAGGCGGAGGAACCCGATGCCGAAGAAGGCGATGGCGTCGAGGTTGTTGGAGGCGAGCGCCAGGTTCCGGTTCGACGCGTTCATGGCGATGAGCCAACCCGGGTGGTCGTTGACGAACGAGGCGAAGAGGATGTTGCCGACGTTCGACAGGACGACCAGGAACACCAGGAACCCGATGGTCGCGTTGCGGGCCGCCTTCGACGGGGGACCGGTCGCCGCCGGCCGGTGGTCGGCGGCGTCGACCGCTGCGCTCGTGTCGTCCAAGGGGACAAGTGTGGCAGGCCGCCCGGACCCGTCCGACCCGGGCGGCCAGGTTGCCCTTGTAAAAACGTCCAGACCAGCGTACGAAGGCACGAGGACGCGCGGGACTCGGTCCGACTGGTCCTCGCGCGCCCTGGCCCCGGTGCGTTCGGCGTGATCGGCGGGTGCACCTCCCTCGATTCCAGGAGATCAGGGCGGCGTGTCCGGCGGCTGCGGCATCCCCGTCGGCGCCACGGCCATCTCCGCCACGATGACCGCCGTGACCCCGACCGGCGGCGGCTACCTCCGCACCTGGCCCAACGGCCAGGCCGAGCCGACCGCGACGTTCCTCAACTACGCCGGCAAGTCGATCGGGTCCGGCGGCACGATGTCGATCAACCAGAGCTCGGCCTACGCCCTCAAGATCCGCAACTACTCGGGCTCGACCCACGTGGTGGTCGACGTCACCGGGTACTACGCCAAGCCCATGGCGGCGCTGATCCAGTCGAACGGCGCCACCTACGACGGCACCAACCGGGTCCTCAACTCGGGGAAGGTCGCGACGGGCGTCTACTGGGTGGAGCTCGACCGCAGCACCCGCTACTGCCAGGCGACCGCCAACTCGTACAACACGATCTCCTTCGCCAAGGTCGACACCTTCATCGAAGCGCAGAGCGACCGGATCCGGGTGACCACCTACAACACGGCCGGCACCCCCATCGACAGCTGGTTCTACATCGTCGTGAACTGCTGACGGTCGGGCGTCCCCGACGGCAGGCGGAGCGGGTCGGCGGCAGGGGCCGACCCGCTTGGCTAGGTTCCGGTCGAGCCGCCGGACCGAACACAAGGGGACAGACACATGCAGGGCTTGATGCAGGACTACCCGCTCACCCTCCCGCACATCTTCCATCGCGTGGAGCGACTCTTCGCCGACAAGGAGATCGTCACGTCGCTCCCGACCGGCCGCGAGCGCATCAGCTACGGCGAGTGGGCGGCTCGCACGCGCAAGCTCGGCGGCGTGCTGAACGACCTCGGCATCTCGCCAGACGGCCGGGTCGCCACGTTCTCCTGGAACACCTCGCGCCACCTCGAGCTGTACTTCGCGGCGCCGTGCACCGGCCGGGTGCTGCACACCCTGAACCTGCGGCTGTTCCCCGAGCAGATCACCTACATCGTGAACCACGCCGAGGACGAGGTGATCTTCGTCGACAAGACGGTGGCCGGCCTGCTGTGGCCGCTGCTGTCGACGTTCACCACCGTCCGCCACATCGTGGTCATCGACGACGGCGGGCCCTTCGACACCTCCGAGGTCCCCGAGGGCCTCGAGCTGCACGACTACGAGGAGCTCCTGGCCGCCGCGTCGCCCGTCGAGTTCCACGTCGAGGACGAGAACCTCGCCGCGAGCATGTGCTACACGTCCGGCACCACGGGCAACCCGAAGGGCGTGGTCTACAGCCACCGCTCGACGATGCTGCACACGATGGCGGCGATGTTCGCCGACGGCTTCGGCGCCCGCGAGTCCGACCGGATCCTGCCGGTCGTGCCCATGTTCCACGCCAACGCCTGGGGCCTGGCCCACGCTGCCGTCGCCTGCGGGTCCGACCTCGTGATGCCCGGCCCGAACCTGGCTCCCGAGCCGCTCGCCGAGCTCATCGAGTCCGAGCGGGTCACCGTCGCCGCCGGCGTCCCCACCATCTGGATGGGCGTGCTCCCGGCGCTGAAGGGCCGGGACACCTCGGCGCTCCGCGTGATCCCCTGCGGCGGCTCCGCCGTCCCCAAGGCCCTGTCCGAGGCGTTCCGCGAGCAGCTCGGCCTCCCGATCTACCAGGCCTGGGGCATGACCGAGACGTCTCCGGTCGCCACCGTCGGCGAGATCAAGTCCAAGCTCCGCGGCCTCCCCGAGGAGGAGCTGGCCGACATCCGGGCCATGCAGGGCCTGCCCCTGTTCGGGGTCGAGCTGCGGGTGCTCTCGCAGGAGGATGGCTCCCCGGTCCCGTGGGACGGCGAGGCCCGTGGCGAGCTCCAGGCCGCCGGCCCGTGGATCGCCCGCGAGTACTACAACGACGACCGCTCGCCCGAGTCGTTCACCGAGGACGGCTGGCTGCGCACCGGCGACGTCGCCACCATCAACGCCGACGGCTACATCAAGCTCGTCGACCGCACGAAGGACGTGGTGAAGAGCGGCGGCGAGTGGATCAGCTCGGTGGAGCTCGAGAACGAGATCATGGCCCACCCGGCCGTCGCCGAGGCCGCCGTCATCGGCGTCACCCACCCCAAGTGGCAGGAGCGCCCGCTCGCCTGCGTGGTGCTGAAGGAGGGCGAGTCGGCCACCAAGGAGGACATCATCGAGTTCCTCGACGGCCGCGTCGCCAAGTGGTGGCTGCCCGACGACGTCGTCTTCATCGACGAGGTCCCCAAGACCAGCGTCGGCAAGTTCTCCAAGAAGGACCTGCGAACCCGGTTCGAGGGCTACGAGCTGCCCACCGCCTGAAGGCCTCGCCACCGGCCTGACCTGGGGTTCTGCAGCTGACTGGTTGCTGGGCAGGACCGCTGGGTACTGCTGGGCCCATGGCGGCGAAGGTGCTGACGGAGGGAGAGGTGGTCGAGCTGCGGCGGCTGCTGCTCGCCGAACGGGCGCGGGCAGGACGCCAGGCGGCGTGGCTCCAGCTCACCTACCAGGAGCTCGTCGACGCGGCCGACCTGGAACCGCCGGACGACGAGCACGACCCCGACGGCACCACCGCCTACGAGCGCGCCCAGATCGGGTCGCTCGAACGGGCCACGCGCATCCGCACCGACCAGGTCAGTGCCGCGCTCGAGCAGCTCGACGCCGGTACCTACGGCCGCTGCGAGCAGTGCGGCGACCCCATCGGCTTCCCGCGTCTCACCGCCATCCTCGGCACCCAGCGCTGCGTCCGCTGCGCCTCCTCCTGACCGCTCCACGTCGCTGCGGCGGGTCCCGCTACCAGTCGGTGGGGCGGTAGTCCTTGAGGAACTGGCCCCAGACGTGGGTGCCGGTGTTGAAGCCGTCGATGATCGGGTCGACGATGCGGGCGGCGCCGTCGACGATGTCGAGCGGCGGGTGGAAGCGGTGCTCGGCCCGCTTGCGCTCGGTGATCTCGACCGGGTCCTCGTCGCTCACCCAGCCGGTGTCGACGCTGTTCATGTGGATACCGTCGGCGTGGTAGTCCGCGGCCGAGGTCCTCGTCATCATGTTCAGGGCGGCCTTGGCCATGTTCGTGTGCGGGTGCCGGGTGGTCTTCATGCGCCGGTAGAACTGGCCCTCCACCGCGGACACGTTCACGATGTGCTTGTCCCGCTCCGGCGTGCGGAGCATGAGCGGCTTGAGGCGGGCGTTGAGCACGAAGGGCGCCACCGCGTTCACCAACTGGGTCTCGAGGAGCTCCACCGACGAGACCTCGGCCAGCGTGAGGCGCCAGGAGTTCCGGCCTCGCAGGTCGACCTGCTGGAGGTCCTGGTCCAGGCGGCCGGCGGGGAAGAGGTGTGCCTGCGGCTCGTGCTCCTCGGGCAGGAGCGCCGCCTGCGACATCTCGGCCGACGACACCGATGCCGACGCCGCCTCGAGCGAGTGCGACGTCGTCTCGAGCAGGTCGGCCGAGCCCTCGAGCAGCTCGGGCGAGCGGAGGCCGTCGACGCCGCCGAGCAGCGCACGCGCCTCGGCGGGCATCGTCGCCAGCGAGCCGGTCTCCAGCTCCATCATGTGGCGGTAGAACTCGGGCGGACGGCGGACCGTCTGGCAGGCGTTGTTGACGATGAAGTCGAGCCGGCGGCGGGTCGTGTCCAGGTGGTGGCAGAGCGCCTCGACGCTGGGCGTGTGGCGGAGGTCCAGGCCGTAGATCTCGAGCCGGTGGCCCCACTGGGCGAAGTCCGGCTCCTGGGCGTACCGCATGGCCGAGTCCCTCGGGAACCGGGTGGTGACGATCAGCTCGGCGCCCGCCCGCAGCAGCTTGATCCCGGCCTGGTAGCCGATCTTCACCCGGCCGCCGGTGAGCAGGGCGACCCGTCCGGACAGGTCCGCCGTCTCGGTCCGCTTGTGCTCGTTGAAGGCCGCGCACGGCGGGCACAGCTGGTCGTAGAAGCGGTGCACGTCCCGGTAGTCCCGCTTGCACACGTAGCAGTGCCGATCGGCCTGGCCGTGGCTCGGGCCCTCGGCGGCGCCGGCATCGGCATCGCGGGCCTCGGCGTCGCCGGGACCGGTTGCGAGCAGGCCCTCGGGGGCGAAGACGTTGGGCGTGGTGAAGACGGGCTTGGCCCGCAGCGTGCGGATGCCGGTCTCGGCGAGCACCTCCTCCTCACGGGCGAGGCGGGCCTGACGGGCCTGGCGGCGGCGGGCCTTGGTGACCTGGCGGCGCGCCTCGACATCGGGGTGGAACAGGTCGCCGGCGGCGTTGAGCAGCCGCGCCCGCTCGCCGGCATCGAGGGCGTCGAGCGGCGTCCGGTCCCGCACCAGCGACTCGAGCAGCGCGGTCACCTCACGCAGCTGCGCGGTCAGATCCGGGTCGGTCGACGGTTCGGGCACCGGTCGACCCTACGAGGCCGATCGGTCCCCAGCCCACCTGGCCGAAGCACCGCCGGGCCGGTCAGGAGGGGAACTCGGCTTCGAGGTTGGCGTCGTCGTCGGCGCTGATGAGGCGGACGCGGCGCAGGTCGTAGGTGGGCACGGAGACGGTGGCACGCCACTCGTCGAGGCCGTCGGGACCGACCGTCAGCTCGCCGGCCCGGTAGGGGCGGCCGGTCTCGTAGTCGCACTCGACGCGGTAGGTGCCAGCGGGGGTGCCGGCGTCGACCGACACCACCAGCTGCGACGTCCAGCCGCCGCCGGGCGCCTCCGCCCGCTCGACGCGGACCGCGCCCCGTGGCGTGCCCTCGGGTGAGGCGAGGACGGCGCTCGTGCGCGACCCGGTGGCGAGCTCGGATCCGCTGCCCCCGTCGCTGCTCGTGACGGCTCGGGCCCCGACCACGGCCGTGACCACCAGCAGGACGGCGGCCACGGCCAGCGCGACCCGGCGCGGGACCGGGCGGCGCCGGAGGGGAACCGGCGCGGCCGGGGCCGCGGGCTCGAACGTGGCGAGGGCCCGGACCTCGAACCCGCTGGGCGGTTCGGCGGCGGGGGCGGTCAGGACCACGGCATCGACCGCTTCGGCCAGCCGGGCGAGCTCCCGGCGGCAGTCGTCGCAGCCCGACAGGTGGTCGAGCGCCGCGGCCCGCTCGTCCCCGACGGCGATGCCGAGGGCCAGCTCCGGTGCGACCTCGCGGAACGCGGCGCACGCGGCCCTCACCGGGTGGCCTCCTCGTCGAGGCGCTCGCGCAGCTTGCGCAGGCCGGTGCGGATGCGGGTCTTGGCCGTGCCCAGCGGGATGGACTCGCTCGTGGCGATCTCCGCGGCCGTGCGTCCGTGGAACGTGGCCAGCAGCACGGCGTCGCGCTGCTCGGGCGGGAGCTGGGCGAGGACCCGGCGGACGCGATCGACGTCGAAGCCGTGCTCTGCGGCGTCGGCCGGCGTGCGGTCCGTCGCCGGGGGAGCGAGGGCCACGATCGCATCGGGCTCGACCGGGGTGGCCCGGCGCAGCCGCAGGGCGTCGAGGGCGGCGTTGCGGGTGATGGTCAGCACCCACGGCGCGACGTCGCCGCGCCGCGCGTCGAACGCCCCGGCGTGGCGCCACACCCGCACGAACGCCTCCTGGGCCACGTCCTCGGCGCCTTGGCGGTCGTGGAGGATCGTCAACGCCAGGCCGAACACCCGCTGCTGGTACCGGCGGACGAAGGTGCGCGCGGAGACGGCATCACCCGTGGCGATCCCCGCGAGGAGCGCTTCGTCGGACGCGGCGGCCATGGCAGGTCTACGGGCGAGGACCGCTCGGGGATTGCGCGGCACGCCACCGATCGTACGGCCGCGCAATCCCTCCGGCCCGCTCGTCCGTAGGTCCTGCACCGAACCGGCGCCCCGCCGGAGGAACGGAGGACGGCCATGACCCGGACCACCACCCGACGCCGCACGGTGATCGCCGCGCTTGCGGTCACCCTGGCGTTCATCGCCGCCGGTTGCGGGAGCAGCGGCGGCAGCGACGCCACCGACACCGGCACGAGCGGCAGCGGCAGCGGCAGCGGAGCAACCACCACCGCCTCCAGCGGCTCCATGCCCGTGAAGCTCGACGGCACCGTGAACGACAAGGGCACGAAGGACGTCTCGGGCGACGGCGACAAGGCCGACGTCGAGGTGGAGCTCGACGACAACTACTTCAAGCCCACCTTCATCCAGGCGGCGCCCGGCGCCACCGTGACCGTCGAGCTCAAGAACGAGGGCAGCAACCCGCACACGTTCACCCTCGACGACGGTTCGGTGGACAAGGAGCTCCAGCCCGGCGACAAGGCGACCGTCGAGGTCACCGTGCCCGAGGACGGGTCGCTCAGGTTCTCGTGCAACTTCCACGGCTCGATGGGGATGCAGGGCGCCTTCTTCACCGGGACCGGAGGTTCGGCGAGCGGGTCGTCCGGCGGCGGAGCGACGACCACCACCGGCAGCAGCTCCGGCGGCTCCGGGTACTGATCGACGGCCGTGAGGGAGCGGGTGGCCGCAGGACCGGGCCCGGGTGATCGACACCTTCCGACGGGTGGTGAGCTCCCGGTGCCCGGTCCGTTGGCACTGCCAGGGTAGGGGCCGCCGACTTCGGCCCGGGCCGGGTGCGGTCGTAGCCTCGCCCGGGCATGTCCCGCTACCGCTTCGCCCTCAAGCCCAAGTGGATCCTCTCCCACCTGTTCGTGCTGGTGATGATCCTCGGCATGGTGCGGGCGGGCATCTGGCAGTGGGACCGGCTCCAGGAGCGGCGCGACATCAACGCCCGCGTGGAGGCCGTCCAGCAGGAGGAGCCGACGCCCGTCGAGGGACTGGCCGAGCCGGGCGACTTCGCCGAGGGCCGGGCCCTCGAGTACCGGCCGGTCACCGCCACCGGGACCTACCTGGCGGACCAGAGCGTGCTGGTCGATGGCGCCGACCACAAGGGGGCGGCGGGCGCCTGGGTCCTCACGCCGCTGCAGCTCGACGACGGCGACGTGGTGATCGTCAAGCGGGGCACGATCCCGAACCCCGGGCAGCTCGACGCGGTGCCGGACTCGGTGGAGACGCCCGCCGGCGAGGTCACGGTCGAGGGGCTCGCCCGTCCCACCGAGACCCGGCCCGAGGTCAACCTCGGCTTCACGAAGCTCCACTTCGAGCGGGCCGACCCGCCCACGGGCACGCTCGACAACCTCGCCCGCACCGACCTGGAGCGCCTCGACCAGCAGATCGAGGGCGACGTGCTCCCGTTCTACGTGAGCCTCCGGGAGCAGGATCCCGCAGTCACCGCCGACGAGCCGCTGCCGCCGCTGCCGCCCGACCCGTCCGAGGGCTCGCACTTCTCGTACACGGTCCAGTGGTTCACGTTCTCGCTGATGACGGTCGTCGTGTACGTGCTGATCCTGCGGCGGCGGGCGCGCGAGATCGAGCGGGAGGAGCTCGACGCCGAGCTCGACCGGGCCGATCCCGACGACGAGCCGGAGGACGGCGACCCGCGCCTGGTGGCGGGCACGCCCGATGCCTCGGCCGGGTCGACCGAGTCGACCGACCCGCCTGCCTGAGCCAGATCAGTCCTCGGGCTGACCGGTGCGCATCACGAGCACCGGACAGGGGGCGTGGTGGAGCACGTGGGTGCTCACCGAGCCCATCAGCACCCGCTTGAGCCAGCCGTGGCCGTGGCTGCCGATCACGACGATCTCGGCCCCCACCGCCTCGGCGACGTCGCAGATCGTGGGACCGGGCTCGCCCGTCTCCACCAGGTGCTCGGCGGTGATGCCCAGCAGCTCGTCGAGCTCGTGGACCTCGTCGTCCTGGGCGGCGCGCTGCTCGGCCTCCAGCTCCTCCTCGAGCTCGGGGTCGGCGAGCGTCGGGTGGGTGTCCATGGGGCTGACCGACGCCGTCGGCACGAAGACCGGCGGGACCACGGCGAGGGTGATGAAGCGGTGGTCGTGGCCCAGCAGCGCCACGCCCTTCGCCATCGCCTGCGTGGCGAGTTCGGATCCGTCGGTGGCGAGCAGCACGGTGGACATGGCGCCATGCTCGCGCGGTGCGCCGCCTCGCCGGTCCGAAGGCCGTGGGTAGCGTGGTCCCCGTGCCCGAGGATCCCCGCGACCGCATCCTGGCGGCCACCGTCGTGTGCCTCGGGCGCTACGGGATCGCCAAGACCACGGTCGACGATGCGGCCCGGGAGGCCGGCCTCGCCCGGGCCACCGTCTACCGGTACTTCCCCGACGGCAAGGAGCAGCTGATCGCGGAGTCGATCACGTGGGCCGTCGCCCAGTTCTTCCACGAGCTGGCCGTCGCGGTGATGGACGCGCCGGACTTCCCGACGCTCGTCGAGCAGGCCCTGATCCACGCCCACCGCGCCGTGGCCGAGCACGTGGTGCTCCAGAAGGTCCTCGAGACCGAGCCCGAGCGGCTGCTGCCCCAGCTGACCCAGTCGGCCCCGCAGGTGCAGGCGGTCCTGCGCGACTACCTCGCCGACAAGCTCCGCCACGAGGACCTGCTGCCGGGCATCGACCCGCTGGAGGCGGGGGACTGGCTCGCCCGGATGGGCCTGTCGTTCATCCTCGCCGAGGGCCGCTGGGACCTCACCGACCCGGAGTCCGTGCGCCGCCTGGTCCGCGGCGAGCTGCTGGTCTCGATCCTCCAGCCCGAGTCCCTGACCGCCTGACCCCCGCGGCGCGTGTGCCCAAGGTCACGGCTGCGACACGTTGACGATGAGACACTTTCCTTCTTAGTGTCTCATCCATGTCGTCTGCCCCGGAGCTGCGCCTCGTCGATGCCGACGCGCCGGCGCCCAGCACGGAGGCGGAGGGTCGGATCCTCGATGCGGCGCTGGTCCTGGTGGCCCGCTGGGGCGTGGCCAAGACCGCGCTCGGCGACATCGCCAAGGAGGCGGGCTGCTCCCGCGCCACGCTCTACCGGGCGTTCCCGGGCGGCAAGCAGCACCTGTTCCTCGCCCTCGCCACCCGCGAGCTGGCCACGTACCGCCGGGGCATCCTCGACGCCATCGACGCGGCCGACGAGCTGGGCGATGCGCTGACCCGGGCGCTCGTGGTGGCGTCCCGGCTGCTCCACGACCACGACGCCGCCCAGTTCATCCTCGAGCACGAGCCCGAGCTGCTGCTCCCGTTCCTCGGCTTCCACCAGGTCGACCTGCTCTACCGGGAGACGGCCACCGCCTTCGGCCCGCACCTCGAGCGGTTCCTGCCGGACCACGAGGCCGACCGGGCTGCCTGGGCGGCTGAGTGGGCGGCCCGCCTGTTCATCACCTACCTGTTCAACCCGCACGAGCGCCGCGACCTCGCGGTGATCGACGACGCCCGCACCCTGATCGACACCTACGTCCTGCCGGCGTTCGCGCCGGTCGCCCCCGCATCCCCCCGCACCACCTGAAGGGAACCACCCATGTCCATCGACACGCCCTCCACCAACGAGCAGCTCCTGGGCCGGGCCGACATCAACGACCTCGAGGCGATCATGTCGGTGTCGGCCGCCGACGTCGACGAGGCCGTCCGCGTGGTCAAGGACAACGCCGACGCCATCTTCACGTGGGACTACGAGAAGGGCAGCCGGCCGGCCCTCAACAAGCTCTACGAGAAGGCCAAGGTCTCCATGTGGAACGGCGAGACCGACCTCCCGTGGGACACCGTGGTCGACCAGGAGCAGGTCGCCAAGGACAACATGGCCCTCGGCAGCTTCGGCGAGATCGACCTGAGCCACACCCCGTTCGCCACGTGGGGCGACGACGAGTGGATGAAGCTCGGCATGGAGTTCCAGAACTGGAGCCTCAGCCAGTTCATGCACGGCGAGCAGGGTGCGCTGATCTGCACCGCCAAGATCGTCGAGACCGTGCCGTGGATCGACGCCAAGTACTACGCGTCGACGCAGGTGATGGACGAGGCCCGCCACGTCGAGGTGTTCGCCAAGTACCTCGACACCAAGCTGAACGGCCACTACCCGCTCAACGCCCACCTCGGCCTGCTCCTCGACGACATCATCGAGGACTCCCGCTGGGACATGACCTACCTGGGCATGCAGATCATGGTCGAGGGCCTCGCCCTCGCCGCCTTCGGCTTCATGCACCAGATGACCACCGAGCCGCTGCTCAAGAAGCTGCTCCGCTACGTCATGAGCGACGAGGCCCGCCACGTGGCCTTCGGCGTGCTGTCGCTGAAGGAGTACTACGCCGAGCTGTCCGACGCCGAGATGCTCGAGCGCCAGGAGTTCGCCTTCGAGGCCGCCGTGCGCATGCGCGACCGCTTCATGCAGCAGGAGGTGTGGGAGCGCATGGGCCTCAAGCCCAAGGAGGTCCTCCCGCTCCTCATCGACAACCCGAACCGCCTGCTGTTCCAGCAGATGCTGTTCACCAAGATCGTGCCGAACTGCAAGAAGCTCGGCCTGCTCGACCGCAACGACGGCTGGCTGCGCCACCGGTTCGAGGAGCTCGGCGTCATCGACTTCGAGCACCTCACCGACACGAGCGACGAGTACCAGGCGTTCGCCCTGGGCGACCAGGAGCTCTCGGACTCGACCTCGGCGCTCGGCGCCTGAGCAAGACCGGCAGGGGAACCGGGTCGGCGCCTGCCGCCGGCCGAAGGCACGTGGGGCGGCTCCGGCCGCCCCACCGCCGCGTCCGGGGTCGGAACCGTTGCGGGGGCGGTGGCGGTGGGGCCGGTAGGGTCGGAGCATGCGCGCAAGCACCGCAGGTCAGAGCTGATGGGCCGCTTCGGGACGGTCATCTCCGCCATGGCGACCCCGTTCGCCGAGGACGGGTCGTTCGATGCCGAGGCGGCCGCTGCGCTGGCGAAGTGGCTGGTCGCGCACGGCAACGACGCGCTGGTCCTCGCGGGGACCACCGGGGAGAGCGCCGTGCTCACCGACCCGGAGCGCGTCGAGCTGTTCCGGGTGGTGCGCGAGGCCGTCGACGTGCCGCTCATCGCCGGGGCCACCACCAACGACACCGCCCACAGCGTCGAGATGACCGCTGCGGCCGCCGAGGCCGGGATGGACGCCATCCTCGCCGTGGTGCCGTACTACAACAAGCCGCCGCAGTCGGGCCTCGAGCTCCACTTCCGGGCGGTCGCCGCCGCCTCGGACCTGCCGGTCATGCTCTACGACGTGCCCGGCCGCACCGGCCGCAAGCTCGCCACCGAGACCACCCTGCGCCTCGCCCGCGAGGTGCCCACGATCGTGGCGCTCAAGGACGCCGCCGGCGACCCGGCCGAGACCGCTGCCCTCATCGCCGAGGCCCCCGAGGGCTTCGAGGTCTACAGCGGCGACGAGCCGCTCAACCTGGCGTTCGCCGCGGTCGGCGCCGTCGGCGTCGTCGGCGTCGCCACCCACTGGTCCGGCCAGCAGCAGCAGGAGCTGTGGGCGGCGGTCGCCAAGGGCGACCTGGCCACGGCCCGCGAGGTCAACGCCCGGCTGCTGCCCAGCTTCGGCTTCATGAACAGCGACACCTGCGTGTTCTCGCAGTCGGTCAAGGTGGCGATGGGCGTCCTGGGCGTACCCATCGGCGAGTGCCGCCTCCCGCTCGGCCCGGCGCCCGAGGGCACCGACGCCGCGGCCCGCAAGGTGCTGGTCGACCTCGGGTACTCGGTCTGATGGCCGCCCCGGTCTCGGTCACGTTCCTGGGCGGCCTGGGCGACATCGGCCGCAACTGCGCGGCCATCGAGATCGACGGGAAGATCATGCTGCTCGACTGCGGCCTGATGTTCCCCGAGGCCGACATGCTGGGCATCGACCTCGTCCTCCCGGACTTCTCCTGGCTGGTCGAGCGCAAGGACGACATCGTCGGCTGCGTCATCACCCACGGCCACGAGGACCACCACGGCGCCCTCGCCTACGCCCTCCGGGAGCTGTCGTTCCCCATCATCGGGTCGGCGCTCAGCCTCGGGTTCGCCTCGAACCGCATCGACGAAGCCGGCCTCATGGACCGCACCGAGCTGATCGTGGTGAAGGACAACGAGCGCCGCCAGTTCGGCCCGTTCGACTGCGAGTTCATCCCGGTCACCCACTCGGTCCCGCACGGCTTCGCCACCGCGTTCCACACGCCGCAGGGGACGATCCTCCACACCGGCGACTGGAAGCTCGACCTCACCCCGGTCGACGGCCGCCTCACCGACCTCGGCGTCATGGGCGCCATCGCCCAGAACGAGGGCGTCCGCCTGCTCCTGGGCGACTCCACCAACGCCGACCAGCACGGGCACTCCCGCTCGGAGCGCTCGGTCGGCAAGGTGCTCGAGGACCTCATCGCCGCCAGCAAGGGCCGGCGCATCATCACGGCGTGCTTCGCCAGCCACGTGCACCGCGTGCAGCAGATCGCCGACGCCGCCATCGCCAACGGCCGGGTCATCGCCACGCTCGGCATGTCGATGAAGAAGAACGTGCGGCTGGCCAAGGAGATGGGCCTGCTCACCATCCCCGACAACAAGCTGCTCGACATCGAAGACGTCAAGGACCTCGACCCCGGCACCGTCTGCATCATCTCGACGGGCTCCCAGGGCGAGCCCATGTCGGCCCTCGCCAAGATGGCCGCCAACGAGAGCAAGTGGATCACCCTGAACGACCAGGACACCGTGATCCTCTCGTCGCACCCGATCCCGGGCAACGAGACCAACGTCTCCAACGTCATCAACTCCATGGCCCGCATCGGCGTCCGCGTCGTGCACTCCGGCCTCCACGACGTCCACGCCACCGGCCATGCCAAGGCCGAGGAGATCAAGACGCTGATCTCGGTCATCCGGCCCGAGTTCATGATCCCGGTGCACGGCGAGTACCGGCACATGCAGGCCCACGCCGAGTTGGCCCGCACGATGGGCGTCGCCGACCGCAACGTCTTGATCTGCGAGGACGGCGACGTCGTCAGCCTCACCGACGACGGCATCGAGCGCTCCGGCAGCGTCCCCGCCCACTACCTGTACGTCGACGGCATCGTGGGCGACGTCGGCCACGGCGTCATCCGCGACCGCCAGGTCCTGGCCGAGGAGGGCGTGGTCGTGGTGATCGTCACCGTCGACCACGACGCCGCCGAGATCATCACCGGGCCCGAGGTCATCACCCGCGGGTGGATCTATGCCGACGAGGCCGAAGACCTGCTCGAGGAGATGCGCACGCTCATCGCCGACGCCGTGATGCACGCCCTGGAGAAGGGCGACCACGACAGCGAGACGCTCCAGCGGGTCGTCCGCAAGAAGGCCGGCAAGTTCGTCAACGACCGCACCAAGCGGCGTCCGATGATCGTCCCCGTGGTGATGTCCCTCTAGGACGAAGGTTCACCGACGGTTCGCTTGGGCGTGGCGTCGGCTGCAGGGCGGCGTCACACCCGTTCCGTACGGTTCCGCGCATCCCCCCAGGAACCGGCGGCTGCGCGTGGCGCCTGCTTCGACGCGGCCAGAAACGAGGACAGCCATGAGCGACCCCGCCCCCCACTGGATCGACGTCGTGCCCGAGGACTCCTTCGAATCGGTGGTGTCGCGCCGGTTCGGCCGGCGGAGCCTGCTCAAGGGGGCGGCCGCGATGGGCGCCGTCGCCGTCGTCCCGATGCAGCTCGCCACGAAGTGCGCGCCGCCGACCCCGGCACCGGCCGACCTGACCTTCCTGCCGATCGCCCCCGACGCCACCGACACCATCACCGTGCCCCGGGGCTACCGCTCCGACGTCGTGATCGCGTGGGGCGACCCGCTGTTCGCCAGCGACGGGCCCTTCGACCTCACCAAGCTGACCTCGGCCCAACAGGCCCGGCGCGTCGGCTTCAACAGCGACTTCGTCCAGTTCCTGCCGCTCCCGAAGTGGGGCGCGACGGAGTGCAACCGGGCGCTGCTCTGGAACAACCACGAGTACACCGACGCCAAGATGATGTTCCCGGGCTACGACCCGGCGACCTACCCGACGCTCGAGCAGACCGAGATCGAGCTCGAGGCCCACGGCGGCACGGTCATCGAGCTGCAGCGCAACGGCGACCGCTGGGTCGCCAAGCGCGGCTCCCGCTTCAACCGCCGCATCACCGCCACCACGCCGATGCGCATCGCGGGCCCGGCAGCCGGTGATCCCCGTGTGGGCAAGGCGACGGCCGGGATGCTCAACAACTGCGGCGGCGGCCTCACGCCGTGGGGCACGATCCTCACCGCCGAGGAGAACTTCAACCAGTACTTCGCCAACAACGCGGCGGTCGCCGACCCGGCGGTGAAGGCCGCCCACACCCGCTACGGCATCGGCAACGGCGCCAGCGAGCGCAGGTGGGAGAACCACAAGGACCGCTTCGACCTGGCCAAGGCCCCGAACGAGCCGTTCGCGTTCGGCTGGGTCGTCGAGATCGACCCGTACGACCCGGGCGCCAAGCCCGTGAAGCGCACCGCGCTCGGCCGGCTCAAGCACGAGGCCGCGGCGTCGCAGCTGACCGACGACGGCCGCGTCGCCGTCTACACCGGCGACGACGAGCGCTTCGAGTGCCTCTACAAGTTCGTGTCCGCCGGCAAGGTCGCGAAGGACCGCGCCGCCAACCGGAACCTGCTCGACAGCGGGACGCTCCACGTCGCCAAGTTCGCCGACGACGGCAGCGGCACCTGGATCCCGGTGGTCTACGGCCCCGAGCTCCAGGCCGCCGGGTTCACGTCCCAGGCCGACGTGCTGATCCGCCTGCGGGACGCCGCCGCCGCGCTGGGCGGCACCAAGATGGACCGGCCCGAGGACGTGGAGGCCAGCCCCGCCACGAAGAAGGTGTACATGGCGTGCACCAACAACACGCAGCGGGGGACCAGCGGCAAGCCCGGGACCGATGCCGCCAACCCCCGTGCCGTCAACACCTTCGGCCACGTGATCGAGATCACCGAGGGCGGCGGCGATCCGGGCGCGACGACCTTCGCCTGGGACATCCTCCTGCTCTGCGGTGACCCCGCCGATCCGTCGACCTACTTCGCCGGATTCGACAAGACCCAGGTGAGCCCGATCTCGTGCCCGGACAACCTCTCGTTCGACACCTCCGGGAACCTGTTCATCGCCACCGACGGCGCGCCCGGCACGTGGTCGGGGATCTTCTCCCCGGCGCCGAACGACGCCATCCACGCCCTGCCGGTCGAGGGCGCCCGGCGGGGCCAGGTGAAGCAGCTGCTCTCGGGCGTGGTGGCCTGCGAGGTCTCCAGCCTGCTGGTCGCCGACCAGGACCGCGTGCTGTTCGCCTCGATCCAGCACCCGGGGGAGGGCTCCAGCCTCGCCACCACGACGAGCACCTGGCCGGCGGGAACGCCCCGCCCGGCCGTGATCGCCGTCACGAAGAAGGGTCGCCGAATCGGGTCCTGACCAGGATCTTCGGGTCGGTTGGGGCCGCCGGGCGGCCCCAACCCTCCCCGGATCTGTCAGGGGGCACTGGTACCGTTGGGCCCACTGTGACCGCCACTCGTGGGACCCCGAACCGATCGGGGGCCAAGAAGAAGCCCGCCTCGCGGAGCTCCTCCAAGCGTCCCCCTGCCAAGAAGCCGTCGGCCTCGTCGCGCTCGCGCAAGGCGCCGCCGCCCCCTCCGCCGCTGACGGTCCGGCTGCTCGACTCGCTCGCCCACGCCAGCCAGGGGCACGGCGCGGACTTCGCCGGCATCGTCCTCATCGTGATCGGCGTGGTCGCCGGCCTGGGCGTCTACGCCGGAGCCGGGGGACCGGTCGGCCGGGGCACGGCGGACCTCGTCGGCTTCGTGGTCGGCGCCGCCCGGGTGATCGTCCCGATCCTGCTCGTCGTGCTGGGCGCTCTGCTCGTGCGCGGGGTGCCGACGCCCCGGGAGGCGGACCCCGACGATCCGACCCTGGTCGACGTCGACCCGCAGGCGGCGGAGCACCCGTTCGCCCGCAACGTGTTCGGCGGCCTGCTGCTCGCCATCGCCGGCCTCGGCCTCCTGCACGTGTTCCGCGGCGCCCCCCACTTCGACGAGGGCGCCGACGCCATGGCGGACTCCGCCGGCTACCTCGGCGGTGCCATCGGCGCCCCGGTGAAGGCGGCGCTCAGCACGGTCGGCGCCACCATCGCCTTCTTGGCCATCGGCTTCGCCGGTGCGCTCGTCATCACCCGCACCACGGTCCGCCACGTCGCCGGCAAGACGGCCGCCGGCGTCGCCAAGGGCGCCCGTCCCGTGGGGCGCCAGGCCGGCGCCTTCCTCAGCAACCTGTTCTCGCTCGGCAGCGAGCGGGAGGCCGCGGCCGACGGCGAGCCGTCGCTCGTGGTCGGCGGCGACATCGACCTGCGCGACGCCGAGGCGCCCACGGCCTTCTACGACCAGGACCAGGACCCCGATTCGGCGCCGGCCAAGCCCAAGCGCACGCGCAAGCCCAAGGCCGTCCCGCCGCTCCCGGAGCCCGATCCGGCCACGCCGCCCGAGCAGCTCGAGATCGCGATGCCGCCGGGCGCCCAGCCGTCGGTCTGGAAGCTGCCGCCCACCAAGCTGCTCGACCTGTCGGGCAGCCAGAGCGTCGACCGCAAGATGGTCGAGGAGACCGGCCGCAACCTCGAACACGCCCTCGCGGAGCACGGTGTCGAGACGCGCCTCGTGGGCATGACGGTCGGTCCCACGGTCACCCGCTACGAGCTCGAGCTCGGCCCGGGCGTGAAGGTGGCCCGCGTCACCAGCCTCCACAAGGACATCGCCTACGCCATGGCCACGCCCGACGTGCGCATCCTGGCGCCCATCCCGGGCAAGCAGGCCATCGGCGTCGAGATCCCCAACGTGCGCAAGCAGCTCGTCACGGTGGGCGACATCCTCACCAGCTCCGAGGCCCGCTCCGCCACCCACCCGCTCGAGGTCGCCATCGGGCGCGACATCGACGGCAAGGCGATCCTGGCGAACCTCGCTGCCATGCCCCACATCCTCATCGCCGGCGCCACCGGCGCCGGCAAGTCGTCGTGCCTCAACTCGCTGCTCACGTCGATCCTCATGCGGTCCACGCCGGACCAGGTGCGCATGATCCTCGTCGACCCGAAGCGGGTCGAGATGGGCCAGTACAACAAGCTGCCCCACCTGCTCACCGAGGTCGTCACCGTTCCCAAGAAGGCGGCCAACGCGCTGGCCTGGGCCGTGCGGGAGATGGAGCGCCGCTACGACCTCCTGGCCGAGTGCGGCTTCCGCGACATCACCGGGTACAACGCCGCGTTCGACCGGGGCGACCTCAACGACCCCAACGCCGAGCTGCTCGGCCCCGACGCCGAGTCGGTCACGAACTACCAGCGGATGCCGTTCATCCTGGTCGTCATCGACGAGCTGGCCGACCTCATGATGGTGGCGGCGCGAGACGTCGAGGAGTCGATTTGCCGCCTGGCGCAGATGGCCCGAGCGGTGGGCATCCACCTCGTCATCGCCACCCAGCGCCCGTCGGTCAACGTCATCACCGGCCTCATCAAGGCCAACGTGCCCGCCCGCCTCGCCTTCGCCGTGTCGAGTGCGACCGACTCCCGGGTCATCCTCGACCAGACCGGTGCCGAACGGCTGCTCGGCAAGGGCGACATGCTCCTGCTCGGTCCGTCGTCGTCCATCGCCCAGCGCGTGCAGGGGTCGTGGGTCACCGAGGACGAGGTCCGCAACATCGCCGCGTTCTGGAAGCGGCAGACCCCCGAGCTGGTCTACGACGAAGCCGTCCAGGGCTCCGACGAAGGCGCCCCCATCCCCGGCTCGTCCGGCGGTGGGTCCGGCGGTTCGGGCGGCAGCGGCGGCGACTCCGACGCCGACCTCGTCGCCCAGGCCACCGAGCTGGTCGTGCGCAGCCAGCTGGGCTCCACCTCGATGCTCCAGCGCAAGCTCCGCATCGGCTTCGCCCGAGCCGGCCGCCTCATGGACGAGCTCGAGGAGAAGGGCGTCGTCGGCCCGTCCACCGGCTCCAAGGCCCGCGACGTGCTCATGACGCCCGAGGAGCTCGACGGCGGCGGCACCGGCGGGGGAGGGGACTTCGACGTCGACGAGCCCCTCAACCCCGAAGACGCGGCCGGGCCCATCATCCCCTGATCCCGCCCCCGAGGTCATTCGTGACCTAGTCGGTAGGGTATTGGGTGATGAAACCGGTCTCGCTCAAAGACGTCTTCTCCTTCCCCAACCCGGTGAACGAGGTCTCCGCCCGCCTGGTGGCGGGCGGCGTGGTGCTGCTCACGCTGGTCATCCTGCTCGGCGGCCAGACGTGGGCCATCGGCCTCCTGGCCTACGGCTTCGTCGCCCGCGTCCTGACCGGGCCGACGCTGAGCCCCCTCGGCCAGTTCGTCACCCGGGTCCTGACCCCGGCGCTGCCCTTCGAGCCGAAGATGGTGCCCGGCCCGCCCAAGCGCTTCGCGCAGGGCATCGGCGCCACGCTGTCGGTGGCCGCCGCGGTCGCCCACTTCGGCTTCGGCGCCACCACGCTGGCCCTGGTCCTCGTGGCCATGATCACCGTGGCAGCCACGCTCGAGAGCGTGTTCGCCTTCTGCCTCGGCTGCCAGATCTTCGCCGGCCTCATGAAGGTCGGCGTCATCCCGGAGTCCGTCTGCCTCGAGTGCAGCAACATCTGGGCCCGCATCCCCGACCCGGCCAAGGACCCGGCCTCGGTCTGACCGGTCAGCCCTTGCTGGTCTTGCGGGTGGCCTTGGTGAAGTCGAGGTCCAGGGTCGCGCCGTCGAGCTCGGCGGAGTAGACGCCGTCGTCGAAGTCGGCCTTGGCGTAGGGGGCGTCCCACCGGAGGCCGTCGGGGTGCAGGTCCACGTCCTCGCCGTCCTGGGTGAACGGCACCTGGTCGGTGACCGCCTTCGACTTGTCCCACCCGTAGGTGAGCGTGCCCTGGCTGGGGGAGTCGTAGGTGACGGTGATCGGGCCGTTCGTGTCGACGCCCGTGGCTTGGGGCTTCGTCGCCGTGATGGCCGCCACGAAGTCCTCGAACGAGTCGTAGTCGGAGGCGTCGGCCACCTCGGTGATCCAGGCGTTGTTCGGGCCGCCGGGCGCCATGAGGTCGAAGTCCTCGGTCAGGTCCCGGGTGAACTCGCCCTCGCTGTACGTGCGCCACTCGGTGGGCCGGGCCGACCAGAGGGCGATGTAGCCGTCGCCCTTGCGCCCGATGGTCCAGCCGTCCTGCTGCACGACCTCGTCGAAGTGCTCGGTGGGGAACCAGGCGTGCGTGTAGTCCTCGAAGGTGAACGAGTACGAGCCGCTGCCCACGCCGCTGCCGCCCTCGTAGGCCGGGTCGTAGAGGCTGATGTTCACGTTCTCGACCTGGGCGGAGCGGGGGATGCCGCCGTCGCCGGTCCAGTGGCTGGTGTTGTCGGACGCGTCGTCGGCGCTCGAGACCGGCACCCGGGGGTGCTGGGTGAACACGAGCGTGTCGGGGTCGATCGTGGCCTGCCAGATGTGGTCCTGCTCGCCGCGCTGGCCCGGCCGCCAGTCCTGGGCGGTCGAGAGCATCACGTTCGGCGACCGCCACGTGTAGGTGTCGACCTGCGAGAGCAGGCCGGGGTTCACCTGCACGCCCAGGGAGAGGGCGAGCTGCTGGAGGGTGGCGTCGTCGGCGTCGGCGATGACCGGCTCGAGGTCCTTGGCCTGCTGGAAGTTCGACGTCTCGAACAGGTCGTAGTCCTTCACGGCCTGGACCGAGGTGGGCACGACCTGCCAGGGGAACTGGGCGCCGAGGCCCCACCACAGCATCAGGCCGTCCTGGCCCTCGAAGGTGGTGCCGTAGGGCGCCACCACGTCGGGGTCCACAGGCAGGTTGGGGTCGATCGGGAGGCTCGACTTCGTGCGGAACACGGTGGTCTCGTCGGCGTTGGCGATCTTCTTGGCCACCTCCGGCGGGCGGTAGCGCTCGGCCGTGGCCAGCAGGGTGGCGTTGTCGGCGTGCTCGTAGTCGACCGGGGTGTTGTCGAAGGCCAGCTTGGCGGTGGAGAACGTGTCCTCGTCGCGGCCGTTGAGCTTGTCCTTCTGGTACGTGCGGCCGTGGGTGCTGCCGAAGGTGCCCTCCTGCACGTGGCCGGCGAGCTCGACGAACATCATGTCGAGGGTCATGGCGCCCAGCCGGGCGAGCTTCGGGTCGTCGGCGAACTCGGCGAGCAGGAGCGTGCCCTTCATGTCCTCGCTCCAGTAGACGTTCGACAGCCACTCGCTGAAGCCGAACCGGGCCCGCCACTCGAACCACTTGGCCAGCTCGGTCTCGGCGTGGGCCATGTGCTCCTTGCCGGTCATCCCGCTGTTGGTGAACACCTCGTCGGGGAAGGTCTGGCCGGCGATGTACTCGTTGGCGAGGAAGATGATCTGGTGGTTCTCGGTCCAGTAGTACTGGCTGTCGACCACGCCCTCGGGCGTGGGCTCGGTCCACCAGTACTTGAAGGCGAGGAGCCGCTCCTTGATGGCGGCCGCCAGCTCGGGGCTCAGCTCGTCGCTGTGGTGCTGCCAGAGGAAGAGCATGTTGTTGATGTCGAAGTCGCCCGTGTCCTCGAAGGCCTCGAGCTTGGCGAAGACGTCGGCGAAGTCCTCGGGCGTGGCGCTGCTGATGTCGGGCTCGTCACCCGCCCGCTCGGCGGCGGTGGCGTAGGCGAGGAGCGACTGCGAGCTGCCCGGATCCATCTCGCCGGAGGTGGCGAAGGCGAGGTAGTCGTCCTGCTGCTCCCGCCACTGGTCCTCGGGGATGAGGCCAGCGGTCTCCGCCTCGGGGAGCGCGGCGGAGCCCGACGGCTCGCTGCCCGACGATCCCCCGTCCTTGTCGTCGCTCGTGCACGACACCACGGCTGCTCCCAACGACAACGCCAATACCAGGACTGCGAAACGCCGCACCCGAGCTCCCCTTCGTTCGACCCCGGCGAGAACCTACCTGGCTCGTCGCCGATCACGTGATGCATGGGCCATGCTGGGCCGATGGAGACGACGCACCGATGATCGAGGTCCCCGGCGGGCACCGCGCCGACCCCGGGACGCCCCCGTTCCCCGGCGGCGTCGCCGTGAGCCACCTGCGCGTGTACGAGTCGACCTCGGTCGACGGCTTGGCCGGCGGCACCCCGCACTGCCACACCGCGTGCACCGAGGCCTACGCCGTGGTCGGCGGGCGGGGCCGGGTCGTCACCTTCGGCGGTGACGGCTACCGCGAGACGCCGCTCGAGGCCGGGAGCTTCGCCTGGTTCACGCCGGGCACGATCCACCGCCTGGTGAACGACGACCACCTCGAGATCCTCGTGCTGATGGCCAACGCCGGCCTGCCCGAGGCCGGCGACATGGTGATCACGTTCCCCGACGAGGTGCTGGCCGACCCGGACCGCTACCGCGAGGCGGCGGCGCTGCCGCCCGATGCCCTCACCACCGCCGCCGACGACGCCGCCGTCCGGGCCCGCAAGGACCTGGCGGTGGAGGGGTTCGGTGCGCTCGTCGAGGGCGGACCCGACGCACTGCGCGGCTTCCACGCTCGGGCGGCCGCGCTCGTCGCCCCGTCGGTGGCCTCTTGGCGGCCGATCTGGGAGGCGGGACCGCTGGCGGCCGCACAGCAGACGGGGGTCCACCTCGACGCCCTGGCCGAGGGCGGCGCCGCCCACCTCGCCGCCAGCGCCGTGCACGCCCTGCCTCCGCCCGGAGCGGAGCGGCGCTACGGCTGCTGCGGCGTCCTCGGGGTGATCCAGCCCTCGATGTCGTGATCGCAGCTCCCGAGGCTCCCAGGCACGATCGGCTCGGGGCCACCGGCTGAGTCGGGGCCTGGGGGCCCGCCGCTCCCTCGGTCCGGTCCCAGCCGGGCCAGCACCGCGGCCCCGAGGCGGAGGTCGACGCGCCGCCCTCGACCGAGGCGCAGCACGTTGGTGCCCTCGGGCGTGACCGGCCGAGCCCGGACCCGCGTCGGATCGAGCACCAGGAGGGTGCGGTCCGTGGGCACGCCGTACCGGGCGAGGGCCTGGAGCGTCGAGAGGGCACCGAGCCGCCCGGCACGGTCGTCGCCGGCGGCGACCACCACGAGGTCGGCCGCCGCCACCGCGGTGCGCGCCAGGACGTTGCGATCGGCGATGTCGAACGACCCGGTGTCGGGCTCGCCCTCGAGGTCCCGGTCGGTGTGGGCGACGATCCACGGGGTTGCCGCCCGCACGGCATCGAGGGCGGTGGCGGCCGCCCGCTCGCCGAGGCCGATCCAGTCGTGGTGGTGCTGCACCCCCGGCAGCACCCGGTACCCCGCGCCCGTCGGGTGCAGGGCCGTGGCGAGGGCGGGGTCGGGTGGCGGTCCGAAGCGGCTGGCCGCGATGAGCTCGGAGAGGCCCGGAGCATCGGGGTCGAGCGCGTGCAGCGCACGGTGCGGCGCGTCGAGGACGAGGTCGGCCAGCACGACGTCGGCGGCGCGCTCGGCCAGGGCGGCGAGCGCTCGCGCCAGCGACACGGCCACGGGGGCGCTGCGGCTGCCCGGCGCTCCGACCACGGTCACGAGCGCCGGCGGGCGGGCGAGGACCCCCGCCGACCAGGCCATGATGGGGGAGCCAGGAGGGTGCCGCACCCGACCGAGCGTCGCGTCCTGGGGGCCGCACCGAAACCTCCTGCTACCGAAGTGGCTCGAAATCTTTCGCCAACATGGAAAGATGCGGACAGGGAAGCAAACCATCGACATGGTTCGCCATGAAAGGGTCCGAGGGCGCTACGATGCACCCCATGTCCACCCCAATCCAATGGCTGAGCACTGCCGAGGCGGCCAAGTACCTCGGCATCACCCCACGCACGCTCTACCGGTTCATCGATGAGGGGCAGATCGCCGGCTACCGCTTCGGACGGGTGATCCGCCTCAAGCAGGACGACGTCGACCTGTTCATCGAGGCCAGCCGCATCACCCCCGGCACGCTCGAGCACCTCTACCCCGAGGTCGTGGGCTCCGGGGACAAGGGCGGCGACGCCGAGGACTGAGCTTCACGGCTCCACCCCCACCTCGACCACGGCTGGGAGGGCCACGAACGCGTCGCCGCCGTCGGCCTGCTCGACCACGATGACGTCAGCGCCCACGCGGCGCAGCTGGCCCGAGACCACGGACCAGGCGGTGGTCACCTGCACCGAGGTGCGCCAGCCCGCCAGCTCGCGCAGCCGCTCGGCGAGGTGGAGCGGCGTCGGCCCGACCAGCCCGGTGGACGGACCGCTCCGGGCCCGGCCGACGGCGGCGGCCGAGGCGACCGCCGGGAACGGGACCAGGCGGACGAGGCCGTCGCCCGAACGGACGGCGACGTAGTCCCGGCCCACCTCGCAGACCACGACCGCCGCCAGGGTCCCGGTCGCGGTGGCCACGTCGACCACGGTGCCGTGGGCGGCCAGGGCACCGAGGACCTCGGCGAACGAGACCGACTCGTCGGCCTGCTGGCGCCGGTTCCGGCGGCGCCGTCGATCCTCGACCTGCGCCCGGTGGCGCTCGGCGTCGAGCAGGTCCCAGAGGGCCTGGTCGGTCGGGCCGTCGGTGCTGTCGTCGGTCATCTCGGCCACGGGCCGGGAGGGTAGGGCGGTGCCGGCCCCGGGCGGAAGGGATGCGCCATGACTGTGGCGGCGGGCGAAACCCCACGGGAGCACGGGTTCGCGGCAGTACGCTTGACGCACCATCCCAGAAGGCCAGCTTTGACGACCACGCAACTCACCATCCACGTCCCCGGCAACCACCTCATGCGGCCGTTGCTCGGCGAGCGCGACGAGCTGCTCCGCATGGTCGAGGGGGCCTTCCCCAGCGCCACCGTGCACGTCCGCGGCAACGAGATCGTGGTCGGCGGCGACGACGCCGAGCGCGTCGGGCGCCTCTTCGGCGAGCTCGTCACGCTGCTCCAGGCCGGCCAGGAGATCGACCCCGCCCTGCTGGCCCGCACGATCGACATGATCAAGGCCGACGAGCACCCCGCCGAGGTGTTCACGACCGAGGTGCTCAAGGCAGCCAAGGGCCGTCGGGTGCGCCCCAAGACCAGCGGCCAGAAGCGCTACATCGACGCCATCGCCGACAACATCATCACGTTCGGCATCGGCCCCGCCGGCACCGGCAAGAGCTGGCTGGCGGTCGCCATGGCCGTCCAGGCGCTCCAGGCCAAGGAGGTCGACCGGATCATCCTGACCCGGCCGGCCGTCGAGGCCGGCGAGCGGCTCGGCTTCCTGCCGGGCGACCTCATGGCCAAGGTGGACCCGTACCTGCGCCCGCTCTACGACGCCCTCCACGACATGGTCGACGCCGAGGCCGCGGCCCGCATGCTCGAGCGCGGCACCGTCGAGGTCGCGCCGCTCGCCTTCATGCGCGGCCGCACGCTCAACAACAGCTTCATCATCCTCGACGAGGCGCAGAACACCACGCCCGAGCAGATGAAGATGTTCCTGACCCGCATCGGCTTCGGGTCCAAGGCCGTCATCACCGGCGACAGCACCCAGGTCGACGTCGCCGGCGGGCGCTCCGGGCTGATCCACATGGAGCGGATCCTCGGCGACATCGACGGCCTCGCCTTCGTGCGGCTGAGCGGGCGCGACGTCGTGCGCCACCGCATCGTCGCCGACATCGTCGACGCCTACGAGCGCGACGCCGTGGCCAACCCGGGTCCGGTGCAGCCGTGATCCGACCGGCACCGCCCAAGAGCGGCCGGCGCCGCACGCGCGGCGGCGAAGGCGACATCGAGGTGTTCGTGGCCGACGAGCAGTCGGCCCAGCCCGTCGAGGTCGAGCGCTGGGAGGCGCTGGCCCGCAACGTCCTCGTCGAGGAGGGCGTGTCGGGTGACGTCGAGCTGGCGCTCCTGTTCGTCGACGAGCCGTCGATCGCCGAGCTCAACGAGAAGTTCATGGGCCACGAGGGCCCCACCGACGTGCTCGCGTTCCCGATCGACGACGACGACGTCGTGATCGGGCGCTCCCCGGACGGCTCGTCCAGCGGACCCGACCGCGGCCCCGTCGACGACATCCCGCTGCTGCTGGGCGACGTCGTGGTGTGCCCCGCGGTCGCCGCCCGCAACGCCCCGTCGCACGCCGGCACCTACGACGACGAGATCGCCCTGCTGGTCGTGCATGGCATCCTTCACGTGCTCGGCCACGACCACGCCGAGCCGGACGAGACCCAGATCATGCAAGGCCGCGAACGCGACCTGCTCGAGAAGTTCCACAGGAAGGCAACGTGAACACCCCCGACGACGATCCCGGCAGTCCCCAGGCCCCGCACGCGCACGCGTGGGGGGCCGTCCCTGTTGGTGGGAGCGGTCGATGCCAGAGCTGACCTCGGTCGACATCGCGATGGCCGTCGCCATCATCGTGTTGATCCTCATCTCGATCGCCACCGCGGTGGCCGAGACCGCGCTGGTGCGCATCAGCCGGGCCAAGGCCTCGGCACTCGCCGACGAGGGGCGTCCGGGCGGCAAGGCCCTGGCCTACCTCGTCGAGCAGCCCGAGCGGTGGCTCAACGCCCTGCTCCTGGTGGTGCTGATCTGCCAGATCGTGCAGGCGTCGCTCACCGGTGTGCTGTTCGGCAACCTGTTCGGTGCGTGGGGCGTCATCATCGCCACCACGCTCAACGTCACGGTCATGTACGTGTTCGCCGAGACCGCGCCCAAGACGTGGGCGATCCAGCACACCGAGCGGGCCGCCCTGGGCGCCGCCCGGCCGGTGAAGTGGCTGGCCGACTTCGCACCGCTGCGCGGCCTCGCCAAGTTCTTCATCGTCATCACGAACGTCATCCTCCCGGGCAAGGGCCTGAAGGAGGGGCCGTACGTGTCCGAGGAGGAGCTGCTCGCCGTCGCCGCCGAGGCGCACGAGTCGGCTGCCATCGACAAGGACGAGCGCCAGCTGATCGAGTCGATCATCGAGTTCGGCGACACCGTCGCCCGCGAGGTCATGGTGCCGCGGCCCGACATGGTCACGGTCAACCACGACTTCCGCGTCGCCGACGTGATGGAGGTCGTGATCCTCAACGGCTACAGCCGCATCCCGGTGCTCGGCGAGGGCATCGACGACGTCATCGGGCTCGTCTACGCCAAGGACCTGATGCGCGCCGAGCGCGACGGCCGGGAGAACGAGCCGGTCGCCAACTTCGCCCGCCCGGCCCGGGCGGTCCCGGAGACCAAGCCGGTCGCCGAGCTGCTGCGCGAGATGCAGGCCGACCAGTTCCACATGGCGGTCGTGATCGACGAGTACGGCGGCACCGCCGGCGTGGTCACGCTCGAGGACCTGATCGAGGAGCTCGTCGGCGAGATCGTCGACGAGTTCGACACCGAGGACGCCCGCTTCGAGCACGTGCCGTCGGGCGGGATGCGCGTCAGCGGCAGCCTCTCCATCGACGACGCCAACGACCTCCTCACCTGCGACCTCCCCGAGGGCGACTGGGACACGGTGAGCGGCCTGGTCCTGTCGGAGCTGGGCCGCATGGCCGTCTCCGGCGACGCCGTCGAGGTGCCCGGGGCCCGCATCACCGTCGAGCGGGTCCAGGGCCGTCGCATCATGCGCGTCCGGATCGAGGAGGTCGAGACGACGGACCAGGCCGACGTGGCCGAGCCCAGCACGACCAGCGACGAGTCGGCCGACACCGCGGACCGGAGCGCGTCGTGAAGTCGGGCTTCGTCACGCTCGTCGGCCGGCCCAACGTCGGCAAGAGCACGCTGCTCAACCACATCCTCGGCCAGAAGGTCACCATCGTCTCGGACAAGCCGCAGACGACCCGCACCCAGGTGCGCGGTGTGCTGACCCGGCCCGATGCCCAGGTGGTGTTCGTCGACACGCCCGGCATCCACAAGCCCCGCACGCTGCTCGGCGAGCGGCTCAACGACGCCGCCGACGCGGCCATCGGCGACGTCGACGTGGTGTGCCTGCTGGTCGACGCCACCATGCCCATCGGACCGGGCGACAAGTGGATCGCGCAGCGGGTGCCCGCCAACGCCATCGTCGTGGTCAACAAGACCGACAAGGCCGAGCCCACCCAGGTCCTCACCCAGCTCCACGCCGCCGCCGAGCAGCTCGCCGGCGGCAACGAGTACTTCCCGATCTCGGCGCGCACCGGAGAGGGCGTGCCCGAGCTGCTGGCGGCCATCCTCGACCGGCTCCCCGAGGGTCCGCAGTACTACCCCGACGACATGGTCACCGACGTCCCCGAGGCCTTCTGGGTGGCCGAGCTGGTGCGCGAGCAGCTCCTCGCCGTCACCCGCGACGAGGTCCCGCACTCGGTCGCTGCCCGCGTCACCGAGTGGGAGTGGCCCCGGATCCGCGTCGAGATCCTCGTCGAGCGCGACTCCCAGAAGGGGATCGTCATCGGGAAGAAGGGGAGCGTGCTCAAGGAGGTGGGCACCAACGTCCGCAAGCAGCTCCCGCCCGGCGCCTACGTCGAGCTCTTCGTCAAGGTCGACAAGGACTGGCAGCGCAAGTCCCGGGCCCTCGAGCGACTCGGCTACTGACGGTCAGCCGGCCTCGGCGTCGAGGGCCTTGAGGTAGGCCTCGACCTCGGCGCGGTCCTTGGTCCTCGGGAACGGGGGGAGGGCGTCGAGGAGGGTCCAGCGGTAGCTCTTGGCCTTGGCCAGGCGCGGGTCGAGGACGGCCACCACGCCTCGGTCGGTCTGCGAGCGGATCAGGCGCCCGGCGCCCTGGGCGAGCATCGTGGCGGTGCGGGGCAGGTCGATGGTGCGGAACGCCTCGGCCTTGGCCTGCTCCCGCCGGGCCTGGAGCAGCGGCTCGTCGGGGCGGGGGAACGGCAGCTTGTCGATGGTGACGAGCGACAGCGTCGGTCCTGGCACGTCGATGCCCTGCCAGAAGCCCATGGTCGCGAACAGGCTGGCGGTCGGGTCCTCGGCGAAGGCGGCGACGAGCGCCGGCTTGGGCAGGTCGCGCTGGCTGAGCAGCGGCCCGGGCAGGTCGTCCTTCAGTGCGGCGACGGCGGCGTCCATGGCGCGGTAGCTCGTGAACAAGCCGAGCGTGCGGCCGCCGGCGGCGGTGATGAGGGCGCGCAGCTCCTCGTGGACCGCCGCCTCGTACCCGGCGTTGCGGGGATCGGGCACGTGGGTGGCGCAGTACAGGAGGCCGTGGTGCTCGTAGTCGAACGGGCTGCCGACGTCGATGGCCTTGTGGTCGTCGCCCTCGAGCCCGAGCCGCTCGGAGACCCCGGGCGGCAGGGTGGCGCTGGTGAGCACGACGGGCCCGGCGTCCCACAGCCGCTCGCGCAACAGGTCGGCGACGTCGAGGGGTGCGACCCGGAGCCGCGGGTTGCTGTCGGGCCCCTCGACCCAGGCCACCGAGCCCTCGGGGACGTTCCGCGCCAGCGAGACGTCGGCCTGGAGGTGCCCGTTGAGCTGGACCGCTCGGTCCTTGCGGTTCTTGACCTCCTCGGAGGCGCTGTCCGGGATCTTGCGCAGCGCGCCGGCGAGCTTGTCGAGGCGGTTGCGCACGATGTCGAGCGTCGCCGCCACCTCCTCGGGGAGGCTGCCCTTGAGCCGCCGCCCGACGTGGTCGGCGAGGTTGGCCGACAGCAGGCTGGCGGACGACTCCACGTCGTCGACCGACGCGGGGTCGTCGAGGATCGCCCGGACCGAGCGGGCCAGGTTGTGGAAGCGGCCGGCGGACAGCTCGAAGCCGCAGGTGTCCGAGACGATGTCCTCGAGCTGGTGGGCCTCGTCGACGACGACCAGGTCGTGCTCGGGGAGGATGGCACCGTCGCTCGACAGGTCGAGGCCGAGCAGGTGGAGGTTCACGACCGTCACGTCGGCCTCGCCGGCCTTGCGCCGGGCGGCCTCGGCGAAGCAGGCGTCGCCCGAGGGGCACTTCCGGGCGCCGGGGCACTCCTGCGCCGACACGCTCACCGCAGCCCACGCCTGGGGCGACGGCTCGGCCAGCAGCTCGGCCCGATCCCCCGTCGGCGTGCTGGCCGCCCAGAGCTTGAGGGCGCTCAGCTCCGAGGGCGACGCCCGGTCCGCCAGGCCGTCGAGCGCGAGCTGGCCGGCCCCGGAGATCTCGGCGATGCGCTGCACGCACACGTAGTTCGAGCGGCCCTTCAGCACGGCGAACTCGAACGGGCGGTCGAGGTGCTCCTGCAGGAACGGCAGGTCCTTGCCGGCCAACTGGTCCTGGAGCGCCTTGGTGGCGGTGGCGACGACGGTCTTCTTGCCGGCGAGGATCGCGGGCACCAGGTACGCCCAGCTCTTGCCGGTGCCGGTGCCCGCCTGGGCGAGCAGGTGGCGCTGCCTCGAGATGGCCTCGGCCACCTCGGTCGCCATCTCCTCCTGGGGCTGGCGCCGCTCGCCGCCCGGCACGGCCTCGGCCAGCTTCGCCAGCGCAGCGACGGAGCGGTTCGAAGCGGCCACCGGCCGAACCTAGCGTCAGGTGGGCACGGCGGGAGCAGGGTCGCCGGGGTCGATGATCACACCGCCCCGGGTGGCGCCGACGGGCTGGACGCCCGGCAGGTTCGGGACGTGGATGGGGACCTGCAGGGTCCCCTCGCGGGCCTCGAACAGCACGGCGTTGAGCGTCGAGGAGTACACGAGGAGCCGGGCGAACAGGGCGAGCCAGGCCAGCAAGCCGAAGACGATGCCGATCGAGCCGTACAGCGCGGACGACTTGCTGATCATCTGCGGGACGTAGACGGCCCCGACGAGGACGAGGACCTCGAAGCCGATCGCGGCCATCACCGCACCGGGGAGGAGGTCGCGCCACGGCACCCGTCGGGTCCCCAGGCCCCAGAACATCCAGACGAAGACGACGGTGGCGATGGCCACGCTGAAGAGGATCGACAACACGGTCGCCACCGGTGCGGGTGCCCAATCGGGCAGGTACCGCAGGACGCCGCTCAGGAACACGAGCAGGGCGAAGCCGAGGGCCAGCGCCACGAGCCACGCCATCCCGAGCAGGCGGTCCTTGATGCCGTTCGAGCGCTCCTGCCACGGCAGTCGGACCCCGGCCTGGAGGGCGACGGCCACCGCCGACCCCGCCCACGCGAGGCCGAGGAGGCCGATGATGCTGGCGGCCTGCCGGCTGTCCGACGCCTTCTGCAGCGCGTCCGTCATGGCCTGGGCGCCCTGCCCGGTGAGGCCGAGCTTGTCGACGACGTCGCCGGCCAGGTCCTCGTTGCCGGCGTTCAGGAAGCCGACCACGGAGATGGCGACGAGGAGCAGCGGGAAGATCGACAGGAAGATCGTGACGGTGATGGCCGAGGCCGCGAACCCGCCGTTGATCTCGCCGACGCGCTCGTGCACGTCGAGCAGGCGGCCCAGCCAGGGCCACCGGCCACCCAGCCGCCGCAGCTTCTCCATCATGGGTGGTGCTCCTTCCGACCGCACAGGGACTACCCGCGGCCCCCGTCACCGAGACCGTCGGCACGGAACGGTAGGTTGCGAAACGTGGACCTCACGGGCATCGACATGAACAACATCCCGCGCCACGTCGCCGCGGTCATGGACGGCAACGGGCGCTGGGCGACCCAGCGGGGGCTCAAGCGCACCGAGGGCCACGCCGCCGGCGAGGAGGCGCTGTTCGACACGCTCGACGGCGCCATCGAACTCGGCCTCGACTGGTTCACCGTCTACGCCTTCAGCACCGAGAACTGGAAGCGGCCCACCGACGAGGTCCGCTACCTCATGGGCTTCAACAAGGGCATCCTCGACCGCCACGCCGAGGACCTCCACTCCCGCAACGTGCGGATCCAGTTCATCGGCCGCCGCGACTGGCGGGTGCCGCGGGGCGTCGCCGGCCGCATCGACTGGGCCACCGACCTCACCAAGGACAACACCGGCCTCACGTTCACCATCGCCTTCAACTACGGCGGCCGGGCCGAGATCATCGACGCGGTGAAGCAGCTCGTGGCCGACGGGGTCAAGCCCGACAAGATCAACGAGAAGACGATCCGCGAGCGCCTGTACGACCCCCGCATGCCCGATCCGGAGCTGATGGTCCGCACGTCGGGCGAGTTCCGCATCTCGAACTACCTGCTGTGGGAGCTGGCCTACAGCGAGCTGGTGTTCACCGACGTCCTCTGGCCCGACTTCCGCAAGCAGCACCTCGCCGACGCCATCCGCGAGTACCAGGCGCGCGAGCGGCGCTTCGGCGCGGTCACCTCGTAGGGGAGCGGCGGCCGTGGCCCTCTACCGCGACCAGGGCATCGTGCTGCGCACCTACAAGCTGGGCGAGGCCGACCGCATCGTGTCGTTCATGACCGAGCGCCACGGCAAGGTCCGGGCGGTGGCCAAGGGCGTGCGCAAGACCAAGTCGAAGTTCGGGGCCCGCCTCGAGCCGCCCACCCACGTCGCGCTCCAGCTGTACGAGGGCCGTGAGCTCGACATCGTCACCCAGGCCGAGTCGATCGACCACTTCCGCGCGATCCGCGAGGACCTCGACCGGCTGACCCGGGCGGTCACGATGCTGGAGGCCGTCGACCAGCTCTCGCTCGAGCGGGAGCCGAACCCCGAGCTGTACAAGATGCTCCTCGGCGGCCTGAAGGCCATCGCCGAGCGCAACAGCGCCCTGCTCGTGGCCGGCTTCCACTGGAAGCTGCTCGCCCTGGAGGGGTTCCGGCCGGTCGTCGAGCACTGCGCGGCGTGCGAGCGAGAGGACGGGCTGGTGGCCTTCGACCCCGACGTCGGCGGCCTCCTCTGCACCGACCACCGCCAGGGGACCCGCGTCTCGCCGGAGGCGGTGGCGATGCTCCAGGAGATCCTGGGCGGCCGCTTGGCCACGGCGCTCGAGCGGCCCGCCTCGCCCGGCACCCACGAGGTCGATCAGCTGGCCACGCGGGTGATGGAGCACCACCTGGAGCGGCGGCTGCGGTCGGTGGGCCTGCTCGAGTAGCGGGCCCGTCGGCTCATCGCGCGGGGACCCAGGCCTGCTGGGCGTCGTCCCACTGGAACCAGGTGCCGCTCGCCTGGTCGTAGCGGACGTAGGTGTTGCGGGCCGGGTCGAACACCGGCGCGTCGATGCCGGCGCTGCCTGCCGCCGCGGGCACGGCGGGCGCTGCACCGGGCACGGCGTACGGGTCGCGGTTCTTGACGTGCAGGTGCCCGGGGATGTGGAGGAGCCGGCCCTCGGCGCTGCGGTGCACGACGTAGGTGCCGGCCACCATGTCGCCGACGCGGCGGTGGCCCTTGCTGTTGAACGAGGTGAGCAGGCCGGGGAGGAAGCAGCACGCCGTGTCGACGACGAGGAGCAGCCACCGCACGAGGTTGCGGCCCAGCCCGGCCCGCTGCCCCCGGGCGGTGACGACCCGCAGGCCGAAGATGAGCTTGCCCGCGGTGCCGCCGGCGATGGCGGAGAGCACCACGTAGTTGAGGAGGCCGAACCCGATCGAGGCCGCCCAGAACTGGACCTGGACGGCCCGGAGGTCGTCGCCCGATGCGACGCGGGCGGAGTCGCCCCACGCGATGCAGACGTGGCTGCGGCTCGACCCGTCGGACACGTCGTTGATGCCGTCGCAGAGCTGTCGCGCGGCCGCGGGGGAGCCGGCGGGCACCTCGTCGAAGTGGCTCGCGCCGAACAGGAGGAAGACCCCCACCACGACGACGGTGCCGATGATGAGGTCGACGATGTAGGCGCCGATGCGGCTGCCCATGATCTTCGTCGGGTCGGTGAGCGCTCCACCGAACGCGGTCATCGCTGTCTCCTCCGCCGGTTCACGTGTCGATCGGCCGCCAGTGCTCGTGCTTCTCGTCCCACTGGACCCACATCTCGACGGCCCGGTCGTACTGGATGTACGTGTCCCGGTCGTCGTCCCAGTGGGGGCCGTCGCTCTGCGGAGGCGCCGGCTGGTGGGCCGGCGGGTAGGCCGGCGGGTAGCTCGGCGGGCCGTAGGAGGCCGGCGGCCCGTAGCCGGGCGGCGGGGGCGGCGGGGCGTAGCCCGGGGGCGGGGCGTACCCCGGCGGCGGCAGGTGGAAGACGTAGGGCGCCGGCGGCTGCGGGGCCGGGATCACGATGGGGGAGCCCACGAACTCCTTGCGCACCACGAAGGTGCCGGCGACCCGGTCGCCGAAGCGCTGGTGGCCGGGGCGGGTCACCATCAGGGTCCCGCCGACCGCGGGGAGCCCGCAGGTGATGGCGTCGACCAGCCACAGGAACGTCCGGGTGAACGACTTCCACACGCCCGCGCGGTTGCCGTGCACGTCGACGACCCGCAGGCCCAGCAGGAGCTTGCCGATGCTGCCCCCGGTGAGGCCCTGGAGCAGGACGTAGAAGACGGCGTTGGCCAGCCACACGCCGTCGAACGAGCCCTTGACCCACACGACGACCGCTTCGTCCTGGTAGGGGCTGCAGGCCCGGCGGCCGCCGTCCTGGTCGATCCCGTTGCAGTACTCGATCGCCTCCTGGGTGGTGGCGAACTGCTTCTGGCTGATGTCGACGCCGCCGGTGGCCATGAGGGTCCCGGCCGCGAGCGCCAGGAAGAACAGCAGGTCGATGGTCCAGGCGCAGATCCGACGGGCCTCGACGCGCGTCGGGTCGACCAGGAGTGCGGAGGGTGCCGTCACCGACCGAACCCTAGTGAGTGGCGCGGATGCCCCTGTCGAACGCACTCCGGAGGGGTTGGTGCCGCCCGGTATCGTGGCCAGCTATGTCTTCCCCTGCCCCCGATCCCACGCTCTTCGACAAGGTCGTCAACCTGACCAAGCGACGCGGCTTCGTCTTCCCCTCGTCGGAGATCTACGGCGGCTTCCGGTCCACGTACGACTACGGGCCCATCGGCGTCCTGCTCCTCCGCAACGTGAAGGACGCCTGGTGGCGCTCGATGGTGCAGCTGCGCCACGACGTCCTCGGCCTCGACGCCGCCATCCTCTCGCCGCCCGCGGTGTGGGAGGCGTCCGGCCACCTGGCGAACTTCACCGACCCGCTCGTCGACTGCAAGAACTGCAAGGAGCGGTTCCGCCTCGACAAGCTCGACGACCCGCACACCTGCCCGAACTGCGGCGAGAAGGACTCGTTCACCGAGGCCCGCAACTTCAACCTGATGTTCAAGACCTACGCCGGCCCCGTCGAGGGCAAGGGCGCCGAGGTCTTCCTCCGGCCCGAGACGGCGCAGGGCATGTTCACCAACTTCGCCAACGTGCTGCAGACGAGCCGCAAGAAGCCGCCGTTCGGCATCGCCCAGATCGGCAAGTCGTTCCGCAACGAGATCACGCCCGGCAACTTCGTGTTCCGGACCCGTGAGTTCGAGCAGATGGAGATGGAGTTCTTCGTGCCGCCCGCCGAGGCGGAGGAGTGGTACCAGTACTGGCGCAACGAGCGCTTCCAGTGGTACCTGGACCTGGGCATGCCAGCCGACAAGCTGCGCCTCCGGGACCACGACGCCGACGAGCTCAGCCACTACTCGTCGGGCACCGCCGACGTGGAGTTCCTGTTCCCGTGGGGCTGGGACGAGCTCGAGGGCATCGCCAACCGCGGCAGCTACGACCTCACCGCCCACGCCAACGCGTCGGGGGAGAAGCTCGACTACTTCGACCCGCAGACCAACGAGCGGTACACGCCGCACGTCATCGAGCCGGCGGCGGGCGCCACCCGCACGATGATGGCGTTCCTGATGGCCGCGTACGACGAGGAGGAGGTCCGGGGCGAGACCCGCACGGTCCTGCACCTGCACCCCCGCCTCGCCCCCTACAAGGTGGCGGTGCTGCCGCTGTCGAAGAAGCCCGAGCTCACCGGCCCGGCGCAGGAGCTGCTGGCCCGGCTGCAGCCGCACTTCATGTGCGACTACGACGAGACCCAGAACATCGGCAAGCGCTACCGCCGCCAGGACGAGCTGGGCACGCCGCTGTGCATCACCTTCGACTTCGAGTCGGTCGACGACCAGGCCGTCACCGTGCGAGACCGGGACACGATGGAGCAGGACCGGGTCCCGCTCGACCAGATCGTGGAGCACGTCCGCACCAAGCTCGGCCTCTGATCAGCCGCCCCCGCAGTGGGGGAGGACGTACGGATCCATGTCGTGCCGCGCGGCGGCGACGTCTCGGTCGTAGTCCTCGAGGTCGTGCAGGCCGATGCCGTCGGCCAGTGCACGCAGGTCGGCGTCCGAGGCCTGGCTGAGGATCCCGTAGTAGCGGGCCCGCACGTTCCGGTAGTCCGTGATGTCGGGGACGCCGTCCGAGGGCCCGGCGTGGATCATCTCGGCCATCGCGTCGCCCCAGGCGCTGCGGTCGGCCGCCCACGCCCGGAACTCGGTGAAGTCGCGCTGGCTGCGCTCGATCGGGGGGCTGCTCCGCTCCTCCTCGGCAGCCTTGGACCAGTTCGTGCACAGGGTCTCGAGGTCGCGCGGCACGTTGGAGGGGTAGGTGACGGCGGCCTCGACGTCGGGTGCGACGGTCGCCGGCGGCGCCGCGTTCCAGGCCGCGAGGTCCTCGGACAGCTGGCGCTGCCGCTCCTCGGCGGGGGTCGCCTGCATGGCGAAGAACGCCACGGCGCCTCCGAGGCCGATGACTGCTGCTGCCACCGCGACCGCCTTGCGGGCGCGCGGGGAGGCGGTCCGGGGCGCCTTCGGCGGCTTGGCGGCCGGCTCCTGGGGCTCGGTCGGGCGGGTGAACGGCCCCATGTCGGGGATGGGCGGACCGGCCGGCTCGCCCTTGTGGTACGACGCTCGGAGCGTCGCGACCTGCTCGGGCGTGAGGTCGCTGGTCGGGCCGACCGACCCCAGGCCCAGGGCTTCGGCCCGCTCGGCCACATCGGGCGACCGCTCGTCGAGCTCCATCGCCAGTTGGTACAGCTGCATGAGCGACGTCGCCCTCCTCCAGGGTTGTCATCGGAGGTTTGGGCCAGACCTTGACCATCTGCCCCGGTCCCGTTCGTCACCGCGCCCCTGGCCTGCGGGCGGGATTCGGATGCGAGGGGGAGGGCAGTGGTGCTCGTAGACTGCGCAGACCGGGAGGGAGTATCCCTCGTGGCCATCACGTCAGCACGGTGCCCTCACGGCACCCGGGGTGGCCAGTTCCTTCGGGAGCGGAGAGACTTCCGGCTGTAGGACCCTGATCCACCGCACAGCCGGAGTACTTCTTTGTCATCCCTCCTGTTGGCCGCAACCGACGCCAACAACACGTTCGTCAACCTCGACATCCACATCTGGGAGTGGGTGGCCCTCATCGGGTTCATCACGCTCCTGTTGATGCTGGACCTGCTCCTGGTGCACCGCCGGCCCCACGAGATCCACTTCAAGGAGGCGGCGATCGAGTCCGCCATCTGGATCTCGATCGGCCTCGCGTTCACCGGCGTCATCTACTACATCGGCAAGACGTCGGGCGTCGCTCCCGACGGCACCCACGGCATCGACGTGGGCGCCAAGGCCGCCGGCGAGTACATCTCGGGCTTCCTGCTCGAGAAGTCGCTCAGCGTCGACAACGTCTTCGTCTGGGCCGTGATCTTCACGTACTTCGCCGTGCCGAAGATGTACCAGTTCCGGGTGCTCTTCTGGGGCATCTTCGGTGCCCTGGTGCTGCGTGCCGGCTTCATCTTCGCCGGCTCGGCGCTCATCGAGCGCTTCACCGTGACCCTCGCCGTCTTCGGCGCCATCCTCCTCTACACGGCCTACAAGCTGGCGTTCCAGGAGGAGACCGAGGTCGACCCCGAGAAGTCGATCGTGCTGCGGGCCGTCCGGAAGGTCGTGCCATCCACGGACAAGCTCGACGGGCAGAAGCTCTTCACCGTCCAGAACGGCAAGCGCCTGGCCACCCCGCTGTTCGCGGTGCTGGTCATGGTCGAGACCACCGACGTCGTGTTCGCCGTCGACTCCGTCCCGGCCATCTTCAGCGTGTCCCGCGAGCAGTTCATCGTGTTCAGCTCGAACGCCTTCGCCATCCTCGGCCTGCGGGCCCTGTACTTCCTGCTCGGCGGGATGCAGGACAAGTTCCGCTACCTCCACTACGGCCTGGGCGCCATCCTCGGCTTCGTCGGCGTGAAGATGCTGATCACCTTCGCCGCCGCCCAGTTCGAGTGGCCGTCGAAGGACTTCCACTTCCCGACGTTCGTCTCGCTCGGCGTGATCTTCGGCATCCTCGTCATCACGATCGTGGCGTCGCTGTGGGCCGAGAAGCGCGACCCGAGGACCATCGAGGCGCACATGCCCGGTCACGCCACGCTGACCGAGCGCAAGCAGCGCGGCGACGACCTCGACGGCGACGGCGAGCCCGACCCCATGGAGGAGGTCGGGGTCCTCGGCCAGGACGACGCCGACCCGAACACCTGACTGGGCCGGAAGGCCTGATCACCTGATCCGAAGGACGGTGCCAGCAGCGTCGCTGGTACCGTCCGCCGGATGATCCGGCCCCCTGCACGCCTGCGCTGATGGGCATCGTCGACGAGGACATCCAACGGGTCCGCGACACCGCCGACATCGTGGCGGTCATCTCCGCCCACACGCAGCTGAAGAAGCAGGGCGCCAACTGGAGCGGGCTCTGCCCGTTCCACGGCGAGAAGAGCCCGTCGTTCTCGGTCAACGCCGACAAGGGCGTCTTCTACTGCTTCGGGTGCCAGGCCAAGGGCGACGTCATCTCGTTCGTCCGCGACATCGACCACCTCGACTTCGCGGGCGCCGTCGAGTTCCTGGCCGCCAAGTCGGGCATCACCCTCCGCTACACCGACCGGGCCGAGGGCGACCGGCGCGAGGCCCGGGGCAAGCTCCGGGAGGCGATGGCGGCGGCGGTGGAGTGGTACCACCAGCGGCTCCTCACCGGCGCCGACTCCGGCGCTGCTCGCCGCTACCTGCGCGACCGCGGCTTCGACGGGGACCGGGTGCGCCAGTACAAGATCGGGTGGGCCCCCGACGACTGGGACCAGCTGGTGAAGGCCCTCCCGTTCTCCGCGAAGGTCCTGCGGGACGCCGGGCTCGGCCGCGAGAGCAAGGTCGGCGGCACCAACGACTTCTTCCGGGCCCGGGTCCTGTTCCCGATCTTCGACGTGCAGGGCGACCCCATCGGCTTCGGCGGCCGCATGATGCCCGGCGGCCGGCCCCCCAAGTACCAGAACACCCCCGAGACGTCGCTCTACCGCAAGAGCAAGGTGCTCTACGGCCTGAACTGGGCCAAGGACGAGGCCGTGCGGGAGAACGAGGTCATCATCTGCGAGGGCTACACCGACGTGATCGGCTTCGCCGAGGTCGGCCTCCACCGCGCGGTCGCCACCTGCGGCACCGCGCTCACCGACGACCACGTCCGCACCCTCCAGCGCTTCGCTCCGAAGCTGGTCCTGGCCTTCGACCCCGACGCCGCCGGCCAGGCCGCCGCCGACCGGGTGTACGAGTGGGAGCGCAAGCACGAGGTCGAGGTCGCGGTCGCCGCCCTCCCGCCCGGTGGCGACCCCGCCGACCTGGCCCGGTCCGACCCGGCGGCGCTGCGGGCATCGATCGAGAACGCCCAGCCGTTCCTCGGCTTCCGCATCGACCGCATCCTGGCCGCCGCCGACCTGCGCACCCCCGAGGGCCGCGGCAAGGTGGCCGAGGTGGCGCTCGCTGCGGTGGCCGAGCACCCGAACGAGTTCGTGCGCGACCAGTACGTGATGACCATCGCCGAGCGGTGCCGCCTCGACCCGGACCGCCTCCGTGCCTCGCTGCGGTCGGGCGGGACCCGGCCGAGGGTGCGCGTCGAGCGGGAGGTGCGGAGGCCGGCGCGGGCGGTCACCCCGCAGACCGAGGCCCTGCGCCTGGCCATCGCCGACCCGGAGACGATGCTGCCGCTGCTGCACCCGGCCCTGTTCGAGGACCCGCTCCAACGGGCCGCCCTCGCCGCGCTCGACGCCTCCGGCGGCGATCTGCACCTCGCCGTCGAGGACGCGGACCCCCTCGTCGGCGAGCTCCTGTCTCGCCTCGCGGTGGAGGAGACGCCGGCCGATCCGATCGACGTGCGGCGCTTCTTGCTGCGCGATCTGGGGGCGCGCGTCCTCGCTGACCTGGGCCGCGATCTGAACGGGTGGACCGGCGACTTCCGCAGCGACGACTACCGGCTCATCGTCGAGCAGCATGCGTGGCTGAAGCACCGGCTCGAATCCATCGGTCCCGACGCGCCGCACGATCCGATCGGCGAAGATGAGTTGCTAGCGTGGCTCGCACAGAGGGGGGAGGGATCCGCATGAACGACATGGCTGCTGCTCCCACCACCGACCCGACTGCCTGGGATGAACTGATCCAGCGAGCGAAGGCCGACGGCTCGCTCACGATCTCGCAGGCGGAACTGCTCGAGGTCGTCGACATCGACGTGGAGAAGCTCGACCAGGAGATCGAGGCCATCCGGCGGATCCTCGGCGAGCACGGCATCACCCTCGACGAGGAGATCGACGTCGCCGCCCTGGCCGCCGAGCTCGAGGCCCAAGCCGAGCGCGACGCCATCGTCCACGTGAACGAGGTGCTGGCCGACCCGCTGGGCGGCATCGACATCGCCACCGACGACGAAGCCTCGCGCCGCCGCCTCCGGCTGGTGAAGAGCACCCGGGCCACCGCCGACCGCTCCGGTTCCGGCAGCGCCGACCCGGTCCGGGTGTACCTCAAGGAGATCGGCCGGGTCCCGCTGCTCACCGGCATGGAGGAGGTCTCCCTCGCCAAGCGGATCGAGGCGGGCGGCCAAGCCGCCGTGCGCCTCGCCGAGCTGGAAGCCGCCGGCCGCATCGACGAGCTCGACGTCGCCGCCCGCCGCCGCCTCGAGCGCACCTCCCGTGACGGCGAACGGGCCAAGAGCGACCTGATCCAGGCCAACCTGCGGCTCGTCGTCTCCATCGCCAAGCGCTACGTCGGCCGGGGCATGCACCTGCTGGACCTGATCCAGGAGGGCAACCTCGGCCTGATGCGTGCGGTCGAGAAGTTCGACTACACGAAGGGCTTCAAGTTCTCCACGTACGCCACGTGGTGGATCCGCCAGGCCATCACCCGGGCCATCGCCGACCAGGCCCGCACCATCCGCATCCCGGTGCACATGGTCGAGTCGATCAACAAGGTCCACCGGATCCAGCGCCAGATGATGCAAGAGCTCGAGCGGGAGCCCACGATCGAGGAGCTGGCCAACAAGGTCGACATGACCCCCGATCGGGTGAGGGAGATCATGCGGATCTCCCAGGACCCGCTCTCGCTCGACTCGCCCGTCGGCGAGACCGACGACTCGCAGCTGTCCGACTTCATCGAGGACACCCAGGCCGACGCCCCCGCCGAGATGGCCGCTCGCAACATGCTGGGCAAGGCCGTGGTCGAGGCGCTGTCGGAGCTGAGCGACCGGGAGAAGGAGGTCGTGCGGCTCCGCTTCGGCCTCGACGACGGCCAGGCCCGCACCCTCGAGGAAGTGGGCAAGGAGTTCGGCGTGACCCGGGAGCGGATCCGCCAGATCGAGGCCAAGACCCTCGCGAAGCTCCGCAACCCGAACCGCAGCCAGAAGCTCCGCGACTACCTCGACGGCGACTGACGCCCCTCACGTCGTTCCGCCTGGTCAGCCCCGGTTTCGGCGCGTCCCCAGCCGCCCAGGTGCGCGATCGGCCCCGAATCGCGGGTTCGTCCGGGGTGGTCGCCGCTGCTAGGTTGACCCCTCGCCTTCGGAGGTAGCTCAGCTGGCAGAGCAGCTGACTGTTAATCAGCGGGTCGTGGGTTCGAGCCCCACCCTCCGAGCCACGAGAAGCCGGTCCGAAAGGGCCGGCTTCTGTCGTTTCCGGCTCTCAGATGTCGGACTGCGTCCGACAGCAGCTGACTGTTCATCAGGTGGGGTTGTGGTGGGTTGGAGCCCCACCCTCCGAGCCAGATCAAGCCGGTCCTTCGGGGCCGGCTTGTGACGTTTCCGGCTCTCAGGTGTCGGACTGCGTCCGACAGCAGCTGACTGTTCATCAGGTGGGGTTGTGGTGGGTTGGAGCCCCACCCTCCGAGCCACGAGAAGCCGGTCCGAAAGAGCCGGCTTCTGTCGTTTCCGGCTCTCAGGTGCGGCGGGTGCGCGCCGCGGTCCCGGCGGGGGCCGGGGTGCGGTCAGTCGATCTCGGTGCCGTCGGGGCGGAGGACGTGGAGGCGGCCGCGTGGGTCTCGGTAGACGGTGAAGCCGTGTTCTTTGAGCCGGTTGTGCCGCCCGCAGAGGGGTGCCCCGTTGCCGCTGTCGGTTCTGCCGCCGGTTCTCCGGGGGATGAGGTGGTCGATCTGGCAGTGGCTGACGGTGGTGTGGCAGCCGGGCCAGGGGCAGGTGGTGGCGGTGAGCTTGACGGCGTGGCGCAGCGGCCCGGTGTAGAGGGTGTGGAGCCCGGATTGGTCGAG
>Ga0182736_1000708_pt1 | contig 43509 bp, 45 predicted proteins | sample eDN5th30CKraftBY_FD_128882 | JGI IMG/M metagenome (GOLD analysis project Ga0182736, IMG submission 128882) | Enriched backyard soil microbial communities from Emeryville, California, USA - eDNA 5th pass 30_C Kraft BY (version 2) (version 2) | ecosystem: Environmental > Terrestrial > Soil >... | reverse complement strand
GGGGGAGGGCCTTCATCTGCGGTCGGGATGGTTGGTCACGCACCATAATCATGTGCCCTGACAGCGCAATCCGGCTTCTTGCTGGACAGGCGAGCGTGCTCCGCTAGACTTTCATGATGTCAGACCGTCCGGACAGGGATAGGCCCGCCCCGATCATGCGCGCACCAGTCAAGCCCGTTAGCCATTCCGGCGCGTTTCGGCTGATGGCCGCCGCCGCCCTGCTCTGCCTGCCGCTTGCCGCGCCATCATGGGCGCGGACAAGCCCGCCCGCATCGGCAACATTGACCCCGGAGGCCGATCTGCCGCTCGATCCGCGCTTTTCCGCGGATCGCGTGAAGGCCGATGTCACCTTTCTCGCTGATGATCTGCTCGAAGGGCGCGACACCGGCAGCAGGGGGCATGAGATTGCCGCGCGCTATGTAGCGCAGCGCTTCGCCGCGCTCGGCCTCACGCCGATGGGTGATGCGGGCGGCTGGATGCAGCAGGTCGTCTTCCAGAAGACCGAGCGGCTGGATGCGCCCTCCGGCGTGACGGTCGACGGCCCGTCCGGCAGCGCGACATTCCGCCACGGCGTCGCCGCGCTGGTCTCCACCAATGCCAATGAGGCGAAGCTGGACGTCGCCGCGCCGCTCGTTTTCGTCGGCTATGGCATGGTCGACAAGCGGCTGGGGCTGGACGATTATGCCGGGCTGGACGTGCGCGGCAAGATCGTGGTCGCCTTGCGCGGCTTCCCTGCCGATCTGCCGGCCGATCCGGGCGCTTATCTGGTCAATGCCAGGAACGAGATTGCGCAGGCGCATGGTGCGATCGGCGTGATCCAGATCGATACGGTCGCCTCGGCCCGTCAGCGCCCGTGGGACCGGCGCCTGCTTTACGCCGCCCAGCCGGCCTTCACCTGGGTCGGGCCGGACGGCAAGCCGTTTGACGAGACGCCGGGCATCCGTGCAGCCGCGTCGCTCGATAGTGAAGGGGCGGCCGCTCTGTTCGCCGGCGCACCCCGCTCGCTGGCGCAGGTGTTGAAGGACGCGGCGCGCAAGGGCGCTCGGCCCAAAGGCTTCGCGCTCGCAACCAGCGCCCGCATCTTCGGTGAGAGCCGGAGCAGCCGCGTCACCAGTCCCAATGTCGCGGCGATGATCCCCGGGGGCGATCCGGCGCTGGCGGGTGAGTATGTCATCCTCTCGGCGCATCTCGACCATATCGGCATCAGCCCGGCCCGGCCGGACGATCCGGCGGACAAGGACCGCATCAACAATGGCGCGCTCGATAATGCCGCTGGTGTCGCCACGATGCTTGAGGTCGCGCATGTGATGAGCGCGGACAAGGTGAAGCCGCGCCGCTCGGTGATCTTCCTCGCCACCACGGGGGAGGAGAAGGGCCTGCTCGGCGCGGATTATTACGCCCGCCATGCCAGCGTGCCCGCCACGCGCATCGTCGGCAATGTCGATCTCGATATGCCCGTGCTCACCTATGCCTTCACCGACCTTACCGCCTATGGCGCGGATCATTCGACGCTCGGCGCGCTCACCGCCGCGGCCATCGCGCCCATGCGGCTGACGGTGGCGCCCGATCCTATCCCCGAGGAGACGGTGTTCGTCCGCTCGGATCATTATATGTTCGTGAAGCAGGGCGTGCCGGCCGTGTTCCTCGCTACCGGCTTTGGCAATGGCGGTGAGGCGGCCTATCGTTATTTCGACGAGCATTTCTACCATCAGCCCGGTGACGATCTCCACCAGCCGATCAACTGGCGAGCCGGCGCGCGCTTCGCCGAGGCCAATTATCGCATCACCCGCGCCATGGCCGATGGCGATACGCCGCCGCGCTGGATCAGGGGCGATTTCTTCGGCGACCTCTTCGCCCCCAACGCGCCAAAGGCCAACCCGCCACGCTGACGGGCGGACGCCGCAGCGAGCGGCTGTCGCCGGTTTGCGCCGGCTATTGCAGGTCGGACGAGGCGCTCGTCGCGCGTCGGGGGATGGAGGCGCTCCGGCTATCGCTCTGCCGGCCCGAGCGTGGCCAATCTCCATGCAGGCCCGTGCTCCGCCTGCGCCGCTGCACGGCACGGCCGCGCTATTCTATAAGGCAATGCCGATCATGCGCGCTTTGCGCGTTCATCCGCCGCTCTTAATCGCCGTCCACGCCGATTGCCTCGCTCACATGGCCGAACCCGTCCCGTTTCAGCAATGCCGCAAGGCCCTTGTTGATGCGCGCGGCCAGCCAGGGCCCTTCATAGATCATCGCCGAATAGAGCTGGACGAGGCTCGCGCCCGCCCGGATGCGGGCATAGGCCTGCTGCGCGCTGGCGATGCCGCCCGCGCCGACGAGCGGCAGGCGCGGCCCCAGCAGCCGGCGGAAATCGCGCAGCCGGGCAAGTGCCAGATCGTGCAGTGGCGCGCCGGAAAGGCCGCCCGTTTCGCTTGCCTGCGGCGACATCAGCGCCGGCCGGCTGATCGTCGTATTGCTGATGATGAGCGCGTCGATCCGGTGCCCAAGGCTCAACTCGGCAATATCCTCGATATCGGCCGGCTCCAGGTCCGGCGCGACCTTGAGCAGGATGGGCGGGCCACCGGCGGGCCGCGCCGCCATCACCCGGCCGAGCAGATCGTCCAGCGCGCCGCGGTCCTGCAAGGCGCGCAAACCCGGCGTGTTGGGTGATGAGATGTTGACCGTCAGATAATGCGCATAGGGGCTCATCGCCCGCACACCGGCTTCATAATCGGCGATACGGTCGGCGGCTTCCTTGTTGGCGCCGATATTGACGCCGAGCACGAAGCCGGCCGGAATGCGATGGCGCGCCAGCCGGGCGCATGCGGCCTGCTGCCCGCCATTGTTGAAGCCCATGCGGTTGATGATCGCCTCATCCTGCGCCAGCCGGAACAGGCGAGGGCGGGCGTTGCCGGTCTGCGGCAGGGGCGTCAGCGTGCCCAGTTCGGCAAAGCCGAAGCCGAGCGCGCCCATCCGGTGCGCGACATGGCCATCCTTGTCGAACCCGGCGGCCAGGCCGACCGGGCTGGCGAAGGAGAGACCGAGCAGCCGCTGGGCCAATATCGGGTCCGGCGCGGCGGCGCGGGGGAGCGGCAGGCGCAAGGCGGCCAGCGCGAGGTGATGGGCTGTTTCCGCCTCGAAAGCGAACAGCAGGGGGCGGATCATCCGGTACATGGGGCCGCCTATGCCAGCGCGGCGGCGCGCGGCCAAGCCAGTGGATGCGATGGGCGATGGATTTGCGATCCGCCCGTCATCGCCGGCCAAAAGAATCGACGAGACGAGGGGCCATGTCCATTCCGTCCAATCATGCGGCGGCGAATCGCGCTAGAGAGGATGGGCGACCCGAAGGGCTCTCAGTCGTCCGGCTTAGAGACCTTGAACTAGGCGGTCCGGCCGGTGTTTACCGACCGGACCGCTTTTTCATTCCATATCTGCAAGTTTCATGCAAAAACGTCATTCATGTGGGAGCGGCGAAGGTCGCCGTCTTGCGATCGGCCATAAACTCCGGGCTCATGCGTCGGAGTTCGGGCGGTCGTTCATGGAGAGTGGCCAGAGTCGCATATGCGTCACAGATTCTCCGTTGCCGATACGGCCAATATGGTCGCCCTCAGCTATTTCGTGCCGCCGGCCGACCTGACGGATCATTTCGGCGCCATGTATCTGTTCACGGCCGATCAGCCCCGCGTGGCCGACCATACCCGCGCCGATTTCGCGCAGATCCGTTTCATGCTGGCCGGTTCCGGCGTCTATCATTTCAGCGAGGGGCGTATCGTCGAGACGCCGGAGGCGTGCCTGCTCGGACCGACCAGCATGGCGACCCATTTCGATGCCGCCGGGCCGATGCAAGTGGTCGGCGTCACCGTGTTGCCGCTGGGCTGGGCGTCGCTGCGGATTGGCGAGGCGGATGCCATCGCCGATGATGCGCTCGATCTGCACGCGCGGTTCGGCCCGCATTGGGGCGAGATGGTGCAGACCCTGCGGTCCATCGATGAGCCGGAGCGGGCGAGCGGGGTCTTCTGGGCCTTCATCCGCGGGCAATGTCATCCCGTGTCGCCCACCGAGCAGCGCTTCGTGACGGAAACCGACCTGTGGCTGGCCAATGAGCAATCGCCGCGTGTCGAGGTGTTGCAGGAAAAGACCGGCCTGTCGGCACGGCAGCTCGCGCGCTGGTGCAATCGCCTTTACGGCGCGCCGCCCAAATATCTGGCGCGGAAATACCGGGCGCTACGCTGTGCGCAGATGATAACGCGCGGGGAGCTGGACTGGTCCGGGATCAGCGGCGATGCGTTTTACGATCAGTCGCACTTCATCCGCGAGATGAAGCATTTCACCGGCCTGACGCCGACCGAGTTGCGCGAGCGGGCGAGCATCGTCACCCGCCTTTCGATGAAGCGGGCCGAACTGCACGAGGGCATCGCCCGGCTAAGCCGGATCAGCTGAGGGGCCGGGGCGGGACGGCTGCGGCAGGGGTCACGAAGGAAGGTAGCTGCCGGCTGCGCGCATGATTTCGTCTGAAATGATGCTGGCCGGCTCCGCGTCGGGAGGGATCGCGCCGGATTGCGGGACAGGGCCGCGCCCATGCGCCTGCCTGCCATACAGGCTCGGCATGCCGGGGCGGTAACGGGCAGGGGCGGTAACGGGCGGTCCCCCGCACGCGGCTGCGATAAAATCGCTCGGCGTTGGCGGCGGATCGCGCTATGGGCGGCGCAGCCCGTCCGCCCGGCGACTCGCGGTTCTGAACGGGCGCTTCCCATTCGCCGTCCCCAGCGCACAGAAAAGCGCTCTCGGCGTCCAGATGGTTGCCCGGAAGCGACGGCCTTCGCGCAACTGACCCCTTCCGGTCAAAAATGGCTTGATTTGTGCGGCGGTCGGCCCCATCTGCCCAATCAGACCGATTTGGTCTGATTTAGGGTGTCGCTTTAACAGATGCGTTTGTCGAGTCTTGCCGATTATGCCGTGCTGATGATGCGAACGGCCGCGCTGCATTGCGGCGGCGTGCGTCACAACGCCACGACGCTGGCGCATGAGGCGGGCATTCCGGTGCCCACCGCGCAAAAGCTCGCCAGCCTGCTCGGGCGCGCGGGGCTGTTCAAGGCCACGCGCGGCAGTGGCGGCGGGCTCAAGCTCGCCCGTCCGGCGGCGGCGATCACCCTGACCGATATCATCGAGGCGGTGGACGGGCCAATCCTGCTCACCGCCTGTCTGGATGCGGAGGGCTCCGATTGCTGCGCGCTCGATCGCCCCTGCGCGATCCGCCCGCACTGGGTCGGCGTCAACACGCTTGTGCGTGATGCGCTCAGCCAGGTCACCCTCGCCCATCTTGTCGCGATGCCCGACGGGCTGCCTTCCGGCGCCTTCCGTCCGGTTCGCCCCTCAGCAGTGGAGGCCGTGCAATGAACGCGCCCGTGAAAAATGCCGAAGCTCTCGAAGCCGTTCGCAAGGCAAGCGATTATGAATGGGGCTTCGTCTCGGATATCGAGCAGGAGTTCGCGCCCAAGGGCCTGAACGAGGATACGGTCCGGTTCATCTCCGCCAAGAAGGAGGAGCCGGCGTGGATGCTCGAATGGCGCCTCAAGGCCTATCGCCACTGGCTGACCATGGAGACGCCGGACTGGGCGAAGCTGAATCTGGCGCCGATCGACTATCAGGACGCCTATTATTATGCGGCGCCCAAGCCGAAGGAGACGCTGGGCAGTCTGGATGAACTGGACCCGGAAATCCGGCGCACCTACGAGAAGCTCGGCATTCCCATTGAGGAGCAGAAAGTGCTCGCCAATGTGGAAGGCGCGCGCAAGGTCGCGGTCGACGCAGTGTTCGACAGCGTCTCGGTCGCCACCACCTTCCGCAAGGAGCTGGAGGAGGCGGGGGTCATCTTCCGCTCGATCAGCGAGGCGATCCGCGAATTTCCCGATTTGGTGAAAAAGTGGCTCGGCAAGGTCGTGCCGATGCATGATAATTATTTCGCCGCACTCAACTGCGCGGTGTTTTCGGACGGCACCTTCGTCTATATTCCGGAAGGCGTGCGCTGCCCGATGGAGCTGTCCACCTATTTCCGCATCAATGCGGAGAATACCGGCCAGTTCGAGCGCACGCTGATCATCGCCGAAAAGGGCAGCCATGTCTCCTATCTGGAGGGTTGCACCGCCCCGATGCGCGATGAGAATCAGCTTCACGCCGCTGTGGTCGAGCTGGTCGCGCTGGACGATGCCGAGATTAAATATTCGACCGTGCAGAACTGGTATCCGGGCGATGCGGAAGGGCGCGGTGGCATCTATAATTTCGTCACCAAGCGGGCGCTGTGTCAGGGCCGCAACAGCAAGGTGAGCTGGACGCAGGTGGAGACCGGATCGGCCATCACCTGGAAATATCCCAGCTGCGTGCTCAATGGCGAGAATAGCGTCGGCGAGTTCTACTCCGTCGCCGTCACCAATAATCATCAGCAGGCCGATACCGGCACCAAGATGATCCATAATGGTAAAAACACCCGCTCGATCATCATCTCCAAGGGGATCAGCGCCGGCGTCTCCAACGGCACCTATCGCGGGCTGGTGCGCATGGCGGCCAATGCCGAGGGCGCGCGCAACTTCACCCAGTGCGACAGCCTGCTGCTGGGCGACCGCTGCGGCGCGCATACCGTGCCCTATATCGAGGTGCGCAACCCCAGCGCCATCGTCGAGCATGAGGCGACGACGAGCAAGATCAGCGACGATCAGCTCTTCTATGCGATGCAGCGCGGACTGGATACGGAAAGCGCCGTCAGCCTGATCGTCAACGGCTTCGCCAAGGATGTGCTCAAGCAACTGCCGATGGAGTTTGCCGTCGAGGCGCAAAAGCTGCTCGGCATCAGCCTTGAGGGGAGCGTCGGATGAGACGCCTGCCTCCCTTCGCGCCAAAACGGCCGCTCCACCACGGCGCACCGCGCCCGGCCCTGAACTGCAACGGAATATGATGATGCTCCAGATTGAAAATCTTCAGGCCGAAGTCGGCGGCAACCTCATCCTCAAGGGGTTGAACCTCACGATCAACGCGGGGGAAATCCACGCGATCATGGGCCCCAATGGCGCCGGCAAGTCGACCCTCTCCTATGCGCTCGGCGGCCGGCCCGGCTATGAGGTGACCGGCGGCAGCGCCACGCTTCTGGGCAAGGATCTGCTTGATATGGAGCCGCATGAACGCGCGGCGGCCGGGCTGTTCCTCGGCTTCCAATATCCGGTCGAGATACCCGGCATCTCCAACGTCCAGTTCCTGCGCGAGGCGCTCAACAGCCAGCGCCGGGCGCGGGGCGAGGAGCCGCTTTCGGCTGCCGACTTCCTGCGGCTGGCGCGCGAGAAGGCGGGGCTGCTCGGCATGGATATGGAGATGCTCAAGCGCTCCGTGAATGTCGGCTTCTCCGGTGGCGAGAAGAAGCGTGCCGAAATGGTTCATATGGGCATTCTCGATCCCACGCTGGCGATCCTCGACGAGACGGATAGCGGCCTGGATATCGACGCGCTCAAGACGGTGGGCGCGGGCATCAACGCGATCATGCGTGCGCCGGATAAAGCGGTGCTGCTCATCACCCATTATCAGCGGCTGCTCGACTATGTGGAGCCGGATTTCGTGCATATTCTGGCCGACGGTCGCATCGTGCGCACCGGTGGACCGGAGCTGGCGGTGGCGCTGGAGCGCGAGGGCTATGCCGAGATGATCGCGGCATGAGCCGCCTTGCCGCCCTGCCCACAAAGCGCGACGAGGCGTGGCGCTATAGCGACCTTGATGCGGTCGCGCGCGTCTGGCCTGTCAGCGAACCGGAGCGGATCGTCGTGCCGGCTGGTGAGACGCGCACGCTCAACCTGTTGCAGGACGCCGGGGCGGATGATGTCATCATTCGCGATTACCGGATCGAGATTGGCGCGGGCGGAACTTTCGACACGCATCTGTTCAACAGCGGCGGCACTTTAGGTCGCGTGACGTTCGACGTGACGCTGGCGCGCGGCGCGCATTTCGAGCTGAAGGCGGCGCTGATCGGCAGCGAGACGCAGACCATGGAACTCATCACGACGGTGACCCATGCCGAGCCCGAGGCGACGAGCCAGCAGACGGTGCGGGCCATCGCGGCCGGCCGGGCGACGACCAGCTATCTCGGCCAGATCCGGGTGGCGCGCGATGCGCAGAAGACCGACGCCGGGCAAAGCTTCAAGGCGATGCTGCTCGACCGAACGGCGACGGCCAACGCCAAGCCGGAGCTGGAAATTTTCGCCGATGATGTGAAGTGCGCGCATGGCGCGACGGTTGGCGAGCTGGACAAGGCGGCGCTCTTCTACATGGCCTCGCGCGGGCTCGATCCGGCGGCGGCGCAGGCGCTGCTGCTGCGGGCGTTCATCGCCGGCCTGTTCGATGACATGGCGGATGAGGCAGAGCGCGCGCGGTTTGAGGCTGCGGCGCTGGCCCGACTGGAGGCGCTGGGATGAATGTGCACGCTCCCCTGACAGCATCGGCGCGCGCCGACTTCCCCGGTCTGCTGACGGCAGAGGGCGCGCCCTGGCACTATCTCGACAGCGCTGCGACTGCGCAAAAGCCGCAGGCGGTGATCGATGCGACCGTGCGCGCGATGGGCGTGGATTATGCCACGGTGCATCGCGGCGTCTATGCCCGCTCGGCCGATATGACGCTGGCCTATGAAGCGGCGCGCGCGCGGGTGGCGCGCTTCATCAATGCGGGCAGCAGCGATGAGATCGTCTTCGTGCGCGGCGCGACCGAGGGCATCAATCTGGTGGCGCAAAGCTGGGGCGGGGCGAACCTCAAGCCCGGCGACCGCATCCTGCTCTCGCTGCTGGAGCATCACAGCAATATCGTGCCCTGGCAGCTCATTGCCGCGCGGACGGGCGCAGAGATTGACGTGATCCCGCTGACGCCGGATGACGCGATCGACCTCGATGCGATGGCGGCGATGATCCGCCCCGAGCACAAGATCGTCGCGCTCGCCCATGTCTCCAACGTGCTGGGGTCGGTGCTGGATGTGCAGCGCGCGGCGAAGATCGCGCATGATGCCGGCGCACTGCTGCTGGTCGATGGCTGCCAGGCCGCGCCGCGCATGAAGCTCGATATGCAGGCGCTGGATTGCGATTTCTATCTGTTCTCCGGCCACAAGCTTTATGGCCCCACCGGCATCGGCGTGCTGTGGGCGCGGCCGGCGTTGCTCGCCGCGATGCCGCCATGGCAGGGCGGCGGGGCGATGATCGACAAGGTGACGTTCGCGCACACCAGCTATGCCCCGCCGCCCGCCCGGTTCGAGGCGGGCACCCCGGCGATCGTCGAGACGATCGGACTGGCCGCGGCGATGGATTATCTCGACGCGATCGGGCTGGAGGCCATCGCCCGGCATGAGGCGCTGCTGGTGGCGCAGACGCGCGAGGCGCTGCGCGGCATCAACGCGATCCGCCTGCTCGGGCCGGAGGATGGGGCGGGGATCGTATCTTTTGCGATGGAGGGGGTTCATCCGCACGACATCGGCACCATATTGGACGAGAGAGCGGTGGCCATCCGTGCCGGCCACCATTGCGCGCAGCCGCTGATGACGCATCTTGGCGTCCCGGCGACGGCGCGTGCAAGCTTCGGGATTTATAATGACGAGAGCGATATTGCGGCGCTGGTCGCGGCGCTCGATCGCGTGAGGGCGATATTCGGATGAACGAGGAACGCAAGATCGAGGTTGAGGAAGTGGCGAGCGTGGATGCGCCGCCGCGCGCGCGGGTGACGGATGCGCCGCCAGCCGAGACGCCCGCCGAAACGATGAGCCGCAAGCGCGACTATCTGGAAGGTTTCCTCAAGAAGCAGCCCAGTCTCACCCCGCCGGGCGAGCCGGGCGGCGCGCTCTACGATGCCGTTATCGATGCGCTCAAGAGCATTTATGATCCGGAAATTCCGGTGAACATCTATGATCTCGGCCTCATCTACGGGGTCGAGCTGGGTGACGATGCCCATGTCAGCATCACCATGACGCTGACCACGCCGCATTGTCCGGTCGCCGAATCCATGCCCGGCGAGGTGGAAATGCGGGTCGGCTCGGTGCCCGGCGTCGGCCTTGTCGATGTCGATCTGGTATGGGATCCGCCATGGGACCCGCAGAAGATGACCGATGAAGCCAAGCTTGAACTGGGCATGCTGTAGCCGAAGGGCCGGATATGATAGAGTCCGGCGCAGGAGTTGAAACGATGAATGCACCGATGACCGCCACCCGCGCGCGCCCCGCCGCCATCACGCTGACCCCGGCGGCCGAACAGCGCGTGGCCGATCTGATGGCCAAGGCGCCCACAGACGCGGTCGGCGTGAAGCTCTCCACCCCCAAGCGGGGCTGCTCGGGCCTCGCCTATTCGGTCGATTTCGTGACGGAAGCGGCGCCGTTCGACGAGCGGATCGAGACGCCCGGCGGCCTTTTCTTCATCGATGCGGCCTCGGTGCTTTATCTCATCGGCTCGGTGATGGACTGGGTGGAAGATGATTTCGCCGCCGGGTTCGTCTTCACCAACCCCAATGCCAAGGGCAGCTGCGGCTGCGGCGAGAGCTTCACCGTCTGATCTGCGGCGATGCGGTCGAACAAGGGCCTGGCGCCGCCGGCCTCAGGCGATCGACCGCGCGTGCAAGCGGCTAGGGCGGGCGATCGGGGCTGAAACAGTGCCCGGCGCCTAGGGCGGATCGACGTTCAGAAGAAGACGTGCCGAAAATGGTGGATTTCGCGACCCGGCGCGCAGCGTGCTGACGGCACGGAGCACCGGAAGCGCGGAAAGATGCCATTTGCAGGCCGTCAGGGCTGAATATCGACCCGTCCTAACCCATGATCATCTTGAAGCCCGTCGCGCCCAGCACGAGCGCGAGGATCGAGCGCAGCAGCACGGGCGGCATGCGCGCGGCCAGCAGCGAGCCGATGATGATGCCGGGAATGGACCCCACCAGCAGCATGCCGAGCAGCCCGAAATCCACATTGCCCATGATGAAATGCCCCATCCCGGCCACGATGGTGAGCGGGATGGCATGGACGATATCGGTGCCGACCAGCCGGCTGCCGGACATGCGCAGCGGATAGAGCGCCATCAGCATCACCGCGCCGAGCGCCCCGGCGCCGATCGAGGTCAGCGTCACCGTCACGCCCAGCAGAATACCGCAAAACACCGTGAGCGCCGGTTGATGCCGGCGGCAGAGCGCGGTGCGGCGGGGCCCCAGGTTCAGCACCGCCTTTTGCACCCGGCTCCAGCTGAACATCGCCGCCGCCGTCAGCAGCAGGATCGTACCCAGGGCGGTGATGATGAGGCCATGTTTGATCTGGCCCGAATCGATCTCGAAGAGAATGATGCTGGTGAGGATGCTGGCCGGCACGCTGCCGATCGCCAGTCTTTTCACTACGGTCCAGTCCGGCTGGCCCACGCTTTGATGGACAGCGCCGCCGGCCATTTTGGTGATGGCGGCGAACCAGAGGTCCGTGCCCACCGCCGTCGCCGGGGACACGCCCAGCAGCATGATGAGAATCGGCGCCATGAGCGATCCGCCGCCAACGCCGGTTAGCCCTACCAATGTGCCGACCAGCAGCCCGGATAATCCGTGAACCAGATCCATTCCGTCTCTTCACGTCCCATTCGTCTGCCAGGCCGCTCGCAACGCGCCGCTCGGTAAGGCGTTCCGGAGCAGATGCCAATCCGATTATCGCGGATCGGCTGCTCTGGCCATCCGTTTGACGGCGCCTTGCGAGCCGGCGGATGGAGCCACCTGCCTCGAAAGCGCGTTAGCTGCCACGCGGCGGCGTTTCTCCCCAATAATAAAAGCTATGGCCGCTGGAGGCACAGCTTTGCCCGCTATCTGGACACCGCGCGCCCTCTTGAAATCAATCGCCAAACCGGCCAAGGCCGCGCCATGGATAACAGCTCTATTCTTGAGGCGATTGCCCTGCGCCGCTGCCTCGGGGCTCAATATAACAAGCTCGCGCTGGTTCTCGCGCCGCATGTGCTTTATCGGCGCAATGACAGCTATTTCATCGATGCGATCACCATCACTCGCGATGGCGCCGAACCGCGCGAGCCCAAGGTGGGCAGCTATAATCTGGCTGGCCTCACCGCGCTCAAGGTGCTGGATGAGGGCTTTGATATCCATCCGCTTTTCAACCGGATGGACCCGAAATATCGCGATAATACGCTGTTCATGATCGACGCCGATTGAGCGCGGGGCGGGCGATGCGGCTCGTCGGACAGATCCATATGACAGGCGCAACAGCCTGCACCATTTGACGCAGAACGGTGATTCGCGTCTGTCATGCCGGCTGCGCCACCGCAGGCACGGCGCGGCTGCGCGCGACGCTTGACGGGAAACGGCGCCGCCCATAAGCTTAGCTCGCTACATATTTTTGGGCGCGTCCCCGCGTCTTTCCATCATGATAGCAAAGCCTCCCGATTCGCTGGCGCGTCCGCCCGGATCGTGGAAAATGGCGGGTGAGAGGAGAGCAGCGTGAGTGACACACCGGAGCAGCCCAGGCTGCGCCAGATCCGGCAGACCGAGGATCGGTTCCTTGGCTCCGACCTGTTCGAGGCGCGCGGCCGGGCGCTGCCACCGCGCAACGGCACCGGCACGATTCGCGAAGACGCCCGCGATATCGATATTTATCATCGCTGCGATGTCGCCGTGATCGGCGGCGGGCCGGCCGGTTGTGCGGCCGCCCGGGCCGCGGCACAGGCCGGCGCGGATGTGGTGCTGCTGGAGCGCTATAATCATCTTGGCGGCCTCTCGACGGGCGGGCTCGTCATCTGGATCGACCGGATGACCGACTGGAGTGGCCGGCATGTCATTCAGGGCTATGCGCGCGATTTTATCGACCGCATGCCGGCCGAGGGCGTCGCCGGCCCGGCGCGGGATGACTGGGGCTCGCGCGATCCGCTCAAGGCGGCCTATTGGGGCCAGCGCACCTCCGCCTTTCACGGCGTGGTCTGCTGGGCGCCAACGCTCGACCCGGAGCGGATGAAGCTCAACGCGCAGGAAATGCTGCTGGAAGCCGGCGTGCGGATCGTCTTCCATAGCTGGGCGGCGCGGCCGGTGATGGACGGCGATGCGGTCGTCGGCGTGGTATTCGAGAGCAAGGCCGGGCGGCAGGCGCTGATGGCGAAGGTGGTGGTCGATACGACCGGCGATGGCGATATATTCGCCCGCGCCGGCGCCGGGTTCGAGACCGATATCGAGGAAGGTGACGTCCATCACAGCGCCAATACCGGCTTCGTGCTGGGCGGCGTGGACATGGATCGCTGGCTGGCCTTCCGCCGCGAGGATGCGGAGCAATATGCCCAGTTCGCCGCGCTCGGGCGCGAGCGGCTCGGCTTCTTCCAGCCGCCCTATGTCTCATGGCGCAATGATATCGCGCTGTTTCTCGGGCCACGCCAGTCCGGCCTTTCGGCGCTCGATGTCGATGACCAGACCGAGCTGGAAATCCGCTCCCATCGCTTCATGCAGACGCATTGCGACTTTTTCCGCGAGAATGCGCCGGGCTTCGAGAGCGCCTATATGCTCCAGAGCGCGCCGCAGCTCGGCGTGCGCCATACTCGTCGCCTCGGCGGCGTCGGCCGGATCGAGCGCGCGGATTGGGGCGCGGGCACGCCGGTGGCCGATGAGGTGGGCGTCAGCCCCTCCGTCTCGCCCAAATTCCCGATCGTCTCGGTGCCTTATGGCGCGCTGGTGCCGCGCGCGCTGGATGGGTTGCTGGCGGCGGGCCGGCATATCTCCTGCGATGCCAATTCGCACGGCTTCATGCGCGAGATCCCGCAATGCTGGCTGACCGGGCAGGCGGCCGGGGTTGGCGCGGCGGTGGCGGCGAATCATGGCATCGCCCCGCGCGATGTCGATGTGCGAGAGGTCCGCAAGATCCTGCGCGCGCAGGGCGTCTTCCTGCATGATGATGATGCCGTGGCGGCCGCCGCGCGGGCGAGCGGCCCGGCGCCGGCCGCCAGTGCCGGGCAGGCGATGGCTTAGCCGAGTTGAGGAGCCTTATGACACGATATCGCACGACCGTTCGGGCCGCCCTCGCCATATTGGCCGCCACCGTGCCGCCCGCGGTACTGGCGCAATCCACACAAGCCCAGACTTCATCGTCGCCCTCGCCCTCGCTCGAAGCGCGGTTGCAGCAGGTGGAGGACGAACTCGCCATCCGCCGCATATTGGTCGATTATTCCGCCACGCAGGATGCGCGGGACTATGCCGGCTATGCCGCGCTGTTCGCCAGGGAAGGCGAATGGGTCAATGGCAAGATCGTTCACAAGGGGCCGGCAGCGATCCACAAGATGCTCGTCGATCTTTATGGCGATCCGCCGCCTGGCTTCGTCAACAATGAGAGCTATCACATCACGTCCAACCCGCAGGTGGACGTTCATGGCGATCGGGCGACCGCGCGGTCCCGCCATCTGCTGATTATGCGCGGGCCGAATGGCGAGCCCCAGCCCGCCCTCGCCGGCCGTTACGAGGATGAGTTCATCCGCGAGGACGGGCAATGGAAGATCCTGCGCCGCGTCGATTATCCGATCATGCCGACGCCGCAGGAATGGATGGAGCAGATCCGGGCCCGTCAGGCAAAATAGCAACGCAGCGCGGCCGGTCCCTTCCGGCCACGCTCATGGACCTGCCCTGCAAGCCGGCGTCCATCCGTCCGTTCATATCGAGCGGGCGGCCGCTTCGATCCGCTCAGTGCCCGACAGGCATGGCCGCGCGTCCCGCATCCAGGCAACGGGCAGCACGCTAGCCGCCATTGTTCGCGAAAAAGCAATTCTTCGCCGCACCTCTATTGTCAACTGAATCGATTGAGTTATTATCGATCGGCGCAGGACGCGCGATTCGTATCCCGACCGCACATGAGGAGGCACTATGTCGCAGTCATCTTCCGGGCCCTCTCCCGGCTCGTTCGCCGCTGGCGAAGATGTCGAAACCGGCGCGCTGGCACTTGTCCGTCAGGCGCTGGAAAAGTTGCGCTTCGGCGCTGTTCACCTGACCGTCCATGAGGGGCGGCTGGTGCAGATCGAGGTCACCGAGAAAACCCGGCTGACCGCCTGATCCATATTTCGCGGCCTGATCCGCGCTTTGCTGCCCGTTCGCGCTTTATGGCGTGCCGGTGCGGCTCTTCTCTCTCCCATAGCTGATGCTGACCGGACCACTGGAGGCATCCCTTTCATCAAAGGGGTTTCGACACATGGTTCGCACATCCATCTCATCCACCGGCGCACTGGCCGCCGCTCTTCTGGCTGCGCTCCCCGCCCATGCGCAGGATATCGCCAGCGCGCCCGCTACCGGGGCGAGCGAGCCGCGCGGCGGCGATATCGTCATCACCGCGCGCCGCCGCACGGAAACGGCGCAGGCCGCACCGCTGGCCATCTCCGTGGTGAGCAGCGCGCAGATCGACAATAGTGGCAGCTTCAACGTCAGCAAACTCCAGCAGATCACGCCGACGCTACAGGTCTACTCCTCCAACCCGCGCAACACGGCGGTCAATATTCGCGGCATCGGCGTTCCCTTCGGCCTCACCAATGACGGGTTCGAGCAAGGCGTCGGCATCTATGTGGACGATGTCTATTATGCGCGCGTCGCCTCGGCCGCATTCGATTTTCTGGACGTGGCGCAAGTCGAGCTGCTGCGCGGGCCGCAGGGCACGCTTTACGGCAAGAACACCACCGCCGGCGCCATCAACATCACCACCAACCAGCCAGGCTTCGATTTTGAAGGCAAGGCGGAAGTGAGCATCGGCAATCTCGGCTTCAAACAGGCCAAGGCGGCGGTCTCCGGCCCGCTTTCCGACACGGTCGCGGCCCGCATCGCACTGTCCTCGACCAGCCGGCAGGGCACCATCTTCAACGTGACCAGCGGCGAGTGGATCAACGGGCAGGATAATATCGGCGTGCGCGGGCAATTGCTGTTCCGGCCGAATGATGATCTGCGCATCACGCTGGCCGGCGATTACAGTAACCAGAATCCGATCTGCTGCGGCACGGTGTTCGTGCGCACCGGCCTCACCCAGCGGCCGCTCGACCGGCAATATGAGGCGCTGGCGGCGGCGCAGAACTACACGGCCGCCAGCCCCAATCCGTTCGACCGGCTCACCGATGTCGATGCCAGTCTCAATGCCGGCAACAAGACGGGCGGCGCCTCGCTGCGGGTGAACTGGGATATTGGCGCGGGCACGCTGACGTCGATCACCGCCTGGCGCTTCTGGGACTGGAAGCCGGAGAATGACCGGGATTTCACCGGTCTGCCGGTCGTCACCCGGTCGCAGAATCCCTCCCAGCAAAATCAATATTCGCAGGAGCTGCGCTATAGCCGGGAAGGCCGCGATCTGAGCTTCGTAGTGGGCGCCTTCGCCTTCCATCAGCGCATCGATACGCAGGGCACGGAGCAGCATGGCGCCGCGTCGAGCCGCTGGAACCTCGCGCCATCCAGCCCGCTGGCGGATGATCCCGCCACGTTGGCGGGGCTGACCGCCATCAACACCCAGTGGCTGAAGAATACCAGTCTCGCCCTGTTCGGCCAGCTTGACTGGAAACTGACCGACAGGCTGACGATCCAGCCCGGCGTCCGGCTCAACTATGACAAAAAGCAAGGCTATTATGAGCGCGCCGTGTTCGACGGGCAGGGCAATCCGGTGCTGTTCGGCCAGACCGATCCGGTCAAGGTCGCCCAGCGCGGCATCCTTGCGCCGCAGCTTGTCGAGCCTTCGTTCAGCGCCTGGAATTTCAGCTATGATCTGACCCTGAGCTACCGGGTCGCGCCGGATGTGCTGGCCTATGGCACCTATGCCAGAACCTTCAAGACCGGCGGCATCAACATGAACGGCGTGCCGGCCGATGCCGCCGGCAATCCCATTCTGGCCACCGGCGCGATCGAGCCGGAAACGGTCAATCATTGGGAGGCCGGCCTCAAGACGCAATTCTGGGATCGCCGCGCCACCGTCAATCTGGCGGCTTTCCGCACGACGATCGACGATTATCAGGCCAATGTCGCCAATGGTCAGTTCGGCGTGCTGCGCGGCTATCTCGCCAATGCGGACAAGGTGCGCACGCAGGGCGTCGAAGTGGATGTCGCCATCCGCCCCGGCGCGCGGTTCAACGCCTATGTCAACGGCGCCTATACCGATGCGAAATATGTAAAGTTCGTCGATGCGCCCTGCCCGCCGGAGCTGGCGGGCGGCACCACGGTCGGCGCCGGCCAGAGCCCGGATGCACCCGGCACGCCCGGTGGCCTCAGCCCCGCCAATTGTGATATTTCCGGCCAATCGCTGCCCGGCGTCTCCAAATGGTCGGCCTCCTATGGCGCGGAAGGCAATGTGCCGGTCACGCTGCTGGGCAAGGAAGGCGAGGCCTATCTGGGCGTGGATGGCAATTATCGCTCGCGCTTCTCGTCCAACCCGTCACCATCGGCCTATACATGGGTGGCTGGCTATGCGCTCACCAACCTGCGCCTCGGCTTCCGCACGGCGGGGCTGGATATTTATGGCTGGGTCCGCAACGCCTTCGATGTGGATTATTTCGAGCAGCTGGCGGTCGGGCCGGGCAATAGCGGGCTCATCGTCGGTCAGCCGGGCGATCCGCGCACCTATGGCGGCACGATCAAATTCAGCTTCTAGGGCATTTCCGCTTGCTCGGGAAATAGTCTGAAAGCACGGTTTGGGCCGCGCCGGCGTGGGAACCGGCGCGGCCCGTGCGACCCGTCAGCGCCGGGTATCCCTGTGCGTTTTGACGAGAATGAGGATCTTCATATGTCTGGCAGGCGTGGAGCCGATGCGCAGCCAGGCCGGATGATCCCATTGCCCCTGATGCGCGCAAGCCCTCAACCCGTCCCCCGAACCGATGATCCGCCAATCTGGCGGCCGGGGCATCATAGCTGCATTAACCCTTGCCAAAGCAAGCGGGGACGAGCTTATTGCTCCCATAAGCTTCGGTTTATCGGAACGCGCCTGAAAAGGCGGCCGGGGAGGGGGTAGGCGCGCATGCGGCGACGATCTGGTGATTTCACCTTGCGGCAGCTTGATACATTCGTCTGCGCCGCGCATGCCGGCAGCTTCGCGCTCGCGGCGGATCGCCTCGGCATTTCCCAACCGGCGGTCAGCGACCATATCACCACATTGGAGCGCCATCTGGGCCATCGCCTGTTCGACCGGCGGCGCGGTACGACCGGCGTGCTGACCCGCGAAGGGCGCGACATGCTTCACCGGGCCGAAACGCTGCTCTCGACCAGCCGGACGATGCGCCCGGAAGGCGGCCGCGCCCCGGCCGAGGCCCGGCAGCGCATGCGGCTGGCCATCGGCAACCGCGCGCGCGATATCTATCTCAAGCCGGCTCTCCCGCACATCTACCAGGACCTGCCCCATGTCGAGCTGACGATTCTCCCGACCCCGCTGGCAAGCGAGGCCGCCGCCGCGCTGGACAAGGGCGAGATCGACCTGCTGCTCTGCGCCGTGGGCCATCCACCGCTCGATCTGCCCAATATGCGGCTGCTGGACCATCTGCCGCTCCGGCTGGTCGCCGCCCCCGCCATGGCGCGGCGCATCGCGACGGGGGAGCTGGCGCTGGACGATCTGTCCTTCATCCTGCCCACGGTGCGGGGCGCAGGCGAGGCATGGCTGGTGCGGCAACTCACCCGCGCCGGCATCCGCCCGCGCCGGCCGATCCGCCATCTTGATTTTGCCGATGTGATCCAGACGATGGTGGAAGACGGGCTGGGCGTCTCCATCCTCATGGACGAGCGGACGGCGCCGGCCATCGCCGCCGGCCGGCTCGTCCCCTTCGGCCCGGCACTGGCGCCCATGCGGCAGATCATCGCGCGCTCGCCCCGCGCGCCCCGCGCCACCGAGGCGGTCGAGCAGATGTTGCTGCGCCACGGCGCGCGGAGCGGCCTGTCTTGAGCCGGCTCCGGGTCCGGCGACATGGCCCGATGAGCCGATGCTGATGAGCGCCGCCAATCAAGCGATGCTGATGAGACGGCCGGCGACGCGCCCGCCGCCGGTTTGCGAAACGCCGCTGGCGCATCGCGGCCGCCCCAACCGCCTCACCCAAAATTGTCAATCCAATCTGATCCCGGAGTGAATATCATGCCTGCGCAATCCCCGCCGCTACGCATCGCCCTTGTCTCGCCCGGCGCCATGGGCAGCGCGCTCGGGGCCGTCCTCACGGCTGCCGGGCATGATCTGCTGACCTCGCTCACCGGCCGCAGCGCCGCATCGCGCGCCCGGGCCGAGGCGGCCGGCATGCGCCATGCGGAGGATGCGGTGCTGGCCGGCTGCGACATCATCCTCTCCGTTGTGCCGCCAGCCGATGCGCCCCCTCTGGTCGAGCGGCTGCTCCCGCACATCGCCGCGCAGGCGAGCAAGCCGCTGTTCGTCGATGCCAATGCGCTCAGCCCGGAGACGAAGCGACAGCTCGCCGCCCGCCTCGCCACGGCCGGTTGCGCGCTGGTGGATGGCGCCATTCTCGGCCCCCCGCCCGGAACCTCCCGGCGCGGCGCCGTGCTGCTGCTGTCCGGCGATGACGCCCCGCACGCCACCCGGCTGGCGACAAAGGCCTGCCCCGTCAAAATCATCACCGGCGGCATTGGCGGCGCATCCGCGCTCAAAATGTGCTTCGGCGGCATCAACAAGGGCGTGGTCGGGCTGGCCGCCGCGCTGCTGCTCGCTGCCCGGCGTCATGGCGTGGCCGACGCGCTCAGGGCGGAGATGGCCGAGCATATGCCTGATCTGTTCAGCCGCTATCAGCGGCAGGTTCCGGACATGCTTCCCAAAGCCTATCGCTGGGAAGCGGAGATGGAGGAAATCGCCGCTTTCCTCGCCCCGGACGATCCGGCCGGCGCCGATATCTATCGGGGCATGGCCGGCCTGTTCGCGGGAATCGCGGCCGATGTAGCGGATGAGGCCGACAATGTCGCGATCCTGCGCCAGGCCGTCATCACCCCGTGAAGCGCCTCGCCGGCCGATGAGCCGGCGGACCGGCGTGCGGCCCATATGATCCGTGGATCATGAAAGCCGGCATTGTCGCTGCCTCATTCTCTCACGGTCGATCGGCCCCGCGGCGCTGCTTGCCCGATGCGGTTCACCAGGCGATCACCGCCGGGCCTCGTTCGCCGGCAGCCAGAGGCTCATGACGAGCAGCCATGCCGCGCCTTCCGCCCAGCCGCCGATCACATCGCTCGGCCAGTGCACGCCGAGCCAGACGCGGCTGAGCCCGGTCGCGACAATGAGGCCGGCGCAGATGAGCTGAACCGGGCGCGCGCGGCTGAGCAGGGCGACCGCGCCGCCAAGCGCCATCGCGCCGGCCGCGTGGCCGCTGGGGAAGCTATGCCCGCTCGCCGTCACCAGCTGCTCGATCACGTCCGGGCGCGGGGCCATGAACAGCATCTTCACCAGCGGATTGAGCAGCATCACGGCGCCGCTGGAAACGATCAGCCAGATGACCGCGCCGGGCCGGCTCGCCCGCGCGAAAAACAGCGCGACAATGAACGTGATGCCGAGGCGCGCGCCGCCCTCGCCCAGCCGGTCCAGCCATTGGGCGAGGAGGGTGACCCACTCCGCGCCGGGCACCCAGCGCAAATGGGTGACGATCTTCATCGCCAGCTGGTCGGCCGGGGCGAGCAGGCCAGTGGGCTGCACCAGCCCGATCGCGCCGACGAGCGCCGCCAGCAGCAGCGCCAGCACCAGCCGGCGGGTCACGGTCAGGCGCGCCAGCAGCGCGCCCGGCCGGGCCGGATCAGAAATGGATCGCGCGGCCATAAGCGGAGAGGACGCTTTCATGCATCATCTCCGAGAGGGTGGGGTGCGGGAAAACGGTCTGCATGAAATCCTGCTCGACCAGCTCGGCCGTCTTGCCGACCGTATAGCCCTGAATCAGTTCGGTGACTTCCGCGCCGACCATATGCGCGCCGAGCAATTCGCCGGTCTTCGCATCGAACACGGTCTTCACGAAGCCCTCCGCCTCGCCCAGCGCAATCGCCTTGCCGTTGCCGATGAACGGGAAATTGCCGACCTTCACCGTGTAGCCGGCTTCCTTCGCCCTGGCTTCGGTGAGGCCCACGGAGGCGACTTGCGGATGGCAATAGGTGCAGCCGGGGATGTTGCGCGGGTCCATGGCGTGCGGGTGCACATCCTTGTTGCCCAGCGCCTGCGCGATGGCCTCGGCGGCGATCACGCCCTCATGGCTGGCCTTGTGCGCGAGCCATGGCGGCGCGGTGACATCGCCGATCGCCCACAGGCCCGGCACATTGGTGCGGCACATGGGGTCTGTCTTGATATGGCCGCGCTCGGTCTCGACGCCGAGCTTTTCGAGGCCGATATTCTCGGTATTGGGCACGATGCCGATGGCGACGATGCAATGGCTGTAATCGCCCGTAACGCTCTTGCCGTCCTTGCCCTTGATGGTGGCCGAGACGCCCTTGTCGGTGGCCTTGAGGCTCTCCAGCGCCGCGCCGGTCTGGATGGTCATGCCCTGCTTGACCAGCGCCTTTTCGAGGAAGGCGGAGACGTCGGCATCCTCGACCGGCACGATGCGGTCCATCATCTCGACCACGGTCACCTCCGCGCCCATGTCGCGGTAGAAGCTGGCAAACTCGATGCCGATCGCGCCCGAGCCGATGACGAGCAGCTTGCCCGGCATCTCCGGCGGCGTCAGCGCATGGCGATAGGTCCAGATGCGCTTGCCGTCGGCCGGGGCGAAAGGCAGGTCGCGCGCACGCGCGCCGGTGGCGACGATGATGTGCTTGGCGTTAAGCGTGGTCGTCTTGCCGTCCTTGTCCTTGACGGACAGGCTGTTCGCGCCGGTCAGCGTGCCCTCGCCCAGATGCACGGCGATCTTGTTCTTCTTCATCAGATGAGTGACGCCGGCATTTAATTGCTTGGCGACGCCGCGCGAGCGCTTCACCACGGCGTCAAGGTCGGCGGTGATCTTCTCGGCCGCCAGCCCATAATCCCCGGCATTCTGCATATAATGGAAAATCTCGGCCGAGCGCAGCAGGGCCTTGGTGGGGATGCAACCCCAGTTGAGGCAGATGCCGCCAAGCAATTCGCGCTCGACGATGGCCACCTTGAGGCCAAGCTGTGCGCCGCGGATCGCCGCGACATAGCCGCCGGGGCCGGAACCGAGAACGACGAGATCGTAACTATCAGCCATTATGCTTTCCCTGATCGATTCAGCCAGCCATCGGCTGGACGGATTGGCGTGAAACCCACCCGGCGCGGCAGGCGCCGGCATAGGTTTGTCGTGTGGAAACGGGAGCGGAAACGCCGCATGCGTCGCCCCGCGCTCTGCCCGCCTTATAGATGATGCCGCGCCGGGCCGCATCCGGCATGGTCTCGCCAGGATAGGCTCGCGCGTCCGGTCTGATGCGGCCGCCCTCCAGCGCGTGCAGATCCGGCGCGGCATGCGCGGAGCGGACAGCACCGCCCTGCACGGGGATCGGGGCACCCCGCACCACGTCGGCGCCATCCGTCGCGCCGCCGATGCGGACGGCGCGGGGCGCGACCATGGGTGGCGATGGCGGCGGGGCCTGCATCGCCTGCCCACCTGTGCCGGCCGCCGGTCGCGCCGGCGTGCCGAGCCTGTGGCCGAGCAGGAATGCGCCGCCGAGCAGGACGACCAGCAAGAAGGCGGCAATCGCCATCCTCATGCGCCATGCTCCCGCGCCGGCACCTTGCGGGGCCGGCGGGCTTCATCGATGGCGACGAAGACGAAGCGCGCCTGCGTCACCTTGTCGCAATCGACGCCGTGCCGGTCCCGCCGCCATGTCTCGACATTGATGGTCATGGAGGTGGTGCCGATACTGGCCATCGTGGCGAAGACGGAGACTTCGTCCCCCACGAAAACAGGGCGCAGAAACTTCATGCCCTCCACCGCGATGGTGACGGCCCGCCCGGCGCTGTGGCGCGCCGCGAGGAGGCCCGCCGCCATGTCCATCTGCCCCATCAGCCAGCCGCCGAAAATATCGCCATAGCTGTTGGCGTCGGCGGGCATGGTGCTGACGCGGATGGTCGGCGCGCCGTCGGGCATGCAGCCATCGTCAGCCATGCGCCGCCTCGATCCTGAGCTGCCATGCGCATAGCCAGATCCAGATCACCCCATAGCAGGCGCCGGACAGCGCGCCGGACAGGGCGAGAAGCGCATTGCCGCCAAACAGCAGCACCGTCGTGATCGCCCCCAGCATAGCGCCTGCAATCAGCCCGATGAGCGCGGCCGGCCCGCGACGGTCGCGGATGAAGGCGCTTTTGCGCCATGCCGCGAGCGGCCCGACAAGCAGCAGCACGATGAGTCCGATGGGAAAGGTGAACAAAAAGGCGATGAGCGCGAAGGGCAGCAGGCCGGTCAGGGCGCTGCCGCCCGCCCCGCCCTGCGCCAGCGCCGCACCGGCCACGAACAGGATCGGGCCGGCGAGGCTCGCCAGAAACGCCGTCAGACACGCCAGGCCGAACAGGGTCTTGAAGGACGGCCGGGCAGGTGCCGGGGCGTCGGCCATGTTACGCGACCAGACTCAGCGGCGCCTCCACCAGCTGCTTGAAGACCTTCATCAGCTCCGCCCCGTCCGCGCCGTCGATCGCGCGATGGTCGAAACTGCCGGTGGCGGACATCACCGTGGCGACGCCGAGCGCATCGTCCACGATATAGGGCCGCTTCTCGCCCGCGCCGATCGCCATGATCATCGCCTGCGGAGGATTGATGACAGCGGCAAATTCCTTGATGCCCATCATGCCCATATTGGAGATGCTGGCCGTGCCGCCCTGATATTCATGCGGGGCGAGCTTGCCGTCCTTCGCGCGCGCGGCCAGATCCTTCATCTCGGTGGAGATGGCGCTGATCGCCTTGCTGCCGGCATCGACGATGATCGGCGTGATGAGCCCCCCGGCGATCGATACGGCGACGGAAATATCCGCGCGGCTGAAGGCCAGCAGCTGATCGCCGGCAAACTGCACATTGCATTTGGGTACGGCGAGCAGGGCCTTGGCCAGCGCCTTGATGAGCATATCGTTGACGGAAATCTTGACGCCGCTCGGCTCCAGCGCGGCGTTCAGCTTGGCGCGCAGCTTGAGCAATGCATCGAGGCGGATATCCACCGTGAGATAGATATGCGGCACCTGCTGTTTGGATTCGGTGAGGCGGCGCGCGATCGTCTTGCGCATGTTCGAGAGCTTCTCGACCTCGTGCGGAATGCCGAAATCCTGCGCGGCGGCCGGCGCGGGAGCCGGGGCCTGCGCCGGGGCAGGCGCGGCGCTGGCGGCGGCCGGCTGCGGGGCAGCGCCGGATTTGGCGCTTTCCACATCCGCCTTGACGATACGGCCATTGGGGCCGCTGCCGGTGATGCCTGCCAGATCGACATTGGTCTGCGCGGCGATGCGGCGCGCCAGTGGGCTCGCCTTCACGCGGTCGCCTGCCGCGGCCGGGGCCGGTGTGGACGCGGCCCTGGGGGCTTGCGGTGCGGGAGCAGCCGGTGCCGGCGCCGCCGCTGGCGCATCGGCCGGCGCCGCTTTTTCGGGCGCGGGCGCGCCGGCATCGGCCGGAACCTCCTCGCCCTCCTCCACCAGCACGGCGATCACGGTGCCGACCTTCACGCCGTCGGCGCCTTCGGGGACGAGGATCTTGCCGATGATCCCTTCGTCCACCGCCTCGAACTCCATCGTGGCCTTGTCGGTCTCGATCTCGGCCATCACGTCGCCGGAGCGGACGGTGTCGCCCTCCTTGACCAGCCATTTGGACAGCGTGCCTTCTTCCATGGTGGGAGAGAGGGCGGGCATCTGGATATTGATCGCCATATTGGCCGAACTTCCTGCTTTTGCGGGGTGGACAATCGGGGGCCACCTTCACACTTTGCCGCGCGGGGTCAAGGCCATCGCTTGCATCGGGGCCGAAAATCCATCACCTAGTGGCGAGTTTCGGCCCCGTCGGGCGGTTTGGCGCCGGCATGGCGCGGCGGCGCATGCGGCCGGTCAGCCGGGGAAGGGCAGAGTGGGAGCCGCGGGATGAGGCGTATCTATCTGGTTGTGGTGGATGAGAGCATGGAGGCGGAATCCGCCCTGCTCTTCGCCGCCAGACGCGCCGCGCGGACCGGCGGCGGGGTGCATATGCTGGCGGTCGTGCCCAAGGCGCAGTTCGTGCAATGGGGCAGCGTGCAGGCGACGATGGAGGAGGAGGCGCGCGCCCGCGCCGAGGCGCTGGCGATGAGCGCGGCCGGCACGCTGATGGCCGAGGCGGGCATCCAGCCGGAAATCACGGTGAAGATCGGCGATCCCATCGCCTCGGTGAAGGAGATGCTGACCTCCGGCGAGCCGATCGCCGCGCTGGTGCTGGGCGCCATGCCCAAAGGACCGCCGGGGCCGCTCGTCGCCCATTTTGCCGGGCATGACGCCGGCAGCCTGCCGTGCCCGCTGATGATCATTCCGGGCGGCCTCAGCCATGAGGATATCGAGCGGCTGAGCTGACCGGGCCGGCTGCTTCCGGCGCGGGGGTCGGAAGCACGGAGCCGGATCGGGCGGCGTTGCGGACATCCGGCTCGTGCGGGCGTTCAACGCCATGTCCAGCGGGATCGAGCATCCATCCCGGCGCCCAAGGCAGGCTTCATCCGGGGGCCGATCGACGTCCCGTTCCGATGGCCTGCCTGCCGGCTCTGCCTGCTTCTTGTGCGCACCGCCCATAGCCGGCGCCGCGCCGGGTGACGACGGACCAGCCGTTTTCGTCAGCTCACCGCCTGCACGTCGATCGGCCGGGAAAAGCCTTCAGGGCCGCTCGCCATTCAGAAGATGCCGCGCCGAACATGGTGGATTGTCGCGGTCCGGCGCGCAGCGTGCTGACGGCACATGAGCACCGGAGCGCGGAAAGGCGTCCGTTGCAGGCCGTCAGAGCGGACTGTCGCCCCGCCCTAGCCGGCCATGTCGGCCGGTGCGGCCGCATCCTCGCCGCCCAGCGCGCGGTAGAGGGTGACACGGTTGCGCGCGGCTTCCAGTTCGCTGGCGACCAGATTGCGCTGCGCCGCATAGAGGCTGCGCTGCGCGTCCAGCGATTGCAGGAAGCTGTCGATCCCGCCGCGATAGCGCGCGTCAGAGAGGCGGTAGACATCCTCGCTGGCGGTAACGCGCAGCCGGTCCGCGCCGAGCTGATCGTCGATCGTGCCGTGCCGGGCCAGCGCATCGGCCACTTCGCGATAGCCGGTCTGGATGGCTTTTTCATAAGCGGCGAGCAGGGCGTCGCGCTGGGCCTTGCTGGCATCCACTCCGGCCCGGGCCGCGCCGGCCTGGAAGATCGGCCATGTGATCCCCGCGCTGCCCTGGCGCACCTCCGCCCCGCCATCGCCGAACAACCCCTCGATCGACGTGCCGACAAGGCCGAACAGCGCGCCGAGCGTGATGCGGGGGAAGAGGGCGGCCCGGGCTGCGCCGATCTGCGCATTGGCGGCGCGCAGATCATATTCGGCGGCCATGATGTCCGGCCGGCGCAGCAGCACCTCGCTGCTCAGCGTCATCGCCGGCGCGCTGATGGCCGGCCCGGCCTCCTCGATACCGCCGGGCAGCAGCGCCGCATCGACCGGCGCGCCGACGAGCAGGGCCAGCAGGTTGCGATCCTGCGCCTGCGCCGTGATGGCGCGGGCGAGATCCGACTGCGCGGTGGCGAGGATCGTCTGCGCCTGCCGCAAATCGGTGCGCGGGGCCACCCCGCCGGTCAGCCGCGCCTGCGTCAGATCGACGCTTTTCCGGGCGGTTTCCACCGTCGCGAGGCTGAGCGCGCGCAGGCTGCTGTCCGCCGCATAATCGAGCCAGGCGTTGGTGATGTCGCCGATCAGCGCGAGCCGGATCGCCTGCGCGTCGGCGCGGGTGGCGAGATAGCTGTTCCGCGCCGCATCGGAGAGGGATTGCAGCCGGCCGAACAGGTCCAGCTCATAGGCGGTGATCGAGAGATCGGCCGAGGCGCTGCTTGTCGCCGGCGCACCGTCCGTCGAGTTGCGCACCGTGTTCGCGCCGGCGTCGATCTGCGGGAAGAGCTGGGCGCGCTGGATGCGGGCCTGCGCGCGGGCCCGCTCGATATTGGCGGCCGCCTGCCGCAGATCGCGATTATTGTCGAGCGCCAGCGCGATCAGCCGTTGCAGCCGCTCATCCTGAAAAAGCGCGCGGTAGCTGGCGCTCGCCACCCCGGCGAGATCGGCCGGCGGGGCATAGGCGTCCCCTTCCGGCCAGCTTGCCGGCACCGGCGCGGCGCCGCGCTCATAGGTGGGCGCGAGCGTGCAGCCGGCGAGCAGCAGCGTTGCGGCGCACAGGGCGAGCGGGGCCGTGCGCGCCATCATCCTGCCTCCGGCCGGGCGTGGCGGGCGAGGATACGCTCGCTCAGCTTGCGCAGCACGTCGCGGGTGGTGCGGCGCACCAGCACGAAGAAGAGCGGGATGAAGAAAATCGCCAGCACCGTCGCGGTGACCATCCCGCCGGCCACCGCCGTGCCGATGGCGACCCGGCCATTGGCGCCCGCGCCGGTCGAGAGCGCGAGCGGCATCACGCCGAATACGAAGGCGAGCGATGTCATCAGGATCGGCCGCAGCCGCAGCCGCGCGCCTTCCACCGCCGCCTCGATGATCCGCATGCCGCGCTTCTCGGCCTGTTCGGCAAATTCGATCATCAATATCGCATTCTTGGCCGCCAGCCCCATGGTGGTGAGCAGGCCGATCTGGAGGAAGATGTCGTTGGTGAGGCCGCGCAGCGTCACCGCCACGACAGCGCCGATCAGGCCGAGCGGCACGATCAGCAGCACCGCGATGGGGATGCTCCAGCTTTCATAAAGCGCGGCGAGGAACAGGAAGACGACGAGCAGCGACAGCGCATAGAGCAGCGGCGCCTGCCCGGCCGAGATCCGCTCCTGATAGGAGAGGCCGGAATAGGCGAGGGTGACGCCGCGCAGTTGCGCCGCATGCACGTCCATGCGCCGCATCGCCTCGCCCGAGCTGTAGCCCGGCGCCGCCTGCCCGAGTATCTGGTAGGAGGGAATGCCGGAAAAGCGCGAGAGGCTGGAGGGCGCGACCGACCAGCCGATCGACGCGAAGGAGGAGAAGGGCGTCATCTCGCCATTGCGGCCGCGCACATGCCATTCGGCGAGATTCTCCGGCGAGGCGCGGAATTCGGCATCGCCCTGCACATAGACACGCTTCACGCGCCCGGCGTCGACAAAGTCGTTCACATAGCGGCCGCCCCACGCCGCCGAGAGGGTGGTGTTGACGTCATTCTGGTTGAGGCCCAGCGCGGCGAGCTTCTGATGGTCGATATCCACCTGAAGCGAGCTGGGCGCGGTCATTTCCGTCACCCGGATCGCGGCCAGTTCCGGGTCTGCGCGGGCCGCGGCGACCAGTTCGTCCTTCGCGGCCTCGAAAGCCTCTGGCGAGAGATTGCCGGAGTTGAGCAGCTGCACCTCGAAGCCGGTGGACTGGCCAAGCCCGCGGATCGCCGGCGGCACGACCGCGAACACCTCGGCGTCGCGCAGGTTGGAGAGCGCGCCGCTCGCACGGCGGGTGATCGCCTCGGCGGTGTTGTCCTTGCCCGGCCGCTCGTCCCACGGCACCATCATCATGAAGCCGCGGCCCTGATTCTGGCCCGTGCCGCCGCCTCCGCCGCCGCCGCCGGCAATGGTGAAGAGCGTCTGGATATTATGGCCTTCGAAGGTGTTGAAATAGTCCTCGACGGCTTTCTGCACCTCCTTGGTGCGGTTGATCGAGGCGCCGGTCGGCAGCTGGAACTGGACGGCGCCGGTGCCCTGATCCTCATTGGGCAGGAAGCCGGTCGGCAGCCGCTGGAACATCACGACGAGCAGGATGACGATCAGCCCGTAGCCGAGCAGCGCGCGGCCGCGATAATCGACCATCTTGCGCACGGCCACGAGATAATGGGCGGTGCCGTTGGCGGATCGGCGATTGAGGCTTTCGCGGATCTGCCGGGCGCGGCTGTAAAATGCGGGAAAGCGGCGCTCTGACCAGCTTGCCCTGCGGTTCGCCTGTTCCTCCGCCGTCAGGTGCGGCTTGAGCAGATTGGTGGTCAGCGCCGGCGAGAGCACGATGGCGACGAAGACGGAGAGCACCATGGCGGAGACGATGGTGATGGCGAACTGGCGATAGATGACGCCGGTCGAGCCGCCGAAAAACGCCATGGGCAGGAACACGGCGGAGAGCACCAGCGCGATGGCGATGAGCGCCATGGTGATCTCGCGCATCGATTCGATGGTCGCCTCGCGCGCGCTCATACCGGGGTTTTCCGCCATCAGCCGCTCGACATTCTCGACCACGACGATGGCATCGTCGACCAGCAGGCCGATGGAGAGGACGAGGCCGAACAAGGTGAGCGTATTGATCGAGAAACCGGCGATATAGAGCACGCCGAACGTGCCCAGCAGCACCACCGGCACGGCGATGGTCGGGATGAGCGTGGCGCGCCAGTTTTGCAGGAAGAGATACATGACGATGATGACGAGGATGATCGCCTCGATCAGCGTCTTGGTCACTTCCGAGATGGAAAGCTTGATGAACGCCGTGGTGTCCTGCGCGAAGCTATATTGGAAGCCGGGCGGGAAATCCTTGGCCATCTGCGCGATCCGCTCCTTGATGAGCGTGGCGGTGGTCAGCGCGTCGGCATTGGGAGCGAGCATGAAAGAGAGGCCCGCGCCGGGAAAGCCGTTGACGTGGATGGTGGCGTTATAGCTGCTCGCGCCCAGTTCCACCCGCGCGACGTCCGAGAGGTTCACGGTCGCGCCGCTGGGCAGCGCCTTGACGACGATGTTGCGGAACTGCTCGGGCGTCTGGAGGCGCGACTGGGCGGTGACGGTGACGTTGAGATATTGATCGGGCGGCGTCGGCTCGGCACCCAGCTCGCCGGCCGAAATTTCCGTATTCTGCGCCTGGATCGCGGCGATCACGTCGCCCGGCATCAGCTGATAGCTCGCCAGCCGGTCCGGGTTGAGCCAGATGCGCATGGCGTTGGGCGCGCCGAACACATTGACGTCGCCCACGCCCTCGATGCGGCTGAGCGGGTCCTGGATGGTGGAGGAGAGATAGTCCGAAACCTGCTGCGGCGTCATCCGGTTCGAGGAATCATAGACGCCGATGAGCAGCAGCTGGTCCGGGTTGGACTTGCGCACCCGCAGGCCTTGCTGCTGCACCTGCTGCGGCAGGCGCGGCACGACTTGCTGGAGCTGGTTCTGCACCTGCACCTGCGCCACGTCCGGGTCGGTGCCCTTGTCGAAGGTGACGGTGATGTTCGCTCCGCCGCGCGAATTGGAGGAGGAGGAGAAATAGAGCAGCCCGTCAATGCCGTTCAGTGATTGCTCGATGACCTGCGTGACGCTGTTCTGCACCGCCTCGGCCGATGCACCGGGATAGCTGGCGTTGATGCTGACCTGCGGCGGCGCGATATCGGGATATTGCGCGATCGGCAGCGCGAAGATGGCGCCGACGCCGCCCAGCATCACGATCGTGGCGAGCACCCAGGCGAGGATTGGCCTGTCGATGAAGATGCGGGACAACATGCCTCAGCGCGCCGTGTTGCCGGCGGCGCCGCGCCCCCCGGGGGTGGCCGGCTTGACCGGCTGGGGCGTTTCGGCCGGCACGGGCCGGATCGCGCTGCCCGGGCTGAGGCGGCCGGTGCCCTGCGTGATGATGCGGTCGCCCGGTCGCACGCCGCTGGTCACGACCCAATATTCCCCCTGCGTGCGCGGCGCGACGATGGTGCGCCGCTCGGCCTTGTCGTCCTTGCCGACCACATAAAGCAGCGCCTCGCCCTTTTCGTCCCGCGTGACGGCGGCCTGCGGCACGAGGAAGGCGTCGCGGTCCAGCGCCTGCGTGAAGCGGGCGCGCACGAACATGCCGGGCAGCAGCCAGCCTTGCGGGTTGGGGAATTCGGCGCGCAGCGTCACCGTGCCGGTCGCTTCGTCCACCATGGCCTCGGCGAACTGGACCCGGCCGACCGCGTCATATTCGCTGCCATCCTCCAGCAGCAGGCGGACATCGGCCGACATCGGCGCCGAATCGCCCCGGGCGAGCAGCCGGCGCAAGGTCAGCAACTCGGACGAGCTTTGCTGAATGTCCACATAGATGGGGTCGAGCTGGTTGATCTGCGTGAGCGGATCGGCCTGATTGGCCGTCACCAGCGCGCCGACGGTCGCCATCGAGCGGCCGATGCGTCCGGTGATCGGCGCGGGCACATTGGTATAGCCCAGGTTGATCTGCGCCGTCTCGCGCGCCGCGCGGCGCTGCGCCACGGCGGCTTCCGCCTGCTCGGCGGCGGCAACGGCGTTGGTATAATCCTGCTGGCTGATCGCCTCGATCGCGACGAGCGGCTTGTAGCGATCGGCCGTGGCGCGCGCGGCGGCCGCGCTGGCAACGGCGCTGGCCAGATTCGCTTCCGCCTCGGCCGCGGCGGCGCGATAGGGCAGCGGGTCGATCTCGTAAAGCGGCTGTCCGGCGCGGACGATCGCGCCCTCGGTGAACAGGCGCCGCCGGATCACGCCGGAGATTTGCGGCCGCACATCGGAGGCGCGATAGGCGCTGGTGCGCCCCGGCAGCTCCGTGACCAGCGGCACATCCTGCGGCTGGAGGACGACGAAGCCGACCTGCACCGGGCCATCGCCCGCCGGGCCGCCTCTCCCTTCATTTTGTGCGCCGCCGCATCCGGTGACGAGCAGGGCCATCAGCAGGGTGATGGGCATCAGAGCCGCAGGGCCGATCAATTTCATGACGGCAATTCGTATATTTCGATGATGCAAGAGGCAACCTGCGAATGAGTCAGCATGACATACCGTTATGACATGGCGTTTTGCTTCAGATGATTAGTGGACAAAGTCAAGTTAAGACCGTTCGGCGAATATATCGTTCGTAAGCTATGTAATTTCACGCTATCAAGCCGCCGTCGGCCATCGTAATCATGCCGGCGGCGAGCGAACCCGGCCGGGCGGGTCCGTTGCAGGCGCCGGATTTCAGGCTTGCAAGCGCATGGACGGGTGGGCAGGCGGCCTGCCGGTGACCATGTTGGCATGACGAGAGCCGCCAATGGCACCCCGGCAGGAGAAGAAAGGCATGAGGTTTTGATCGATCCGCTGCATTTCCGTGATGTTCTGGGCGCTTATCCGACCGGCGTGTGCGTCGTCACCTCGCAGTCCGCGGATGGCAGGCGCTGGGGGCTGGCAGTGGGGTCGTTCGTCTCCATCTCGCTCGATCCGCCACTCGTCGGCTTCCTGCCGGACAAGCGCTCGCGCAGTTGGGCGCAGATCGGCGCGACCGGGCGATTCTGCGTCAATATACTGGGCAGCGGGCAGCTGGAGGCGTCCCGCCACTTCGCCTCGCGCCATGACGACAAGTTCGAGGGCGTCGCCCATGGCCGGAGCCCGGCCGGCCTGCCGTTGCTCGACGATGCGCTGGCATGGATCGACTGCGACGTGGAGCGCGTCATCGATATTGGCGATCATCTGCTGGTCGTCGGCGCGGTGCTCGCCATGGAGCGGCGCGGCGAGGGGCAGCCGCTGATCTTCTATCGCGGTGGCTATCATACGCTGGCGGAGATTGACGAGCCGGCCTAGGACGTGTCCGGCTTGACGGCCTGTAAATGGCGTCTTTCCGCGCTTCCGGAGATCACGTGACGTCAGCACGCTGCGCGCCGGTCGCGAAAATCCATCATTTTCGACATGGTGTCTTCTGAATGTCGATCCGCCCTGGCATATTTTCGCGATGAACAACGCGGCAACGACCATCAGGACGGGCCCGCGTCCGGCTTGACGGCCGTGCCGCTATCCGTCCCGCGCTGGCGGGGGAAGGGCAATATCGCCTCCAGCGCGGCCAGCGGCGGTTTGCCCGGCAGATGGTAACCCAGCCGCATCAGGAAGATATGGCGAACGATCTCGGCCTGCTGCTCGATGCCGTAGCGGGCGAACGGCTTGCCCGGCCGGAAGCTGTAATCATAGCGGCTGAACGGATGACGGCGCAGCAGCAGGTTGATGCCGGACTGATGCTGCCACACATGGGTGAGTTCATGCAGAAGCAGGCCTTGCCCGCTCGCCCCGCCGGCGCCGAAACAGGGGCAGTAGCAATGGCCTTCCGGGTGGAAATATAGATGTCCACGCGGTGCCATCACCGTTTCGCGCGGCTGGAGGGGCCACCATTTGCGTCGCCGGATGCGCACCGGGTCGAGGTCGATCGCCATGCCGAACATGCCCTCGGCCAGTGCCCGCTCCGCTGCGGTCAGCGGTCGTTCGTCAGCCGGGTGCGCTACATCTGCCATGGTGCACAGATAGGGCGGCGCGGCCGTCCGGCAAGCGCGGCCAGGCCCCGATGTCGGGTCCACGATGGCCTGGCCCCTGCCCGCCACGCGCTGGTGCTGCCGCTGTCGCCATACCGTGCGTCGGGGCAACCTCCAGCCCCCCTCGCTCGATCGGCGGAGAATTGAAAAAGGGGCCGGTTCGCACGGGCCCCTTTCTCATTTCGCAATGCTGTCGCCTGAGGGCGGCTCAGCCCTGCTGGTTGGCGCGCTCCGCACCCTTGCCGTCGAGATTTTCCGCGACGAAGGCCCAGTTCACATGCTTGCTCAGGATCGTATCGGCATAGCCCGGGCGTGCATTGCGATAGTCGATATAATAGGCATGTTCCCACACGTCGAAGATGAACAGCGGCGTCGCGCCATGGGCGACCGGCGTGTCGGCATCATGGTAGCTGGTGACTTCCAGCTTGCCGTCCTTGAGGTTGAGCGCCGCCCAGCCGCTGGCGAAATGGCCGACCGCTTCCGCCTTCAGCTTCTCGACCAGCGCCTCGGTGGAGCCGAAGCCCTCCTTGATGAGGTCGGCGAGCTTGCCGGTCGGCGCCTGCGTCTCGGGCGAGAGACACTGCCAGAAGAAGCTGTGGTTCCAGATCTGGCCGACCTGATTGAACAGGCCCGGCTTCGCGCCGCCCTTGCTCAGCTGGATGAGTTCGAGCAGCGACTTGCCTTGCAGGGCGGTGTCGGCGGCGACCAGTTCATTGGCCTTCACCACATAGGCATTATGATGCTTGCCGTGGTGATAGTCGAATGTCTCGGCGGACATGTCCTCGCCAAAAGCGGTCTTGGCATAGGGAAGATCGGGCAGAGTGAAAGCCATGGAGTGTTTCCTTTCTGTTGAGGCTGTTGTTCGAGGGGCGAAACGTACAAATCCGCGATTCGTTCAGCATGGCCGCATGTGGTCACGGGTGACCATAGCATATGCCAGCGATCTTTCCCGACCCGGAGCGATATAAATTTGGCGATGACCGCAATTGATCTTTGGTTGACCTACGCAGTTATTGAGATTGATTTGCAAAAGCATGATTCAATAGCAGCGATAACGGTCCGCCTGCCCGATCATGGCAGGCCATGTTTGCGCAGGCAGTGGCGCAGCTGGTCATAGGTCAGCCCCAGCGCCTTGGCCGTGGCGCGCTGGTTGAAGCGGTGCCGTGCGAGGGCCCGGCGGAGGATCGCCGCCTCATGCGCATCCACCGCCGCGCGAAAGTCACCGATCTCGTCCAGCGCCACGGTGATGCTGTCGTCACCGGCGGCGCCGGGCGCGGCGCATGGAGCCGCCGCCACGTCTGAGCGCGCCGGCGCGGCGCGCGGCTGCCAGCGGGAGGCGAAGGGGTCGAGCTGGATCGCGCCCACCGGCTGGTCGGGGTCCGCCCAGCGATAGACGGCGCGCTCGACGACATTGCGCAGTTCGCGCACATTGCCCGGCCATGGATGGGCGGCGAGTTCGGCCAGCGCGGCGGCGGAAAAGCCCGGCCAGCTTTGCCAGCCGCATTCGCTCGCCATGCGCCGGCCGAAATGCTCGGCCAGCACCGCAGCGTCGCCTTCGCGTCCGCGCAGTGGCGGCAAGGTGATGACCTCAAAGGAGAGCCGGTCGAGCAGGTCCGGCCGGAAGCGCCCGGCCGCCGCCGCATCGGGCAGATGCTCATTGGTCGCCGCGACGATCCGCACATCGATATTGAGCGGGCGGGCGCTGCCGATGCGCGTCACCTCGCCATATTCGACGGCGCGCAGCAGTCGCTCCTGCGCCGCCATGGAGAGCGTGCTCAGCTCATCGAGAAATAATGTGCCGCCATCGGCCTCCTCGAATCGCCCGGCCCGTGCGCGCACCGCGCCGGTGAACGCCCCGGCCTCATGGCCGAACAGTTCGGCCTCGATCAGCGTCTCGGGCAGGGCGGCGCAATTCATGGTGATGAGCGGTCCGCGCCAGCGTGGCGAGAGGCGGTGGATGCGCTCGGCGATCAGCTCCTTGCCGGTGCCGCGCTCGCCTACCACCAGCACGGGGCGGATGAGTTCGGCCGCCCGCCCGGCCTGCTCGACCGCGTCCAGAAAGGCGAGCGACTGGCCGACGAAATGAGTGACCTTCTCCACGGCCGCAACAATAGCGATTTTCACCAATGATTGGCAATATCTGTCATGTTCCCGCGCATGCTCGTCTGCCCGGCGAGGAAATTTCCGCCATTTTTCGGAATTGGCACGCATGATGCTTGGCAAGAGTCAATCCGCCGCGAAGGCGGTCTTGCGTGAAAGCCAGGGATCAGGAAGACGATAATGACGCACTTCACCCGCAAAATGAGCAGCCGCATGTCGGCGATCATTCTGACCCTCCTGTTCAGCACCGTCGCGGTGCTGGGCGCGGTGGGGCCCGGCTATACGGGGCTGGCGGCCAGCCAGGCCATGATGACGACGGCAGCCATATCGTCCGGCGAAGCGGCAGCCCTTGCTGCCTGACGGTTCGCCTGATCGCCGGGGCGGGGCCTCCCTCACCCGCCCCGGCCTTTCGACCCCCCACCCCCGCCTTTCGACCCTTTGACTGGAGTATCTGACCGATGGGTATTTTCTCCCGCACCCGCGACATCATCGCCGCCAATGTGACCGATCTGCTCGATCGCGCCGAGGATCCGGCCAAGATGATCCGCATGATCATCCTCGAAATGGAGGAGACGCTGGTCGAGGTGCGCGCCTCCGCTGCCCGCACCATCGCGGACCAGAAGGAAATCCGCCGCCACATCGCCAGGCTCGACGCATTGCAGGCGAACTGGACCGAAAAGGCCGGGCTGGCGCTCTCCAGGGATCGTGAGGATCTCGCCAAAGCGGCGCTGGTCGAGAAGCAGAAGGCGGCCGATATGGGGCATCAGCTTGGCGAGCAGCTTGCCATTCTCGATGAGGCGCTGCGCGCGTCCGAGGAGGATATCGCTAAATTGCAGGGCAAGCTGCGTGAGGCACGCGCGCGCCAGAATAGTCTGGTCACGCGCATGGAAAGCGCGCAAAATCGCCTGCGCGCCCGTGAGATGTATGCCGGCGAGAAGGTGCAGGATGCCTTCGCCCGCTTCGAGTTGCTGGAGCGCCGCGTGGACATGGCGGAAGGCCATGCCGATGCGATGGCGCTCGCCGCGCAGCCACCCACGCTGGAGCAGGAGATCGCCGCGCTCCAGACCAACGGGCGGATCGAGGCGGAACTTGCCGCGCTGAAGGCGGCTCAGGCCAGGAAGGATTGAGCGATGGAGAGTTTTTTCATCCCGTTCTTTACCGTTGCCGTCATTTTCATCGGCATGCCGTGGCTGGTCTTCCACTATATCACCAAGTGGAAGCAGGCGCCGCGGATCACCGATGAGGATGAGCAGCTGCTCGACCGGATGTTCGACACCGCGCGGCGGCTTGAGGAGCGGCTCGCCACCATCGAACGGATCGTCGCGGCCGATAATCCGGATTTCCGCCCGGCGCGCAGGTTGCCGGGTGAGGATTATGATTATGAGAGGAGGAATTGAGATGACCGCCCGCCGCACCAGATATTATCTCGACAAGCAGAATGGCAAATGGCTGGGCGTCTGTTCCGGCTTTGCGGATTATACCGGCTTCGACGTCATGTGGGTCCGCATCGGAGCGATCCTCATCACCCTCATGGGCGCGTTCCCGTGGTCGCTGGTTGCCTATTTCCTCGTTGCGTGGATGGCCCAGCCCAAGCCGGGCGGTCTCTATGATACGGAGGAAGACGCCAAATTCTGGCAGGGCGTGCGGAGCAACCCGGCGCGCTCCACGCGGGAGGTGCGCAGCAAGTTCCGCGATATAGACCGCCGCCTCGCGGATATCGAGACCTTCTACACCAGCCGTAACACGCGTCTGGCGGATGAGATCGACCGGCTGCGCTGAGGGGCGGCACCGGAATAATGATAGGGGCGGCCGGGGCTGTTGCCGGGCACGCCGATGGAACAGGAGACTGACGCGTGGATCCTCATATGGCCGCCAATCCCATCCTTCCCAATCTGCCGTGGATCATCGCCGGCGGGATGCTCATCACCGTGATCGCGATTGCGGGCTGGGTGTTCACCACCTGGCTGCGCGTGCGCAACGGCTATCCGCTGGAGAATAGCTGGGGCAAATCCGTCTATCCGCAAAGAAGCGACGAGACGGTCGAGCGGGTTCGCCTGCTCAGCCAGGAAAATGCGCAGCTGCGCGCCGAGCTTGGCGCGGTCAAGGACCGGCTCGCCAATGTCGAGCGGATCGTGACGGACGGCGCGCTCGCCCTCACCAGCGAGATTGAGAGCCTGCGCGGCCCGAGCAACTGAAGGGAACCGGCTGGATGATGGGGTGTTGATGCTTGGCTTCTTCATGATCGTGGTGGGTTTGCCGGTGATTGGCGGCCTGTGGCTCGCGCACCAGAAGGACAGGATGAAGCTGCGCGAGCGCGAGCTTGAGGTGCTTGGCTCGCGGGCGGCGGAGGAAATCGCGCATTATATCGCGCAGACCGAGCGGCTGGAGCGGCGCGTGCGGGTGCTGGAGCGGATCGTGACGGATCAGGGCTTCACCCTCGCGGCGGATATCGAGCGGCTGCGCGGCGAGGCGGATCAGGCGCCGGATGGCGCGGAAGATCAGGAGAGACGGATATGAACCCATTTGAAATGGTCGTCGCCATCGTGGCGATCGGGGCCATCGCCAGCGTGATCCGCGCCAGATATGGCGTCGTGCGCACCCATAAGGGCGAGCGGTTCGTCGGCCGCCTGCCGGGCCGGAGCGACCCGGAGGCCGAGCGTCTGCAAGCGGAAGTGAAGCAGCTCAAGGCGCGCGTCGCCGTGCTGGAGCGACTCGCGACCGACAGCAGCAGCGCGCTCGATCGGGAGTTTGAGCAACTCGGGCGGAAGGACTGAGACGCCGCGCACCGGCCGGTTTCGCCGGCGTGGATATGAGAGCGCGGGATATGAGAAAGGCTGAGCCATGATGACGGATTTGAGCATCATTCACTATGGCGCCATGGCCCTGGTCGTCACCGGCTGGGTCGGCATGGCCGTCTGGGCCGGGCTCAGGGGCTGGAACGGCTGGCTGGCGCTCAAGCGCGCCGAACTGGAGCTGTTGAGCGGCCGTTCGCCCGCAAGCGAGCCGCCCGCATCCTATGCCGCGGCCACCCGGATCGATGTGGCGGATCTCAAGGAGCGGGTCCGCAAGCTGGAGGCGATCGCCGCCGGCATCGATCTTTGAGCGCCTGCCGCGCCGCGTCGGGCCGGGTCGGCCAAACAACGGCGCCGGAACGGTTTTTCTGGTCTGGCGGGCGCGGCGGCCTATATGGGCGGCATGATGACGACGCTTCAACAGGTCCAGGATGATTATGAACTGCTCGAAGGCGATGAGCGCTACCGGCTGCTCATCGACCTCGGGCGAACGCTGGAGCCGATGCCCGACGCGCTCAAAACGGACGCGACGCTGGTGCGCGGCTGCTCGGCGGCCGTCTGGGTCTACCCCACAAGGCGGGAGGATGGCGCGCTGCATTTCCTCGCGGACAGCAATGCCGCGATCACCAAGGGCATCATCGCGCTGGTGCTGCTGACGGTGCAGGATCGCATGCCGGCCGATGTCGTCGCCTTCGATATCGAGGGCGCGCTGGCGCCGTTCGATCTCAAGCGGCAGCTCTCCTCCAACCGCACGCAGGGCCTGCCCAACATGATCGCCCTCATCCGCGCGACGGCCGAGCGGCTGGTGGCGGACGAAAGCGTCGGGTAGCCGCATCGGGGGCGTCGGGCGCGCGGGGGCGAAAGCCATGCCGATGACATGGCCGCTGTCCATTGTGCCGCACCGGGGCCTGCCCCTTCTATGATCGAGCCAATCCCGCAGCGGCGCTGAGTCCGGTCAGGCAAGGCCGCGCTATGTGGCCCGACCATGCCGGGCACAAGCGGTTCTGGCCGTAGCGGACGCTCAGCCGATCCGCATCACCATGCCCGGCCGCAGCAGGCCGAGCGCGATCCGCATATCCTCCGGCGCGATGGCCACGCAGCCCTCGGTGGGTTTTGGCAGGCCGGTTTCGCCGATCACCCATTGGTGGAAGAAGATGGCGCTGCCGAGGCCAGGCACGGGCGGCGCATCATTATGGCCGAGGATGACGATCACGTCATAGGCCTGATCCTCGCGGGCCAGCCGCTCGTGGCTGGTGGCGCGCGGCAGCCGGACCGGGCGGTTATAGGCCGGGTCGGCCGGATCGTCACACCAGCCGTCCAGCGGTCTGATCCAGCGCCATGGCAACGCCGGCGGGGGCGTCGCCCCGATCCGCCCCGGCCGCAGCAGCACGGCGCGGACCGGCCAGTCGCCGCGCGGGGTTGCGCCATCGCCTTCGCGCTTGTCGGCGGCGGGGACGAGGCCGCCTTTGCCGATCACGCAGGGGCAGGACCAGTCGCCGATCCCGAGCGTCCCGGCGGCGCTGTCGACGATGATCGCCCCCTGCGTGCTCATTTCATGCGCGGCCATTTCAGAGATTATGGCCGGTGCGGTCGCGCTTGGTGGCGAGATAGCGCTCATTATGCGGGTTGGCCGGCAGCGCGAGCGGCAGGCGTTCGGCAACGGCGATGCCGGTCGCTTCCAGTCCCGCGACCTTGGCGGGGTTGTTGGTGAGCAGCCGCACCGTGCCGATCCCGAGCAGGCTCAGCATCCGCGCCGCCACGCCGAAATCGCGCGCATCGATGGCGAAGCCGAGGCGGATATTGGCGTCCACCGTGTCGAAGCCCTGATCCTGCAATTCATAGGCGCGCAGCTTGTTGATGAGGCCGATGCCGCGCCCCTCCTGCCGCAGATAGAGCAGCACGCCCCAGCGCGCGCCGGCAATCTGTTCCAGCGCCGTATGGAGCTGGGGGCCGCAATCGCATTTGAGGCTGCCGAGTACGTCGCCGGTCAGGCATTCGCTGTGCAGCCGCACGACCGGCGGCGTATCGTCCGGCGTGCCGATGATGAGGGCGATATGCTCGCGCGGGTCTTCGGTCGAGCGGAAGGCGACGATTTCCGCATCGTCCCGTGCCGCCACCGGCAGCCGGGCCCGTGCGGCGATGGCGAGGCGGAGCGGATCGGCATAGGCGATGACATCCTCGAGCCGCGCCTGCGCCTCGACGGGCGCATCGTCCGCGCCGACGAAATAGGCCGGCAGCAGCCCCGCGAGCCGCGCGAGGATGAGTGCCTGCCCGGCCGCGTCCTGCGCCGCGACCGGCAGCGCGCGGAACGGCCCTTTGAAGGGTGTGGCAAGATCGCTGACCGGATCGGCGATCGCCATCGCGGCGGCCGCGCCGTCGATCCACCGCTCCCGCGCGATCAGCACCGGCGCATGCGGGTCCGCCGCCTCGCGCTGGTTAGCGAGCTTCAATGTCACGCCGCGCGCGGCCGAGAGGAGCAGCGGCGCCTGCCCGTGCGGATCGAAGGCGGCAAGGCTCTGCGCGCTCGCGCCTTCCACCGGCAGCAGGGTCAGCGCGCCATCGCCGCCGGCCAGCCGGATCGGCCAGCCGCGCCGCAGCGCGTCGATGGCGCGGGCGGCGGCGCGCGCGCCCATCAGAATGCGAATTCCGTAATCAGCGCGGCATGGTCGGAGGGGCGCGTCCAGCCGCGCACCGGTTCGCAGACGATGTGCGACACCGCCTTGGCGGCAATCGCCGGGCTTGCCCACATATGGTCGAGCCGCCGGCCGCGGTCGGATTTGGCCCAGTCCAGCGCGCGATAGCTCCACCAGGTGAACAGGCGGGCCGGCGCCGGCACGAAATGGCGGCCAAGGTCCACCCAGTCATGCGCCTGCTGCAACCGCGCGAGAATCTCGCACTCGATCGCGGTGTGGCTCACCACGTTGATGAGCTGCTTGTGGCTCCACACGTCGCATTCCAGCGGAGCGATGTTGAAGTCGCCGACCAGCAAGGTCGGCACGTCGAGCCTGGCCGACCAGTCGATCATCCGCTCCAGAAAATCCAGCTTCTGGCCGAATTTTGGGTTCACCGTGCGGTCGGGAATATCGCCCCCGGCGGGCACATAGACATTTTCGATGCGCAGCCCGTTGTCGAGCCGCACGCCGATATGCCGCGCCTCGCCATTGGCCTGCCAGTCGAGCCGGTCATCCTCATGGATCGGCACCTTGCTGGCGATCGCCACGCCATGGTGCATGCGCTGGCCGTGCAGGGCGAGGTGATTATAGCCGAGGCGGCGGAACATGGCCGCCGGAAAGACATCGTCCATCGCCTTGGTTTCCTGCAGGCACAGGATATCCGGCGCATATTCGAGGAGGAAACGCTCGACGATATCGAGCCGGGCGCGAACGCTGTTGATATTCCAGGAGGCGACCTTGAGGGTTTGCTTGGGACTTGTCGACATGGCCCGTCCCCTAGAGCATTTCCGCGCCGGATGGAAAGCGTCTGGCGCGCCGTGACGATGCGCCGCGCCGAAAAGCCGGAGCGCCGCCGACGGGCGCATGGCAGCAGGCGGATGCGCCAGGCGGCAAAAACCCCCGCTCCGGGGGGCGTGGAACGGGGGTTTCGTGAGCGCGTATCGGCGCCGCTTGTTGCGTTGGACGAGCCGGGTAACAGGGGGGAAGCCCGGGCTGCGTCCAACGCCACGGGGCCTTGAATATCGCCGTTCAGATGAGCGCTCGATGAATGGAAGCTGTCAGCATGGCAATCGTCGCCCGTCCGGCTCGGTTCATCGCGGCCCGACGCGGCCGGCACGCGGATCGCGCCAGCGGAACGCCGAATCCGCGATGGTCGCGCCATATTCGGCGTTGGTGAGGCGGATGGTGGTCTGGTTGCCCTGCGCGTCGCGCGCCACCCAGCCATAAAGGTCGAGGCCGGCGGCGCTGTCGGCCTTGCGCAGGAAGACGAGGTTGAGCACGCCATATTCGGGATGGGCCGGATCGCGCACGTCCACGGTGACGACGCGCGGATCGCCTGAGGGCACCACCTTGCCATATTGCGCCAGGTCGCGCTTGGGGTCGAGCAGCGCGCCGAGCGGCGAGTTGCGGATCGGCCAGCGCTCCACCTGACTCACCTGATAGTCGATCATATAGAGCGATTTGCCGTCCGCCACGATCAGCAGGTCGTTGCCCTTGCCATAATCGAAGCGGATATGGCCCGGTTGCTTGAGCAGCAGCTTGCCGCTGGCGACCCCGCCATTGCGGTCCGTCTGGGTGAAGTCGGCCTTCAGCGTGGTGATGCCGCGGATCGTCCGGTTGACGGCGGCAAGGTCGGCCGCATCGCCGCTGTCGGCGGCATGGGCCGGCGCGATGGCCAGCGGCGCGAGCGCGGCCAGCGGCAGGGCAAGGGCAGCGCCGATCGTCAGCGCGCGGGCGATGGGGGGGAAAGCGGTCGTCATGGGCGAAAGGGATAATGGCGCGGGGTTGAATGTCCACTGAATGTCGGTGGCGGGGCGTGGGAAGATGGCGCCACCGCCGCGCCCCGCCGCCAAAGGGGCCGCAAGCCCCTTGTGCCCCTATGGCCGGGCACCTATCGCGGCGGTCTTTGTCACCATGCAGGGAAGAGGCCGTGCGTCAGACAATTCACCGCGCGTGCCGTCGCGGCATGGCGCTGTCATGAGCGGGAGTGATTTCGATGCGATCGTGCTGGGCGCGGGCGCGGCCGGGCTGATGTGCGCGGCGACGGCCGGCGAGCGCGGCAAGCGCGTGCTGCTGATCGACCATGCCGACGCGCCGGGCAAGAAGATCCTGATTTCCGGCGGCGGGCGGTGCAATTTCACCAACATCCACACCGCGCCGGATCGCTATCTTTCCGCCAATCCGCACTTCGCCAAATCGGCGCTCGGCCGCTACACGCCGCAGGATTTCCTGGCGCTGGTCGAGCGCTATGGCATCGCCTGGCATGAAAAGACGCTCGGCCAGCTGTTTTGCGACGGGTCCGCCCGGCAGGTCGTTGATATGCTGGTGGACCAGTGCGCCCGCGCCGGGGTGACGACGTCGCTCGGCCATGCCGTCACCGCGATCGACCATGGCGATGGCCAATATCGGGTGACGGTGAACGGCCGGAGCCTCTCCGCCCCCGCGCTGGTCCTCGCCACCGGCGGTCCGTCCATCCCCAAGCTCGGCGCGACGGGTTTCGCCTATGATGTCGCGCGCCGCTTCGGCCTGTCGGTGGTCCAGCCGCGCCCCGCGCTTGTGCCGTTCACGCTGGGGCCGGACGATGCGCTGTTCCGTTCCCTTGCCGGCGTGTCGGCGGAGGTCGAGGTGCGCTGCGGCAAGGTGCGCTTTCGCGAGGCGGCGCTGTTCACCCATCGCGGCCTGTCCGGCCCGGCGATGCTCC
>Ga0182736_1000706_pt1 | contig 43678 bp, 40 predicted proteins | sample eDN5th30CKraftBY_FD_128882 | JGI IMG/M metagenome (GOLD analysis project Ga0182736, IMG submission 128882) | Enriched backyard soil microbial communities from Emeryville, California, USA - eDNA 5th pass 30_C Kraft BY (version 2) (version 2) | ecosystem: Environmental > Terrestrial > Soil >... | reverse complement strand
GGGCCCGCCCGGCGGTCAGCGGGCCGGTGCGGGCCGGCTCACCCGGCCATGGTGAGCCCGCCGCTGACGCTGAGCACCTGGCCGGTGACATAGGACGCGGCGTCGGAGGCGAAGAACAGCACCGCGTCGGCGACCTCCTCCGGCTTCGCGAGCCGGCGGAACGGGATCGCCCTGATCAGGGCTTCCTTGAGCCGTTCGTCCTGGGCGGCGAACAGCGGTGTGTCGGTCGGCCCGGGGCACACGACGTTGACGTTGATCGCGTGGCGCGCCATCTCGCGGGCGAGCGACTTGCTCATCGCGATCACGCCGCCCTTGGCTCCCGCGTAGATCGTCTCCCCCGAGCTGCCGACGCGCCCCGCGTCGCTCGCGACGTTGACGACCTTGCCGCCCTCCCCCGCCTCGACCATCCCTGGGAGGAACGCCCGGCACATGTGGACCTGGCCGAGGTAGTTGATGCCGACGACCTTGTCCGCGAAGTCGGGCGTCGAGTCGAGGAACTTGCCCGTCCGGTCCCAGCCGGCGCAGTTGACCAGCACGTTCGTGGTGCCGATGTCGGTGGCGACCTGACCGGCGAGCGCCGTCACCGAGTCCGGGTCGGCGACGTCGACGGCCAGTGGGGTGATGCCGTCGACCTCGCGGGACACGGCGGTGGCGCCGTCGAGGTCGAGATCGGCGGCGACGACCCGCGCCCCGGTGCGCGCCAGTCCGAGCGCGACGGCCCGGCCGATCCCCGACGCCGCCCCGGTGACGACCGCGATCCTGTCCGTCATGAGCCCACTTCCCCGTTCCCGGGCGAGGCGGCCAGCCTCTCCCGCAGCTTGAACTTCTGGATCTTCCCGGTCAGCGTGCGCGGCAACGCGTCGATCAGCTCGAGGCGTTCCGGCAGGTAGTTGGCGGCGGTGCCCTGCGCGCGCAGGTGCCCGGTGAGTTCGTCGAGCGTGGGCGCGGCACCGGGGGCAGGGACGACGAACGCGCACGCCCGCTCCCCCAGCCGCTCGTCGGGCATCGCGACGAGCGCGACCTCCGCCACCGCCGGGTGCGCGTAGAGCAGGTTCTCGATCTCCACGACGGGGACGTTCTCGCCCCCGCGGATGATGATGTCCTTGGAGCGCCCGGTGATCCGCAGGTAGCCGTCGGCGTCGACCCGCGCGAGGTCACCGGTGTCGAACCACCCCTCGTCGTCGAGCCCCCGCAGCTCCGGGCGGTGCAGGTAGCCGCCGAACAGGCTCGCGGCGCGCACGAGCAGCCGACCCTCCTCGTCGGGGGCCGCTTCGTTCCCGCCGGTGCCGACGATCTTCAGCCACACACCGGGCAGCGGATGGCCGTCGGTCTCGAACACGCGGGAGTCGGGGTCGTCGGGGCCGGTGATCGTCACCGCTCCCATCTCGCTCATCCCCCACCCGGAGCTGATCCGCGCGGACAGCGCCGTCGTGGCGCGGCGGACGAGCTCGCGCGGGACGGGCGCGCCGGCGCACAGGAACAGCCGGAACGTCGTGAACGCCTCGGGGTCCGCCTCGGCCTGCGCGGTGAGGTCGGACAGGAACGGCGTCGACGCCATCGTGAACGTGACGCCCTCGGTCCGCACGATCTCCGTCGCCCGGGCGGGTTTCCAGACGTCCTGCAGGACGGCGGTCTGGCCACGCAGGATCGGCATCATCAGCCCGTACAGGAAGCCGGTCTGGTGCGCGAGGGGCGAGGCCATGAGCACGACGTCGTCGCCGGTGAGGCCGAGCCGGTCGGCGAAGTCGCGGACGTTGCACAGCGCCACGTCGGGTGTGATCAACACGCCCTTGGGCTCGCCCGTCGTGCCCGAGGTGTAGGCGAGCTGCACGACGTCGCCGGGGCCGGGGGCGCGGCGGGCGAACTCGGTGCGGTCGGCGTCGGTCGGGGCGCGGCCGAGGAGCAGCCCGTCGAACGTCCCGCCACCGCCGGGCCGGACGGACACGATGTGCCGCAACGCCGGCAGCGCCGGTTGCAGCTGCCGGGCGAGGGCGCCGTGGTCGAACCCGTTGAACGTCTCCGGCACGACGAACACCGCCGACTCGGCGAGTCCGAGCATGAACTCGAGCTCGCGACGCCGGAAGATCGGCATCAGCGCGTTGGTGACGGCACCGACCCGCAGGCAGCCGAGGTGCAGCGCGGCGAGCTCCCACCAGTTGGGCAGCTGCGCGGCGACGACGCGGCCCGGTTCGACGCCGAGGTCGAGCAGGCCCGCCGCGATGCGGTCGGCGGCGTCGAGCAGCTCGCGATACGTGACCGAGAACCGTTGCGGCGCATCGCCCGCACCGGCGACGTGGCCGATGATCGCGGGTTTGTCGGGGTGGGCGGCGACGGCCTCGTCGAGATGGTCGAGCAGGGTGCGCCCGGGCCAGTACGGCGCCATCTCGGCGCGGTAGGCCGCGTCGAAATCGGTGGTGAGGGTCGTGACAGTCATCGTCGACTCCCGTCCTCGGGTCCGATCCCGGTCAGAGCGAGCTCGTCATACGCTCCCGCACCCGGGCCAGCCTGCGGAACTGCTCGAGCGGATCCGACGCCGCCGGCATCAGTACGAATCCCTCGACCCCGGCGGCGACGAGCTCGTCGAGCCCCTTCGCGACGTGGTCCGTGTCGCCGACGAGCACCCACCGCTCGAGCCGCTCGACCGGCAGCCCGTACTGCCCGTTCACGAACCCGGCGACCTCGGCCCGGCCCGTCTCCAGCCCGCCCGGGCCGTCGGTGACGTGCACGAACACCATCAGCAGGGGCGTCGGCGAGGGCCGCGCGTACTCCGCGGCGAGCTCGTCGAGCCGTGCGCGCACGCCGGCGACGCGACCGGCCGACATCCACACGCCCAGCCAGCCGTCGCCGCGCCGTGCGGCCCGGCGCAGTGCCGCCTCCGACCGGCCGCCGACGACCAGCGGGGGCATCGCGGACGGAGCGGGTTCGAGCGCGGGCGAGCGCGTCGGCAGCAGCGGGCCCGGATGGTCGACCGCCTCGCCGCGCAGCAGCGCCGTCACGATGTCGAGACCCTCGTCGAGCCGGGCGCCACGCCGTGCGGTCGACACCCCGGCGGCCTCGAACTCCGCCGGGTTCTCCCCGCCCACCCCGACGCCGAACAGCAGCCGGCCGGGGGCGAGGGCGTCGATCGAGGCGAGCTGCTTGGCCGTCCACACCGCGTTGCGCATCGGCAGCAGCAGCACACCCGTCCCGAGGACGAGGCGTTCGGTGCGGACGGCTGCGGCGGTGAGCGCGGTCAGGGCGTCGAGCAGCGGGGGGTGGAAGCTCAGGTGGTCGCCGACCCAGCCGGAGTCGAACCCGAGCTCCTCGGCCAGGACGGCGCCCTCGACGACCGGCGTCCGGCCCCTGCGGAAGGGGTCGAAGCTCGGCAGCATGACCCCGAACCCCGCATCCGACGGCTGGACCACGCGCGCCTCCCGCTCTCGCCCGGCCACCGCCCGTTGACGGCCGACCCGGATTGAACGTAGCTTCATTGTCAAGAGAAGACCCGTTCAACGACGTCCCGGGAGGCCGCGTGCCGGACCTCGCAGGCGAGCGGCCGGCGGCCGAGGAGCAGGTCCGCCGCGACATCCGCGACGTCCGGGCCCGCTGGCGCACCCGCCAGGTCCTCGACGCCGCGGTCAGGTTGATCAACACCGGCGGCCTGCACGGCATGTCGATGCAGGCGCTGGCCAAGGAGGCGCAGATCAGCGTCGGCCTCATCTACAGCTACTTCGGCGGCAAGGAGGACGTCGTCGTCGCGGTGGTGGCCGACTTGGCCGAGCAGATTCGCCGGGAGGTCGACGACCGCATCGCCGCCGCCGGGGCCGACCCCGTCGAGCGGCTCGCCGCGGGGTTCGCCGGCTACTGCGTGGCGATGGACTCCCACCGCAACGCCGGGCTGCTGACCTACCGGCAGTCCGCCGAGCTCGGCCCCGCCGCCCGCGAACGGCTCAAGGAGGCCGAGCGCCGGACGTTCGCGCCGCTGACCGCCGTGGTCGAGGAGGCCGCCGCCGCCGGGCTGCTCGCCGACGGCGTCTCCCCCGAGGTGCTCGTCTTCGACCTCACGGTGCTCGCCCAGGTCTGGGCGCTCAAACACTGGCACTTCCCCGAGGGCTACGGCGTCGAACGGTTCGTCGCGGACCAGGTCGCGACGCTCGTCCGGCCCGCCCTCACCCCGACCCCGCACGAAGGGAACAGCGCGTGACGCCCACCGACTTCGAGGACGTCCTCTACCGCGTCGAGGACACGACGGCCGTCGTGACGATCAACCGGCCGAAGCGCTACAACGCGTTCCGCGGGAGGACCGTCGAGGAGCTGATCTCCGCGCTGCGCACGGCGTGGGCCGACAGGGCGGTGCGGGTCGTCGTGCTCACCGGGGCGGGCGACAAGGCGTTCTGCACCGGCGGCGACGTCAAGCAGCGCGCCGAGACCGGCGACTACGGCCCCACCGAGAGCGGGCTGTTCGAGATCGACGCGCTGCACAAGCTCATCCGCGACATCCCCAAACCCGTCATCGCGGCGGTCAACGGCCTCGCGATCGGCGGCGGCCACGTGCTGCACGTGCTGTGCGACCTCTCGATCGCCGCGGACACCGCCCGGTTCGGGCAGGCCGGACCGCGTGTGGGGTCGTTCGACGCCGGGTTCGGCACCACCTACCTCGCGCGCGTCGTCGGTGAGAAACGGGCGCGCGAGATCTGGTACCTGTGCCGTCAGTACGACGCGGCGACCGCCGAACGGTGGGGTCTGGTCAATGCGGTCGTCCCGGCCGCCGACCTGATGGCCGAGGCGCTGAGCTGGGCCGCCGACATCGGGCGGATGAGCCCGACGGCCATCACCTTCCTCAAGCACTCGTTCAACACCGACACCGAGCACCAGGCGGGACTGGCGAACGTCGCGTCGGCCGGACTCGCGCTGTTCGTCGAGTCCGAGGAGGGCAGGGAGGGCGCCCGGGCCTTCGCCGAGAAGCGGCCGCCGGACTTCAGCGGCTACGCGGTCCGCTAGGAGGGACGCCGTGGACTTCGGGCTCAGCGCCGAGCAGGAGGCCTTCCGTCAGGAGGTGCGGGCGTTCGCGACGGCGAGGCTCGCCCCGCACTACCGTGCCGACGACCTCGCCGGATCGCTGCGGCCCTCGCTGGCGGGCGAGCTCGGCGCCATGGGCCTGACCGGCCTGCGGGCGCCCGAGCGCTTCGGCGGCCAGGACGCCGACGCCGTCACGACCGGGCTGGTGGCCGAGGAGGTCTCGCGGGCCGACTTCAACGCGTGCTACCTGGTGCTCAACTCGGCACTCGTCACCGACATCCTGCTGGCGGGCGCGACCGAGGAGCAGCTGGCCGGGTGGCTGCCGCCGATCGCGTCGGGAGAGCACGTCCCGGCGCTCTGCCTGACGGAGCCGGGCCACGGCTCCGACGCCGCGCACCTGCAGCTGCGCGCCGAGCCCGACGGCGACGGATGGCGGCTCTTCGGCGAGAAGACCTCGATCTCGCTGGGGATGTACGCCCACGTCGGGGCGGTGTTCGCGCGCACCGGCGGCGAGGGGGCGCGGGGGGTGTCGGCGTTCATGGTCGATCTGTCCGACCCCGACCTGGCCCGCAGCCCGCTCGACGACCACGGCAGCCGCGCGATCGGCCGGGCGAGCCTGTACTTCGACGGCGTGCGCGTGGGCCGCGACCAGCTCGTCGGCGGCGAGGGCGAGGGCTTCGTGTCGGTGATGCGCGGCTTCGACTACTCGCGCGCGGTCATCGGGCTGATGTGCCTGGGCATCGCCTCCGCCGCGCTCGACGACGCCTTCGCCTACGCCCGCGAGCGCGAGGCGTTCGGGCAGCCGATCGGGCGGTTCCAGGGGCTCGCGTTCCCGCTGGTGGAGTGCGCGACGCAGCTGCGCGCCGCACGGCACCTCTGTTACGAGGCCCTGGCCCTCAAGGACGCCGGCGAGGACCCGGCCGTCCCGGCGAACATGGCCAAGTGGTGGGCACCCAAGCTGGCCGCCGACATCGTCCACCAGTCGCTGCTGACCTTCGGGCACGCGGCCTGGTCGACCGACAACCCGCAGGGGCAGCGGCTGCGCGACGTCATCGGCCTCGAGATCGGTGACGGAACCGCCCAGATCGCGAAGCTCGTGGTCGCCCGTCACCTGTTGGGGAGGGCGTATGCGCCATGACACGTGGGGGGACTCTGGCATGTGGGCCGGTCGCCATGGGTACCCTGCCGTATGTCCACATCGCACGCCGCCGAGCCGACCCCGACACCGGTGACGGACGGTACCCCGCCCCCCGCAGCGTCGCCCGCCCACGCGCGCGGCGGTTCCGTCGGCGGCCCGGGCTGGGCGGTCGACTCGCACGACGGCCAGAGCACCCTCAAGCTGCACGCCGCGATCTCGGTGATGGCCACGATCCTGTGCCTGTTCGTGGCCGTCGTCTTCGTCTACCTCGAGACGATCGCCGCGGCGATCGTCTTCGCCGTCATCGCGCTGATCTGCATCGGCATCTTCGTGGGGTGCCGCGCGCGGCTGGCGAAGGTGCGCAGGAGCGGCTCCGGGCACGGCTGAGGCGCCCGGAGCCGGCCGGTCCGGCGGTACGTCCCGGTCAGTGCGTCCCGGTCAGTGCGTCCCGGTCAGTACGTCTTCGCGCTGTTCCAGCCGCCGTCGACGAACAGGGTCGTCCCGTTGACGTAGTCCGACTCGGGGCCGCACAGGAACGCGACGGGCCCGGCGATCTCCTCCGGCTGGGCCCACCGCTTCATCGGGGCGTTGCGCTCGATCGACTCCCGCATGGCGGGCGACTCGAAGTACGCGCGCGTCATCGGCGTCTCGACGACACCGGGGCCGATGGCGTTGCACCAGATGCCGCGAGCGGCGAACTCCAGCGTGATCGTCTTGGTGAGCATGATGATCCCGGCCTTGGCGACGCAGTAGGCCGAACGGTCGGCGAAGGCCAGCTCCCCGGTGATCGACGCGATGTTCACGATCTTGCCGCGGCCCTGCTCGATCATGCCGGGGATCGCCGCGCGCGAGAGCACGAACGGCGCGGTGAGGTCGACGTCGAGGGTGTGGCGCCACTCCTTCGGCGTGAGGTCGAGGATCGGGGCGATCTGGCGGACGCCGGCGTTGTTGACGAGGACGTCGAGGCCGCCCAGCTGCGCGCGGACCCGGCCGGGGAGCGCCTCGGTCTGCTCGTCGTCGGAGAGGTCGACGACGAACGTGGCCGCCTCCTCCCCGAACTCGGCCGCGGCACCGGCCAGGCTCGCCTCGTCGAGGTCGACCAGCGCCAGCCGCGCCCCCGCGGCGTGCAGCCGTCGAGAGATCGCCCGGCCGAGCCCGCCCGCCGCGCCGGTCACCACCGCGACCTTGTCGCGCAGCACGTCGGGGCCCGGGGCCGCCCTGTCGGCCACGGTCTCACCAGAAGGGGTCATCGTCGTCCGCTCCGTTCGTCGTGAGGGTTGCGACGACGATCGTGACGGATCTTCGGTGCGGCCGCCCGGCTCAGTGGTTGCGCAGGGCGTCGACGAGCTCCTTCTTGCTCATCGACGACCGGCCGTCGATACCGACCTTCTTCGCGCGGTCGTAGAGCTCGCCCTTGGTCATGTCCTCGTAGCTGCCCGACCTGCCCCCGCGCGAGGACACCTTCTTGCGGCCCTCGTTCGCCGAGGCGTTCGCGATCCGCGCAGCCTTCTCCTTCGAGGCGCCCTGCTTGCGGATCTCCTCGTAGGTCTTCTCGTCCTTGATGCTCGGGTTCGGCATGCTCCTGACGTGCCCGGATCGCCACCCGACGAAACGCGCGACGCCCGTCAGCGACGCTCGCGCGCCCACTCCCGCAGCACGGCGGCGCGGATCTTCGTACCGTTGGTGCCCGACGTCGTCGGCATCGCGTCGACGACGTAAACGGACTCCGGCACCTTGAAGTGCGCCAGCCCCTGGGCACACCAGGCGCGCAGCGCGGCCGCGTCGGGCGCCGCCCCGTCCGCAGCCGTCACGAACGCGACCGCGACCGTCGCGCCGTCGTCCGCGGTGACACCGACGACCTTGGCGATCCCGACGTCCGGGTGCGCGCCGAGCCGGTTCTCGATCTCCGCGGGGTCGACGAGGAACCCGCGCAGCCGCAGCGCGTCGCCCATCCGGCAGACGTAGACGAAGGCGCCGTCGTCGACCAGCACGCCGAGGTCGCCGGAGCCGAACCAGCCGTCGGCGGTGCGCGACGCGGCGGCCCGCTCGGGCTCACCCAGGTACGCGTCGACGACGCACGGGCCGCGGAACTGCAGCTCGCCCTCGACCCCGTGGGCGACGGGCTCCCCCGTCGCCGGGTCGACGGTCCGCACCTCCGTCGCCGGGTCGACGACGCGTCCGCCACCGAACCAGCGTCCCGGCGCCGGCTCCGCCTCCGGCCACATCGTGAGCAGGGCGAACAGCTCCGACGCGCCGTACACGCCGGTCGTGCGGACGCCGAGCTCGTCGGCCGCCCACCGGGCCAGCTCCCGCATCCTGCCCTGGAAGTCCGCCGCGCCCCACCACCGCCAGCTCCGCAGGTCACGCGGCCGGGCCTGCTGCGCCGCCCGGAGCCGGATCACCATGTCGTCGCCGGCAGGCACGTGCGTGACCCCGTGCTCGGCCATCAGGTCGAGCACCTCGTCGGGGTCGAACACCGGGACGAACAGGCAACGGCCGCCGGCTGCGAGCGTCGCGGTCGCCGCGTTGAACCCGTACACGCCCGACAGCGGCAGCGCGCACAGCATCGTGTCGGCCTCGCCGAGGCCCATCGCGGCGGCGTCGGCGACGGCCTGCCGGAGCACCGCGGACCCGCTGTGCGCGGCGAGCTTGGGCATCCCGGTCGAGCCGGACGTGGTGAAGGCGACGACCGGCGCGGCCGGGTCGGACGGCGCCGGCTCCGGGGCCGGGCCCGTCGGGTCCGGGGCCCAGGACCCGCCGCCGACGTCGGCAGCGCCCGGATCGGGCGCCGGCTCGCCCGGCCCGGCGACGAGCGCCACGGCGGGAGCCGGGGCGTCGATCGCGCTCAGCGCCTCGCGCAGCCTCCCGAGCAGGTCGAGGCCGTGGAACGCGTGCGCGAGGACGACGAGGACCGGTCGCGCCCGCTCCAGGACGTGGGCGACCTCGTCGACGTTGTAGCGGGTGTTGACCCCGATGACGTGCGCGCCGCGGGCCGCGACGGCGAACTGCCAGGCCAACGCGTCGGACCAGTTGGGGAGCCAGACCGCGACGCAGTCGCCCGGCCCGACCCCGCGCTCGGCGAGCCCGGCGGCGAGCCGGCAGGTGCGCCGCCACAGCTCACCGCGGGTGACGGGGACGGTCGTGCCGGCCGCGGTGCGGTCGAGCACCACCACCGCCCCGGGGTCGCGACGGGCGAGATCGCCGAGCAGCGCAGGGAGGTCGGCCGGCGCGGCGGGCGGGGCCGGGTGCGGCGCCACCGGGTGCGGAGCCGGTGGCCCCGCGTCGGTGCTGATCTCCTGGGCGCTGATCTCCTCGGTACTGAAATCCTGAGCGCAGATCTCCTCGGGCACCCGGCGAACCTACCTCCGCCAAATCCCGCGCGGTGCCGTCCGCGCGGGTGCCTGGGGGCGTCCGGCGGATCACTCGCCGCGGTCTCGGCAACGGCGATCCGTCGGACCGTCTAGGCCCAGGCGCCGCGCTCGTACTGCACGGGATAGGGAGCCTGCGCCGCCGGGACGCCGAGCTCGTGCGCGGCCCGCAACGGCCAGGCCGGCTCACGCAGCGCGGCCCGGGCGAGCAGCACGACGTCCGCCGCGCCGTCGTCGAGGACCTGCTGGGCCTGCCCCGGTTCGGTGATGAGCCCGACCGCGCCGGTCGCGATGCCGGCCTTCGCCCGGACCTGCGCGGCGAAGGGCACCTGGTAGCCCGGCCCGAGGTCGATCTGCTGCCGCGGGTCGAGGCCGCCGGAGCTGACGTCGACGAGATCGACGCCGTGCTCGACGAGCAGCCCGGAGACCTCACAGGTCTCCTCGACGCTCCAGCCGCCGTCGACCCAGTCCGTCGCCGAGAGCCGCACGAGGACGGGCTTGCGCTCGGGGACGACCCCGCGGACCGCGTCGACGACCTCGAGCAGCAGCCGGATCCGGTTCTCGAAGGAGCCGCCGTAGGCGTCGTCGCGGCGGTTGGCCAGCGGCGAGAGGAACTGGTGGAGCAGGTAGCCGTGCGCGCCGTGCAGCTCGACGGTGTCGAACCCGGCGGCGTCGGCGCGGGCCGCAGCGGCCGCGAAGGCGTCGACGACCCCACGCAGCCCGGCCGCGTCCAACGCCAGGGGCTCGGCCAACCGGCCGAACGCGGTGGCCGACGGGCCGACGGACGGCCAGCCGCCCTCGTCGGCCGGGACGGTCCCGCCGCCTCGCCAGGGCGCCTCGATCGAGGCCTTGCGGCCCGCGTGCGCCAGCTGGACGCCCGCGGCCGCACCCTGGGCGTGGAGGAACCCGACGATGCGCTCCCACGCCTGTGCCTGCGCGTCGTCCCAGATGCCGACGTCCTGCGGGCTGATCCGACCCTCGGGCAGCACCGCGGCCGCCTCGGTGAGCACCAGGCCGAAGCCGCCCGTCGCACGCGAACCCAGGTGGACCAGGTGCCAGTCCGTCGGCACCCCGTCGCGGGCGTCCACGGCGTACTGACACATCGGGGCGAGCCAGATCCGGTTGCGGACGGTGAGCCCGCGCAGCGTGATCGGGTCGAACAGGGCCGGCATGCAGCGCTCCTCACGACATGGCCACCCGCGTGGCCCACCACGCTGATCAACGGCCGGATGTCGCCGGGGCATCGCACAGCGTGATCGACGTCTCTCGCAGCGCGCCCACGCACGACGACGGCCGGCCCCCGGAGCCCGGGAACCGGCCGTCGCCGGTCAGTCGGTCACGCGGCTCTGCCGCGCGTCAGAACCAGACTTTTCGACCACCGACCGGACGGCCGACGCTGCCCAGCACGAGCAGGACGATGCCGATCAGCAGCAGCAGGCCGCCGATGTAGTAGAGCACCGGGATCCCGACGATCAGACCGATGACCAGGAGTATCAGCCCGAGGATGATCATTGGCGTTCCTTTCCGAAGGGGGCCCTTCCGGGAGGAAGGGTCGAAAAGCTGGCCGAGAATGCACCGCAGGCCCGTCTTCGAAACCTACGGATGTGATTTCACTCCGTTCGTCGCAGTGCGCGCCGCCGGTTCCCCGAATGCCGGTCACCCGTGCGGACGTGTACCGCCCCGGCCCGCCCGAATGGTGTTCCGCCCGATGGTGTTCCGGAGGCGGAGGTTTGACGTCGGGGAAAACGGTGACCCGGGTATGAGCCCCGTTCCGACCCCGAGGAGACGACGCTGTGACCCACGCGCGGCCCACCCCGACGACGACCGATGCGGGCATCCCCGTGGAGAGCGACGAGCACTCGCTCACCGTCGGTGCCGGCGGCCCGATCCTGTTGCAGGACAGCTATCTCATCGAGCAGATGGCGCAGTTCAACCGAGAGCGCATCCCGGAGCGTCAGCCGCACGCCAAGGGCAGCGGCGCGTTCGGCCGCTTCGAGGTGACGGCCGACGTGTCACGCTGGACGAAGGCCGCGGTCTTCCGGCCCGGGACGACGACCGAGCTCGGCGTCCGGTTCTCGACCGTCGCCGGCGAGCGCGGCAGCCCCGACACGTGGCGGGATCCGCGCGGGTTCGCGGTGAAGTTCTACACGTCCGAGGGCAACTACGACATGGTCGGCAACAACACTCCGGTCTTCTTCGTCAAGGACCCGATGAAGTTCCAGCACTTCATCCGGTCCCAGAAGCGTCGTGCCGACAACAACCTGCGCGACCACGACATGCAGTGGGACTTCTGGACCCTCTCGCCCGAGTCGGCGCACCAGGTCACGTGGCTGATGGGCGACCGCGGCATCCCGCGCACGTGGCGGCACATGAACGGCTACACCAGCCACACCTACATGTGGATCAACGAGGCCGGCGAGCAGTCCTGGGTGAAGTACCACTTCAAGACCGACCAGGGCGTCGAGTTCTTCACCCAGCACGAGGCCGACCAGATGGCCGCGGCCGACACGGACTACCACACGCGGGACCTCTTCGAGCACATCCGCGACGGCGACTTCCCGTCGTGGACGCTGTACGTGCAGGTGATGCCGTACGCGGACGCGAAGGACTACCGCTTCAACCCGTTCGACCTGACGAAGGTGTGGCCGCACGGCGACTACCCGCTGCACGAGGTGGGGCGGATGACGTTGGACCGCAACCCCACCGACAACCACACCGAGATCGAACAGCTGGCGTTCCAGCCCAACAACCTCGTGCCGGGCATCGGGCCGAGCCCGGACCGGATGCTGCTCGCCCGGCTGTTCTCCTACGCCGACGCCCACCGGCACCGCCTCGGCGGCAACTACCAGCAGATCCCGGTGAACGCCCCGGTCTGTCCCGTGCACTCCTACTCGAAGGACGGGGCGATGCGGATGACCAAGGTCTCCGACCCCGTCTACGCCCCGAACTCCTACGGCGGCCCGGCCGCTGACACCACCCAGCACGTCCCGACCTGGCATGCGGACGGCGACATCATGCGCAGCGCCTACGTCGACCACGCGGAGGACGACGACTGGGGCCAGGCCGGCACGCTCGTGCGGGAGGTGCTCGACGACGACGCCCGCGGCCGCCTCGTCGACAACGTCGTGGGGCACCTGCTCAACGGCGTCAGCGCACCCGTGCTCGAGCGGGCGTTCGAGTACTGGCGCAACGTCGACAAGCACCTCGGCGGGCGCATCGAGGCCGGGGTTCGGGAGAAGGCCGCGCAGCCGGACCCGAAGGCGGGCGAGCAGGGCAACCCGGCCAGGGAGAGCATGCAGGCCAAGGCCTGACGTACGACGCCCGCGCCGGCGTGCGGGTCAGCCCACGCCGGCGCGCATGGCGGCGTGCCGCTCCTTGAGGCCGTGGTCCTTGTTGACGGGGTTCTGCGCCTCGTCGGGCTCGACGCCCGCGGCCGAGGCGATCGCGTTCATCTCCGAGAGCATCCGCACGACGTGCGCGATCCGCGCCTCGGCCGCGTCGACGGGCTGGCTGCCGGCGAGCATCTCGATCGTCCGGTCGGCCCAGATGACCTCGGCGTGCATGCCCGCGGCCTGCAGGACCGCGCGCATCCGCTCGGCCAGCGCCCGCGGCGGCAGCCCCGCCCAGGCGTGCACGGCGCGCGCGTCGAACGGGAACAGGCGGTCGCGGTCGCGCAGGTAGATCAGCTCGAGGGCGTACCCGTGCCCGTAGGCGCAGTAGACGCAGCCGTTGAGCAGGGAGACGACCAGCGCCGCGAGATGGGTCCGGGCGGGGCCCAGTACGTGCAGCGTCGTCAGGTAACGCGGCATGTTCGCGGCGAACCAGCGCAGCGAACCGGCGGCCCCTTTGTGTGCCACGATGTGCGGGATCATGCGCGGGGCGAAGCCCCACATCCGTCTGCATCCCCACTCGAGCAGACCGGTGACGATCCGGTCGACCGCACGGCCGCCCATGGTCAGCTCCTTGCTCTCCGTGAGGAGGAGATTACTCGCCGGTCGCGCGGAAGTGGCACGTCTTGCCCGATCTGCCGGAATCCGTCCGACCACGATGCGCTGAACGGCGCGCGTCGCTGTCGTCCGGACGGAGGACGCAGCGCGGCTCCGTCCACCGGGCGGTCCGCAGCGCCGGGCGGCACGACCAGGGCAGCCGGCCGCGAACCGTGCGGTGCCGTCGGGACCGCCCGGGCGGGCGGGCGGCGGTCAGTCCAGCAGCTCCGACACCTGGTCGGCCGCCTGCACCGCCAGCCCGCCGATCCGCTCGACGTCGTCGGGGTCGAAACGCACGCTCGGGATCGACACCGCGAACGCGGCGACGGGCCGCCCGGCCGGGCCGGTGATCGCCGCCGCGACAGCGGCCACGTGCGGTCGCCACCAGCTCGCGACGTTGACCGCGAAGCCGCGTGCGCGGGTGGCGTCGATCTCGGCACGCAGCGCGTCACCGTCGACGATCGTCGTCTCGGTGAAGGCCTCCAGACCGGCGACCACGACGTCGTCGATCTCGGCGTCGGGCAGCCCGGCGAGGATCGCGAGGCCGCTCGCCGTGCCGTGCAGGGGCGCGACGGTGCCGAGCTCGACGTAGGTGCGCAGCGTCCGGGTGCCGTCGCGGCGGGCGACGATGAGCAGGCCGTCGCCGTCCCGGACGGCGAGGTGCACCGTCTCGTTGAGCTCCTTGGACAGCTCCCGCATGACGGGCAGCGCCGCCTCACGCAGCCCGCCCTCGCCCGCCGCGCGCAGCCCGATGCCCACGGGCTTGGCGGTGAGGCCCCAGCGGGCGCGTGTGGTGTCGACGACCCGCAGCCAGCCGGCCTGCTGCAGCGTGACCAGGCAGCGCTGGACCGAGCTCTTGGGCATCTCGGTCGCGCGGGCGATCTCCGAGACGCCGACGGGCTGGCGGCGGGCGACCTCCTCCAGGACGCGCAACGTGCTCAGCGCGCTCTGGATGCCGCCCGAGTCCCCTGGCACCGCTCCCGTCCCGTCCCGTCCGTGCCGCGCACCGGCTCGTCGTTGCCGCCGTCACTGCCGCCCCGCCTTGACGGGGGCCGACCAGGCTGCCGAGAATCGTACGCACTGTCGATACGACGTTCCATGGTACGGAACACCGTGGGACGAGGGAAGGGGCACCGTGGCCGTCCGCCGGAGATACCGGAGCGTCCTGTTCGTGCCGGCCGACCGGACCGACCGCGTGCAGTCCGCGCCCCGCCGCGGCGCCGACGCCGTCGTCGCCGACCTCGAGGACGCCGTGGCCCCCGACGCCAAGCCCGCCGCCCGCGAGGGTCTCGTGGAGCTGTTGCGCGACAGCCGGATCGACGGCCGCGTCATGGTGCGGGTCAACGCCGCCGACACGCCCTGGTTCGCCGACGACGTCGCCGCGCTCGCGCCCGTCCTCGGCGCGCTGGAGGCGCTGGTCCTGCCCAAGGCCTCGCCCGCGGCCGCAGCCGAGCTCGACAGGCTGCTCACCACCCACTCCGCTCCCGACGGCCTGCAGGTGCTCGCGATCGCCGAGACCGCCGCGGGGATCCTCGACGCCCGCGCGACGGGGGCCGCGTCGGCCCGGGTCACGACGATGATGTTCGGCGTCGCCGACCTGTCCGCCGAGCTGGGCGTCACCGTCACCGCGGAGGGATCCGAGCTGGCGCACGCCCGGGCACACCTGGTCCTCGCGTCGGCGGCCGCAGGCCTGCTGCCCCCGCTCGACGGTCCCTACCTCACCCTCGACGACCCCGAGGGCCTCGCCCGGTCCGTCCGCACCGCCCGCGAGCTGGGCTTCGGCGGCAAGGCCACGATCCACCCCGCGCAGATCCCCGCGGTCCACGCGGAGTTCACCCCCGACGCGCGGGCCCTCGCCCGGGCCCGGGAGATCGTCGCGGCCCACGAGGCCGCACAGTCGTCCGGGTCGGGCGTGGCCCGGCTCGCCGACGGCACGTTCATCGACGAGCCCGTCGCGCGCCGGGCGCGGGACCTGCTCGTGGGACAGGAGGCAGACACGTGACCACCCGGCTCACCCCCGCCCTCGCGGAGTTCGTCGCCGACCCCGGCCGGCACGCGGGCGACGACGTCGCCACCCTCGTCACGACGGCTGTCCTCGACACCGTCGGATGTGCGCTCGCCGCCACCGCGGAGCCGGCCGTGACGCGGCTGCGCACCGCCGTCGCGCCCGACGGGCCGCTGCCCGAGGGACCGTGCACGGTGCTCGTCGACGGCTCCCGGACCGACGCGCCCACCGCCGCCCTGCTCAACGGCACCGCAGGCCACGCGCTCGACTTCGACGACGTCGACGACGCCCTCACGGGCCACCCGAGCACGGTCCTCGTCCCGGCCGTGCTGGCCGTCGCCGAGCAGGTGGGCGCCGACGGGGCGACGGTCGTCGAGGCGTTCTGGCGCGGGCTCGTCGTCGAACGGGCGCTGGCCGCGGGCGTCGGGATCGGCGGCCACTACGCCCGCGGCTGGCACTCCACGGCGACGCTCGGCGTCGTCGGCGCCGCGGCGGCCGCCGCCGTGCTGCTGGGCCTCGACGCCGACGCCACCCGGCACGCACTGGGCATCTCCGCGTCCCGGGCCGCGGGCAGCAGGCGCAACTTCGGGTCGATGACCAAGCCGCTGCACGCCGGTGTCGCGGCCTCGGACGCGGTGCTCGCCGCCCGGCTCGCCGCCGCGGGCTTCACCGCCGACGCCGACCAGCTCGACAGCCCGTTCGGCTACCTCGCGCTGTTCTCCGGCGAGACCGGGGACCCGGGCACGACCGACCTGGCGGCGGCCGCGGCCCGCGCGCTCGCCGTCGTCGCCGACCCCGGTCCGGCGGCACTGAACGTCAAGCTGCACCCCTGCTGCTACGCCACCCACGCGCCCGCCGACGCCGCGCTCGACCTCGCCGGGCGCGGGGTCGTCGCGGCCGAGATCGACACGGTCTCGGTGCGCGTGCCGCCGGGTGGGCTGCGCCCGCTCATCACCCGGGCGCCGCGCACGGAGCTGGAGGGCAAGTTCTCGATGGGCTACGTCGTCGCCGCGTGCCTGCACGACGGCGCGCTGCGGCTCGCCAGCTTCACCGACGAGGCCGTCACCCGCCCCGCCGTCGCGGACCTCGCGGCCCGTGTCGGGTCGACGGAGACGTTGCCCCACAAGGAGTCCACCGGCGGTGGCGCCGCAGACGGGCTCGAGTTCAGCGCGGAGGTCACCGTCCGCACCCGCGACGGCGCCGAGCACACCGCACACTGTCCGGCGCCGCTCGGGCACGCCACCCGTCCCGCCGGCGCGCAGGCGTTGCGCGCCAAGTTCGACGACTGCCTCGCCCGTGGCGGGCACGGCGCCGACGCCGACGCCGTGTGGGAGCGACTGTCCGGACTGCGCGAGCTCGACCGCGTCAGCCTGGCCGCCCGGGTCGGCTCGTGACGCCACGCCCGCTCGACGGCGTCACCGTCGTCACCGTGGAGCAGGCGGTCGCGGCCCCCTTCGCGACGCGCCAGCTGGCCGACCTCGGCGCGCGCGTCGTCAAGATCGAACGGCCCGGTGGCGGGGACTTCGCGCGCGGCTACGACCGCACCGTCAACGGGACGTCGAGCGTGTTCCTGTGGCTCAACCGGGGCAAGGAGTCGCTCTCCCTCGACCTCAAGGCCGCGGCGGGGCGCGACGTCCTGGAACGGCTGCTGGCCGGTGCCGACGTGTTCGTGCAGAATCTCTCCCCCGCCGCCGCGGCGCGGGCCGGGCTGGACCCGGCCGCGGTCCGGGCCCGGCACCCGCGGGTGATCGCCTGCGGGGTGTCCGGGTACGGCACCGGCGGCCCGATGCGCGACGCCAAGGCCTACGACCTGCTCGTCCAGGGCGAGACCGGGATCATTTCGATCAACGGCGACCCCGCCGCGATGGCGAAGGTGGGCATCTCGATCGCGGACATCTCCGCCGGCATGTACACCTACAGCGCGGTCCTCGCGGCCCTCGTGCACCGCGACCGCACGGGCGAGGCGCTGCCGGTCGAGGTGTCGTTGTTCGACTCGCTGGCCGAGTGGCTGGCCTACCCGCTCTACTACACGCTCTACGGCGGGACCGCGCCCGCGCGGATGGGCACGACGCACCCGACGATCGCCCCCTACGGCGCGTTCCCGACCGCGGACGGCACCCCGGTGCTCGTCGCCGTGCAGAACGACCGCGAATGGCGGCGGCTGTGCGAGGTCGTGCTCGGCGACCCCGCCCGCGCCGACGACCCGCTCTTCGCCACCAACCACGACCGCATCGCCCACCGCACCGCGCTGGACTCGCTCGTCGGCGCCCGGCTGGCCGCGCTGCCCACGGCGCAGGCGCAGGCGCTGCTCGACGAGGCGGGGATCGCGCAGGCCCGGATCAACGACATCGCCGACCTGCCCACCCACCCGCAGCTCGTCGAACGCGACCGCTGGGTCGACACCCCGACCCCCACCGGCCCGGCCCGCACCCTCTACCCGCCGGGCCTGCCCGGCGACGGGCGGGCCCCCCTCGGGGCGGTGCCCGCCGTCGGCGAGCACACCGACGCCGTGCTGCGCGGCATCGGCCTGTCCCCCGACGACATCGCCGCCCTGCGCGCCGACGGCGTCGTCTGACACCCACCCCGGACGCCGGACCGAAAGGACTGCACCGCCATGACCGACTCCGAGGTCCGCCGCGACCTGCGCTCCCTGATCGACCGGGTGTGCGCCGACCACCCCGACGCCTACTGGCGCGAGCTCGAGCAGACCCACTCCTACCCGGAGGCGTTCGTCGACGCGCTGACGACGACGGGCGTCCTCGGTGCGCTGGTCCCCGAGGAGCACGGCGGGCTCGGGCTGGGCGTCGGCGACGCGTCGGTCATCGTCGAGCAGATCAACCGCAACGGCGGCAACGCCGCGGCCGTGCACGCCCAGCTCTACACGATGGGCGCGGTGCTGCGGCACGGCAGCCCCGAGCAGCGCGAACGCTACCTGCCCGGCATCGCGTCCGGCGACATCCGGCTGCAGGCCTTCGGCGTCACGGAGCCCACGGCGGGCACCGACACGACGAAGATCCGCACGTTCGCCCGCCGTGACGGGGACTCCTACGTCGTCAACGGGCAGAAGGTGTGGACGTCGCGGGTCCAGCACTCCGACCTCATGCTGCTGCTCGCCCGCACCACCCCGCTCGACCAGGTGGAGAAGAAGTCGCAGGGCATGTCGATGTTCCTGATCGACCTGCGCGAGGTCGAGGGCATCACCGTCAACCCGATCCGCACCATGGTCAACCACGAGACCAACGAGGTGTTCTTCGACGACGTCCGCATCCCGGCCTCGGCCCTGGTCGGCGAGGAGGGCAAGGGCTTCCGCTACATCCTGGACGGGATGAACGCCGAGCGCGTCCTCGTCGCGGCGGAGTGCATCGGCGACGGGCGCTGGTTCGTCGAGCGGGCCTCGCGCTACGCGTGCGAGCGCGTCGTGTTCGACCGGCCCATCGGGCAGAACCAAGGGATCCAGTTCCCCATCGCCCGCGCGCACGTGCACGTCGAGTCGGCCGACCTGATGCGCTGGCGCGCCGCCGACCTCTTCGACGCCGACCAGCCGTGCGGCGCCGAGGCCAACATGGCCAAGCTGCTGGCCGCCGACGCGTCCTGGGAAGCCGCCAACGCGTGCCTGCAGACCCACGGCGGCTTCGGGATGGCCGCGGAGTACGACGTCGAGCGCAAGTTCCGCGAGACGCGGCTCTACCAGATCGCGCCGATCTCCACGAACCTCATCCTCGCCCACATCGGACAGCACGTCCTGGGCATGCCGCGCTCGTTCTGACCGGCTCGTGTCCCCACCACCCCCGCCCGAGGAGGCTCCCCATGACCGTGCACCACACCTCGACCGGCCACTTCTTCGAGGACTTCGTCCCCGGCGACGTCTACGAGCACGGCGTCGGCCGCACGATCACCACCACCGACAACATCTGGTTCACGCTGCTCACCCAGAACACCGCGGCCGCGCACCTCGACCACGCCTACGCCGCCCGGACGGAGTTCGGCAAGCCGCTGGTCAACTCCACGCTGACGTTCGCGCTGGTCAACGGGCAGAGCGTGCGCGACATCTCGCACAACGTCATCGCCAACCTCGGCTGGGACGACGTGAAGATCCCCAACCCGGTCTTCGAGGGCGACACCGTGTACTCGCGCACCGAGATCCTCGAGAAGCGCGAGTCGCGGTCGCGCCCGCACGCGGGGCTGCTCACGGTCCGCACCGAGGGCTTCAACCAGGACGGCACGACGATCATGACGTTCCGCCGGACCGTGATGGTCTACAAGCGGGGGCAGCGGCCGAGCACCGCGGGCGACGCCGGCTCGGAGGGCACGAGCTGACGGTCGCGGGCCTGCGCGGCCCGTCGCCGCCCGCGCCGACCGCCCGCGCCGCACCGCCGCCCGGTACGGTCCGCGCGTCGGCCGTCGAGGAGGACCCATGATCTCCGGACTGCACACGATCGTCTATGCGCAGGACGCCGCGCGGGCCCGCGAGTTCCTGCGCGACGTGCTCGGCCTCGGATGGGTCGACGCGGGCGACGGATGGCTCGTCTTCGCCGCCCCGCCGACCGAGGTGGCCGTCCACCCCACCGACGCCGCGAGCAGCGGGCGCGCGGAGCTGTACCTGATGTGCGACGACGTCACCACGACGGTGGCCGCGCTGACCGCGAAGGGCGTCGAGTTCACCTCGCCCGTCGCCGACCGCGGCTGGGGCCTCGTGACGTCGCTGCGCGTCCCCGGCGCAGGCGAGATCGGCCTGTACGAGCCACGCCACCCGACCGCACTCTGATGTCTGAGCCGGCCTAGGCGCCGCGGGCCTCGCGGACCAGCCGGCGGGCCTCGCGGATCTCCGGCGGCGCCGGGACCTCCGGCAGCAGTTGCGTCCCGGTCCTGACCACGCGCAGCAGGGCCGCGGTCACCAGGTCGGTCGTCGGCAGTCCGGGCAGGCCGTAGATCCGCCGGGCCCAGCGGGGCAGGGTGGCGACCGCCAGCGTCGACACCGTCGAGATGGCCGCCTTGGTCCAGCGCGGCGCCTCACCGCGCGGCGCCAGCAGGTTCGCGACGCCGCGGGTGGCCTCCTCGGTGAGCCGCAGCTGCGGGCGGACGGCGGTGAAGTAGTCGTCGAGCTCCGCGCGCGAGCGCGGCGCGACGGCGGGGTCGATGCCGATCACCTCGGCCGCGCGGACGCTCTCGGCGATGTAGGCGTCGACGCCCGCGGTGTCGACGATCCCGGCCCGGCGGGCGATGTCGACGTAGGAGTCGATCTCCGCGCAGTGCACCCACAGCAGGCCCGCGGGCGCGTCGACCCGGAAGGTGCGGCCGGTGTCGGGGTCGAACCCGGTCAGCGAGGCGTGCAGCCGCCGCACCCGCGCCGCGGCCGCCTCGACCTCGTCGGTGCTGCCGAACGTGCGGGTACCGACGAACTCGACGGTCCGCTGGAACCGCGGATAGGCCTTCTTCGGGTCGAAGAGCGCCGAGTTCTGCCACGTCGCGCGCATCACGTGCGGGTGCAGCGACTGCAGCAGCAACGCCCGCATCCCGGCCACCCACATGACGGGTTCCAGGTGCACCCGCCAGGTCACCGAGGCGGGGCCGAACAGCCCGTGGTCCACACGTTCCAGCATGCCTACAGGACACCACTGCGCGCCCGGGACGGCGACCGGAGCGGTGGCCCCGGCACCCGGTCCGGCGCTCCGCCGGACCCGGCGTCCTTGCCGGGCGCGTGCCGAATGCGCGGGATCGGAGGAGCATCGATGTCGACGCCCGTCGACGGAGGTGCACGTGGCACAGGACCGACCCGACTTCGGCCCGTTCGACGAGATCGTCGAACGGCTCATCGGCAATCTCGGCACGGCGCTCGGCGACATGGGCCGTGGCGAGGGCGGCTCGCCGTTCGGCGGCCTCGGCGACCTCGGCTTCGGGGACCTGGGCGGCGAGCGGCGCACGTCCGAGGCGGGCCCGCAGACCCCGCCCGCCGGTGCCCCGCGGGCCCGCACCCCCCGGCTCGACCGGTTCGCCCGCGACCTCACCGCCGCCGCCGCGGCCGGCGAGCTCGATCCCGTCATCGGCCGCGAGGCCGAGATCGACCAGGTGCTGGAGGTGCTCGCCCGGCGGACCAAGAACAACCCGGTGCTGGTCGGCGATCCGGGCGTCGGCAAGACGGCCATCGTCGAGGGGATCGCCCACCGCGTCGCCGACGGCGACGTGCCGCCCGCGCTGCAGGGCGTCCGGGTCCTCGCGCTCGACCTCGCCGGGATGGTCGCGGGCACCCGCTACCGCGGTGACTTCGAGCAGCGGCTGACCCGGGTGATCGACGAGATCGTCGCCGCGCGCCGGCAGGTCGTCGTGTTCGTCGACGAGCTGCACGCCGTCGTCGGCGCGGGCTCGGCCGAGGGCCAGGCCATGGACGCGGGCACCCTGCTCAAGCCCGCGCTCGCCCGCGGCGACCTGCAGCTCGTCGGGGCCACGACGGCCGGTGAGTACCGCAGGCACATCGAGCGCGACCCCGCGCTGGAACGCAGGCTTGCCCCGGTGCGCGTCGCGGAGCCGGACGTGGCCGCCACCGTCGCGATCCTGCGCGGGCTGCGGGAGCGCTACGAGGCCCACCACGACGTCGCGATCGACGACGCCGCGCTCGTCGCCGCCGCCGAGCTCTCCGACCGGCACATCACCGACCGGTTCCTGCCCGACAAGGCGATCGACCTCGTCGACCGGGCCGGGGCCCGCGCCCGGATCCGGGCGTCCCGCGGCCGGCCGGCGGGGGCCGTCGAGGAGCTGCGCCGGGCCCGCGAGGTCGCCGTCGACGCCGAGGACTACGAGCGGGCACTGCAGCTCACCCGGGAGATCGACGCCGCCGAGGCCGGTGGCAGCACGATCCGCGGCGGTCGCGTCACCGTCACCGCCGACGACGTCGCCCGGCTGCTCGCCGAGACCACCGGCATCCCCGTCGCCCGGCTCACCGCCGACGACCGCCGCTCGCTGCTGGGGCTCGAGGACACGTTGCGCCGCAGGATCGTCGGCCAGGACGAGGCCGTCGGGATCGTCGCCGACGCCGTCCGAGCCGGGCGGGCCGGGCTCGCGCACCCCGGCCGGCCGGTCGGGTCGTTCCTGTTCCTCGGGACGACGGGCGTCGGCAAGACCGAGCTGGCGCGGACGCTCGCCGGCGCGCTCTTCGGCGGCGAGGACGCGTTGCTGCGCTTCGACATGAGCGAGTACACCGACCGGGCGAGCGCGTACCGGCTGGTCGGGGCCCCTCCCGGGCACGCCGGGTTCGACGAGCCGGGCCAGCTCACCGAGGCCGTACGGCGCACCCCCTACGCCGTCGTGCTGATCGACGAGGTCGAGAAGGCCCACCCCGACGTCGTGTCGACGCTGCTGCAGGTGCTCGACGCGGGCCGGCTCACCGACTCGCACGGGCGCACGGTCGACTTCACCCGCACGGTCGTGGTGCTCACCAGCAACCTGGGCGCGCCGCCGCTGCTCGCCGCCGCAGGCCCGGCCACGCGCGACACGCTGCTGGCCGCCGCCCGCGCGCACTTCCGCCCGGAGTTCCTCAACCGGGTCGACGACGTCGTCGCGTTCCGCGCGCTCGACGACGCCGACCTGCGGCGGATCACCACGTTGCTGCTCGCGGAGACCACCGCCCGGCTGGCGGCACAGCACATCACCCTCGACGTCAGCTCGGCCGCGGTCGACTGGCTCGCCCGCCGCGGCCACGAGCCCGGGCTCGGGGCGCGGCCGTTGCGCCGCACGGTCGGCCGCGAGCTGGAACGGCGGCTGTCGCGGCTGCTCATCGCGCAGGACCTCGGGGCCGGGGCCCGGGTGCTCGTCGACGTCACCGGTCCCGACGCGACGGCGCTCACGCTCACCGCGACCTGACCCGGTCAGGCTGCAGCTCGGCGAGCCGGCGGGCCAGCAGCAGGCGCTCGGGACCGGTCTCCGCGAGCTCGACGGCCCGGGCGTACGCCGCCGCCGCGCACTCGGTCCGGCCGGCCCGGCGGAGCAGCTCGGCGCGGGTCGAGTGGTAGTAGCGGTAGCCGTCGAGGGCGAGCGTGTCGACGACGGCCAGGGCCGCCTCGGGCCCGTCGAGCTCCGCGACGGCGACGGCCCGGTTGAGCTCGACGACGGGCGAGCCGGTCAGCCGGGAGAGCACGGCGTAGAGCGCCTCGATCTGCACCCAGTCGCGCGGCCGGTGCAGGTGCAGGTCGGCGATCGCGGCCTGGACGACGTAGGGCCCGGGGTCCGGCCGGACGACTGCACGTTCGAGCAGGTCACGGCCCTCTCGCAGCTGCCGGTCGTCCCACCTCGACCGGTCCTGCTCATCCAGCGGGACCAGCACGCCGTCGCTCTGCCGGGCGTCGCGCCGCGCGTCGTCGAGCAGCATGAGCGCGAGCAGCCCGAGTGCCTCCGGCTCGTCGGGCATGAGCTCGACGAGCGCCCGGCCGAGCCGGATCGCCTCGGCCGCCAGGTCCGGCCGGCCGTCGCCCCAGCCCTGGTTGAAGATCAGGTAGACGACGGCGAGGACGGCCGCGAGCCGGTCGGGGAGCTGGTGGTCGTCCGGTACGGCGAACGGGATCCCGGCGGTGCGGATCTTGTGCTTGGCCCGCGTGAGGCGCTTGCTCATCGTGTCGACGGGGGTCAGGAACGCCCGCGCGATCTCCTCGGTGGACAGACCGCCCAGCGTCCGCAACGTCAGCGCCACCTGCGCCGCACGCGAGAGCGCCGGGTGGCAGCAGGTGAGGACGAGCTCCAGGCGCTCGTCGCGGAAGGTCGTCGGTTCGGCCGGTGGGCGGCGGTCCCCGCGGGCGAGCTCGGCGGCGATCGCCCTGGTCCTGTCGTCGAGGGCCGCGCGCCGGCGGATCCGGTCGATGCCGCGGTTGCGCGCGACCGTGACCAGCCACGCGACCGGGTTCGCCGGCTCGCCCTCGCGCGGCCAGCGCTCGGCCGCGACGACGAATGCGTCCTGGGCGACCTCCTCGGCGAGCTCGAGGTCCCGGAAGATCCCGACGAGCGTCGCGAGCACCCGGCCCCAGTGCGCGCGGAACGCCGCCTCGACCGCGTCCTCACCCGCCACCCGGGACCTCCTCGCGGACCGGCCGCACCTCGATCGCGAGCCCCGGGCGCAGCGCCTGCAGCTCCGCCGCCACCGCCAGCGCCGCGTCGAGATCGGCCACCTCGATCACGATGATGCCGGCCAGGTACTCCTTCGTGTCGATGAAGGGCCCGTCGGTGAGCAGCGGCGCCTCGCGGGGGCCGTGCACGGTCGTCGCCGTCTCGGGCGGGTGCAGCCGGGTCCAGCTGCGGACGTAGGGCCGGCCGAGGACGGGCGCGACCCCGGCCTCGACCTCCCGCCGTTCCTCGGGGGTCGCCTCCGTGGTCCGGTGGATCAGCAGTGCGTACTGCATGTCGCTCCTGTCCGGCGTCGGGTGTGTTCGCGTCGACCTCTCGACGAGCGGGCGGCGGCCGGACGGACACCCTCTCGCGACGAATTCTCGGCGAGCGGGTGTCCGTCGGGCGAGTCGCCGTTCGTCGTCCTGCCGGCCCGGCACCCCGCCGGCCGACACGCTCGGGAGGACACCCCCATGACCATCGACGCCACCACGACGACCGACTACCGGACCACCCTGCACATCCGCGCCGACGCCGACGCCGTGTTCGACGCCGTCACCACCACCGACGGCCTCGGCTCGTGGTGGACCCGCGCCACCGGCTCCGGGGAGACCGGCGGTGAGCTGCGGTTCTTCTTCTCCGTGCCCGAGCCGTGCGTGATGCGCGTGGACCGGGCCGACCGGCCGGGACGGGTGGAGTGGACCGTGACCGACTGCGCGTTCCTGCCGGAGTGGGTCGGCACCCGGCCGACGTTCACGATCGTTGCCGGCGACGAGCGCACCACGGTGCACTTCCGCCACCACGGCCTGAACTCCGCGCTCGACTGCATCGAGATGTGCACCGACGGCTGGAACACCCACCTCGCGAGCCTGGTCCGGCACCTCGAGGACGGGGCCGGCAGCCCGTTCGGCGGATGAGCCCGTCCCGTGAGTCCTGAGCGGGGCCGCCGGCGGCGTCGGCGCAGGCCGGGAGGTCCGCCACGGGGCGGAGCCCGCGGCCGGCCGGGTGGGCCGAGGACCGACCCGAACAGCAGGCCGGCCGGGTCAGCCGAGGACCGACCCGAACAGCAGGCCCAGCCCGTAGGTGACACCCGCGGCGGCGGCGCCGATCAGCAGCTGGCGCAGCCCGCGGCGCAGCGGCGGCCCGCCGGAGAGCAGCCCGACGACCGCGCCCGTCGTCAGCAGCGCGAGCCCGACCAGCACCGCGGAGACCAGGTAGGCCGACAGCCCGGCGGCGCCGAACATGAACGGCAGGATCGGGATCGCGGCCCCGGACGCGAAGAACGCGAAGCTCGACGCCGCCGCGGCCAGCGCGGTGCCGACCGTCTCGTGGGCGTCGTCGCCGGCCCCGCCGCGGAGCCCGACGGCCGGGTCGTGGGTCCGCAGCATCTCCTGGGACCGCTCCTGTGCCTCCTCGGCGGAGAGGCCGCGGGCGCGCATCACCAGTGCCAGCTCGTTCTCGTCGACGTCGAGTGCGGGCAGCACCTGCGGTGCGTCGGTCAGCACCGGCGCCGAGACCTCCAGCAGCTCGCGCTGCGAGCGCACCGACACGTACTCCCCCGCCCCCATCGACAACGCACCGGCCAGCAGCCCGGCGATGCCGGTGAGCAGGACCGTCCGCGCGCTCTCGCCGGCACCGGCGATGCCCAGGACCAGCGCGAGGTTGCTGACGAGACCGTCGTTGGCGCCGAAGACCGCGGCCCGGAACGACCCCGACACCCGCGCCCGGCCGCGCGCCGCCAGCCCCCGCAGCACCTCCTCGTGGATCCGCTCGTCGGCGGCCATGGTCGCGGTGGCCTCGGGGTCGGTCGCGTACGGCGACCGGCTCTCCGCCCGCTGCGCGAGCGCGAGCACGAACACCGACCCGAACCGGCGGGCCAGCAACGCGAGCAGCCGGCTGCGCAACGCGGGCCGCGGCAGCCTGCCCGCACGTGGCCCGAGCTTGCTCTCCCAGTGCGCGGCATGACGTTCCTCGGCGCGCGCGAGGCCGAGCAGGATCTCACGGTCCTCACCGGTGCGCCGCCGGGCGAGGTCGCGGTAGAGCGCGGACTCCGCGCGTTCGTCGGCCAGCATCCGCCGCCAGCGACGCACCGACGACCGCGACGCCCCCGTGCCCACCCCCGGGTCCGCCACCGCGACCACCTCCACACGCACGCGCTCCCCCGACGCGGGCAACGCTGCCACGAGGCGCGGCCGCGGCACCGGGCGGCCCACCCCGGAGCGCGCCCGCGCCGAGCGTGCCGCTCAGCTCCGACAGGACCGTCGGAGGTGACGGGCGCGGCGGGTGGTGTCGTCGCCCGGGCGGCGTCCGGGTCCGTCCCGGCTCAGGCGACGACCATCCAGGACAGCACCGGCGTCGACTGCAGGTAGACGAGCACGCACATGAACGCCAGGAACCCGATGCTCCACCACAGGACCCTGCGGAAGATCTCGCCCTCGCGCCCGGCCAGCCCGACCGCGCCCGCCGCGATCGCGAGGTTCTGCGGCGAGATCATCTTGCCGAGCACACCGCCGGACGAGTTCGCCGCGGCGAGCAGCGTCGGCGACAGGTGCGCCGACGTCGCGGCGCTGACCTGCAGCGCACCGAACAGCGAGTTCGACGACGTGTCCGAGCCGGTGACGGCGGTGCCGAGCCAGCCCAGGATCGGTGAGAGCAGGGCGAACAGCCCACCCGCGCCCGCCAGCCACAGGCCCAGCGTCTGGGTCTGCCCGGACTCGTTCATGACGAACCCCAGCGCGAGCACGGCCATGACGGTGACGATCGCCGTGCGCAGCTGCACCAGCGTGCGCCAGTAGGTCCGCAGGGCGTGCCCGACGCCGATCCGGAGCACCGGGAGCGTGAGCAGGCCGCTGATCAGCAGCAACGTCCCCGCGGCGGACAATATGTTGATCTTGAATGTCGTCGACACCGGGGCGCCGGTGCCGCTGACGATGTGCAGACCCGGCCAGTTGACGATCCAGGTCGCTGCCTCCAGCCCGGTCCCGGTCGCCCCCGGCTTGGTCGGCGCGACCCCGGTGATCGGCGGGACGCGCGTCGCCAGCACGAAGACCACGATGATGATCAGGTATGGCGCGTACGCCTTGAGCACCTCCGACCGCGAGTCGACGACGCGCTCCTCCACCCGGGTGGCCGTACCGCCGCCGGTGGGCTCGGGGCCGGCGGCACCGGAGGCGGCCGTTGGCTGCGGCTCGCCGTCCTGCTCGGTGACGTCGGGCGGGGTGACCGGCCGCCAGAGCTTCGAGAAGGCGAGGACCGCGAGCGCCGAGGCGAGCGCCGCGATGATGTCGGTCAGCGGGATGGACCAGAAGTTCGACGCGGCGTACTGCGCGATCCCGAACACCAGCCCGCACACCAGCGCCGCGGGCCAGCACTGCCGCAGCCCACGCTTTCCGTCGACGATGAACACCAGCGCCAGCGGCACGAACACGGCGAGGATCGGGGTCTGCCGGCCGACCATCGCGCCGAGGTCGTCGACCGGGAGCTTCGTGACCGCCGCGAGCGTCGTGATCGGGACGGCCAGCGCCCCGAACGCGACCGGTGCGGTGTTCGCCACCAGCGCGACCGCGGCGGCCTTCAGCGGTCGGAACCCCAGTGCCATCAACATGACCGAACTGATGGCGACGGGTGTGCCGAACCCGGCGAGCGCCTCCATCAACGCGCCGAAGCAGAACGCGATGATGATCGCCTGGATGCGCTGGTCGTCGCTGATCGAGGCGAAGGAGCGGCGCAGGACGTCGAAGTGCCCGGTGTCGACGGTCAGGTTGTAGACCCAGATCGCGTTGATGACGATCCACATGATCGGGAAGAAGCCGAAGGCGGCCCCGAGCAGGCCGCTGTTGAGAGCGTCGCCGACCCCCATGCCGTAGAACACGATCGCGACGACGAGCGAGACCGCGAGGCCGATCACCGACGCCAGCCAGGCCCGCATCCGCACGACGCCCAGCAACACGAACAGGACCACCAGCGGCAGGACCGCCACGATCGACGAGAGCCCGAGCGAGTTCCCGATCGGGTCGTAGTCCTGCGTGTACGAGGCGAGGACGATCCCGCTGCTCACCGCGCAGCACCCCCCTGGAGCGGCGGCGCCCCCGCCGGCACGGGACGGCCACCCGGTGACGACGGCCGCGCCGGGAGAATCCGCCCGTCTCGCACCGCCCGCACGACGAGGCACGTCCGGCCACCCGAACGGCCCAACCCGGGCCCGGGTCAGCGCCCCTCACGGGGGCGGGTTGCACCCCAGCGGTCCCAGTGCACGACCTCCTCGACGGGCCGGCGCCGCGGCTGTGCCCAGCGGCCCCGGACGGGCCGGCCGATCGGGACGAGCGCCATGGTGAGGGCGTCGTCGGGAAGGCCGAGCAGCTCACGCAGCTCGTCCTCGTGGCCGCGGTAGAGCGTCGTGAGGGAGGTGCCCAGGCCGTGCGCGCGGGCGGCGAGGCACAGGTTCTGCACCGCGCCGTAGATCGACGCCCCGATCATGGGGTCGGTGGCGCCCGCGGCGCCGCGCAGCACGGGGAAGATCCACAGCGGCGCGTCCTCCAGGTGTTCGGCGAGGTGCTCGGCACCCAGGAAACCGTTGCGGCTCAGGCCCGGCGTGCCCGGCGGCTGGGCGAGGATCTCAGCGCGCCTGCTCCCGTAGACCGCGTTCCAGTTCTCGCGGTACCAGCCCGCGACGCGCTTCTTGACGTCGGGATCGGTAACAACGACCCAGCCCCAGCCCTGGGAGTTCCCGCCCGAGGGTCCCCGCACGGCGGCGTCGAGCATCGACCACACGACCTCGTCGGGGACGGGGTCGGTGGAGAGATAGCGACGGGCCGGTGTCGTGTGCAGCGCCTCGAGGACGGGCAGGGCGTCGGGGTCGGTCGTCAGGTCGCTCATCAGGGGGTCTCCGGTCGTCAGCCCGCGTCGGCGAGCGGGTCGGGCAGTGCCGTCGGCGCGGTGAGGCCGAGGTCGGCGAGGATGCGGTCGGCCGTGGGGTCGCCGGGCGGGCGACGTCCCGCGGTGCAGCCGACGGGGTCCGCGGCGAACCCGCGGCGGGGCGCCCGCAGCAGCACGACGGCACCGCACCCGCCGCGGCCGAGCGCGGCCAGTGCGGAGTCGAGGCGGCCGGCGCAGCCGCAGCGCAGCGAGCCGAGGACGTCGGCGGCGAGGCACTCCTCGTGCACCGCGACCGCGGACCCGCGACCCGGGTTCCCGCGCACCAGCACGAGGTGCTCGGCGGCGCCGTCGTCGAAGGCGATGGCCGTGAACGGGCCGTGGCGCGTCGGGATCACGGCAGGTGCGCTGCGGCGCAACGGCGGCCGGCTCCCCGACGGGCGGGCGAGGTCCGAGACGGCGAGGGTGGTGAGGCCGTGCCCGGTCGCGAACGCCGTGGCGGCGACCGGCCCGGCGGCGTCGCCGTCGGCGCCGACCAGCGTCGCGAGCACGGCGGCCGGCTGCACTCCCGCGGCCTCGCACAGGGCGAGCGCGGCCTCGGCGGGACGCGGCCGCTCGGCGAGGCCGCCGGCACGCGCCCGGACCGGCAGGACGTGCCCCGGGCGCACGAGGTCGTCGGGGCGCAGGGCCGGGTCGGCGAGGGCGCGGACGGTCGCGGCCCGGTCGCGGGCGGAGATGCCGGTCGTGATCCCGCGGCGGAGGTCGACGGACACGGCGAACGCCGTGGCATCCGGTCCTGCGGCGCCCGCCACCTGTGGCGGCACCCGAAGGGCGTCGAGCCGCTCCTCCGGCAGCGCGACGCCGACCACACCGCTGCTCGCCCGCACCACGAACGCCATGGTCGCCGGGTCGACGGCCGCTGCCGCCACGACGAGGACGCCGGTGCCGGGGTGGGGCCCGGCGTCGTCCAGCAGGACGACGGGCCGGCCGCCCGTGAGCCCCTGACCAGCGGTCACCGGCCCGCCCCGAACCGCGCGGGGCCCGCCTTCCGGTCGCGCTCGTCGCCCCGGTCGACGACGGTGCCCGGCCGGGCCGGCCGGTGCGGACTCACGACGCCGCCCCGGGCGCCTCGTCGAGGAACGCGGTGATCGCCGCCAGGGTGTCGTCCGGGTACTCCAGCACCATGCCGTGGCCGCCGCGGGGCAGCACCTGCAGTCTCGCCGTCGGCACGAGGGCCGCGATCTCGGCGGACTGCGCGACGGGGGTGAGGACGTCCTCGGCCCCGACGAGCACCAGCGTCGGAGTGGTGACCCGCGGCAGGTGGGGTCGCGAGTCGTACACGCGCAGCCCGGCGGCCTGCGCCTCGAACCCGGCGAGCGTGGTCGGGTAGGGGTCCTTGCGCGCGAGCTCGGCCGCGGCGAGGGCGGCGTCGTGGTCGGTGAGCAGCCGCGGCGTGTACACCCACGGCATCGAGTCGATCCCCGTCGTCACGGGGTCGACCCCCGCGCGGCGCAGCGCGAGGCCCGCGTCGAGCCAGGCGTCCTGGAGCCGGGTGTAGGACGGGAAGGCGTTGAGCAGCACGGCCCGCGACACGACCCCGGGGTGCCTCACCAGCAGCGACTGGGTGATCGAACCACCCATCGACCAGCCCACGACCGCCGTCGGGCCGGCCCCCAGCCGGTCGACCAGCGCCGCGACGTCGTCACCGAGGTCGTCGATCGCGTAGGGGCCGGGCGGCACGTCGCTGCGGCCGGTCCCCCGGTTGTCCAGCGTCGTCACCGTGTAGCGCTGCGCGAGCACCGGGACCACGCCCGCCCAGGCCGCGGAGCTCGCGCCGAGGCCCGAGACGAGCAGCAGCGGCGGGCCCGACCCGACGGTCTCGTGGTGCAGCCGGACCCCGTTCACAGTGGACTGTGCCATCGGTTCTCCCCTCGGGACCTGCGGTCTGTGAGTGGCAGGTCGCCACGGCGACCATCGCCACTCACGACGGGACCGCCCCCGGCACGCGGCTCGCCGGCGCCGGGACGCCGGCCGCCTGCACGCCGGCCCGATCATCGTGGGTCGCCACGACGGGCCCGGCAACGGAGCGGTGACCACTCCGGCCGCGGATTTCGTGGAGCCCTTCACATCGCGCCGGCCCGATGCCGGTTCCTACAGTCGGACCGTCCCGCCGCCCGGCCCACCCCGGTCCGGACGGCCTCCCGGGTGCTCTGCCCGATCCCACCGACGACGACGTCGAGGAGAGTGGTGCGCTGTGACAGCGACCGCGAGAAGCACCGTGCGGTCCACGCGATGGCAGACGATCGGCACGGTCGGTCTCGTCGAGGTGCCGGCGCCGCAGGCCGGCCCGTACGACGTCGTCCTGGACGTCGGCGCCTGCGGGATCTGCGGTTCCGACGTGCACGCCTTCGCCGAGGGTGCCTGGATCTCGACGGGCGACCCGATGGGCCACGAGTTCTCCGGAACGGTCGGCGCCGTCGGGTCCGAGGTCTCCGCCTTCTCGGTCGGGGACCGCGTCGCGGTCAACCCCATGGGGCCCTGCGGGTCCTGCGCCCAGTGCGCGGCCGGGTCGTCGAACCTCTGCGCGCGGCCCGTGCACAGCTCGTTCGGCGGGCTGGGTGACCAGGTCCTCGTCGCGCACGCCGAGTCCGGCGCCCGGCTCTTCCGGATGCCCGACACGATGTCGTTCGAGGAGGGCGCGTTCCTGGAGCCGCTGTCGGTCGCGGTCCGCGCCGTGCGCACGGTCGACGCCGACCTCGCGGCGCCGATCGTCGTGGCCGGGTTGGGCTCGATCGGGCAGTGCGTGGTCCGTGTCCTGCGGGCCTACGGTGCCGCCGACGTGCTGGGGGTCGACGTCTCGCCACCGCGGCTGCAGGTCGCGGCGGCCGCCGGGATCGACGTGCTCGACGCCCGCGAGGGCGGGGGCGACGGCGTCGTCGCCGCGGTCCGGGACCGCTGGGGCACCTCGGACTCGCCCTACCAGCCCGGCAGCGGCAACGTCGCGGCGTTCTTCGAGTGCTCCGGTGCCCAGGCGATGATCAGCGTCGCGACGGCCGTCACGCGGGCGGGCGGCGTCGTCGCGCTCACCGGGCTGTCCGGCTCGCGGCCGCGCGTGGACCTCGACACCGTCGTGCAGAAGGAGCTGCGGCTGCGCGGCACGTTCGCCTACACCGGCGACGACGCGACGGAGGCCTTCCGGCTGCTGGCGAGCGGTGCGGTCGACGTCGCCCCGCTGGTGACCCACCGCATCCCGCTGTCGAAGGTCGACGAGGCCTTCGCCGCCCAGCACGCCACGGACGGCTCGGTGAAGGTCGTCGTGCTGCCGGACCGTCCCTGACCCCCGACGTTCTCGGAGAAGAGGAGCCCAGATGGGTGCGCTCGACGGCAAGGTCGCCGTGATCACCGGTGGGGCGAGCGGCATCGGCCGCGCCACCGCCGTCCGCTTCGCGGCCGAGGGGGCCGACGTCGTCATCGGCGACCTCGCCCCCGGCGACGACGCGGTCGCCGAGGTCGAGAAGGCCGGTGGCCGCGCGGTGTACCTGCGCACGGACACCACCAGCGAGGACGACTGCGAGGCGCTCGTCGCCGCGGCCGTCGACAGGTTCGGCCGGGTCGACGTGGGCGTCGCGTCCGCCGGCATCGCGACGGCCGCGGGCCCGAGCAACGTCCAGACCCGCGCGGGCGACGCCGCGAACGCGACGCACGTGGTCAATCTGGCGACGGAGACGTTCGAGCGGGTGCTCGACGTCAACGTCGTCGGTGTGATGCAGACCGACCGCGCGCTGGCGCGGCGGATGGTCGCGCAGGGCAGCGGCTCGATCGTCAACATCGCGTCCAGCGCCGCGCGCATCCCGCTGGCGGGGGCCGCCCCCTACTGCGTCTCCAAGGCCGGGGTCTGGATGCTCACGAAGGTGCTGGGCCTCGAGCTGGCGACGACGGGGGTGCGGGTCAACGCCGTCGGGCCGGGCTACACCGCCACCCCGATGATCGACGGCATCGAGCAGCAACCCGCGGCGTTCGCGTCGGCGATGAGCATCACCCCCATGAACCGGCTCGGCCGACCCGAGGAGATCGCGGCGGCGTGCCTGTTCCTCGCGACCGACGAGTCGTCCTTCATGACCGGACAGATGCTCCATCCGGCGGGTGGTCAGTTCACCGGGTGAACCACACGGATCCCGCAGTGTGGATCCGACCACTCGCACCCTGGCCGGCCTGGTCGTCCTCCCGTTGTGAGCGGGTGCGAGCGCGATCACAGTGAACCGGTCACCACGTCATGAACCGGGGCGTCCTCGTGGTGACGCCCTTGCACGGCCGCCCCTCGGTCCTTTCAGGACGCACCACCCCGGACGTCAACCGGCGGAGGTCCCTCCCAGGGGGACCTCCGCCGGGTCGCGGGCGCATCCGCCCGCCGTGTCCGGGCCGATCCGCGCCGGCACCGCCGCCGGCCGACCGGAGGACAACCATGTCGATCACCGCGACCGCGTCTCCGCGCCTCTTCGCGGGCAAGCGCGGCCTGATGCTCGCGAGCATCCTCTTCCTCAACTTCGTCGTCTGGCTCGACAGCGCGAAGTTCAGCCTGCTCAACCCGTTCTGGTCGGTCGACCTGCACCTGACGACGGCCCAGATCTCCAGCGTCACCGCGAGCTACCTGCTCGGCTACTTCCCCCTGCTGCTGCTCGCCGGGATCATGGCCGACCGCATCGGCGCCAAGCTGATGCTCGTCATCTGCATCGCCGGTGTGACCGTGCTGTCGGCGACGATGGCCTTCGTCCACACCTACGAGGAGATGTGGTGGCGGAACTTCCTGTTCGGCATCTTCTTCGGGTTCCTGTGGGCACCGTCGCAGCGGTTGCTCTCGGTGTGGTTCCCCGGTGCGCTCAACGCACGGGCGACGTCGACCTGGATGAGCTCCTGCCTGGTCGCGGGGGTGATCGCACCCGCGATCGCGCTGCCGCTGGCCAACCACCTGTCGTGGCGTGACGCGTTCCTGATCGTCGCGGCGCTGGGCATCCCGGCGCTCGTGCTGCTCCTGCTGTTCACGTCGAACAAGCCCGAGAAGCTGCGTGGCATCAGCGCCGCCGAGATCGCCACGATCCAGGAGGAGCACCGTGGTGCGACGGTCCGCGAGAAGCTCACCTTCCGCGAGCTCGGCCGGGCGCTGCGCAGCCGCAGCGTCCTCACGATGATCATCGCGACGGCGTTCGCCACCACGCCCACGTGGCTGTCCGGGCCGTGGCTGCCCTACGGGCTGATCACCCTCGAGAAGGTCAACCCCGACACCGTCGCCTGGGTCAGCCCGCTCATCGCCGTCGTGCCCGTGCTGTTCGGGCTCGTCAACGGCTCCCTCGTCGCACGGTTCTTCGGTGGTCGCACCCGGCCGTGGCTGGTGGCCGGCCCCGCGTGCGGCGTCGTCGGGTTCCTCATGGGCGTGGTGCTCGACAACTCGACCTGGGTGTTGTGGGGCTTCTTCATCGGCGCGTTCGCGTTCCTGTGCGACCCGATGTTCTGGGGCACCGTCAACAGCTACTGGTCGGGCATCGCCCGTCCCGAGGTGACCGGAACGCTCAACGGGGCGTCGGCGGCCATGCAGGTCGCCGTCGGCTGGATCATCACCGACCAGAGCGGCAAGTGGATCAACACTGCCGTCGAGGGCCGCGCGCAGCTCAACACGGTCTGGATCGTCGGCGCGGTGATCTTCGCCCTCGCCATCGTGCCGGTGCTGCTCTCGCGCGAGGTGCGCGTGCACCAGGCCGTCGCCTCGAAGGCCGAACCGGCGGCGCAGCCGTCGCTCACCACCTGAGGCCCGCCACCCGGCGGATGGGTCTCCGCACACACCGATGCCGCCCGGGGTGGACATCGTCCCGTTGTCCATCCCGGGCAGCCGCCACAGACTCGCTGCGCGGACACGACGCTCATCCGTCGTGCCGCGCCGGAAGGAGGACCGCGTGACCACCCTCGAGATCCCGCACGTCGGCGCGTTCGACGTCGACGTGTGGGAGCAGGGCAGCGGCGAGCCGCTGCTCTACCTGCACGGATACGAGCGCCATCCCGGCGGGGCGGGGTTCCTGACCCGGCTGGCCGCCGACCGCCGGGTGCTGGCCCCCGAGCAGCCGGGCTGGGGGCGCTCCACCGGCTTCGAGGCCTTCGTCGACGTCCACGACGTGGCGCTGTTCCATCGCGAGCTCGTCGCGTCGTGGGGCGTCGACCGCATCGACGTCGTCGGGCACTCCCTCGGCGGCATGTTCGCCGCGGAGCTGGCCGTGCTCGCGCCCCAGCTCGTCCGCCGCCTCGTGCTGGTCGACGCGTTCGGGCTGTGGCTCGACGACGAGCCCGCGCTCGACCCGTTCGGTCCCGCCGCCGAGGTCGCCGCCGCGAAGTGGCACGGCACCCCGCCCGAGCGGGAGCCGTCGAACTTCGTCGCGGACCCGGACGACCCGCACGCCGCCATCCTGTTCAGCGCCCGCAACCTGGGCTCGGCCACCAAGTTCATGTGGCCCATCGCCGACCGCGGCCTGCGCAGGCGGCTGCCGCTGGTGCACGCGCCGACCCTCGTCGTGCACGGCGCGTCCGACGGGCTGCTGCCCGTCTCCTACGCCCACGAGTTCGCCCGGCTCATCCCCGACGCCCGGCTCGAGGTGCTGCCCGAGGCCGGCCACTACCCACAGATCGAGCAGGAGGACGCGTTCGTGTCCGTCGTCAGCGAGTTCCTCACCGCCCGGGACGCGTCGTGACCGGCCGCGTCGAGGGCAAGATCGCGCTGGTCACCGGCGGCGCCGCGGGCATCGGACGGGAGACCGCGCGGACGCTGGCCCGCGAGGGTGCCGAGGTCGTCGTCGCCGACATCGACCTCGACCGGGCGAAGCAGGTCGCCGACGAGATCGGGGCACGTGCCTCCGCCCTGCACTTCGACGCCACCGACGCCGCCTCGATCGAGGCGCTCGTCGCCGAGGTGATCGGGCGCCACGGCCGGATCGACGTCGTGCACAACAACGCGGCGCTCGTCGGCCCGGACGCGTGGTTCACCGACGGCTCGGTCGTCGACACCTCGATCGAGATGTGGGACCGCGCGTTCGCGACGAACGTCCGCAGCATCTTCGTCATGTGCAAGAACGTGTTGCCGCACATGGCCGCGGCGGGCAGGGGCTCGATCGTCAACATGGCGTCGGTCGCCGGCCTGCGCGGCTCCCCCGCGCTGACGGCCTACGGGTCGTCGAAGGCCGCGGTGATCGGGCTGACCCGCTACGTGGCGGCGCAGCACGGCAAGCAGGGCGTGCGCTGCAACGCGATCGCACCCGGCGTCATCCGCACCCAGCAGCTGCTCGACGCGGTGCCGGACCTACCCGCCCAGGCACTCGCCGGTGTCGCGGCGCCGCGGGTCGGCGAGCCGTCGGACATCGCGAACATGGTCCTCTTCCTGGCCTCGGACGACTCGGAGTTCGTCAACGGCGAGGTCTACCGGGTCGACGGCGGCGGGATGACGGCCGGCTGACGCCCCCTTCTTTCGAGAGCAGGAGCTGACGAAGTGAAGTTCCACTGGTTCGCCCAGCAGTACTACACGAAACTGCCCGCCGACTTCGGCGAGACCGTCCACAGCTCGTGGGTCACGCCGCCGATCTCGGTGGCCGACCCGCAGCAGGTCGGCGAGGACTACCACCTCTACATCCGGCTGATGCAGCAGGCCGACACCCTCGGCTGGGACTCGTTGCTGCTCAACGAGCACCACCAGACCACCCTCGCGATGACGCCGTCGCCCAACCTGATCGCGTCGGTCCTCGCCGCGACCACCGAGAACGCCGCCATCGCGCTGTGCGGCAACTCGTTGGCGCTCTACAACCCCCCGGTGCGGGTGGCCGAGGAGATCGCGATGCTCGACTGCCTCTCCGGCGGCCGGATCATCGCGGGCATCGTCTTCGGCACCCCGATGGACACCGCGTTCTCCTACGGTGTGCCGCCGATCGAGCTGCGCGAACGGTTCCACGAGGCACGCGAGCTGATCACGCGCGCGTGGACCGCGCAGGAGCCCTTCGCGTTCAACGGGAAGTACACCCAGCTGCGCTACGTCAACACCTGGCCGCGGCCGATCCAGGACGAGCTGCCCGTCTGGATCCCGGGCTCGGGCAGCCCGGAGACCTGGGACGTCGTCAACGCGCTGGACTACTGCTACGGCTACCTGTCGTTCTCCGGCAAGCAGAGCGCGGCGCCCATCGTCGGCGGGTTCTGGGACTACACCGCGAGCCAGAGCGCCAACATGAACCCGAACCGGATGGCGTTCACCCAGATCATCTGCTGCGCCGACTCCGAGAAGGAGGCCGAGGAGCAGTACGCGGACGCCGTCAAGTACTTCTACCGGCAGAACCCGACCGGGCTGGAGTTCGCGACGCCGCCCGGCTACAACACCCTGCCCTCGATCCGGGCCAACCTCGAGCGGGCGCGCACGCAGTCGGCCGAGGAGCGGACGAAGGCGGCGCGCGGCGAGCTGTCGTTCTGGGAGTACGACGAGCTCGGCTACATCATCGCCGGCACGCCCGAGCGGGTCGAGCAGCGTGTCCGCGAGCTGGCCACCGAGCTGCGCATCGGCCAGCTGATCACGTGCATGCACGTCGGTGACCTGCCCGAGCAGGTCGCGATGCGCAACAACGAGCTGTTCGGCACCCAGGTCATCCCGAAGCTGCGCGACGTCTGGGCGGACGAGGAGGACCGCTGGACGCCCAGGGTCAGCCAGGAGCGGGTCGCGGCGAAGTTCGGCGCGAACGCGGGACTGCCCGCGGCCTGAGCGCCTGATCGGCCGATGCCCGTCGGCCGGACCGCCCGCCTAGCGTGAACGGCGGGTGGTCCGGGCGGGCGGCAGGCCGGGTGAGTGACGTCACGACACGAGAAGGCAGGTGAGCGACGATGGCCGACGGTGACCCGGCTCCCCGGACAGCCGAACGGCTGGCCGCACGGCTGCTGCACCTGCTCGCGACCGAGGCCCCGCCCGCCGCCTTCGACCTGCTGGCCGCCGAGGTGGAGGCCTGCCCGCCCGGGCCGGCGCGCGACGAGATGTTCCTGGCCCTCGGCAGCGCCGGACGCGTCCGCGACCTGCTGGCACACCGTCGGCGGCGGGAGAAGGCGGCGCTCGCGCTGGTCGAGTCGGCCCGTGACCTGGCCGCGATGCGCGACGTCGACCAGGTCCTCGACGCGATGGTCCGGCGGGCCCGCCAGCTCCTCGGCACCGACGCGACCTACCTCGCGCTGCGCGACCCGGAGCGCGGCGACGTCTACATGCGGATCACGCTCGGCACCCTGACCAAGGCGATCGAGTCGATCCGGCAGCCGGTGGGCACCGGCATCGGCGGCCGCGTCGTCGCCACCGGGGTGCCGTTCGCGACGGCCGACTACCTCGCCGACGCCCGGCTGTCCCGCGACCCCCACGTCACCGACGCGGTGATCGAGGACGGCATCGTCAGCATCGCGGGCGCGCCGTTGCGGCTCGGCGACGAGGTCATCGGGGTGCTGTTCGTCGCCAACCGCTACGAGCGCGCGTTCGACGACGCCGAGATGGACCTGCTGTGCTCGCTGGCCGACCACGCGTCGATCGTCATCGGCAACGCCGAGCTGTTCGAGCGGGCCGAGCGCACGGCCGCCGAGCTGCGCGCGGTCAACGAGGAGCTCGCCGAGCGGCAGCGGGCGCTGGAGCGGGCGAGCGCCGCGCACGAGCAGATGATGCCGCTGGCGCTGCGCCGCGCCGACCTGGGCGAGCTCGTCGAGTCCGTCGCGAGCATGCTCGGTGGCACGGTCGCCGCGGTCGGCGTCGACGGCGGCCTGCTCGTGACCAGCGGCGACGGCGACCTTCCCAGCCCCTTGCCGGCGCCGCCGCACGACGCGCACGCCGCCCAGCCCGGCGGCACACCGACGTGCTGGACGGTCCCGGTGCGCGCCGGTGACGAGACGTTCGGCCATCTCGTCCTCGTCACCGACGAGGTGCCCTCCGACGCCGACGTCCGGACGTTCGAGCGGGCCGCCCAGACCGCGGCGCTGATGTTGCTGATCGAGCAGCAGGTGGGCGCGGCCGAGCACCAGGTGCGCGGCGAGCTGATCGACGACCTGCTCGCCGCGCGCGAGCCCGACTGGGCGGCGCTCACGCGCCGGGCCCGCAGCTCGGGTGCGCTGGACCTGCGGGTCGCGCACACCGTGGTGGTCGCGGCGGCGACGGGTGTGACCCGCGCCCGGCTGCTACGGGCCGCGAACGAGTACGTCGGGGTGCGCGGGGGGCTGGCCACCGAGCACGACGGCCGGGTGGTCATGGTGCTGCCGCGCCAGGACCCCGACGCCGTCGCCCGGTCCGTCGCGTCCGAGCTGGAGAGGCTGGCCGGCGGGGTCGTCACCGCGGGCGTCGCCGGGCCGGCCGACTCCGCCGCCGAGATCCGGGCGCGGCACCGCGAGGCGCAGCGCTGCCTGCGCCTGCTCGTCGCGCTCGGGCGCCACGGCCAGGGCGCGTGTCCCACCGATCTCGGGATGCTCGGCGTCATCCTCGACGGCACCACCCAGCAGCAGGTTCGCGCGCTACTGGGCCGGACCGTCGACCCGGTGCGCCGCTACGACGACACCCACCACGCGCTCCTGCTCGACACCCTCGACGCCTGGTTCGCCGCCGGGCAGAACCCGCGCGCGGCCGCGCGCACCCTGCAGGTCCACCCCAACACCGTCTACCAGCGCCTCGACCGCATCGACCTGGTGCTCGGGCACCGCCGTTGGCGCGAGGGCGAGGGGGCGGTCACCATGCAGCTGGGATTGCAGCTGCACCGCCTCACCGCGGAGATCCCGCTGGAGGAGCTCGTCCCCGCGACGGGGACGTGAGGGAGGTTCGCCGCGTGCCCATCGCCGCCGAGCACAGCACGAGCACGGGGTCGTTGACCGCGCTCCTGCGGATGCTGGCCGACGAGGCCCCCGCCGAGGAGCTCACCGCCGTCCTGGACGGCACCGACCGGCCGGGACCCGCCGTCGCCGCGGCCCTCGCCGACGCGGGGCGGGTCCGGGCACTGCTGGAGCGCACCGCCCGGCGCGAGCGGGAGGGCCAGGCGCTGCTGCAGACCGCCGCGGACCTCACCTCGCTGCGCCCCGGCGACGACGTGCTCGTCGCGATCGTCGACCGCGCACGCCGGCTGCTGGCCTGCGACTCCAGCTACATCGCGCTCGTCGACGAGCACACCGGGGACGCCTACATGCGCGTCACGGCCGGCACCCGGACACTCGCGCTGCGCCAGGTCCGGCAGGCGATGGGCTACGGCGTCGGCGGCTACGTCATCCAGACCGGGCGGCCGCTGGCCACCTCCGACTACCTCAACGACGAGCGCATCCGTCACGACCCCCACGTCGCCGCCGCGGTCGCGGCCGACGCCGTCGTCAGCATCGCGGGCGTGCCGATGACCTCGGGCGGCGCGGTGATCGGGGCGTTGTTCGCCGCCGACCGGCACCACCGCACGTTCGACCAGGACGAGATCGCGCTGCTCGCCTCGCTGGCGGCGCACGCCGCGATCGTCATCGAGAACGCGCGGCTGTTCGAGCGGGTGCAGGCCGACTCCGCCGGGCTGCGGGCGGCGAACGCCCGGCTCGACGCCCACCGCGAGGCGCTCGAACGCGCCGCCCGCGCCCACGAGGAGCTGATGCCGATGGCGTTGCGCCGGGCCGGGCTCGACGAGTTCGCGACGGCCGTGGCGGCGCTGCTCGACGCGGGCGTCAGCCTCGTGGGCGTCGACGGCTCGGTACTGGCCGAGGCGGGCGCGGCTCTCCCCGCTGCCGGAGCCGGCGCCGCCCGCGAGGTCACCGTGCAGGCGGGCCACGAGTCGTTCGGGACGTTGCGGGTGCACCGCGCGGCTCCCTTCGACGACGGCGACGCCCGCATCGTCGAACGCGCCGCCCAGACCGCGGCGCTGCTCGTCCTCATGCGCCGGCAGACCGACGGCGTCGCCCGCGAGCTACGCGCGGAGCTCGTCGCCGACCTGGTCGGGGCGTCCGCCGCGGACCCGGACGTGCTGCAGCGGCGGGCCGCGCGCCTGGGTGTGCTCGATCCCGGGCGCGCGCACTGCGTCGTGGTGGTCGTGGGCGGGACGCTGCCGCGGCGGACCCTGCTCGCGGCCGCCGCCGATCTCGCCGACGACGAGGGCGGCCTCGCGGGTGAGCAGGGCGGGCTCGCCGTGCTGGTGCTGCCCGACGCCGATGCGGGGGCGGCGGCCCGCCGGGTCGCGGCCGCGCTGTCGGCGACGACCGGGACACCCGTGGCGGCGGGCGCGGACGGCCCCGCGGGCGAGATCGCCGCCCTGCGCGACCTGCATCCCGGCGCGGCGCGCAGCGCCCGGCTGCTCGGGGCGCTGGGGCGCGCCGGTCAGGGGGTGGCCGCCGATGAGCTGGGAGTGCTCGGGGCGCTGCTCGACGACGTGGCCCCCGAGCGCGTGCGGGCGCTGCTCGATCGCCGGATCGGGCCGCTCACCGGGTACGACCGCGAGCACGGGACGCCGCTCGTCGAGACCGTCCGCTGCTACTTCGCGCACGACCGCAACCCGCCGGCGACCGCCCGGGCCCTCGGCGTCCACGTCAACACCGTCTACCAGCGCATCGCACGGATCGACGCCGTGCTCGGGGACGAGGACTGGCGGTCGGCGCGGGGCAGCCTGGAGATGCAGGTCGTGCTGCGGTTCCTCGATCTGCTCCGGTAGCCACCGCGGTGGGCCGATGATCCGGTGGTCCGCGCGGCCGCCGCTGGTCCGATGGCCGCGCGGCCGCCCGCTGCTCCGTCGGTCGCGGCCGGCCCGAGCGGTGACGGCGGGCGCCACGATGTGTCAACGGTGCGCTACGTTCCGCACATGCGGCTCGGCTACCTCACGCACGTCAGCGGTCGGGGCGCACCCGCCGAGACCTACCGCGACACGATCGCCGCCGCCGTCGCCGCCGAGGAGCTCGGCTTCGACACGTTCTGGGTCGCCCAGCACCACGCCGACGAGTCGGCGGGCCTCCTGCCCTCCCCGCTGGTCCTGCTGGCCGCGATCGCGACCGCGACGTCGCGCATCCGGCTCGGGACCGGGGTGGTCGCCGCTCCGCTCGAGGACCCGCTGCGACTGGCCGAGGACGCCGCCGTCGTCGACACCCTGTCCGGCGGCCGGCTGGAGCTCGGGGTCGGCACCGGAACCGACGCCGCCGCCGCGGCCGCGTTCGGCCGCGACCACGGCGCCCGCCACGACGAGACGCTCGCCGTCCTCGACCGGGTGCGCACCGTCCTGCGGGGTCCACGGCTGGTGCCGGCGGCGCCCGGGGTCGCGCAGCGACTCTGGTGGGCGACGGGTTCGGGAGTCGCGATCGACGAGGCGGCCGCTCGCGGGATCGGGGTGCTCACCGGTCGCCCCGCCGACGTCGCCGGCTCCCCCGTCGCCGCGGACCTGGCGCGGTACTGGTCACGCGCCGCGGGCAGCCCACGGGTGGCCGTGTCGCGACTGGTCCCCGCGGGCGAGGACCCGGCCGTCACCGTGGCCCGGCTGCGGCGCGACCCGGCGCTGCACTGGGCGACCGAGCTCGTCGTCCAGACCAGCCCGCCGGCCGTGCGGCTCACCGGGCACGTCACGACGATGCGGGCGATCGCGGACGTCGTCGCCCCTGTCCTCACGCCGGGACGAGCAGCTCGCGCAAGGGAAACCGCCACGCAGCGACGCACTCTGACGACGACGGCGTGAGTGGACTGGCGACGGAAGGCCATCGGGCCGTTTCGGACCGTCCGCGACGCACGTAGGATCGTGCCATGCAGCGGGTGCTGACGGCCAAGGGCGCGGAGACCCGTCGCCGAATCCTCGAGGGTGCCGCCGAACTGCTGCGCACCAACGGGACCGCGGGTGTCAGCCTCGAGCGGATCTGCACCAGCACCGGCGCGAGCAAGAGCCAGCTCTTCCACTACTTCCCCGACGGCCGCTCCGAGCTGTTCGCCGCGATCGCCCGGTTCGAGGCCGACCGGGTGATCGCCGACCAGCAGCCCTACATCGAGGACCTGTCCACACCGGAGTCGTGGCGCGCCTGGCGGGCCGCCGTGATCGCGCGCTACTCGGAGCTGGGGCGGTACTGCCCGGTCACGGCGCTCGTCGTCGAGATCTCGCGGACCGGTCCGGAGGCCGAGGGCATCGTCGTCGACATGCAGACGCGCTGGCACGCCCTGATGACGCGGGCCGTCGCGCGGCTGTGGTCCTCCGGTGGCGGTGGCGACGTCGCC
>Ga0182736_1000705_pt1 | contig 43698 bp, 44 predicted proteins | sample eDN5th30CKraftBY_FD_128882 | JGI IMG/M metagenome (GOLD analysis project Ga0182736, IMG submission 128882) | Enriched backyard soil microbial communities from Emeryville, California, USA - eDNA 5th pass 30_C Kraft BY (version 2) (version 2) | ecosystem: Environmental > Terrestrial > Soil >... | reverse complement strand
GCGGCTGGGGGTCTCGCGTACACCTATTCGCGCAGCACTTCAGGCGCTGGCCGGCGAGGGGCTTCTTGTACACAATCCTAACCGTGGCTACCATGTTCGCGAATACTCAGTGGACGACATCGTTCAAGCCTACGAGATACGTGCGTCCTTGGAGGGGCTTGCAGCCAAGCGCGCTGCCCAGCTTGGCATGGATGAAGCAGAGCGGGCGATCATGGAACAGGCGTTGCGCGACGGTGATGCATTGTTCGAAAAGGGCATGTTGACGCCTGAGGACCGCAGCGTCTACGGCGCCATTAACGATGCCGTACACAGCGCCGTACATGCGGCGAGCAAATCGCGCATGTTGAAAGATCTGCTGCGCATGACTCATCAGATCGCACCATCCTCCCACAGAAACGTCATCGCTTTTGACTTCAACGACGTTCGCAGACGTCACGACGATCACCACCGTATCTATGAAGCCATCCTTTGCCGTGACGGAGGCCGGGCCGAGATGATCATGCGGGACCACGTCGAGAGCGTCAAAGTTCAGCTCATTCGCCAACTTCCCACCGCGCGATCAAAGACCTGACCTTCAGCTCAGGCTCAGCAATCTTTCAGCGGTCTGGCCAAGAACAGCGGTGCGGTCGAGCTCAGTTAGTCTTGCGCATCGATCGACAACAGCAACGGGTTCTTCATGACCCATGTCGAAGCAATAGTCGCTGCCTAGCATGATGCGATCCGCGCCGACTTGCCCAATGAGGAATTCGAGCGCTGCATCGGAGTGCGAGATCGTGTCGTAGTGAAAACGGCGCAAGTAGCTGAGCGGCCCATCTTGCATGTGCTTCAGTTCAGGGCGACCGGCTCGAAATCCGTGCTCCAATCTTCCTGCCAGGAAGGAAAAGGCTCCGCCTGCGTGAGGCAGCACGATGTCGAGTGTCGGAAAGCGATCCATAACACCGCCGAAGATGAGATGGGCGGCTGCGACTGCTGTGTCGAACGGGTTTCCGAGAAGGTTCGAAAGAAAGTACGATTTCAGCCTGTCCTCCATGCCGATCACCTTCAGCGGGTGCAGAAAGATCGGCATGCGAAGATCCGCGATGCGCTCGAAGACAGGCAGGAGGCGTTCATCGGACAAATCCCAATCACCGATGGCGGTGCCCATGTAGACGCCGCAGATACCTGGCGCATTGCGTACCCGGTCCAGCTCCCTCAGAGCTTCTTCAGTATGGTTCGCCGGGATCATCGCAAGTCCGACTAGCCTCTCTGGATAGCGTTCGTGCGCCTCCACGAGGGCATCGTTGAATGCGGCGGAGAGCGTACGAGCAACCGGAGCGTTTGCAAAATAGACCATCGGTTGGGTCAATGAGAGCGCCTGAACGTCCACTCCCTGCCGGTCCATATCGGCTATGCGCTGATCGAGGTCGATGAAGCGCGCTTCAAGTGGCCCCGCATGAAGCGGGCCGGCCTTGATGATCGGGCCCCGGGGGTCGCGCGTCACGCATGCCCCGCAGCTGCATCCTTCGCTTTCAAGCGCCGTGATGAACCGCTCTGGAAAATAATGTGCGTGGATGTCGATCCTGCGCGCCGCGCGTTTGCTGGTTTCACTCACTGTTCACCTATCGGGTAAAGGTTCGATTGCACGTCTGATCTCACGATTTGCTGATGGAAGCCTGAGGCAGTTTTGCCATCTCCGCAGCTTCAATCGCCTGGATCAGGTATTCGGCCGTGTTCTGGGAGTGCGCTTCAATTATGTCCTGAGCCCGCTTAACGTTCCTGTCCTGGCAGGCCTTGAGCAGCTCCCAATGCTCGCGCTGCGATTGCTCGCGTCCGCGTACAGAAATGTAGAGACGCACATAGCGCTCCACATTTGCTCTGAACTGTTCAATGGTTTCAAGAAGGCGGGGCCAACCGCATGCATTGTTGATGCTTGAATGAAAAGAACGATTGAGAGCGGTCCACTCGTCTCCGCCAGCGTCATGACCCACAAGGCCATCCATGATCTGCAGGGTGTCCTGCATCTTCTGGAAATCGGCGGGCTTGAGGTTTTCAATTGCCTTGCCCACCGCAAGACGCTCAAGCGCACCGCGGACCGCGAATAGTTCCCGAATATCTCCAGTGTCTAACGCTGCCACTTCGACGCCACGGTAGGGGTAGACGACGACCAGCCCCTCTGCCTCCAGCTGCTTCAGCGCCTCCCGGACAGGCATCCTGCTCACTCCGAGCGTCGCGGCAATTTCATTTTGATCCAGTTTGATGCCTGCCGGTAGCCGCCCGTCAACAATCGCGCTGCGGATCAGCCCGAGCACGATGTCTTTGCGGCTGGAATGTTGGCTCACGCGCTGCAGTTCGTCTGGTGAAAGTCGAAGCATTTCAAAAGCTCTCATAATCTGGTCGGTAAATGGAAACCCGGCTCAAGCGCTCTTCTCACACTCCCGGTGGCAATTCAACTTGATATCCATGATCTAATATATTACTCATAAGAGTACAAGCGCGTTCATCAGGGTCGGCCAAGCAGCCGGAGAGCTGTCCGATCACCTCCAACAGTGTCGGGAACAAAGCCATGTCATTTCAATTTCGCGTCTTCCAACGGGTTGCAGGCGCTACATCATTCGCGCTGCTGCTATCTTCATCGCACCTTTCAGCGCGGCAACTGGAAACATTCACTTTCATGTTCCCGGTGGAAAGTGTGAACCAGTACCACCCTTTCTATATTGCCGATAAACTTGGCTATTTTGCCGAAGAAGGACTCCAAGTGTCGTTCCAGGACGCGGGTGGTTCAAGTGCTGCGATCCAGCAGGTCATCGCGGGCAACGCTGACGCCGCCCTTCCTGCCCCCAGCGCTTTCCTGAATGCGGTCGCACAAGGTTACGATCTGCGTTGGATATACTCTTACCAGTACGCCAATATCTTCACGTTGGCCGCCACGGAGGCGTCGGGCATCACGACGATCCAGGACCTGAAGGGAAAGCGGGTTGGCGTCTCTGATCTCGCTGGTGGTGAAGTGCCGCTGGTCCGGGCAGTTCTGGACGAGGCAGGTCTTTCGCAGGGCGCTGACGTGCAGCTGGTACCGGTGGGCGATGGTTCCGCACTGACGATCGAGGCTTTGCGGACCGGCCAGGTTGATGCCTACTCATCCAACCTTTTCGATATAGCGGCTATCCAGGCGCAAGGCATCGGAATGGTGACGATCCTCCCGCAGGAGGCGCAGGATTTCCCCGCCAATGGTGTCGTTGTTTCGGCGCAGATGTTTGAGGATAATCGCGAGAAGCTGGCTGGCTTCCTGCGTGCCGTTGCCAAGGGCGTCGTCTACGCCGCTGCCAATGACGAACGCGCCTTTGCCCTCGCGGCGGATATCCGGCCTGAGGAATTTGAGGACAAGGCAATCGCTCGGCCCAGTTGGGATGTGGCCCGTCGGCTGAAGACGCCGCCGGCTGCTCTCGAAGATGCGAGGCTCGGCTCACACTACCTGGACGGTTTCCAAGCCTATCATGACTTCCTGCGTCAGGGAACGGAAGAGGAAGGTGCGTTGCCTGTAGATGTGGATCTCTCTAAGGCACTTGGCGTGTCATTGATCGACGCCGCCAACGATTTCGACAAGGCCGCTGTGGAATCTGCACAATGATGGTTGAGCCAATCAGAGGGACTGCGTCGCCGATAGTGGCGGCGCAGGACGCACGCCCACCGATTATAGAGATCAGTGCGCTGGGCAAGACTTTCACGCTCGACTCCGGTCCCGTCGTTGCTCTGGAAAGCGTTGATCTGACCATCCGGAAGGGTGAATTCATCTCCTTTGTGGGTCCGAGCGGATGTGGCAAATCAACATTGCTCAACATGGTTGCAGGGCTGCTGTCGCCCAGTCAGGGTGAGGCAACACTGAACGGCGCGCGTATTGACGAGCCGTCGCGTCAGGTAGGTTTCATGTTTCAGACTGCAGTGCTGCTTCCTTGGCGCACGGTCGAAGAAAACGTCCTCATGCCTGCGGAAATTTTTGGCACGAGGACGCAGGCCTTGCGCGAGAAGGCACGCTCGGTGCTCGAAGCCGTGGGTTTGGGCGAATTCTTGAAGGCTTATCCTCAGCAACTGTCTGGAGGAATGCAACAGCGTGTCTCGCTCGCCCGGACGCTCACCTACGAACCGGACGTGCTGCTGATGGATGAGCCGTTCGGCGCACTGGATGAGTTTACCAGGGAGGCAATGAACCTGGAGTTGATGCGGATCACGCAGGCCGCTGGCATCACGGTGCTCTTCGTAACCCACAACATCACAGAAGCAGTGTTCATGGCCGACCGGGTGGTAGTGATGACGTCCCGCCCGGGCAAGGTCTCCGGAGTGGTTGATGTCGATCTGCCCCGCCCGCGCGACATCGGACAGATGCAGGAGCAGAGATTTACCGAGCTCATGTTCAAGGTAAGAGGAATACTGGGTCATGGCTAAGTCAGCAGCCCTGCAAATGGGGCAGCAGGTCGGTGCGTCGTTCCAGAACGGAAAAAAACAGGAAGATCTGCGGTATCGCCTCTATTCCTTGGCGATCATCATAGTCATCCTGGCCGTATGGGAGATTGCGCCAAGGCTGGGTCTGGTTTCACCGATCATCCTTCCATCCTTTACCGCAGTGGTCGGAGCTCTGATCTCGTTGATGCAGCAGGACTTCTTCCTGCGTCATTTCAGCGTGACCCTGACCGAGATTGTGGCGGGCTTTGTGCTGGGTACTTCGATTGGACTGGTGCTAGGCATCGCCCTTGCTGTCTGGCCGGCCGCCAAACGCATTGCATACCCCTTCGTGGTCGGGTTTCAGGCAATTCCGAAGATCGTCTTTGCGCCCCTCTTCATCGCTTGGTTTGGCTTCGGGATGAGTTCCAAGGTTGTCATGGCCGTGGTCATCTCGTTCTTCCCTGTTCTAATCAATACGATGGTCGGGCTTGAAAGCGTTCCCGCAGAAGCGCGCAAGCTGATGCGCTCGATCAAGGCAACGCCCCTGCAGACGTTCCGCAAAGTCTCGCTACCCCACGCACTCCCGGTGATCTTCGCTGGTGTCAAGGCGGCCCTGACATTCGCCGTTATCGGCGCTATCGTCGGCGAGTTCGTTGGCTCCTCCGAGGGCCTCGGGTATCTCGTTGAGCTCTACAAGAACCAGCTTCGTATTGACCGGGTGTTTGCTGTTATCGTGATACTGGCAGCTATTGGAGCCGGCGGGTATTTCCTGCTTGAATGGTTGGACCGCAAGCTGATCTTCTGGCGCAGTGATGTTGAAGGAAAATAGGGTCGCCATGAAGCCGAATGTCAAAGTCATCGTTATTGGTGGCACCATAACAATGACGCCACAGAAAAGCGGGGGCATCGCGCCCTCGCTTACCGGCGAGGACCTGATCAGCGCCATACCCCATCTCGTTGAAATCGCCACTGTGGATGTCGTTACACCGTTCCTCGTGCCCGGGGCTTCGCTTACGTTCGAGCAGATGAGCAGGGTCGCTGATCTGATCAAGGCGTCAGCGCACGGAAACGTCGATGGAGTGGTCATTGCACAGGGGACCGACACCATTGATGAAACAGCCTTTTTGCTGGACCTCTTGGTGGGGGCGGGTTATCCCACCCTCGTCGTCACCGGCGCCATGCGTGGTGTCACCGCACCCGGCGCAGATGGACATGCAAACATCGTTTCTGCGATTACGGTCGCCGCGTCCGCCAGAGCCAGAGGACTGGGAACCCTGGTGGTTCTCAACGACGAGGTCCATGCCGCCTGTTTCGTGCAGAAGATGGATACGGGCTTGCCGTCTGCTTTCATGTCCCCCGGCATAGGCCCAATCGGTAGCGTCAGCGAAGGCAGGTTTCGTCTGCACACCAAACCAGCCATATCGCGCCCGAAGACACTTGATCGTCTGGCTGCTGCGCCGGTTGCAATCGTCAAGACCGGCTTGGGCGACGATGGACGCCTCTTGGATGTCCTGCGTGAACTTGGCTTTCGAGGTGCAATTATCGAGGCGACCGGAGCAGGACATGTCCCCCAACAGATCGTCGAGCGACTTGCAAAACTCGTGGAATACATGCCGGTAGTACTGGCCACCCGCGTCCCAGCAGGTCCCGTGTTCAACGCCAGCTACGGCTTCCCTGGATCCGAGATGGACCTGATTGGCCGCGGCTTGATCCCGGCAGGCCTGCTGCCGCCTCACAAGGCGCGGCTCCTGCTCGCCTGCCTGGTGGGATCGGACCTTTCCCTTGATGAGATAAAGGCCCAGTTCAGGGTCTTCGCTTGAACTCTGGGCACAGATTGGGACAAAGACATGACTGAAATTGATGCTGAGCGTATACGCCGCCGACTTCAATATGAGCCGATAGCCACCCGACCGAAGCTCAAATTGCCTGACGGCAAACGGGTAGCGGTATGGACCATCGTGAATGTTGAAAACTGGTCCCCGGCCGCAGCGATGCCGCGCACTGTTCTGCCGCCTCCGATGGGACAACCTCTGTTACCGGACATACCCAACTGGGCCTGGCATGAATACGGCATGCGGGTTGGCTTCTGGCGCTTTGTCGAAGCTTTGCGTGAACGCGGCCTGAAGGCAAGTTTTGCGGTCAATGGGACCGCGTTCAAGATCTACGAAGCTGCATGTCAGGCGGCCCTCGACGCCGGTTGGGACTTCGTTGGTCATGGCTTCATCCAGCGTCCCATGCATAAGGTTGAAGATCAGAAGAAAGCAATTGCCGACACGATCGAGGCAATTCGCGCCTTCACCGGCAAGCCGCCGCGCGGCTGGGAAAGCCCAGGTCTGACCGAAACCGAAGAGACCCTGGACCTTCTTGCGGAAGCAGGCATCGAATACGTCTGCGACTGGTGCCTGGATGATCAGCCGGTAAGCCTGGCAACGCGGGCTGGCCCGATCGTGTCAGTACCCTATACAGTTGAAATCAATGACGTCGTGCTGACCGCCATTCAGGGTCATCGCTCCGATGAAATATATCGGCGCGGCGTCGATCAGTTTGATAGGCTCTACGCTGAAGGCCGCGAGAATGCACGCGTCTTGGCGATCTCCATTCACCCCTATCTCACCGGTGCACCACACCGGATCAAGTATCTCGAGATGTTGTACGACTACATACTGAGTCATGCAGATGTTGCTATGATGACCGGTGCTGAGATCCTAGATTGGTACAAGGCCACTGCTCGGCAAGACGTGTAAGGCGCTGCCCTTCAGAAGCGTGAAGCGCTGTGGGGCTCGTGCAAATGACCCACCGCTTACTTGCTAGCTGAGGTGGTAAAGGCGAGTATCCTCTGAGCTAAGCTCTGAAGCGTTTTGCGAAAGTGGAGCATAGGGCTTAGTTCGAAAGACGTTCCCGCTTTAGCTAGATCTGGCTGGGTTCTTAAGTCACCTTGCCTCATCCGACATAATCGCTACTCACATGGTTTCAGAAAGCAGCTCTGCCGCGTTGTATCCGCAGCGCGCGCATGGGTGAGTTTGGAGACGTATATCGGATGCATGATCTCTTGGTGCTTGGTGTAGCGGCATTTGCGGCCGGGGTTTTGAATACGATCGCGGGTGGCGGTACGTTTCTGACCTTCCCTGCGCTGGTCTTCACGGGCGTGCCGGTCGTTTCTGCCAATGCCACCAGCACTGTTGCCGTCTTCCCCGGTTATCTCGGCGGTGCGCTTGGATTTCGTCGTGAGATCGCCGCGCTCGAGAACAGGTTTCTCGTTAAGGTTATCCTGGCAACGATGGTAGGCGGTCTCACCGGCTCGTTGCTTCTGCTTGTCTCCTCCAATGATGCGTTTTCAGTCGTGGTGCCGTTCCTGCTGGCTGCCGCTACCCTTGCCTTCGCGTTTGGCGACCGCATCCGGGCATGGGCTGAAGCAAGGAAGATGAATGCTGCCGAGAGCATCGGCACAACGCTCGCATCGGTTTATGGCGGCTATTTCAATGGTGGGTTGGGGATTATCCTTCTGGCGCTATTCTCTCTCTGGGGGATGCGTGATCTCCACCAGATGAACGGCTTGAAAACGCTCCTATCCTTCGTCCTGTCAGCCATTTCGGTCGTGACGTTTGCCGTAGCCGGAATCGTGGAGTGGCCGCAGGCATTGCTGATGATGGTAGCAGCGACCGCCGGCGGCTATGCCGGTGCGCCCTTGGCGCGCATTCTGCCGCGCGCGGCAGTGCGTGCGACGGTGATTGTGGTGGGCGCCGGCATGAGCGCGCTCTTCTTCCTCCGTCTTTTTGCATGATTGCAAGCGAAGGCGCTGTTGCGCGATGGAGTAACCGTCTTCTTCATTGTAGCTAGAGTGTGGAATTATGGTCATGGCCGAGGCGTTTGCCTGCTTCTGTCAGCCGTTCGGGATACGGAATTGAAAAGTATTGAGCCCCTCGGTCGGGAACGTGCGCTCGTTTGCGCGTCCTGGGATGCATAAGCTGGCTAGCTAATAGTTCCAGGATACACATTGCCCGCCTGCCTCATCTGATCACGCAACTGGATCAAGCAGTCGATTTCTCGTCTTGGTCGGGTGAGATGCCCATTACCGTCAACTGGCGGCTACGGGAACCGCTTCCAGGTCCGCTTCTCCGCCAACTCATGGAGTGAGTGAATTGCTTCCGGTTCGCTGCAACAGGGCCATCTTCACTAAGCGCTTCCACCGTCGATCGTGCGGATTCGATAGCCGGTGCCATACCATCGATTGGGCGCTACTTCGGTCGACGAACGGCTCTCACCATTCCGCTGTTTCCGCCTCCGCAGAAAAAGCGTTCCCCGCCATCACCTTCCAGACCCGAAACATGGGTTCCACCCGGCATGTCCAGCCGTTGAAGCACTTCACCCGTTTGTGGGTCGATACGGCGCAGATCGCTTTCGTCGCCTTCCCACGTGCCATGCCACAGCTCGCCATCGATCCAGGTTACACCCGTAACGAACCGGTCGGTTTCGATTGTGCGCAACACCTTACCGGTCTCGGGATCGACCTGATGGATCCTGCGGCCGCGGTGTTGTCCAACCCAGAGCGATCCTTCGGCCCAGGCCAATCCTGAATCGCCGCCCTCGCCAGGCGCTGGTATCGTGGCGATCACCTGACCGGTCCAGGGATCGATCTTGCGGATCATGCCGTCTCCGATCTGGAACAGATACCTGCCATCGAATGCCGTCCCTGCATCGGCGGCGACATCGATCGATCGCACGATCTCTCCACTCTCGGCATCAAGAGCGTTCAGCTTTTCGCCGGTCGCAAACCAGATGCGACTACCGTCAAAGGTGACCCCAGCAATGTGATCCGCACCGGGAAAGGGACCGTACTCCCGGATGATTTCGGCGTTTGCATGTTTCATGGTCCCATCCTAGCCGGAAAACTCCGTAATGGGGAGCAACAAGCTTGTCGGGAATCCAGGGACACCCGACGTGATCCAGCGGCGCGCCCGCCCGCGCCCGAAGGCTTCGACCTTGCCTACGTTGGCAAGCTCTTCCAGCGCCCGCTGGACGGTACGCGGGCTCACGTTCAACGCCAGCGCTAATGCCGAACTCGACCAGGCTTCGCCGTCGCTGAGCAGCGCCAGCACCTTTCCGTAATCGCTTTCGACTGGCGGTGTCAGAACGCCGACCTCAGTTCCCGCGTGGGGCTGCAGGACGAAACCGCGCCTGGTCGCCCGCAGCGTCGCCAGCGGTTTGATGGCCTCCCGCAGGCGGGCGATTTCGACCCGCAGTCGCGCACGGTGCGACTCGTCGGCGTGCCGTGCCCCGAAAGCCTGGTTGAGCAGCGTTTCGCGCGCCACATCCCCAGGCCACTCTGCTGCGAGCGCCCGCACGAGCGCAAACAAGACGGTACGGGTGGAGAGCGAAACCACCTTCCCGCCAGCGCGCACCACATTGCGGCAGGCATCCACGACGAGCGTTTCCGAAGCAAATAGTCGCTCAACCTCTTCCAGAAGGAGGAGCCGTTCGACGTCACGACCGACGAAGCGAGCCGTCGGTGCATGGTATGCCTGCACTGCCTGCTCGACCTCAGCCTGCAACGATTGAATGCGAGCGGCTTCCGCCGCCAGCCTCGCCCGTTCCAGGGCTGCTCTGGCCGGGCCTGATCTGACCTGCCGGATGGCAATGCCCGCGCGCACCAATTCGTACCCTGCCTGCGAAACACCCGGAAGCTGACCGGCATCAATCGCATCGAGCACTCGTTCAGCCTCATCGAGGCGGCCGATCAGCAGAAGGTGCCGTGCTTCAAGGTAGCCGGCGTGCGCCGCATTGGTTCGATCGCCATATGCGTCAAGGACCGCGTGCGCTTTTTGGAGCGTCTGCAAGGTTCCGCCCAGATCGCGCAGTACCAGCGCGATTTCTGCCTCCGCGACGGCACAACGGGCACGGGGTAGGGGGGCTCTGGGGCCGAATGCACGTGCTGCCCGTCGCAGAAGCTCCAGCGCACGGGCGAGATCGCCGAGTTGCGCCATAGCAATGCCCCGCAGAGCCAGCGCCGGCGGGTCATCGCGCAAGGCAATCCGTTTCAGCGCTGCAAGTGGGTCACCCTTCGAGAGAGCATCTGACGCGGCACTGATCATTGGGTCCATCGAATCCCGTCACATTTGTAACTCTCACCCGCCCCTGATGCTCGGCTAGCCTCCTTATACCGCACTTAACGGGAGGAACGGAAATGAGTGGTCAGACAGGATCATTCGATCCATCGCCAGCACCAGCCCGGTGGCTGGGTCTCGCGGCCACGCCGACCTTCGCACTGATGGCCTGTATGACTGCGGTCGGCTCATCCGACATATCTCTGTGTTCAGTAACGCCCGCCTTTTTTCCGATCAACGAGATGGCGTTTATGTATGTGCTGATGAGCGTCTTTCACCTGTCACCGTGGCTGAAGTTGGTTTCTGCCCGTTCGCGGTTCTCCCATATCCTTACCAGGCAAAGACCAGGAGACTGACAATGCAACACGCTGTTGTTTCACGCGATGAGTGGCTGAATGCCCACCGCGAAATGCTGAAAGCCGAGAAGGAACTGACGCGTCTAGGCGACAAGGTCACCCGTGAACGTCTTGCATTGCCCTGGGTGCGTATCGGCAAGGAATATCTGTTCGATACATTTGATGGCCGGCGTGAGCTGGCTGACCTCTTTGACGGGCGGTCGCAACTTCTGGTCCAGCACCTCATGTTCGCGCCGGGGTGGAAGGAAGCGTGCCCGAGCTGCTCGTTCATGGCCGATCACATAGATGGCATGAACAGGCATCTGGCGCATCACGACGTCACCCTGATAGCCGTATCGCGGGCGCCGCTTGCGGAGATCGAGGCCTACCGCAACCGCATGGGCTGGCAGTTCACATGGGTGTCGTCCTTTGGCAGCGACTTCAACTACGACTTCCGCGTCAGCTTTACACCGGAGGAGATTGCCGGTGGACATATCGATTACAACTTCGGCGAATGGGCCCACACCGGGGAGGAATGGCCCGGGGTCAGCGCCTTCTACAGGAACGATACAGGCGAGCTGTTCCACACTTACTCGACATACGGGCGCGGCGTCGAGGTGATGATGGGCACCTACAACATGCTTGATCTCGCACCCAAGGGGCGCAACGAGTCCTCAGGCATGGACTGGGTCCGCCGCCACGATTGCTACGAGTAGTTGTCCTGGAAGCAGGAGGGCGATTGCTCGGGGAGTTCGGGGCGATCGGCGCCTGATCTTGACGACGTCGGCGCCGAAATCCCCAGCATCTCCGCGGCCTATAACCCCATCAGCACTTCGTCATGTCGACGATGCCAATACCATTCAGCGGCACGTGAAGCCGCCGTCAACGGGCAGCTCAATGCCGGTGACGAAGGAGGCGTCGTCGGATGCGAGCCACAGGGCCGCATGAGCGATCTCCTCCGGCCGGCAGCGCCGGCCGAGCGAAACCTGCGACACGAAAGCCTTCTCGTTGGCCGCGGCTTCCTCGGGGTCGCCCCGGCGGCTGGTGAACTGCGCGAGCATTGGCGTATCGGTCAGGCCCGGGCAGATGACGTTAACGCGCACGTTTTCGGAGCGGACCGATGGCGAAGGAACGTTCCGCATCTTCCCGTCGGCTCAGCTCATGCCGATCAATCAGGAACTGCCCGCCATTCTAGCCGGCCGGCGGAGCGGACGTGGTTTTCCTGTCGGACGAGGAAACCGAGCGCTGGCGGACCGTCGGGCTCCCGCTCTGGGAAACCTTCGCTGCCGACAATGGCGAGAATGCGAGAACCATGCTTGATGAAGCGGTGGCCCTGCGCTCCGCGGATTAACCCTTGGGTTAAGCGCCGTCCCGGAGCCCTCCGGGATGGCGTTCATGCCCCGTGGCTAATACGCATCTTGCAAGGAGACATTAATGGACGCGGCTTGGGGAGCGGGATACATCCCCCTCCTGATAAAGGTTCATAGACCTTTCGGCTGGCTCTCACATGGGTCCGCGAGCTCTGTCGCTTCGCGAGCGATGATCTGCAGCACATTCCGGTAGACTTGCCGCACACATTGCGCGAAGTCGTCCACTTCGGGCAGGGATTGTTCCCGCAGCGGATGGACTATGCCGTATGAAAGCTCGATCCTGGTGAGCAGCGGCCGCCTGACAAGCCCGAGCCTTTCAAACTTTATCGCGCTGAAGGGATCAACGATCGCACAGCCGAGCCCCGCCGCGACAAGCATGACCAGCGTGCTGATCGTTTCGGCGCCCACGGCAACGCGGAGCCGCAAGCCCCTGCTGATGAATGCCTGCTCCATCTTGTAGCGCGTGAGGTTGTGGTTTTGCAGCGCAACCAAGGGTTCGTTGTCGAGCATGTGCAGGTCGATGGCCGGCTCTGCACATAACCGGTGGCCCCTGGGCAGGATGCACACCCCTTGGGTCAGCGGCAAAACCTCGATCATGTCTGACGGATACTCGATGGGCAGCATCGTTGCAGCGAGATCGAACTCCTGCTCGTTGAGCCATCGTCTGTTGTCGCGGCGCGTAACCACATCGGTGACGATATCGAGGGTCGGATGGAGCTGGCGAAAAAGCATCAAGGCATCGGGCAAGATGGAATGCGCCATCGCCGAGTTGCCGACCACCCGAATTGGCCGCTCGGGGATCTGGTCGATGTCGCGCAATATTGCGTCCAGATGGTCTACCCGCGCCAGGGTTTCCTGCGATACCTCGAAAAGCCACTCGGCCTTGGGCGTGGGGATAAGCCTGCCGCCCCGCCGCAAGAACAGCGGAGAGCCCAGCTGGGCTTCGAGATCGGCCAATGCGCGGCTCACGGCCGGCTGGCTGATATTCAGCGTGCGTCCGGCCTGGATGGTACTGCCCGTTAGCATGACCGCCCTGAACACCTCCATCTGCCGAAGATTGAACCGCCAGACCATGAAACATCCTATGCAGTTTGGTTATAGGAAGTGAGGTATATCGCATTTGACTGAATTGGTCTTCAGACTATTCATGCAAGGGAGGATGAGGTGGTTCCCCACGCGGAGTACAGGATTTGCAAGCACTACGGCTCAAGGCCGCTATCGGCGATACGGTTCAGGTAATGCCCATCTGGGAGCAAGGCGCCGACTCGGACTGCCTTGATCTCGAGCTGGTCAAGGTCAACCCGCTCCACCGTGCCTTCCGCCGCATGGTCCGCGATCTGGAGTTCGACCTTTCGGAGATGCCGATAGCCACGCTTGGCCAGGCGCTGATGGATGGCGTTCCGCTGTATCCCTTGCCGATTCCAGCCTCCGCCCGCTTTCACCACAGCTCGATCCTGTGCAGTATCGATTCCGACATAAAGAGCCCCGCTGATCTCGTCGGGCGACGCGTTGCCGCCAGGTCGTGGCCACAGACCAGCGGCGTCTGGATCAGGGGTATTCTGCAGCATGATTATGGCCTCGACCTTCGCTCGATCCAGTGGATCGTGCAGGAGGGGCCGCACGTGGAACGGTTCTCCGATCCCGATTATGTCGTTCTGGACGAGAGTGACGAAAGCCTTCTGGCAATGCTGGCCGCAGGCACGGTGGATGCGGTGACGGGCCTGCACGGCATCCCCGCCGGAACCCGTCCGGTCATAGCGGATGCGGATGAAGCTGCCGCCGCATGGTTCGAGCGTACCCGAATTTTCCCCATCAATCATGTGGTGGTCATTCGCAAGGATCTGGTCGATCAGCATCCGTGGCTTCCGGAGGAAGTGACGAACGTGTTCTCGCGTGCGGCTGACGTCGCCCGGCAAAGAGGCGATCTGGCCAGCGAACGCCTCGGCATCGGGCCGGGACATGACCTTTATCGGATCGGTCTGGAGGAGAACCGGGCATCGATCCAGATGTTGGTCAAATTCTCTATGGAGCAAGGGATTCTGCCTGCCGGTGCAGATCTTGATGCAATATTCAAAACCAATGGTTGACTGCATAAACTCTGAAGGAGGAGACGAATGAAAACGATGAAAACGCTTTTGGCATCTGCGGTGATTGCGCTCAGCGCCACGGCCGCCGCGACCGCGCAGGATTTTCCGCAGCGTGCGGTGACGCTCGTTGTTCCGTTCGCACCAAGCGGCGCAGTCGATCTCGTCGGTCGGTTTCTTGGCGACAAGCTGAGCGCTATCTGGGGCCAGCCGGTCGTGGTGCAGAACGTGCCGGGTGCGGGCACTCTGGTGGGCACGGGTCAGGTGGCCACGGCTGCACCTGACGGTTATACGCTGCTGATCAATTCGGCCACCGTCACCATGACCGCCGCTATCCAGGAAACTCCGCTCGTCAATCCGGCCGAAGACCTGACCCATATCGGCATGGTCGGCGCGACTCCGCTGCTGCTCGGCGTCGGACCTTCGGTGGAGGCCAAAACCTTCGAGGAGTTCCTGGCCATCGCAAAGGAACGTCCGCTCAAATACGCCACGGTCGGTGTCGGTTCGCTCAACCAGTTTGCGACCGAGCTGCTGCGCGATGCAGCCGGCCTTGAGATGACGCCGGTCCACTACAACGGTGGTTCCCCGGCCATGACCGACGTGATGGGTGGTCACGTGGACCTGTTCTATGGCAGCCTGACGCAGGTTATCCCCCACGTTCGCAGCGGCATGATGACCGGCATCCTCGTCTCCAGCAGCGAGCGCTCGGACGTTACGCCGGAGATCGCAAGCCTCGGCGAGCTCGATCTCGGCGGTGCAGTGATCGAAAACTGGTGGGGCATCTTTGGTCCGAAGGACATGGATCCGGAGCTCGTCGCAAAGATCAATGCTGACCTGAACACCGTCCTCCAGACCGAGGAAATGAAAGAATTTCTCGGTCGTGATGGCGGCCGCCCGCTGTGGGACACGCCGGCAGCATTCAGCGAAAAGGTGAAGTCGGAATTCGCCCGCTGGCGCGAGATTTCCGACAAGCAGGGCATCAAGCCTGAGTAAGAGCTTGCTGCAAGGGGATGCTACGCCCGGTAGCATCCCCTTGCCATACCCGTTGTAAGGAACCGCAGATGACGATCCAACATCCGAAGAACTTCGTCGCGGGAGTTCTGTTTCTCCTGATCGGCCTTGGCTTCGCCTATGCGTCGGCGCAGTATCGGTTGGGGTCCGCTGGGCGCATGGGGCCGGGTTATTTCCCGCTCGTCCTGGGCTGCCTACTCGCCCTTCTGGGGAGCGGTGTGATCATCGGTGCGGTGCGCGGAACGCCTGACGCGGCAGACGGCGGCGCGATCGGCATCTTCAACATACGCAGCCTCGGCGCGATCGTTCTCGCGACAATCCTGTTCGCGCTCCTGGTCAGGCCTGCCGGCCTCCTGGTCAGCGTTGGCGTCGTCGCATTCGTATCGTCCTTTGCCACGGCGGATGCCAGGCTGCGCGTCGCCCTTATCAATGTCGTCATCCAGATGATCATCGCCTATGGCGTGTTCCATTACCTGCTCGGCCTGCAGATACCGCTGCTACCGCCGGTCCTTTCTCTTTAGGTGAGGCGAGATCCATGGATTTCCTCAGCAATCTCGCTCTGGGCTTCAGCACCGCCCTGTCGTTCGATAACCTGATCTATGCCGCCGTCGGTTGCATATTGGGCACGCTCATCGGCGTTCTGCCGGGTCTCGGTCCGCTTACCACCATTTCGATGCTGCTGCCTTTCACCTTCGGCCTTGATCCGATCGGTGCGCTGATCATGCTGGCGGGCATCTATTATGGTGCTGCCTACGGCGGCTCGACCACGGCCATCCTGGTGAACCTGCCCGGCGAGGCGTCCTCCGTGGTGACGACCATCGACGGTCACCAGATGGCAAAGCAGGGCAGGGCGGGGCCGGCGCTTGCTGCTGCCGCCATCGGCTCGTTCTTCGCCGGTTGCGTCGGCGTTCTTGCCATGGCCATCTTTTCGGGCCCGATTGCACAGGTCGCCTTCAAGTTCGGGCCGGCCGAATATTTCTCGCTTATGTTGCTTGGCCTGGTGGGCGCGGTTTCGCTGACCTCGGGACCGCTGCTGAAATCACTCTGCATGATCGTTCTGGGCCTTCTGCTCGGCCTGGTGGGCATGGACGTCAATTCCGGCGTCGTGCGCTTTTCCTTCGGCAGCACGGCGCTTTGGGAAGGCATCGACTTCATCGTCATCACGATAGGCATTTTCGCATTCGCCGAGATCGTTACCACGCTCGAGCGAAAATCTTCGAGCGATGCGGTGGTCGCACCCATAAAAACCCTCATGCCGACGCGCACCGATATCCGCCGGATGACGCCCTCCATCCTGCGCGGCTCGGCGCTGGGATCGGTGCTTGGCATTCTGCCGGGCGCGGGCGTTTCGCTGGCCTCGTTCTTTGCCTACAGCCTCGAAAAGAAAGTCTCGAAATACAGTGACGAGTTCGGCAAGGGCGCCATAGAAGGCGTTGCTGGCCCTGAATCGGCAAACAATGCCGCGGCCCAGACCTCCTTCATCCCGACGCTGACCCTCGGTATTCCCGGCAGCGCCACCATGGCGCTGATGCTGGGTGCGATGGTGATCCACAATATCCAGCCGGGCCCGCAGGTGGTCACGCGCAATCCCGATCTTTTCTGGGGCCTGATCGTCTCCATGTGGATCGGCAACCTCTTCCTGATCATCCTCAACCTGCCGATGATCGGCATCTGGGTTCGCCTGCTGCGCATACCCTATTCGATGCTGTTCCCGGCGATCCTCGTCTTCTGCTGCATCGGCGTCTATTCCGCCTCCTACTCGCTGCTCGACGTCTATATGGTGGCTGGTTGCGGTGTGGTCGGCTATGTGCTGGCAAAGCTCGACTGCGAGCCGGCACCGCTCCTGCTGGGCTTCGTATTGGGGCCGATGATCGAGGAATATTTCCGCCGCGCGTTGGTTCTGTCGAACGGCGACTTTACAATCTTCGTGTCGCGCCCGCTCTCGGCCTTCCTGCTGGCGATTGCCGCCGGCATGATCGTCTTTGCCGCCCTACCTCACCTGCGCAAAGCACGCCAGGAAGCCTTCGCCGAAGATTGAGCGGGCTCGCGACATTTCACAAGGCGACGTTGGTCGACATGGCCAAGCGCCGCGCCGCGTCTCAGAGAAGCGCGGCGTTGCGCTGGCTGTAGATGCCTCAGGCTGCGGCTTGACCGCTTCAGTCGATGATAACGTCAGAGCCGAGCTGGCGAAGCCTCTCAAGCCCTTGCCGCATGTTTTGGATTTGCTCGGGCGAGTGTCCCTGCCAATGCAGCACCTCGGCGATAACCTTGAGAGGTTCTCTCGAGCGGTATGACCGTGTCGGGTTTCCCTGGAATTTCTTGTCGGTCAGGTTTGGATCGTCTTCGTAAGGGCCAGTCGCTTCGACCAGATAAATCCGTTCTCGGCCCTCGCCAGCTGCAAGCTCTGCTCCCCATATTGCGGCGTCCAGTGTAGAAGTAAAATAAACCCAGGATAGAGAGGTTTCCTTCAGGAAATTGGAAGCATATCCGACCTCTATGAGGTCTCCGATCTTCAGATCAGCTTTTGTTCCATGAAGAAACGCTGGAGAAAATGGAGTTGGTGAGAGAGACATGAGATCCTCGTAGTCAACTTGCTGTCTGGGCGGGTCGAGAGGGCTGTCTTGTGTCTATCGGTTAGAAATAAAGCTGTTTTTTGGAAGCCACGTTCCTCAAGAAGCACAATTGTATGCTGTTTGCGATAGGCTTTGGATGCAGACCCGAAGACCTGCCAAAAGAAACTGAGGGGCCCCTCAATTCACCATTGAGGAGCCCTGGCAATATTTCAGAAATGCATCAGGAAAGCTGGCTGCAGGCTTTCTTGATACGCTCCATCGCCTCGGCAAGGTCCTGCTTCGACGTGGCATAGGAAATGCGGAAGTAAGGCGAAAGTCCGAAGGCCGAACCCGGCACGACCGCCACGTGCGCCGTTTCCAAGAGGTAGTCGGTGAAATCGGCGTCGGTCTCAATCCGGCGACCGGCTGGCGTTGTCATGCCCAGCATCCCGGCACATCCCGCAAAGGTGTAGAACGCACCTTCTGGCGTGCGGCACTCAATGCCCGGGATGAAATTCAAGGCTTCAACGACAAAGTCCCGTCTCTCCTTGAAGCTCTGTTGCCGCTCTTTCAGGAAATCCTGCGGGCCGTTCAACGCTGCAACGGAAGCGGCCTGACTGACCGAGCTCGGGCATGACGTGGCCTGGCTCTGGATCACCGCCATCGCCTTGATCAGCTCCTTCGGACCACCAGCATAGCCGATACGCCAACCGGTCATCGCATATGCCTTGGAAACACCGTTTACCGTCAGCGTGCGATCCTTGAGGTGAGGGGCGATAGCGACAGGGGTCACAAAAGCAAAATCGTCGTAGACGATGTGCTCGTACATATCGTCCACCATCAACCAAACATGCGGATGGCGTTCCAGCACCTCTATAAGCGGCAGGTAATCGTCACGGCTATAGGCGGCGCCCGACGGGTTTGATGGTGAGTTCAGCAATACCCATCGGGTCTTCGGCGTGATGGCAGTTTCAAGCTGCGCCGCTGTCAGGCGGAAGCCCGCATCTGCGCTGCACGGTATAAGCTTTGAGACACCACCGCAGATCTCGACGATGTCGGAGTATGAAGTCCAGTATGGCGTTGGGATGATGACTTCGTCGCCTTGGTCCAGCGTCGCCATGAAGGCGTTGAACAGGATCTGCTTTGCGCCCGTTGCGATGGTGATCTCATCGAGTGCGTAGTCGATCCCGTTTTCCCGCGCGAACTTACCCTTTACCGCCTGTTTCAGCTCAGGAGTGCCGTCCAGCGCGGTATACTTCGTATCACCGCGATCGATAGCTTCCTTGGCTGCAGCCTTGATGTGGTCCGGCGTGTCAAAGTCGGGTTCACCTGCACCCAGTACGATCACCGGGTGCCCCTCTTTCTTCATCGCGCTGGCCCGGGCTCCAATTGCCAGGATTTTCGACACGCCCACGCTTGCAATGCGCGAGGCGGGCCGAAAGATGGCGTCCGCAGCGGAAATATTCGAGGCTATCTTATTCACGTCTCTTTTCCGCCTGCTCGATCTACTCGATGTCGAACGTCACACCCTGTGCCAGCGGCAGCTGGGTCGAGTAGTTGATCGTGTTGGTCGCACGGCGCATGTAGGCCTTCCAGGCGTCAGAGCCGGACTCACGGCCGCCGCCCGTTTCCTTCTCGCCGCCAAATGCGCCACCGATCTCCGCACCGGACGTGCCGATGTTCACATTGGCGATGCCGCAGTCCGATCCCGCAGCGGAAAGGAAGGTCTCCGCCTCCCGCACGTTGAGCGTGAAGATGGAGGAGGAGAGGCCGGCCGCAACGGCGTTCTGCATCTCGATCGCGTCTTCCAGCTCGCTGTACTTCACCACATAGAGGATCGGCGCGAAGGTCTCTTCCAGCACGGGACCGCTGTGCGACGGCATCTCGACCAGCGCTGGGCGGACGTAGAAGGCGCTGTCCGGACCGACGTCCGCGACGCGCTCGCCACCCGTTACCTTGCCGCCCAGCTCACGAGCTTCAGTGAGCGCCTTCTGCATTCCGTCAAAAGCCGAGCGGTCGATCAGCGGACCGACGAGTGCCTTGGTCTCCAGCGGATTGCCGACGGTCACGTTCTCGTATGCCTTGATCAGGCGCGGGACGAACGCGTCATAGATGCTCTCGTGGACGAAGAGGCGGCGCAGCGTGGTGCAACGCTGGCCAGCCGTTCCCATCGCGCCGAAGGCAACAGCCCGCAGCGCCATGTCGAGATCTGCCGATGGGCAGACGATGCCGGCGTTGTTGCCGCCGAGCTCCAGGATGGAACGCGCAAAGCGCTTGGCAAGCCGTGGGCCAACCTCGCGACCCATACGGGTCGATCCGGTTGCCGAGACCAATGCCACCTGCGGATGGTCCACCAGCACTTCGCCAATGGCACGGTCGCCGATCAGCACCTGCGAGAGTGCGGCCGGTGCATCGCCGAAGCGGGCAAGCGCGCGCTCAAAGATAGCCTGCGAGGCGAGAGCGGTGAGCGGCGTCTTCTCCGACGGCTTCCAGACGACCGGATTACCGCAAACGAGGGCCAGGGCGGCATTCCACGACCAGACAGCAACGGGGAAGTTGAAGGCCGAGATGATGCCGGTGACACCCAGCGGATGCCAGGTTTCCATCATGCGGTGGCCCGGACGCTCGCTCGCGATCGTGAGGCCGTAGAGCTGGCGAGAAAGGCCAACTGCGAAATCGCAGATGTCGATCATCTCCTGCACTTCGCCGAGACCTTCCGACGGGATCTTGCCTGCTTCGATGCTGACGAGGCGGCCGAGATCCTCCTTGGCGGCGCGCAGCTCTTCGCCCAGCAGACGGACCAGCTCGCCACGGCGCGGTGCGGGAACGAGACGCCAGGCTTTGAACGCCTCATGCGCTGCCTCGATCATCTGCGCGGCTTCCGCTGTCGATGCGCTCTTCAGCTCGGCGATCTGCTCGCCCGTGACCGGGCTGTAGCTTGCCATGTCGCCACCCTTCCAGGCGGAGTCCGCGACGCCCAGCCGGTCCAGGATGCGCGCTGTTTCCTGCTTTACGTTGAGGGTAACGCTCATTTTCATCTTCTCCGTAGTCTTAAAGTATTGCGGCTGTCTTCGACGCCGGCGTTCCGAATTCGACCGACCCGAGTAGGCCGGGCGACGTGATGGATTTAAACTCTGCCCCGAGCCTCTGCAGCTCGGCAGGTGTGTAGTGATTGTAGAAGGCCTGGTTCTTCCGTCCAATCGCGTGTTCGGCGCTGAAGCTACCGTGAAAGTCCTTGACGCAGACGTCAACAACCCATGCCCGCAGACTGTCCTCAAAGGTCGGGTCGGCTGCGCGAGGGTCATCGCGAGGCACAACCAGGTTGAAGTGGACGCCTCCATCGCCGATATGCCCGAAATCGCAGATCTGCACGCCCGGGAAACGCGATGGCATATGCTCCTTCATGTGATCCAGGAAGCGCATGACGTCGGCCCGCCGGAAAGCCAGATCGAAGGCGATCAATCGCCCGGAATTCTTGACACCTTCCGAAAGCGCGTGCCGAAGCGCCCACACTTCGTGCGGCTTGCCGATGACCGCATCGGCGAGAAGTGCATTTTCGCCTTCCCAGATCGAGCCAAGCACCTCTTCCAGCATCTGGTCGAGCGGCTGTTCGCCCTTCAGAGGCGCGTTGCTGCGCGAGATCTCAAGCAGGAGTGAGAAGGGAGGAATGGTGCCTGCCTGGAATGGATTGCGCAGCGACGGTACATGGTCGAGCGCTGCGCGCACGGCATTATCGGACATGCCTTCAAGTGCCGAAAGCTGAGAACCCAATGCCTCTTCGAGCGCCAGCAACAGTTCCGGAACATCCTTGGGATCAGATGGCACCAGGATCGCTGTCGCCGTCTGGCGCGGCAGCGGTTCGAGGTTCAGCACACATTCGGTGACGACGCCGTAGGCGCCCGAGGTGCCGATGAAGATCTGTTTCCAGTCGACGCCCGTGTTGTTCTTGCGCAACGAGGAGGAGAGATCGAGGATCGTTCCTTCCTCATCCGCCAGAACAACCTTGAGGCCAAGGGTATTGCGGCGGACGTCGCCATAACGCAGGAACCGCGAGCCGCCAGTGTTGGTGGAAACCATGCCGCCAATGCGCGGATCTGCCCCAAGGTCGATCGGGAAGAACAGGCCATGCTCTTCCAGTTTGGCATTGAGATCCGACAGCCGCATGCCAGCGCCGACGTGAACGCTCCGGTTGGCTCGATCGAGATCGAAAGGTGCAGTCAAGCGCTCAAGGCTCAGCACACCCTGCGTACCCGTGCCATCCGGGGTCGAGCCGGACACGAGACCCGTGTTGCCGGATTGCGGGATCAGATGGATGCCGTTCCTGACACAATAGGAGACGACTGCCGAAACCTCCTGCGTGGAAGCAGGACGCGCGACGAAAGCCGCCCGCCCTTGGTCGTAGCGCGCACCGGTCTCATAGGCGACCCTGTCGGCTGCATCGGCGAGCAAAGCTTTCTCGCCGAGCAGGGCCCGCAGCGCCTGGATATGATCCGTTGCGGTCACGCCGTTACTCCGCTGCCATGGCGAGATCGACCACCGAGAGGCAGGCTTCGATGGATGCCCGCTCGATCGCCGCATAATGCGCGAATTCATCCAGCACCGATGCTCCCAGATCCCGCTCGAACATGACCTGGTTCGGGCTGGCGGTGAACTCCTGCGTTGCGTCGTCGCCAAGGTTCGACTGGAAGATGCCAGCCGCACTGACTGGCAGGAAGTCTTCGTAGACGATCGGGTCGAACTGGACGAAACCCTCTGCAATGGCGGTTTCGAGATCCGTCTTGTACCCGGCTGCAGCCTCGCCCTTGGCTGTCAGGCTGTAGCGGAAATAACCGAGGCCAGCCTTGCGGATCTCATTCCAATCATCCGGAAACGCCTGGAAGACCTGAGCCAGCGCCGCCACGTACTCGGCAGAATTGGAGCCGTCGGCAGCTGGGCGTACCAGTGCGCGGGTGTCGTTCAGCAGCTTGTCGTAGAGACCACGGCCCTTCGGCGTCAGGGCGAGGCCGCGCTGTTCGATCTCGCCGAACCGCGCGGTGTGTGAACCCTTCTTCCACTCGCCGTCCTCGCCTATGAAGGACACGGGCTCTTCCAAAGCCTTGAACGACGTCTGGCGCAGCAGGATCGGGCATTTCCGCGTCGGCGGGCCTTCAACCACAGCCTTGGGCGCGATGCCATGGGCAGGCATGCGATCCTGAACGCTGTCGATGTCGAGCGTGCGGGGTGTCAGATGGTTGATGTGCGGGCCCTTGAAGGAAACGACATCGGCGATCAGACGATGGGCGTCGTGCAGGCGCTTGTACATGTCGGCGCTGACGATGGCCCGGTCGTGCCAACGGAAGGTCTCGAGCACTTCGGCGACGAATTTTCTGGCGTCCGGCTCCGTGAGACCACCTTCGCTCTCGGCCTTCTCGACAAGCGAGATCGCGCCATCCGTAAAGATGCGGCGCTCGGCGAGCCCGGCGGCCGCTTCGGCCCGCAACTGCTCATCTGCGATGAGGTCGAGACGCAGGAGCGAGGTAAAGACGCGGAAGGGATTGCGCTTCAGGCTTTCGTCTTCGATCGGGCGGAAGGCGGTCGAGTGGACCGGGACACCTGCGGTGGAGAGGTCGTAATAGCCGACCGGGAACATGCCCATTACCGCAAACGCGCGGCGCATCATTGCGAGCTCCGCCGGCGTGCCGAGACGAATGGCGCCATGCCGCTCTTCCGAAATGCGGGCAAGCGAGTCAGTGGCCGCCAGCCGCTCCTTCAGCGCCGGATCGTTGGCGAGCGTCTCTTCATTGACTTGTGTGACAAGGCTCATGAGCGTGCCGTAGGCGGGCACCTCGTCGCGATACATCGCCGACATGGCGGCGGAGAAAGCTGAGCGGATCTCGTCAGGCGAGACGAAGCGTGCATTGGTCATGGTTATCGAAAGGCCCTGCGGACATTTTGGATGAAACATTCTGTTCTAGTATGATAAGCGCTCCAGGGCGTGATATCTCATGCTAATTCAGACTGTTTTGATGCGGATACGGAATGAACCTCTCTCGTGCGTCTATCCCGGACCTTGCCACGCTCCAGGCTTTTGAGGCTGCCGCGCGCCACGGCAATTTCACCAAGGCGGCAGCGGAGCTGAACCTGACTCAGAGTGCCATCAGCCGGCAGATCCAGGCACTTGAAGTGCAGCTTGGTGTCGTCCTCTTCGAGCGGGTGAGGAAGCGCGTGCATCTCTCGGTGACGGGACGGCAGATCCTGCCCGACGTGCAGCGCATTCTATCACAGCTCGAGGATTTGACCATCAAGGCGCGCGCGGCGGGGGACGGTGGCGGCACCCTGACGGTCGCCTGCCTGCCGACCTTCGGCAATCGATGGCTCATGCCGCGACTGCCGCATTTCCTCGGCGCGCATCCGGGTCTGTCGGTCAGCGTCATTTCGCGTTCGGCACCCTTTGACCTACGGGGTGAGGGTATCGACCTCGCCATCCATTACGGCCAGCCGGTCTGGGCTAGTGCCACCTGTACTTATATGTGCAGTGAGGTGATCCTGCCGGTGGCGGCGCCATCCCTGCTCGACAGACGCGAAGTAGCCGCACCACAGAACCTCGATTCCGTCCCCCTGCTTCACCTCACAACGCGCCCGAAACTCTGGGCCGAGTGGTTCCAGCGCTACGGGACGGAGAACGAAAATGCCTATCGCGGAAGTCGCTTTGACCAATTTTCGATGATCATCGAGGCTGCCTTGCGCGGCTTGGGCGTTGCTCTGCTGCCGTCGTACCTGATCGAGAACGAGCTCGATGCGGGAAGCCTGCGGATCGCGTTCGACCTCCCGCTTACAACCGAGAACAACTACTACGTGGTGCTTCCGGAAGGCGGTCGCGAAAACCGCCTCGCCCGAACGTTTCAGGATTGGATGTTGAGCCTCGTTGGAAAGCCCATGCCCGCCGATGTCCCAGAAGGCCAACCCTAAGCAAGTTCTTCTGCCAGGATGGCAGCCGAGACTTTCTCCGCAATCATGATCACCGGAATATTCAGGTTGGCGCGCGGCGCCGTCGGCATGATGGATGCGTCGACAACCCGCAGGCCGTCGACGCCAATGACCCGCGCGCTTGAGGGTTCCGTAACGGCCTCCGGATCATCGGGAGAGCCGAGCTTGCATGTGCCGCAGACATGCCACTGTCCGAATGCACTGTTGCGCACGTAATCCTTCAGCGCCTCATCATCCTCCAGCAGCTGGTCGATCCTCATCCCGTTGGCGACGGCTATGTCCATGAAGAGCTTCCGGGCATAGGGGATTGCGTCGATGATGACGGCCGTCGGAGCTGTCAGCAGGAAGTTTTTCACCGTCTGCCGCCCGAGCTTTTTCGCAAAGCCCGAGTAACTCGAAGGCGAGGGGTGTGACAGCAGGCTAGATAGCGCATCGCTCATGAAGACGCGGGCCATGAGCTTCACCGCGCCGGCAAGGCGCTCGATGTCGCGATAGTCGCCGAGGAAGTTGAGTTCAGCCGTCGGAGGCTGTAGCGGATCCTTGCTGGCAAGCTGGACGTATCCGCGTGCCTCCGCCTTGTTCACCCAGGCGATCATTGAAGCCAGACGCACACCAAGCGGATGCCACGCGGATTTCGTGGCCATCATCGCGAACATGTCACCTTGCCCGCAGCCCTCCACTCCGGACGAATAACGCAGCGCCAAATGGACATGGCGGCGTGTGTGCTTCAGCCGCGCATCGCGGCGTATATACGCCGATAGCGCAATGCCCGGATGCTCCTGCAAGTTCTTGCCGACTCCGTCGAGGACATGCACGGGCTCTATGCCAACGCGTTTCAACTCAGTCAGTGGGCCAATCCCGGAGCGCATGAGCACCGCTGGTGACTGGAGCGCGCCTGCGGAAACAATTACTTCGCGAGCGCGCAACTCCTTTATGCTTGAGCCCTGGCTTATCCGCACGCCCACGACACGCCTGCCTTCGAGGATCAGCGTGTCGGCCTGCGTGTTCGACATGATGGTCAGGTTCGGTCTCGCTCTCACCTCCGTCGTCAGGTAGGCCATGGCGGTAGATACGCGGTGCTCGCCGGCGTTGTTCGACAATGGGATTGGGAAATGCCCATCGGTGAAGACAGCGTTCTGGTCGCCGATCGGGGGGAAACCCAGCTCGGTCAGTGCCCGTTCTGTCGCCAACGATACTTCCGGCCATTTTGAACGAGGGATGCGGTGGATCGGGATAGGCCCGGACTTGCCGTGCAGTTCCCCGTCAAAGTCCAGATCGCGCTCGAGTTTCTTGAAGTAGGGCAGCACATCCTGCCAGCCCCAACCGCTTGCCCCGAGCTCCTCCCACTCGGCATAGTCTTCGGGCGTTCCGCGATTGGCGATCTGGCCGTTGATGCTGGAGCCGCCGCCCATGATCTTTGGCTGCTCGTATTTCTTCTTGGCCGGCGGTTCATGGGAATTGTGGAGGAACGGCCGGGTGTTGACCATCAAACCATCCCAATGGTTCTGCGGGTCGAACGCGGCCCTGCCGGGGTAGGTGTCGAGGATTGCATCGCCTTCCTCTCCCGGCTTCAGGTCGCGGCCAGCCTCGATCAGCAGGACCGTGAGGCGAGGATTTTCAGAAAGCCTGCTGGCCAGAACGCAGCCTGCGCTGCCACCGCCGATGATGATGTAGTCCCAGGTAGACACTCGTGGTTCCTCAATGCTTCTCGGGCTGCTTACTGGAATTCTTCATTGAAGCGCCGGGCTGCGTATTCGGCGACTTCTGTGTCCTGCTCCACCGTGCCTGAACTCACGCCGATGGCGCCGACGACCGCGCCATTGAAGACAAGGGGAAAACCGCCGCCGAGCGTTGTGAACTTGCCGCGGTTAAGCGCTTGCGCGCCGTAGCCGGGCATCCCGGGTTGCGTTTTTGGCGCGACGACGTGCGTGGCTACACGCAAGCCGGCAGCAGCGTAGGCCTTGGTCATGGCGATCTCGATGGAAAAGAACTTCGCGCCATCCATGCGCCGGAAGGTGATCAGATGCCCCGCATCGTCCACCACTGCAATGTTCTGGGGCACGCCCATCTGAGCGGCCTTCTCTGCCGCCCAGCTGGCAACCTTTTCCGCGGCCTCATAGCCAAGCGTCTGTTTGGTCAGCATAATAATCTCCAGAAATGGTCAGCCCTTGACCGAACCTTTGGTAAGGCCGGACACGATCAGGCGACCGAGCAGGGTAAAGACGATGAGGATCGGCAGGATGCCCAGAATGGCGGCTGCGGAAAGCGGCCCCCATTCGCGGCCGAAATAGCCGATGAAGTTGTAGATCGCGGGCTGGACCGGACGCAGCGCCGGATTGTCCACCATCACCGTCGATGCCACGAACTCGTTCCACGATCCAACGAAGGCCATGACGCCAGCCGCGCCAAGTCCGGGCAGGATGAGGGGCAGGATGACCAGCCGCAGGATGGTGAAATGCCCCGCGCCATCGGCGATTGCCGCCTCATCCAGCTCGCGCGGAATGCCTTCCATCGTGCCCTTGATGATCCAGATCGCCATCGGAAGCTGGTGGGCCGTGTAGATCAGGGGCAAGGTATAGAAGTGGTTCGTGAGGCCAAGCTTCAGAAAATAGATGTAGTTCGGGATGAGCAGGGCAGCCGCCCCGAGCGACAGCGGGATGCTTGCTACAACCAGGAGAAGAAGCGGTTTCCGGCCGGGAAATTCGAACCGATCGAAGGCATAGGCTGCCGGCACGCCCAATAGAAGCACCATGACCACGGTAATCGTGCTGTAGGTGAGGGACACCGCAAGAGACTGACCGAAACCGCTTGCGAAGACGCGGCGGTAGTTCTCCAGCGTCGGCTCGAAGTCGAAAAGGGTAGGGGGGAAGCGGAAGAGATCCGCCTCGCTTTTCAGCGAGGTAAGAAAGCCCCAGATCAGCGGCGCCAGATTGAGCACGACGAGGCAGCCGAAGAGGAGGCCGACGAGCATCCCCTTCCAGGGAACGAGGTTCCTGCGTGGCATGGTTGCTGCTGACTTCATGATCATACCTTCCACTTCGAAAGGCGCACGTAGGCCAGCACGAGCAACACGTTGCAGAGGAACATGATGAGCGCGAGTGAGGTGGCGGAGGCAAGGTCGTAGTTCACGAAGGCGCGGTCGAAGACGTCTATGGCGAGAATGCGCGTTGCCGAGCCCGGCCCGCCGCCAGTGAGCACCAGGGGGCTTTCGACGGTGTTGATGTTGGAAAGGGTGAGCACGATCACCACCAGCAGGAGCGGTGTTTTGAGCAGCGGCAGGATGATGTGCTGAAAGGTCTGCCAGGAACCGGCGCCATCCAGAGACGCCGCCTCGATGTAGTCTTCAGGGATGGACTTGAGACCGGCCAGCAGGATGATCAGCGCGTAGCCCAGCCGCTTCCAGACGGAAACAGCGATCAGCAATCCCATGGCCGAATTCGGATCGTTGAGGAACTGGATGTCAGGCAGGTTAAGCATGCGCAGGATCGACATAGCCATGCCGATGTCGCTGACGAACACCCATTTGAACAGGAGCGTTGCGACGACGGTCGAGGTTATCCAGGGGATGATGACGATCATCTGCACAAGGAAGCCACGGCGCGGCGGCAGGCTGTGCACCCAGAGCGCCAGCGCGAGAGAGATGGCGACGGTGAGAATGACCGAGAGCGATGTGTGGAAGACTGTTCTGCTGATGGTCCCCGAGAAGGTCGGGTCCGTGAGAAGATAGGAATAGTTCCTCAGGCCCACGAAGTTTCCGACCGTCCCAAAGCGGATATGGTGCAGACTGAACCATACGCCGTAGAAGACGGGTGAAAACAGGACCAGCAAAAGGGCAGAGAACGCTGGGACTATGTAGAGCAGCCCAGTGGAGCGAGACGTCATCAAGCACCGTGAAAATTGGGCTGACAGCTCCATATGGAGCTGTCAGCTGTTCTGCGAAAAGTTTCGTCTAGCGGCCGTTCTGGCGGTTGAAGTGTTCTTCCGCTTCCGTCAGCGCGGCTTTGATGTCCTTGCCCTCGACAAGCACCTGCTGGGTGGCGCGGTTTAGCGCCTGACGGTAACCGCCCACCGAGAATTCGATCGGGCTCAGCCAGCCTGCTTCCGCCGCGCCGGTTGCCGCCACGCTCAGATACTCATTACCCGGCTGGGAAATGAACTCCTTGAGCTCGGTGAGCGTGGACTTCATGCCAGGGATCTGGCCGCCAACTTCCGTCCAGAGCTTGTCGCCCGGATCGGCAAGCATGAAGTCGACAAACTTCGCGGCTGCTTCCTGCGACTTGCTGCCTGACCAGATGCCGACGGACCAGCCTGCCATGACGGCGGGGGAGTGCTTGCCGGCTTCAACGCCGGGCCAGAGCGACATGGAAACCTTGTCCTTGCCAAGCTTCGACTGCAGGGTCGAGATACGGACGGCAGAACCCTGGATCATTGCAATGCGATCCGAGGCGAACTGCTCGAAAAGGTCATCGACCGTCCACGTCGCCGCCTGCGATGGCGAGAGTCCGTCCTTGATCATTTGCGTGTAGAACTCGAGGCCCTTGACGCCGGCGTCCGAGGCAAAGTTGGCCTTGCCGTCCGGGTGAAACAGCGGCTCTCCCGAAGCAAGGATATGCGGGATCATCGGATGCGGATCTGCCTGCTGCTCGCTATAGGCAGCGGAGAACCCGTAACGCGTCACGTTCCCACTGGCGTCCTTCACGGTCAGCTTCTCGGCTGCGGCGCGAAGGTCATCCCAGGTCTTCAGATCTTCCGGATTGATCCCCGCTTCTGCCAGCAGGTCCGGCCGATAGACGAGCGAGATATAGTTGCGCGACGTGAAGATGCCGTACTGCTTGCCGTCGACGGAGGTCAGGTCCCAATATGCATCCTTGAAGTCAGCCTTCTTTTCCTCTGGCCAGTTGTTGACGAGAAGTTCGTTCAGGTCCGCAAGCGAACCGGACTGGATCGCGTCGCCCAGGAAGTCGGTCACCACCCAGATGACATCCGGCGCGGAGCCGGAGCCGTGCGCGGCGAGGAACTTCGGCGTCATCTGATCCCAGACCTGCGGCTCCACGACAACGTCGATGTCAGGATTGGCCGCCTCGAAGTCCTTGACGATTTGCGCCAGGGCGACTTCGCGCGGTGCTGTTCCTTCCGGGTTGAGGAAGGTCCACATGCGCACGGTTTCAGCCATGGCAGTCGTGGACCATAGCGCCGTGACCGCAATGGCGGCGCCCATTACCAGTCGTGCAGTCTTCCTTCTCAACATTGCTTCCTCCCTGAAAAGCAGTTGCTATTTCCTCAGATCATGGTCTCCCAAGGCATCCTTCAGCGAGCGGGAAATGTGGGCGCGAACGGCAGCGCCGTAGGCCTCCAGATCCCGCGCCCGCAGCCCGTCGATGATGGCCTTGTGCTCCTCACCCTCCAACTCCACGCGCGTGCGCCAGGTATCGAGGCCGCGCTGCACCAGCCCGCCAACCACCTTCGGCTGGAGGCTGCGGTACATGGATGCAAGAATTGGATTTCCTGCCAGCTCGATGATGGTCGTATGGAAGCTGGCGTTCAGTTCCAGTTTGGTCGCGTGGTCCATATGGGCGGCGTCGCGCAGCTGCGCCTGCTGCAGCTCATCGAGACGGTCGAGCACGGCGTGATCCAGCGCCCCCTCCTTGAGACGCTGGATCACGCGTTCCCCCGCACAAAGTTCGAGCGACTGCCGCACCTCAGCCACATTGCGGATCTGCTCGGCGGTCGGCACGCGCAGATGAAAGCCCCTGCGCTGGATGCTCTCGATAAAACCTTCGGAGGCCAGCTGCATCAACGCTTCACGAACCGGCGTGATCGACACGCCAAAGCGCGCGGCCAGTTGCTCCGGGTACAGACGTTCACCTTCCTCCAGCTGCCCGCCTATGATCAGGCTGACGAGCCTGTTCCTCACGCTTTCCGCGAGCGTTTCGCCGAGACGCGGGGAACTGTCGATGAGCGCGCTTGGAGCCATCATGCCGCCCTTTGCCGAAGAATGTAGCGGTCCAGAAGCTCAAGGTTAGGCTCGCCGCCATGGCCCGGACGGTCGGCTGCGATCAGCTGTCCGTCCTTCAGTTCAACCGAAAACAGACCGAGCTTGTCGCGCAGCGGATTGAGCAGGCGGTTGACCTCATAGGTCACGAAAGCCTCGGCTGCGCGGCATGCATGAAGGGAAGCGGCAACAGCAACACAGGCGCCGACGCCGTGCGGCGCAAGCTTTACTCCGTTCTTGCGGCAGAGCTCGCCGGTTCGCAACAGTCCCGTCACGCCTCCTGCGCGCCCGATGTTGCACTGGATGAAGTCAACGGCCTCGGCCTTGATGAGTGCGGCGTAAGCCTCCTGCGTGAACTCGTTCTCGCCTGCACCGATTGGAACCGGAGATGCCTTGCGCACCGCGCGCAAACCTTCGGGATTGTCCGGATTGATCGGCTCTTCAAGCCAGCCGATGTCGTAGCGGTCGAGGTGGCGCGCAAGCTCGATTGCCTCGTCCACCTGGTAGGCGCAGTTGGCGTCCAGATAGAGCGGCGCGGTACCGGCCTCGTCGCGCGCGGCCTCTATATGATCGAGGTCGACCTTCACCCCGCGGCCGATCTTGAGCTTGAACGCGGTGTAACCCTGACGCTTGTATTCCCGCAGCTCGGCTGCTGTCTCGGCGGGCGTCTCGCGGAAGGGGACGGGGCTCACATAGACGTTGACCGGTCCCGGTGTGGCGCCCAGCGTGACAGCTAGCGGCTGGTTTTTAGAACGGGCGACGAGGTCCCACAGCGCAATGTCGACGCCACTCAACGCCTCCATTGCCGCCCCCCTCGTCAGCCCGAGGGCGTAGAAATACGCCCTTAAGTCGGAAGTCATGGCATAGGGATCATCAACGACCGACCCGATGATGGCCGGCGCGATGATCTCATTGATCAGCGCCGTCGTCTGAAGCGGGTGCGGGAGCCCGAAGCACTCGCCGTAGCCGATCGTCCCGTCGTCCGCCTCAACGATAACGAGCGTGCTGTACTGCCCGCGGCGCGGAATGCGCCGGAAATGGGCCGCCGGCGTCTTGAGCTGCGGAGGCACCTGACCTTCACCGCCAAAAATATCCGCAAAGGCAGCCTCGAGCGGCAGCGCCCGGATCGATGCGATCTTCATTGCCATTCCTATAAATTATAATTTACAAATTGTATGCGACCGTTATGTTCGTTCGTCAATAGGGTTTGTGGTGGAACTGGGAGGCAGCCAATGACCGACATCTCCATCCAGAGGCTGCGCAAGGCCTATGGAAATCTCGAGGTCATCCATGGGATCGACCTTGCGATAGAGCCTGGGGAGTTCGTGGCGCTGGTAGGCCCGTCGGGATGTGGCAAGTCCACGCTTCTTCGCATGATCGCCGGGCTGGAACAGATCTCGGGCGGTGACCTGTTCATCGGCAATCTGCGCATGAATGACGTGCCGCCCAAGGACCGCGACATCGCCATGGTCTTCCAGGGCTATGCGCTCTACCCGCACATGACGGTGGCGGACAACATGGGCTTCTCACTGCGGCTGAGGAAGGTGGCGAAGGACGAGAAAGACCGAAGAGTTCGGGAAGCTGCTGCCATGCTCGGCCTCGAAAACCTTCTGCAGCGCTATCCGAAGGAGCTTTCCGGCGGCCAGCGCCAGCGCGTTGCCATGGGCCGGGCGATCGTGCGCAATCCAAAGGTGTTCCTGTTTGACGAACCGCTGTCAAACCTCGATGCGAAGCTTCGTGTCCATACCCGCGCCGAGATCAAGTCTCTGCACCGGCGTCTTGGAACGACAACTGTCTATGTGACGCACGACCAGATCGAGGCCATGACCATGGCGGATCGCATTGTCGTCATGAACGCAGGCAACGTGGAGCAGGTGGGCACGCCGCTGGAGCTTTATGACGAGCCCTCCAACATGTTCGTTGCGGGCTTCCTCGGCTCCCCCGCAATGAACTTCATCCCCGGCAGCTACGATCCGGCCACGGGCAACTTCTCCGTCCGCAATGGGCCCGCCATCAATGTCGGAGCTAACCGCTGGAACCATGGCGGGGAGGCCATGCTGGGCATCCGCCCGGAAGATTTTACGCTCGGTGGTGAGCTTGCCCTACCCATCGAACTCATCGAGCCGACCGGATCGGACACGCATGTGGTGTTCAGCCTGGGTGAGTCCCAGGTCACCGCGGTCTTCCATGACCGGATTGCGCAAGAAGTCGGGGAGACCATGCCGGTCTCCCTCGGGGGAAGAGCTCACCTCTTTGACCCGCGTTCGTCGCAACGTATTGCTGCGAGGGTGCAGATCTAGCTCCAATCATATCCGAAAAGGCGGGCGGAATCCGCTCCAAGCCGGCGCAGAAAACCCTCGCGCCACGCGTAGGCAGGATCGTCGGGCGTCAGGTACCGGATGGCGCTCAGGGATCGCACCCACATCAAGCTTCCCATGAGGGCGATATCCGCATAACCCGGTGCGTCGCCCGCGAGGAAGGGTGAGGCGGACAGCGTCCAGTTGAGCGGCGCAAGCGCGGTCCGGAGGTTGCGCACCACCAACTCTTCGCCGGGGGAAAGCTCCTCCAGCCGCTTGCCTAAACGCTGCTCACGGCTTTCGCGGAAATAGGCACGGTCGCACTCGGCAATGCGCTCAAGGGTGATCGGCGTGAGCAGTGGCGCCAGGATCGGATGAAGCGCCGTGTCCACCCAATTGGTGACGAACCGCGTGAGGGACCGGCCGTCACCGTCCGGAAACAGAGTGGGGCGATCCGGGTAGGTATCCTCCAGGTAGTTCGCGATCTCCCAGGAGTCCGACACGACCTTGTCGCCATCCTTGATGACTGGAACCTTGTCCTGCCCGGAGAAGGTGAGAAGCGCCTTGTCGGAAAAGCGGATGGGCACCGTTTCGAATGCCAGGCCCTTGTGCTCCAGCGCCAGGCGCGCCCGCCAGCAGAATGGGCTGAACCGCGTCGTCTCCTCCGCCCCAACAAGCTCGTAAAGAACAATTGTCATTCGTTGTCATCTATCCATTCAATGCACCGTCCTCCCCCCCCCTGGAAGGAAATGGTCGCAGCGCGCGTTGACAGCGCCATCTGATGCCCCTTGCCGACATGTTCGCCGGAGAATGAGGAATAGGCAATCACCGCCTGGGTGCTTATGCCCAGCCGCGTAATTCACCGTTTGTCCGTTTTGCGCCTGTTTTTGACTTTTCGGCGCAAGCGCCGCCACGTCGTCTCGACGATGATCAGGCATCACCAACTCGTTTCAGAGGATGAGACATGATCATCGCAATCATCGACTTTGAAGTGCTGCCGGAAAGCCGCTTGTGTTTACTTACGGCCCTGCAGCCATTGCTGGCTGAGGCGCGGAATTTCGGTGGCAACCTCGGCTACCGCGCATTTATGGACAGCGAAAACAATGCGCATATCGGAATCATGCATGAATGGGAGACACTCGAGCACTTTCGCGCTTATGCTTCGTCTGACCTGTTCAGTCGGATGGGGCAAATTCTGCGTCCGGCGATGACGGTGCCGCCGGTCAGCCGGCGACTGCAAAGTGAAAACCTGGAGGAGGTTCGCGGGTGAATGAGCGTGTTGTCTCCGTAGCTGAGGCACATTGTATCCGCCAGGATCTGTTGCCGCAGCCACCACGTGAGTTCCAGATCCAGCACCATTATCTTCTTTATGCGTCTGCCGGCGCCATGCGGCTGGAAGCGGGGGAAGCGGCCTGGTCGCTCCCGCCGGCAAGAGCGGCTTTGGTTGCAGCCGGCACGCCAGTGCGCCTCCTGCTCAAGCAGAAGATGTCCGTCTGCTCGGTGCTGTTTTCGACCAGCTTTGCGCCTGCGCCGACATCGGCACTTTCCGTATTCGAGACGACACCGCTCGCGCGTGAACTCCTGCTGGAATGCGGTCGACTGGCAGACGAGGGCGAACCCTTGTCCGAGTACGGGCGGACACTGTTCCGGACGTTGCAGATGATATCGTGGCGCCTTGCGGAGAAGCCAAGTCGAGCGACCATGCCTATAGGCAGGAGCAGTGGTGTCGTGCGGGCGCTTGCCCTCACGGAGGAGCGCCTTTCAGCGGGCATCCATTTCGAAGAGATCGCGCAGATGACGGGGCAGACACCGAGAACCCTTGCGCGTAAATTGTCCGCCGAGACGGGGTTGAGCTGGGGGCAGATCGTCCAGAAAATGCGGATGATCCGCGCCATTGAGATGCTGGCGGAGACGAGAGCGCCGGTCACCGAAGTCGCTTTGGCCGTGGGATATCAGTCCCTGTCAGCGTTCAACGCCGCCTTTCGCAGCTTCACGGGCGAGACGCCCACGGCCTATCGGGCTGGTTTCGCGTCCGGCTGATGAGGCGCCCTGAGGCAAGGCCTGCAACTTGACGCCGCTGACGCTTCCCTTTAATTGTTCGCCAATGCGTATTTCGTTTCAGGATGGCGAAGCGAAAGGGATGGAGGAGCCAGGCCGGAGCTTATGTTCGGGCCTTGCACAGCGCATCGGGAGGGATGATGCTGAAGAATCCCAAGGAGGGGGCGGCCGGCTTGTTCTTTGCGGCCGTTGGCCTGCTGTATGGCCTGATGGCGTGGAGCAGCCTCGACATCGGAACCGCGCTGAACATGGGGCCGGGCTACTTCCCGATCGTACTGTCTGCCATCATCTTCGTCTTTGGGGCGATGATGATGGGTCGCTCGCTGGTAACCCCCGGTGAAACACCCATCGGGAAGGTGCCTTGGCGGCCGCTGCTTCTGATCATGGGCGCTCCCGTCGTGTTTGCCACCGTGGCTGAAGAGATCGGGATGTTCCCCGCCGTATTCGTGACCACTGCGGTGGCGGCCTTTGCCTACCCCGGGGCCACAGTCCCGCGCATCCTTGCCATCAGCTTCGGCCTGTCGGTCTTCTGCACGCTGGTCTTCGCCTACGCAGTTCGTGTTCCGATCCCGGTGATCGGGCCAGCGTTCGGAGAGTGGTAGAGATGCAGTTTCTCGACAATCTGGCTCTTGGCTTTTCCGTCGCGTTTCATCCCGTCAGTCTGCTCTACTGCTTCTTCGGCGCGCTGCTTGGCACCGTCGTCGGCGTTCTTCCCGGAATCGGGCCGTTGGCTGCCACAGCGATGCTCCTGCCGCTGACCTTCGGGCTCGACCCTGTCCATTCGCTGATCATGTTGGCCGGTATCTATTACGGTTCGCAATATGGCGGGTCCACCACGGCAATCCTCGTCAACCTGCCGGGCGAATCCTCCAGTGCAGTCACCACGATCGATGGCTACGAGATGGCCAAGAAAGGCAGGGCCGGGCCGGCGCTCGCCGCAGCGGCCATCGGCTCGTTCTTTGCCGGAACGGTCGCAACCGTGCTCGTGGCGATGGTCGCAAAACCTCTCACGTCGATCGCCATGAGCTTTGGCTCGGCAGAATATTTCTCGCTGATGCTGGTCGGGCTCATCTCCTCCATCGCCCTCGCATCGGGTTCCATCCTGCGCGCGATGGCAATGATCTGCCTGGGTCTTCTGCTTGGGCTTACAGGAACCGACGTCTATACGGGCGCACCGCGCTTCACCTACGGCTTCATCGAAATGTATGACGGGATCGACTTCGTGGCGATCGCCGTTGGCGTCTATGGGCTTGGCGAGATCGTACGCAATCTGGAGGTCGGTGAATCTTCACGCCGCGCCATTGCGGCGGCCAAGAACCTGTGGCCCTCTCGTGAGGACCTGCGCCGTATGATCGGGCCCGCCGTGCGCGGCACGGCAATCGGTTCGCTGCTGGGCGTATTGCCCGGCGGAGGAGCGCTGCTGTCATCCTTCGTTGCCTACAACATTGAGAAGAAGTCCTCACCCAACTCAGCCGAGTTCGGCCATGGCGCAATCGAAGGCGTGACGGCCCCGGAAGCCGCCAACAATGCCGGTGCGCAGACCTCATTCATTCCGATGCTCGTGCTGGGCCTCCCATCCAACGCCACCATGGCGCTGATGATCGGCGCGATGATCATGCAGGGCCTGCAGCCGGGACCGAGCGTCATCACCAGCAACCCTGACATCTTCTGGGGTCTGATCGCATCAATGTGGATCGGCAATGCGATGCTGGTATTCCTCAACCTTCCGTTGATCGGGTTGTGGGTGTCGCTCCTGCGCGTGCCCTACCTGGTTCTCTTTCCGGCGATCATCGCCTTCTCGTGCATCGGCGTCTATTCGGTGTCGAACAGTGCCTTCTCTGTCTATCTGGTCGCCGTCGCGGGCGGCATCGGCTATATGCTCATGAAGCTCGACTGCGAGCCCGCGCCCTTCATCCTCGGCTTCATTCTCGGGCCAATGCTGGAAGAGCATCTGCGGCGGGCGATGCTGATTTCGAACGGCGATCTCAGCGTGTTCGTGACCCGGCCCATCAGCGCAGTTCTGCTGGCAATCGCCGTTGTCACGCTGATCATTGTTGGCCGACCGACTATCGCCCGACGGCGGAAGGAAGTGTTTGTCGAAGAGGAATGAGCGAGAACCTAGCTTACTTCCTCGATGAAGCGGATCGTTTGCGCTGCGCAGAATTCGGCGTGACTTGCCGCAACATGATAGGAGTTTCCAGGCACGCCCACGAGGCGCGAGGCCGGGATATTATGCTGCCAGGCTGCCACCTCGTCTAATGACTGCTCCGGCGCAAGCACCAGCGTTGGCTGGGTCACGGATCCCAGCTCCGCTTCGATATCAAAGATCGCCAGATGCTGCATGAAGCCAAGCTGGGTGGAGACTGGTGTGCGTCCCATAAAGCGCGTCCACCACTCGACGGCCTCCGGCGGCATGGAAGCGCCAAGCCGCTCCGCCATGTTGGCCCGCGCCCATGCCTCAACGCCGTGCTGGCGCACAAGATCCAGCGACGGCACGCGGGTCGCAAGTTCGCGCACCGGCGGCGGCGGTCCCACGAGTGTCAGGCTTCTCACCATGTCCGGATGATCGATGGCGAACTTCAACGCTATCTGACAAGATATCTTGGCCGCAACGACATGGACGCACGCTGCTTCCTGCCGCCGGCAGACAGCGACCAGATCGGCCACAAGCCGCGCCAGAGACCAGCGGTAGTCTTCGCGCATCGGCGTCGAATTCCCGAAGCCGCGCATGTCCGGACGGATGATGCGATAGCGGCGCGCGAAGAGCGGCACCCAGGCGAACCAGGCCGCGGCACTTTCGGAATTTCCGTGCAGCATCAGCACAGTTTCGGGCGTCGTCCATGGGTCGGTGAAGTCATCCAAAGTAACGGCGATCCGCACATCAGGCTCAACCTCGAGGTAATACTGCACGGCAGCTCCAGACATCTAATCTCCTTGACATCAGACCTTACAAAGGAGAGAATTTTTCGACAATACGGTATAAATTTCGTGACAGCGAATTTTTGTCGACGACGAATGGGAGGAACTTTCGTTGAACCGCTTCTTCAAGATGGCAGCGTCGTTTGCTGCAACGCTTAGCCTTGCCGCCGCGCTGGCCGGCCCGGCGGCCGCTCAGGACTTTCCATCAAAAGCAATTACCATCGTGGCGCCGTTCCCACCCGGCGCGCTGACAGACATTCTCGTGCGGACGCTGCAGCCGAAGATGGAAGAAAAGCTTGGTCAGTCGATCCTGATCGACAACCGCGCCGGCGCTGGCGGCACGGTTGGCACGGCGCTCGTCTCTCGCGCCAAGCCGGATGGCTATACGCTGCTCATCACCATCAATGCGCCGATCGTCATGGCCCCGACATTGCAGAAGTCGGTCACCTACGATCCCACCAAGGATCTACGCGGCATCGCCAAGCTCGGCGAAACCTATCTCTCGCTGGTGGCGCAGAAGAGCTCGCCCTTCAACTCCGTTGCTGACGTGATCGCAGCGGCAAAGGAGAAGCCCGGCCAGCTCACCTTCGCGAGTGCCGGTATCGGCTCGGCGCACCACATTGCGGGTGAATTGCTCAACCGCTCTGCCGGCATCCAGCTGAAGCACGTGCCCTTCCAGGGTGGCGCGCCCGCAATGCAGGCTCTGGTGGGTGGCCAGGTCGATTTTGCCTTCGCGGGCCTCCCTACGGCGCATGCGCTGGTTGAGGCGGGCGAGCTGAAATTCGTCGCGCTGGCTGAAAAGGCGCGCATCCCGTCACATCCTGATCTTCCGACCATCAATGAGACGGCGGAGGGGGTAGAAACTTCCAGCTGGATGGGCTTCTTCGCACCAGCCGGGACGCCGGACGAGGTGGTCGAAAAACTTTCAGCGGCTGCGCTTGAAGCGCTGGCCGAGGAAGACGTGCAGGCCAGCATGCGCAAGATGGGGCTCGAGCCAACGCCGTCCTCGCCGGCCGAGCTCGACAAGCTGATCGCCGACGATCTGGCCTTCTGGACCAATGCTGTCGAGATCGCCGGTATCGAGAAGCAGTAAGCTATGCTGTTTCGGGAGCCTCCGATCGTAGAAGCAACGGTTTTCGCGACGCTGCCGGAGGCCTATCTCGAACCGCCAAACACCGAGTGGGCCGACGGTCAGGCGTCGGCCCCTCGCCATCCGCTGCTGGAAGGCCCCGTCTTCGACCGCGACGGAACCTTCTATTTCACCGACATTCCCGCGGGCCGCATCTTTCGTGTGCCGCCGGGTGGCGAGGTGACGCTCCTCACCGAATATGACGGCTGGCCCAACGGTCTGAAGTTCCACCGCGATGGCCGCCTGTTCGTAGCCGACAACAAGCACGGCATCATGCTGGTGGATCCCGTTAACGGTCGGGTGACACCCTATCTCCAACGCGCGCATCTCGAACGGTTCCGCGGGGTCAACGACCTCTGCTTCGATGACGCGGGCAATCTCTATTTCACGGACCAGGGTAACACGGGGCTGGACGATCCGACCGGCCGCGTCTTCCGCGTTGCTGCGGACGGGACGATCCAGTGCATCCTGTCCAACGTGCCGTCGCCCAACGGCATCGTCGTGACACCTGATGGCAGGCTGCTCTTTGTCGCCGCGATGCGCGCCAATTCGATCTGGCGGGTGCCATTGCTCAAGCATGGTGCGCCATGCAAGGCAGGCAACTTCATCCAGCTCTCGGGCGGTGGCGGGCCGGACGGCATCGCGCTGATGGAAGACGGCGGGCTTGCCATAGCGCACATCGGTCTCGGCACGGTGTGGATCTTCGATGCTGCCGGCCGTCCGATCGAACAGGTGCGCTCACCGGCGGGGCAGGCCACCACCAACATCGCCTTTGGCGGGCCGGACAGGCGGGACCTCTACATCACCGAAGCCGCGACGGCATCAATCCTTGTTGCGCGAACAAGCGGGGCCGGTGCACGGCTCTTTTCGCACAGCTGACGCTATCTCCCGACGATAGCAGCTATGAGCGCGCTGACATCCGGACGCTCGTCAAGTTCCGCAATTTCACGGTTAATCGCCTGCGCCTGTTCGGGTGTGATGCCCATCTCGTCAGCCATCGTGATGCAAAAGGCGGAAATCTCGTCGAAAGAAGGCTGGCCGATCGCACCGTCGAGCCCGGCCGAAAGCATGCGCCCATCGTCCAATTCGATGCGGATGCGGCACTGACGATCCTGAAGTGCCTGATCGGCGATGACCTTGATCCGCGCCGCCATGGCGCGGATTGCCGGATCATGGAGCCGCGACAGGTCCGATAGCGCCAGCCGTCCATCGATCAGCGCAACGCTGAGGCAGAACTGCGCACTCATCTTGGTGGCGGCAGCACTTGCAAAAGCCGGACCGGCATTGTCGATGCCCGGGAAGGTCGCCTCGAATGGGCTGAGCGACAGGTGCACCGCCAAAATCCTGGCACCGTTGATATCGCTGCGAAGCCGCAGCACTTCCTGCACCGGCCCCTGCAAAACTGCGCAGCAGGGATAAGGCTTGACCGTCACTTCGCGCAGCTGCCAGTCCGTGCCAAGACCGTCGAGCGCTTCCGTCGGAGCCGTCGAGACGCCGGAAACGGCATGGTAGAGCCCCTTCGACCCCTCAAGCATGAAGCGGCCCGCGACCTGACTAGCCGCAGCCAGCTCGGCGGCGACAACGCCGTTGCGTGCGGCAAAACCAAGCTGGAACGGGAACTCCGGTCCGCCTTCGGTCCACACCTGCAGCACACCGCCCGCCTGATGCGTGGCAAGGGCGATGGCATGGCCGCAGCCCTTCGCATCAAGACCCATCAGTCGCGCGGAGGCTGCCGCGGCGCCAAACCCGCCCCAGATTCCGGCAGGGCGGAAGCCGCGTTCGGTCGCCTCCTGATCGAAATCGCGTCCTATCCGGCACAGCACCTCATAGCCAAGAACCATGGCCTCCAGAAACGCCTTGCCACTTGCGCCGTGGGTCTCAGCCACCGCCAGAGCGGCTGCGATTACCGGCGCGCCGGGATGGGCGGTCGAGGCAAGGTGGACGTCATCCTGAGAGCGAACATGAAAGAGCGCGCCATTGGCGAGTGCGGCCCAATCGGCAGAACAGTGTGCGCCCGAAGCAAGCAGGGTTGCGTGGCCCGGATGCCGTGCTGCTGCGATGTGTCCCGCGTTTTCACGTCCGCGCGCTGCGAGCGCCATGGTGATGTTGTGGACGAGACTGACCTTGGCGCGCTCCACCACATCGGCGGGAACAGGCGGCGGTGCGGCAACGAAGGCACCAAGGTGTTCGCTGAGGCTTGGGGTCTCGCTCATTCGCTGTAGAGCCCCTTGTCTATCGCGAGCCGCGCCACAATACCGGCCACCGCATCGAGCGAGGGGCAAGGCACACCTGCCGCGCGGGCGAAGGCTGCGGGTGCGAGCACGATCTCGCCGATTTCCATCGGCCGGCCCTGCTCGAAATCCTGCAGCAGCGATGGCCGATGATATGGCGCACGCGAAAGCGCCTCAACCGGATCGAGGGAAACGGGATAGCCCCAGGCATCGGCGATCGCCTTACCCTCTGTCATGATGCGGATATAGAGCTCGCCAAGGCGCGCGTCGTGGCGCGAGATCGCGGTCTGGTTGCGCGTGGCAAGCGCAATCACGGAGCCGCTCATGTTCTGCACCAGCTTGGTCCACATGGCGGTGCGCAGATTGCCAGGTGTGGTCGCGCCGAGGCCGGAGGCGTCGATCGCCGCGCGCAGTGCTTCGGTTGCCTCGCGGCCTTCCGGGTCAATGGCTGCAATGGTGAGACTGTTCCTGCCGGGCGAGGAGTTGTAGATGATGCCTGGCTCGCGCACCTCATTGCCGGAATAGACGGTACCTGCCGCGATCTGGTGCGGCTTCAGGATCGACAGGAAGCGTTCCTTGACCCGGAATATGGCAAGATCCGGCAGCGCGTAGGGCAATGTTTCCGCCGAGACGGGATACCACCAGGGCATGCCGTTCTGCGGGAAATAGACGAGCGTCTGCAGCCCGACAACCGGGCCTAAGAGGTCTGCCATCACCGCAAGTCCGGTCGCCTTGACGCCGACGATCACCGCATCCTGCGGGCCGAAGTCGGCCGGGTTGCTGGACGCGCGCACCGGGGCGTAGGAAACGTCAGCGCCTTCCGTGAATCCAAGCTGGCCGCGCTGGCGCATGGCATCAAGGTGCGCGCCGCGCGCCACCACAGAAACCTCATGGCCGGCGGCTGCCAGGCGAAAGGCGATATGGCCACCGATGGCGCCCGCGCCGAGAATGCAGATCTTCATGCAGCTCCCCCATCCATGCATTGGCAATCGGCAGGCGATTGCGCATTGGCGAAAACCGTGCGCTGCAACGGTCGCCGGGGGCGAGATTGCAGGCCTATTTGGTGTCGGGCATCTCCAGATCGCGGCAGATCTGCTTCAGACGCTGCTCGATCTCGTCGAGACGAGGCTCCAGACGATAGAGCGGCCCGGCCATGGTCACGAAATAGTCGGCGCGGTTCCAGCGGAAGGGCGACGTGAGCGTGATGATCGCCTGCGCGCTTTCCTCGCGATTGATGAAGAGCCCGCGCTTGGCACCTTCGGCGACGTTGGCGCGCAGCTTCTCCGGATCCGTCAGGGTGTGCTCGGTCAGCGGCTGCAGCGGCTGGGACAGCACCTCGTCCAGGTCTTCCGGTGACAGTGTGGCGAGCACGCCCTTGCCGATGGACGTTGCATGCAGACTGCGCAGGCTGTCGCCCACCCGCGCGGTGTAGCGCAGCGGATGCGAGGCCTCGTAGACCAGCAGATACTTCCCCTGCCGGCCGGTCGATTGCGACAGCGACACCGTCTCGTCGAACTCGTCGCGCAGTGCGCGGAGCATGATGTCGGCCCGCATCAGGATCGGGTCGTTTTCGGAGATGATGGCCGCAAGGCGCACGATGCGTTGCGTCGGATAATAGCCGGCGCGCTGGCCAAGCTCGTAGAGATAGCCGCGCTCCTGCAGGGAGCGAACCACGTCGAAGCTGCTGGACATCGGAATGTCGAGTAGACGTGAGATCTCCGAGAGCGACAGGGGCCTTCGCTCCTCGGCAAACAGTTCTATGAAGTCGAGCGTCCGCTTGACGATCTTCGACATGCAACCTCCACCTGCAGCCTGCCGCCTTGAAGCGACGGCGGACATAAACAAACGATCCTATCGCGCCACCTCCCGCGGAGGCCAGAGGCAATCCGAGCAAATCTGGGATACCGACGTCAGGCCGGCAAGCCCCATGCCGCGACGCAACTCCTCTGTCAATATGTCGATGACGTGGCTTGCTCCCTCTTCCCCCTTCACCGCGACGCCATAGAGCGTGGCGCGACCAATAAGAACCGCGTGTGCCCCAAGCGCCAGGGCACGCATGATGTCGAGCCCCCGCCGCACGCCGCCGTCGTAGAAAATGGTCATCGAGGAGGGCACGGCCCTGACGATTTCGGAGAGCATCTCCAGGCCGGATGGCGCGGCATCAAACATGCGCCCGCCATGGTTGGAGACTGAGATGGCATCTGCTCCGAGCTTGGATGCACGGACCGCGTCGGCAGGTT
>Ga0182736_1000704_pt1 | contig 43729 bp, 39 predicted proteins | sample eDN5th30CKraftBY_FD_128882 | JGI IMG/M metagenome (GOLD analysis project Ga0182736, IMG submission 128882) | Enriched backyard soil microbial communities from Emeryville, California, USA - eDNA 5th pass 30_C Kraft BY (version 2) (version 2) | ecosystem: Environmental > Terrestrial > Soil >... | reverse complement strand
GCCGCCGGCAGCAGGGCCGTCCGCACCGAAGTTCACCAGCCCCGCCAACTTGCCCGATGCCGTCGCCGGACCAGGATCGAACGGCGACGAACTGCCCGTATGCGAACCGTCCCCGTCCCCGTCGCTCGGCGACGTGCCAACCGAGTACCACGTCACAATGTCGTCCTCATCGACCGTGATGGGCGCTGCCTGTCCATCCACTGCGACTGGTATGTCATCCGTGATAGACGCGCTCGTGCTACCGGAGACAACATCACCGCTTTTGTCGGTGATGTTGAATGCAATGTCCTTCAAGGTGACGTGGTCTTCGCCAGCTTCCCCATGCTTGACCGGGCCGAGTATCTTTAGCTCAAGGTCGTAGGTAACCTGGGACGCCCCGGGATTCGCGATGGCACTTTTGAGTGATATTTCAACAAGTGAAACATTGCCCGCCCGGCCGATTAGGACACCGTTCTCAAGCGAAAAGACGATGGGAAGGCCATTGACGGAGTAGAGTTGGCTGTCCAAGCCGCTCACGTTCGCAAATTTGAAAGAGGCAGAAGGGTTCGTCGGCATATCATTGCCGAAGTCGACGATCACTTGCGCGGTGGCGGAAGCCATCCCGCCGGCATTCACCTCCCCCACACGCAGCGATGGCGAGCCATCCTGGTTGGCGCCCTTGAGGCCATCCTCATCCAGGCTGGAAAAATCCGTAATAGAGAGAATAACCGGATCGTCATCCTCTAATGTGAGGAAAATCTCCTGCTCATCGAGTGTGCCGATCTGCAGCGCAGTCGGGGGCAACAGACCGATGGCCGTGTTGGCCTCACCGATATCGGAAGCGGTCTCGCTGAAATTGCCGCCGGCGCTCTGGCTGCCGGAGGCCGATGCCGTCAGCGTGCCGTCGGGGCCGGCCGCAACGTTGATGTTGCTTGCCTCGAGCGCCGCGACCAGGGCTTCCTGCGGGATTTCCACGTCGTCGATCACGAAGGTGGGGACGTGGAGGGCCGCATGCTCGATGACGATCCGGGTGCCGTCCGGCTGGATGAGGATAAGGTTGTCGCCGTCGATCTCGATCTTCTCGATGGAGGTGCCGGCAGGAAGCTTGACGACGTTGTCCGCGGCCGCGACGACCTCGACGCCCGGCTGGGCGGCGGGAAGCGCATCGGCGCCTGCCTGCGTTTCGGCCTGCGCAAGCTGCTGCGGATGCGCTTCATGAAGCAGTGCCGCCGCCTCGTGCGGGAACGCCACAGGGCGCTCACCGTCATACGAAACGTCGGAAACGGACAGGTTGTCGCTAAAGCTCTCGGTAGTCATTGCCGAACCCCTTCTACAATTGCGCTAGCCAAATCACGGAATTTTGAGGCGTTCAAGAGGGGGGGAGCCCAAACAATATACTGCGATATATAGCCCCCGAAACTTTTTTAACGATTGGTTAACCTGTCAATCAAGCAAGACTGTAGGGGGCACGGGGTGAGCCTCCGACGTCTCAGCGGCGGCCCCTCGGCAGTCTCTTCCAGCTGGATAGCCGCGAATGAGGGAAGCCCGAAAGAGCCTTGCATTGCATATCCAATAGCGGCATGGATGAGATGGCCCCATGGACGGGGACTGATTTGTTTCCAGCAGCTCCATGCGGGATTACGAACGTCATGCAGGTCAGCGCCAGCGATACCCTCAAAAGCGGTTCGGACAGCGACAACGAACTCCCCCTCGCCGTCGTGGCCTCGGCGGAGGATACTGCCGCGGTAAACGTGATCGACGGTCTCGATACCGTTGGCGGCGACATTGTCGATTTGACTTTCCTCCTGGACAGTGCACTCGAGCCACCGCCGATCCCCTCCGCCGTCGCGGAGGTCATCGGTTTGGCGGCAGGCGGATTCGAGCAGGAAATCGATGGCAGCGTTGCTGGCGCTGGAGCCGTGCCGGCTTCCTCATTCGTCAATGAGCCGGGCTTCCGGATTCTCTACGATGACGATCTTGCGTTCCACCATGCCAATCCGGCTCTTTAGTCCTGGTTCAAGGCAAGACATAGCAGAGGATGATGCCGGGGCCTGAAACGGCCGCCAGAACGGCGTTCAACCTGCCCCGCAGGTTCTGGCCTCCGAGGCTGACGACGAAACCGATCTCCAGCGGCCGGTTGCCGTTTGCCTTCAATGTCGCAGCCAGGGGGGACAATTGAACGTCAAGGGCAAGTCCGAGATCGTGCCTCACCGGCTCGGGCTCGGCGTCTGAAAAATGAGCCTGGATGTAGTCGAGAAAGGGCTGGTTGTAGGCTACGAGCCGCTTGTCGAGCCCGAGGGCGAAAGCCGGCCCAGGCGAAGCCATCACCAGCTTGCTGACACCAGCGGGATTCGTGATCTCGCGCTCTGCGGCGAGCAAGTCACGCATCCAGCGCAGGCAATATGCCCGCAAGAATGCGGTCGCGTTGACTGACGGGGGAGCCTCGGCAAGAATGCTTCCGACTAGGGCGCCGATCTTCTTCTGTCTGGCGGCTGCGATTTCCCTCAAGACCTGCCAGTAGATCGCCTCGAGGCGGATGCCGCGACGGATTTTGCCCGCCTCGACCACACGAAAGACAAGTTCCGTATCCTGTGCCGCTGAAGAGGCCGGCGTAGCGGATACCTGTTCGCAGGTCGCGCTTGAGAGATGCTCCACCGGTCTATCCCTCTCGCTTGGCCGCAGCCAGGTTCATGCTGGCGCGAGCACGCGGAACGAGGCGCTGTCGACGCGGGCGGCCCGGCGCGCGCCGCCATCGAAGAGCTTCTCCGCCACGGAAAGGCCGACATCGGCAGGATAGAGCGGGTCGTCGTCAAGCCCGCCGAGGCGCCGCGAGGCACTGTCGAGCCGTTCGATGCCGACCCCGCTTTCGAGGTCGATGCCGGGAAGGTAAAGGCCGCGCGCCTGGCGCAGCTCGAATTCGGTGGCCTCGCGGTTCTCGTTGGCCTGTCCGATCTCGGGATTGGACTCCAGCGTGACCGCCATCGCCTCCTTCAGCGTGAGGGCATTCGCGTTGACCGGCGAAAACGCCACCCCAACAAGCAGAGCTGCCGAAACGGCGCCCAGTAACGACTTATGCATGCCCCCAACCCCAAATCGACGCGAGCGCCCTGTCCCCCAAGGCCGCCACGCGATAAAGTCGCATTCTCTATATCTATACACGCTCCATATCTACCATCAATTTCCCGCCGGGCAAGCGTCACTGATCCGGAGCAGCGTACCTAACCCCATGACAGACATGCCACGAATGTACAGGCTGGATAATTGCCAACCTTTCGGAATAGAGAATCGCGAACATTCGCGCGGCAGTTGCATCGAGCGCGGGGCGACGCTGATCAAACCGCCTCGGTCTTAGAGGATGCTGGTGTCCATGTTCTTCAGCGAACGGGCGCGCAGCTCCCGACATCGGCCGGCTTGAGGCGGCCTGCCTGAAGGTCGCTCCATTGCGGTATCGACGGGTCATGACCGCCGATCGATGCCTCGAAGGTGGCGCGGTCCAGCTTGACGATCCGTCCGCTTGACGTGAGGCTCACCATCTCCTTCTTGTTGACATAGGCCAGGCTGACATTCAGCCGGCAGAAGAACCGCTTGCTACCGTTCGAGACGATCCAGCCATACGCACCGGACTTTCCCCTTGTGAGTTTGCCGACGGCGTAATCCTGCCGTGCAAGCTTGGAAAAGGATTCCGCCTGCGCAATACCCGGCATGGCGGTCAGGCCGGCCATCGCGACGGCGACCAGCCACTTGAATGACATACACATTGATACCCCCGAAGCAGCCCGATACGTTCAATAGGGCCTGATAGAAAATTAATCCGAGAAATGCTTAACGCCAAAAGCATCCCTTAACTTGCGACCTTTGCCGGATGGTCACCTATCGAAAACAATGGTGATCAGCGCATCCGGCCCCAGCTCGATGGTAAAGTTCTTTAAGGATCATATCCTGATTGCAACAATACGGCGATCTGCCTTCGGGCAAATTACATCCCAAAATTGAGCGGTCAACCGGAAACATCGCATCGCGACATATTTTCAAAAGAAAGCTGCGCGAACGGCAGTTCTCTCTGCCCGTCGCCGTCGTTTCCTGCTGATTCATACTGCGGCGGGCTCTACCCCTCCTCGCCTACAGGAAATCGTCCCGGCGCGGGGTGAAGGTGTCGATCAGCAGGCCGGGCGTCAAGGCGACCACGCCGTGCACGAGGTTCGGCGCGACGATGAAGCTGCTTCCGGCCTCGAGCCGCGTGGTGACGCCGTCCACCGTGACGTCGAAGGAACCTTCGGCGACGTAGCTTGCCTGCGTATGCGGATGCGAATGGAGGGCGCCGACGGCGCCCTTCTCGAAGCGGAAGGCGACGAGCATCATTTCCGGGCGCTCACTCAGCACTGCGCGACGATTGCCGGGTGCGACCTCGGTCCAGACGGTGTCTTCAGGCAGGGTATAATACATAGGTCCTCTCATCGCAGCGCTTCCATCGGCACCTTGTCCATGTCCGTGAAGCTCATGTTATCGCCGGCCATGGCCCAGATGAAGGCATAGCGCCCGGTGCCCGCGCCGGAATGGATCGACCAGCCCGGCGACAGCACCGCCTCGCGGTTCTTGAGGACCACATGCCGCGTCTCGCCCGGTTCGCCCATGAAATGGAAGATGCGCGTCGCTTCCTCCATGCCGAAATAGAGATAGACCTCCATGCGCCGGTCGTGCACATGCGCAGGCATCGTGTTCCAGACGGAGCCCGGCTCGAACATGGTGAGGCCGACGAGGAGCTGGCAGCTCTCGCAGACGTCCGGATGCACATACTGGTTGATGGTGCGGGCGTTGGATTCCTCCGCCGAGCCGAGATGCACCTTCCTCGCCATCTCGCGCGTGATGTGCACGGTCGGGCAGGCGCGGTGCGCCGGCGCGCTCAGGAGATAGAACAAGGCGGGCTCGGCCGGGTCGTCGCTGGCAAAGGCAAGCTCCCCCTCGCCCATGCCGACATAAAGCGCCTCCTGGAAGCCGAGCGCGTATTCCCGGCCGCCGACGCCGACCCGCCCGGCACCGCCGATATTGACGACGGCGGCCTCGCGGCGCTCCAGAAAGCGCTCCGTGCCGGTCTCGGCGACCCGGTCGATCACGAGCGTTTCGCTGGTCGGCACGATGCCGCCGACCACCATGCGGTCGAGGTGGCTGTAGGTGAGGTTCACTTCGCCCGGCTGGAACAGCGCCTCGATGACGAAGCCTTCGCGCAGGCCCTGCGTGTTGCGCCTTGCGGCGTCCTCGGGCCCGACGACCTGGCGTACGGATACGGAAATGGTCACGGCATCTGCCTCCTGCTTTCGGGGACGCTCAGGTGAGCACGACATAGTCGGTGAGCTGGCTGATGGTCGTGTCGGCCTTGGCGACGTCGAAGACCTTCGTGCCGTGGCTCATGATCACGAACCGGTCGCAGACCTGGTAGGCGTGGTAGATATTGTGCGTCACCAATACGCTGGAGACGTTCTCCGCCTTCAGCTTCAGCACCTGGTTCAGGAGCGCCTCGGTCTCGCGCACGGAGAGCGCCGAGGTCGGCTCGTCGAGCAGCAGCACGCGCTTCTTGAAATGGACGGCGCGGGCGATGGCGACGGCCTGCTTCTGCCCGCCGGACAGGTTGCCGACCAGCGTATCGGGCGAATCGATGCCGGAAATGTGCACGGCGTTCTGCAGCACCTCCATGGCGATGTCGCGCATCTCGCGCTGGCGCAGGAAGCCGAAGCGGTCCGTCAGCTCGCGCCCCATGAAGATGTTGCGGGTGATCGAGAGCGAATCCACCAGCGCCGTGTGCTGGTAGATCGTCTCGATGCCGGCCTCGGCCGAATCCGAGCGGCAGGTGAACGCGGCCTTCCGGCCGTCGACGGTCAGGTAGCCGTCGGTCGGCTTGTGGATGCCGGAGATGAGGTTGACCGTCGTCGACTTGCCGGCGCCGTTGTCGCCGAGCAGGCCCACCACCTCCCCTTCGCCGATGTGGAAGCTGAGGTTGCGCAGCGCCGTCAGCGCGCCGAAGCTCTTGGAGATGTTGTGCAGTTCGAGGAGATGAGACATCACGCAAGCCCTCGCCGCTCGATAAGATGGTTGAAGATGGCGGCCAGCACGATCAGCGTCGCGATGAACATGTCGAGATAGAAGCCCGGCGCGCGCAGGAGCAGCAGCACGTCGGTGATGGTGTGGATGAGCAGCACGCCGAGGAAGACGCCGACGATCGAGCCGCGCCCGCCTCGCAGGGAAAGCCCGCCGATGACGCAGGCGGCAATCGCCTGCAATTCGAGCCCGGCGCCCTGCCCCGGCTGCACGCTGCCGACGCGGGCCGTGGCGAGGATACCGGCGACCGCCGCCATGCCGCCGGCAATGGCGAAGGCGATGAGCTTGACGCGGTTCGTGTCGATGCCGATGGCCTCCGCCGCGCCGCGGTTGCCGCCCGTCGCGAAGACGTGGTTGCCGAAACGGTGGCGGTGCAGCAGGAAGTGGAAGCCGATAACGAAGAGCACGATCCAGATGAAGGCGGCATTGATGCAGAGCAGCGTGCCGGAAAACAGGCTGGTGAAGGCCGGCTCGGGATCGAAGCGCACCTGCACCGCGCCGTTGTAGAGCAGCACCGCGCCCCGCCAGAACAGCAGGCCGCCGAGCGTGACGATGAAGGACGGCAGGCCGAAGCGCAGCGTGATCTGGCCGTTGAGGAGGCCGATCAGCACGCCGGCGAGGATGCCGAGCGGCGCGGCGAGAAAGGCGCTGAGGCCTGCGCCGACGAGGCTTGCCATCAGCACCGCGGTGAAGGTGTAGACGGAGCCGACGGAAAGGTCGAACTCGCCGGCGATCATCAGCACGCCCGCGCCGAGCGCCAGCGAGCCGAGCACCGGAACAGCCTTCATCAGGATCGTCAGGTTCTGCGGCGAGAGATAGCGGAAATCGTCGGGATAGAGGAGCGCGCCGGCGATGCAGACGATCTGCAACGTCACGAAGACGAGCAGGATCGCCCCCGCGGGCGTGGCCATGATCCGCTTGAGGATGGATTGTCTTTGGGTGCGCGAGCGGGGCGCGGCGCTTTCTGCAAGGATGGGTGTCACGGTCTGGACTCGATCGTTGGGGAACGGGAACCTGCCGGCAAGGCCGGCAGGCCCCTCTGGGCACGATTAGCGGTAGCTGCCGATCAGCGGCTTGACCGAACCGATGCGCGACTTGTCGAGGAAGGCGCCCTGCCCGGTATCGATATCGGTCGGCGTCAGGCCGTACTTCTTGGAAAGCGCGATCTGGGCGATCGGATAGTAGCCCTGGAGATAGGGCTGCTGGTCCATGGTCGCGAACATCGCGCCGCTCTCCACCGCATTGACGATCTCGACCGCAAGGTCGAAGCCGCCGAACGGGATATCCACGCCGGCATCCTTGATGGCGCCCGCGCCGACCGTGGAGGTGACCGAGCCCGTGCCGAACAGCGCCTTGACGTTCGGGTTGGCGATGAGGAACTGGGCAATGATGTTCTGCGCTTCCGCCGGATCGAGGCCGGCGCGCACCGTCTCGACCTTGATGCCGGCCTCCGTCATCGCCTTCTCGATGCCGCCGCCGCGCGCGACGGCGAAGCTCGCCTCCGGGATCTCGCGCGGATTGAAGACGACGTCGCCGGATTTCAGGCCGAATTCCTTGATCATGCGGTTGCCGAGCTCGTAGCCCGAGGCGAACTCGTTCATGCCGACATAGGCCTGGCGGCAATTGCCCTTGGCGCCGTCGAGGTCGTCGTTATTGAAGCCGATGACGACGATGCCGGCCTTCACGGCCGCGCAGATGCTCTCGTCGAAGGCGTCCGAGGAGGAGATGGAGACGGCGATACCGTCGACGCCGCTTGCCGTCGCGCTCTCGATCAGGTCGTTCTGGCGCACCGGATCGTTGTTGGCATATTGCACGTCGAGGTCGACGCCGAACTGGGCGGCGGCATCTTGCGCGCCTTTCACCACGGGATTAAAGAACTGGACGCTCGGATCGAGGTAGATGATCATCGTCGCCTTCACGTCGGCGGCGAGCGCCGTCGATGCGAGCATGGTGGTAACGCCCGCGGCAAGAACCGCGGCTTTCAACCTGGTCAATTTCATTTGCGTATCCTCCCTTTGGATGTGCAATGCGGGTCCAAAAGACCCAAGTCTCGGCTGGCGGGCTCCGACCAAAGATTTCGCCAGCCGAGATTTTCCTCCTCCTGATCGCCTCGCGGCAGCCGGTTATGCGAACCAGGGCGCCGGGCGCCCGAGCGTGACGTGCACGCCCTTGAACTGGGAATATTCGTCGAAGCCGTAGCGGCCGAGCTCGCGGCCAAGGCCGCTCTTCTTGTAGCCGCCGATCGGCAGTTCCGGCGTGCCGTCGATCACGCTGTTGATCCAGCAGCGGCCGGCACGGATGCGGCGGATGCTCTGCAGCGCGGTTTCCAGATTGGTCGACCAGACGGAAGCCGACAGGCCGAACTCGGTGGCATTGGCCATCGCGACGGCCTCGTCCGCCGTTTTAAAGGTCAGCGTCGAGAGCACCGGCCCGAAAATCTCCTCCCGGGCAATCGACATGTCGGGCGTCACGCCGGCAAAGATCGTCGGCGCATAGTAGAGCCCGGCGTCCCTGCCGACCCTCTCGCCGCCGAGCAGCAGTTCCGCGCCCGCCGCGACGCCGGCCTCTACGTAGGAATGCACCTTCTCGGCATGCGCTTCCGAGATCATCGCGCCGATCTTCGTACGCTCGTTGAGCGGGTCGCCGAACGTCACCTTGCGGGAAATGTCGATAAGGCGCTCCATCAGCGCATCGCGGATGCCCTCCTCGACGAGAAGCCGGCTGCCGGAAATGCAGCACTGGCCGGCATTGTGGTAGACGCCGTAGGCGATGCCGTCGGCCGCCGCATCGAGGTCCGCATCGGCGAAGACGATCTGCGGGCCCTTGCCGCCGAGCTCCAGCCCGACGCGCTTGACGCTGCGTGCCGCGATCTCGCCGAGCTTCGTGCCGACGCGCACGGAGCCGGTGAAGGCCACCATGTCGACGCCGGGGTCTTCCGCCAGAACCTGGCCCGCCGGATCGCCGTAGCCGGTGACGACGTTGAAGACGCCGTCCGGAATGCCCGCCTCGCGCGCCAGCTCCGCCATGCGGATCGAGGTGCCGGAGGTGAACTCGGACGGCTTCAGCACCACCGTGCAGCCGGCGCCGATGGCCCACGGCACGCGCTCGGAGGCGATGATGAAGGGGAAGTTCCAGGGCGTGATGATGCCGACGACGCCGACCGGCTCGCGCAGCACGAGGCCGAGGCGATCCTCGCCGATATTGTTGTGGCTCTGGCCTTCGAGCGCGCGCGCCTGCCCGGCCGCATAGGACCAGAGGTCGGCGCAAAAGCCGATCTCGCCGCGCGCCTGGGCAATCGGCTTGCCGACCTCCAGGCTTTCGGCAAGCGCCAGCTCCTCCTGATGGGCAAGGATGAGGTCCGCCACCTTGAACATCAGGCGCGAGCGCTCGGCGCCCGACATGCGCGGCCAGGGGCCGGTATCGAAGGCGCGGCGCGCGGCGGCGATTGCCGTGCGCACGTCGTCGGCCGAGGCGTCCGGCCAGGTGCCGACCACGACGCCGGCATGGCCGGGGCTCACCCGGTCGATGGTCCTGCCCGAGGCCGCGTCCACGGACTTGCCATCGACAAGCATCCGGTAGCGGGATTTAATGCCGAGGCGGGGATCACGGGAATCGGGCGCAATGAAATTGGTCAGCAATATCGTCTTCAGGCCGGCCACGCGGTGCCCGCCTCTCCCTGTTGCATCATCCGGTTTTCAGCCGCCGGATTTCTGTTGGCTTGAATTGTATGGTACTGTATGGTGGTTTAAATTGGATGTCAACGCGTGATGGCGGCGAAAGAAATGAACCTTGAATCCATGAAGATCGACACCGGCGAGACGGCGGCTGCGCAGGTGGAGCGGGACCTGCGCGAATCCATCATCCGGCTGGAGCTCGCGCCCGGCGTGCGGCTCTCCGAACAGGAGATCGCCACCCGCATGGGCGTATCGCGCCAGCCGGTGCGCGAGGCGCTGATCGCACTCGGCAAGTCGAAGCTGGTGGATATCCGCCCGAACCGGGGCACGGTCGTCGTGCGCATCTCCGCCCGGCAGATGATGGAGGCGCGCTTCGTGCGCGAGGCGATCGAGACCGCCGTCGCCCGCCGCGCCAGCGAGACCTTCGACGGCTGGACACGGCGCAGGATCGACACGATCCTCGCCCGCCAGAAAGCGGCGATGGAGGCGCAGGACCACAATGCCTTCCGCCGCGAGGACGAGCAGTTTCACATCGCGATCGCCGAGGGCGCCGGCTGCGGCCTTGCCTGGAACGCCATCTCCGACATCAAGGCCCACATGGACCGGGTCTGCAACCTCCAGCTCCGCCATCCCGATTCCATGACGAAGCTGATCGCCGAGCACGAGGCGATCATCGCCGCCATCGACACGCGCGATGCGGGAGCGGCCGAGGCCGCCATGCGCCGCCACCTCAACGGCATCCTCGCCGACCTGCCGCAGATCGAGGCCGACAACCCGGACCTCTTCGAATAGGCATGCGCCTTCCGGCCGTCTCGGCGCCTGATAGCGATTGTGTTTGCCGCTCTCGCCCCGGCTCCCTCAAGCGCGCATCGCCCTAACCACGGATCACGGCTCGGCGGATGACATCTCCCCCGCGAGGTTCGCGCGTTCGCGCGGCATGCCGAAGCCGGTGTCGGGGGCAAGGCCCGCGGCGGGCCGGCTCTCGATCATGTGCAGGTTCCGCCAGTTGCCGAAGCGGTAATAGGCCGCGGCCAGAAGCAGGGAGGTGATCGAGCCGGCAGGGAAGCTCCACCACAGCGCATCCTGGCCGAGCACGCTCCGCAATGCGTAGGCGAAGGTCGTGCGCACCAGCAGCACGGAGATGACCAGAATGATGAGCGGCGGCATGACGGCGCCGGTCGCCCGCACCGTGGCGAAGAGGACGATGGTGATGCCGAACAGGATGAAGGACCAGGAGGCGGCGTTGTTTATGTGGATGGCGATATCGATGGCGGCGCTGTCTCCTGTCAGGAAAAGGCCGAGCACCGCCCGGTCGAACAGGTACAGGGCCACGACCAGCACGCCCGTCAGCACGAGGTTGAAACCGACGCCGGCAGCGGTGATCCGGCCGATCCGGTCCCATCGGCCCGCGCCGACATTCTGCGCGGCCATGGAGGAAACCGCAGCCCCCACCGCCAGGGCCGGCATCTGGACATAGGTCCACAGCTGGGCGGCGATGCCGTAGGCGGCCGCGACCCGCGAGCCGTAGGTGTTCACGAGCCCCATCACCGTCAGCGCCGCCGCGGAGATCACGATCATCTGCAGGCCCATGGGGACCCCCTTGACGACGACGAGACGCAGGAGCGCAGCGTCGGGCCGCAGCAGCGAGAGGTCTTCGCCGGCAAGCCGCAGCGGATGCCGGCGCGCATAGAGCAGGGCCAGGATCGAAACGGCGCTGACGGTCTGCCCGATGAGCGTGGAGGTAGCCGATCCGGCGATGCCCATTTTCGGAAACGGACCGATCCCGTCGATGAGCAACGGGTTCAGCACGACGTCGAGGAAGACGGCGAGCGCCATGAAAACGAAAGGCGTGCGCGAATCGCCCGCGCCGCGTAACACGGTCATGACGAAGGCGAGCAGGTTCATCACCGGCACCGCGAGGAAGATGATGCGCAGATAGGATCGGGCCAGCGGAAGGGCATCGGCCGGCGTGCCGAGCAGGGTGAGGATCGCATCGACCCAGACCCAACCGCAAACCGCGAACAGGACCGAGATGGCCAGGAAGAACGTGGCGCTGGTGCCGACGATACGGCGCGCCTCGGGCAGGTCGTGCGCGCCGACGGACTGGGCCACCAGGATCGTCGCGGCCATGCCGATGCCGAAGACCGTGCCGAGAATGAGAAACAGGACAAGATTGGCGTTGGACGTGGCCGTCAGCGCCGACTCGCCGAGAAACCTTCCCACCCAGATCGCATTGATCGACCCGTTCAGCGATTGCAGGACGTTCGCGCCGAGCACGGGCAGCGCGAAGACGAGCAAGGTGCGCGCAATCGGCCCGGAGGTGAGATCGCGGGTTCGGCTGGGTTTCGCCACGGCATTCTCCATCGCAGGTGAACTGGTTGCCCGGACGTCTATCTACCGCGCCCGCAATTCATGTCCACCCCGTCGTGCACCTAGCGGCGCATGGAGACAGCAGCCGGTACCCGCTCCCCGTCGCGTCAGGCCGCGGAAGAACCCTCCAGCCTGACCGGCCATCGCGGTCATCGCGATGGCCGGTCAGGCTGGATGTGTTTTCATGCCGCTGCTGCGCGCCTCATGTGGCTGACCGTCAGCCAGATGGCGGAGACCAGGAAGTAAAAGGCGCCGAGGCCCGCATATCCGGCGACATTCGCGATCGACGGCTCGTCGGGCATACCCGCCTGGGCGATGAAGAAGGCGCCCGCTATTGCCGATTGTCCCCCGCTGAGGATCATTACCCACTGACCGCCGTTCGTCTTCCAGCGGCGGACGGCGGCGCTTAGCTGCAGCAAACCGGAAAAGATCGCCCATATGCCAAAGACGGCAAGCACCCAGTTCATGCTCACGTTCAGGGCGAAGATGACGATGACGGTCATGAGCGAACTGACTGCGAAATTGAACGCCTGACTGCGGTTCCTTGCCAAACCGCCGTTTCGCGTCGCATCGATGACGTTCGCCGCGGCATCCCATGCGGGATAGACGGCCAGCAGCAGGGCGGCAACGGCGAACGACTGCCTTCCTGCGACAAGCGCCGCGATGACCCACATAGTGGAGAATGCCGCCCGCACGAAATAGTAGCGCTTCAGCCAGTATTCGTTGTCGTTGAAGGTGCCGGGTGTCTGGTTGGTCATTGTATACGTCCTTGTTTTCGATTGATGGCTGCGTTTCACCCCTTGCCCGCGAAACGCTCAAATGTAGAAGGCGCGGCCGCCGGGAGGTGTTGTCTCGTCCCAGGCCGGCTTTCCGATACGTTCGCTCTCTCCCGAGAGCTTCCGGGGTCGCCGGCGGTGAAAATCCGCCGCCGGCTGGCCGCGCCGTTCGAGGCCAGCCGTGATGGCCGACTGCCGGGCGGCGACCCAGCGCCCGTCGGGATCCGTCAGGATCGAATTCGTCTGGCAGATACCAACGGGGCTCGATGGCGCCGTCGCCGAAACCGGCTCGATCGCGGCTAGCCGCCTCGACACAACGGCCTCCTCCCGGCCTCGCTTGAACATTCGCGAGTGCGCGCCATGGCGGCGATCGGTGTCTTGATCACATTTATCTTCCTACTAGTTGATAGGCAAAGAGAACGCATTTTGCCCACGGGCGACGGCTCGCCCGCGAGATTACTGGATAGCGGTTGCGGACAGGCGCTGTAGGGCCGGATGGAGCACCGCGGCAAACATGTCCGGTCGCCCATAGGCGCGCGCCGACAGCATCGCTCCGTGAACGCAGGCGAGGAACGTCTCCGCCTCGACCTCAGGGGGGCTCGACAGGGTCAGGGAACCCGTTACCGCGCCTCGCTCCATGACGACGGTCAGCCATCTGGAGAGGAAACGGAAGAAGGCGGTCACTTCCGTCGCGACCTCCGGCGGCAGCGAAGGCAGTTCGCTCGCCAGCATTGCGCAAACGCAGAACGGCCGGCTTGCATCCTCGATGCATTTCGCCCAGTGGTCCGCATATGTCCTGAGGATGTCGAGGGGTTGCCCGCCGCTATTCTCAAGGGCGGCGACGCCGCTTTGGGCGTCTTCCCGATAGCGCAGCACCAGTGTCCGGACAAGATCCGCCTTGGTCGGGAAATGATGGTGGATGCTTGCCTTGCGTATGCCGACGACGTCCGCAATGTCGGCATAGCTAAAGCCATTGTATCCGCCGTTCACGATCAACGTGCGCGCGGAAGCGAGGATCACGTCAGAGGTGGTCGATAAGTTGCTCATGTGGCCAATCTACCTTCCAGTAGGTAGTTATATCAAGTGCGACGCCCGCGTGGAGACTGCGCGAAAGCAGAGGCGGGAAAACGGCGGCATTCCCTCATGCCGCCGGGATTGATCCTAGTCCTGGAAGCCCGTCGATACGATGTCTTCCTTCCAGATCGCGACAGCCTCGCCAAAGGCGGCGAACTTCGCATGGGCGAGTTCGATGACGCGCGCGCTCAGAGGAAGGCGGAGCGGAGGGCTTTCGGAATCGATCGCCTTCATCATCAGCGCAACGCCTTTTTCAGGGTCCCCGAGCTGCCTTCCATCGTTCGTCGCGCGGTAGGTCCGGGCGCCGCCGGCCGAAACCGCGTAGTCGTCGATGACATTCCTTGCGACCGTCATCGAGCGCCCCAGGAATTCCGTCCGGAACGGCCCCGGCTCCACGACGATGACGGCGATGCCCAAGGGCGCCAGTTCCGCGGAGAGGGCATCGGAAAGTCCCTCCACGGCGAACTTCGTCGCATTGTAATATCCATGCCCGGCGGTTCCCCTCAGGCCGGCGCCTGACGACAGGTTGACGACCCGGCCGCCTCTTTGGCGACGAAGCAAGGGAAGCGCCGCCCTTGTCGTCTCGATCAGCCCGAAGACATTCGTTTCAAACAGCGGTCGATATTCGGCGGGCGTGCCTTCCTCGATAGCGCCGATCATGCCGTGGCCGGCATTGTTTACCAGCACATCGAGACGGCCGAACTCTTTCTCCGCGAAGCTTACGGCCCTTTGCGCATCTCCCGCACGGGTCACGTCTAGTTCGACAGCCCTTGCGGTTTGCGGATATTGAGCGGTGAACTCGCCGAGCGAGTCCAGATTGCGCGCCGTGGCGACGACACGGTCGCCGCGCGCAAGCGCACGATGCGCCAGGATTTTTCCAAAGCCGCCGGAGCATCCTGTAATCAGCCAGACTTTCATCAAACATCTCCTATATTCGGGATAGGTGCCGGGCCGTCCGTGATGGACGGTCCGGTCTCCAGGCTTCAGATCTGCTCCAGTCCGCCATCGACCGTCAGTTCGATACCGTTGATATAGCTGGCGTCCTGCGATGCGAGGAAAAGGCCGGCGGCGGCGATCTCGGCCGGCTCGGCCATGTAGCCCAGCGGGACCTCGCGAGCGGTGAAGTCTCTGAGAGCCTGGATCTCGGCCTCCCCCATATTGAGGCCATTCTTCATGAGAGGGGTGAGCGTGAAGCCCGGGCTCAGCGCGTTGACGCGGATTTTCCGGCCGCGAAGTTCGTTGGCCCAGGTACGCGCGAACGACCTGACAGCGGATTTCGAAGCGTTGTAGAGGCTCAGCCCCTCCATGCCGTTGTTGGCGCAGATCGATGCCGTCAGCACAAGCGAAGCCCCGTCCTTGACGAGGGGAACCAATGTCTGGACGGTGAAGAAAACGCCTTTGACATTTATATCGAACGTCTTGTCGAAATCCGCTTCGGCCGTGTTGCCGAATTCGTTCTTCTCGCAGATCCCGGCATTCGCGAAGACCGAATCCAGCGTATCGCCGCGTTCTTCGATCTCGCCCTTCAGCTTTTCCAGGTCGGAAAGGCTTGAGACGTCGGACACCACCGGGACGGCCGCGCCACCGAGCAGAGCGGCGGCCTCGTTCAGCGTGCCGGCCGACCGGCCGGTGATATAGACCCGCCTGGCCCCTTCGGCGATGAGCCCCTGGGCGATGGAGAAACCGATGCCGGTGGATCCTCCGGTCACCACGGATACGTGATTTTCGAACTTCCTTGACACTATTTTTAATCCCTTTCGAGGTGAGCGGATTCGCGTTTCCGAACCGGCCGTAAGCCGACGATCAATTTTCGGCTTCGACGACTATTTCGGAACCATTCAGTACCTAACAGGACGGAGCACGCAACGCGCATTCCCCATCCCCACCCTATTTGGAACCATTCAGTTCCTATTTCAAGTAAAATCTTTCCACCCCCTTCACGGGGAGCCGCCGGACCAGGGCCTACCAAATCTCAGGAAAGCAGTTTCATGACGAGATCGACATTCGCGCACATCTGCTTGCGGGATGATCCCGCCTTGCCGAGCACCCTCATCCCGTTGGCCTGGGAGACGATAAAATGCGCCACCGCCTGAGCGTCCAGGTGCTTGCCGAACTCGCCGGCCTTCTGGCCCCGCACGATCGCGTCAGCGAAGAGGTCCTGCAGCCGGCGAAACAAGGAAGCGATGCGCCGGGCGGCCTCGGGATTGGCCGGCAGCATTTCCGTTGCGGTCCCCACCGCGAAACACCCACGCCGCCCTTCATCGCCTGACGACAGATCCGCGTATCGCAGTAAGGCGTTCCGTATGGCGATCGCCGGCGAGACGTCGGCTTTCAGGATCTCGCGCATATCTCGAACGGCATCTTCGATATAGATATCCAGGGCACGGAGAAACACGGCTTCCTTGTCGCCAAAGGCCTTGTAGAAGCTTCCCCGCGACAGCTCCATGCCACCAAGCAAATCCGGCAGCGAAGCATCGTGATAGCCGCGGTCCCAAAAAACGTTCATCGCCTTTCGCGTTACCTCCCCGATATCGAATTCGCGGGGCCTGCCGATGGTAGGAGAAGGGCTTGATGGCTTTTGCATGCCATAATGTAGACTGAATGGTTTATATATGCAAACGACTATGCCGCCATTCGGCTGCGGAGCACCTATCGCTGCTATCAAAGGACGTCGATAGTGACATTCAGTGACTGCACAGACGTGGAAAGCGGCCTGGTCGCGAACATTGGCCGTCGCCTCTGTGCGGCGAACAATCAAGCGCGGCGCGTTGGGCACGGAGGCCAAACACATCAAGCCCCGCGGCTGTTTGGCTGCGGGGCTTGCTGTGAATGTTGGTTGCGGGGGCTCACAACCGTCATTATCGAAGCCAAATAAAGTGCTACATCTAGGGAAGCTTGCGTGACCGCTTCGCGCCGTCATCCCGGCCGTTCACCATCGGAGTTGAGCTTGCTGAAAGCTGCCTTTCGGTCGCAGGATATGTCGAACCCGCGAGTCTCGCATTCAATGCCCGCATCATTATAACGGTTGTTCCGGATCAACCGGCGACATGGCCGGAACCGACGATGCAACTGCGCGAAGAACTCTTTGCCGGCATCCTCGTTCGCGTTGCCATCCATATGATGCGCCCGGGCTCGATTCAGTTCTAGAGGCGTTACTACACTCGAACCGGCCCTTCTCGCGGTCGAACAAGTGCGCTTTCGAAATCGCCCGATTGGGTGCGCATCCACGATAGCACATGTTCAACCGTCGCATTCACAAACGGGGGGCGCAGGCCGCATTCCCACACGATTCCGACCCGCCATCCCGCGTCGTGAAGGGCGGCCTGTACCTTCGCGTCGCGAATCAGGTTTCCCTCGAACTTTGCCTTCCAGAAATCGGCTCTCGTGACCGGTGTGCTGCACCAGTGGCATCCAGCATGTCGGTGCCAGAAGCAGCCGTGAACGAAGATCGCGATCTTCCGAGATGGAAGAACAATATCAGGTTTTCCCGGCAGTCCGGCCGCATGCAGCCTGAAGCGCAGGCCGGCACGGTGAAGCCGCTGGCGCAGCATGATTTCCGGTTTCGTGTTCCTGCCACCTATGCCCGCCATCATGCGCGAGCGCGTGCTCGAATCGACTATGTCGCCCATGTATCGGAGTCTGTCATTTTTTCCTGGACCTGATAATCATCGAGCTTGTGCTCGTGTCTACTGAAAGAGTCCGATTCTTGCCAACATATTCCGTTGTCGACATATTTGCAGGCCCGGGAGGGCTGGCCGAGGGATTTTCCCGTGTCCCGGCGGGGAATGGCGAACATGCCTTCCACATCGCCCTCTCGATCGAAAAGGAAAAGACGGCGCATTCGACACTGCGACTGCGCAGCTTCCTGCGGCAATTCGGCGACGCGTTGCCGAAGGAGTATTACACGTTCATCAACGAAGGCGGCGAAGAGCCGGACTGGATGGCTAAATACCCCCAGCAGTGGGCCGCGGCAGTTGACGAGGCGTGGCAGCTCGAACTGGGCAAGGAAGACCCTGAAAAGAGATTGAACAAACGTCTCGATAAGATTCGGGCCGACAGCGATGGCCATACCATCCTGATCGGCGGCCCGCCATGTCAGGCCTATTCCTTGGTCGGCCGTGCCCGCAACTTGGGAATCAAAAAATACAAGGCTGCGGAGGACCACAAGCACTTCCTCTACAAGGAATATATCCGGATTCTCGATCGTCTTCAGCCTGCGGCATTCGTCATGGAAAATGTGAAAGGCATGCTCTCGTCGTCAATCGATGGCGAGAACCGCATTTTCGATCAGGTTCTTCGCGACCTCCGCGGAGAGCGACCCGGGGCTACTGCTTACACGCTCATTGCGCTTGATCCAAGATCACGCCGGCAACTGGATCTCACGCACTTCGAACCATGCGCGTCCGACTTCATCGTCCGTGCCGAGGACTTCGGCGTTCCACAGGCCCGGCACCGCGTAATTGTCGTAGGTCTCCGAGCTGATATTGCCGAGGGGTTGCCGCCGTCCTCGCTGGCCGATCTGATGGTAAAGCATAATCTGCGAGCCACTGTTGGCCATGTCCTTAATGGCATGCCGAAGCTGCGCAGCGGCCTCAGTCGAGGCGAGGATGGAAAGGATGAATGGAAACAAACCGTCGAGATCGCGATGGCGTTTGTTGCCGGAATGGACACCGGGCTCACTGCCCCGGCGCAGGAGAAATTCTCGGAGCGAGCGACAATATACCTCCAAGCTTTCAAGGCGCTCAACGAGGTTCCAGCGCGCGAAGCACATGGCGTGGGCATCGCGGACGACTGCCCGGCAGACCTCAGGGACTGGCTGATCGATTCGAAACTCGAGACCCTTCCGAACCACACGACTCGTGGTCATATGGCGAGCGATCTTGCTCGGTACTTCTTCGCAGCTGTCTTCGCGGAGGTCGTCGGCCGCTCACCGAAAGCGTCCGATTACCCGGACGAACTCGCGCCCGCGCATGCAAACTGGACCTCGGGTAAGTTTGCCGACCGGTTCCGCGTTCAGCTGTCAGGCGGACCATCGACCACCGTGACAAGCCATATTTCCAAGGATGGCCACTACTTCATTCATCCCGATCCGATTCAATGCCGCAGCCTGTCCGTGCGCGAAGCTGCCCGCCTGCAGACGTTTCCGGACAACTATTTCTTCAAAGGGAACCGTACGCAGCAGTATGTGCAGGTTGGCAATGCTGTTCCGCCACTGCTTGCGCGATGGATTGGTGGTGCGCTTTGGTTCATCCTCAATACACGGCGACTTGGTGACGAGACCGTGACGGAGGCCGCAGCGCTCGATCATGTCGGTTAACACTGAAGATTATGATCTCGCCAGTCCGGGTGCGGCCGAACTCTTCGAGTCCTTACGCGCGTTTGGCTATGATCTTCCCACTGCGCTCGCTGACATCATCGACAACAGCATTTCAGCGAGCGCCCGGAACATCTGGATCGAGATGATCTGGGATGGCCCCGAATCGCGCATTACAACGCGCGATGACGGGACCGGCATGACCGAGGATACGCTGTGCCAAGCGATGCGGCCTGGCAGTCTCAGCCCACTCGAGGTTCGCGGCGCAAATGATCTCGGCCGTTTCGGGCTCGGCATGAAGACCGCCTCCATCTCCCAGTGCCGTTGTCTCACCGTAATGTCGAAGACGCGTGGCGGCGAGATCAGCATCCGGCGCTGGGACCTCGACTATATCGCCTCGACCGGGACCGGCGAATGGCGGCTCCTCAAGGGAAAAGAGCTGCTGAGTGACGAGGACCGGGCGCTGCTCGATGGTCAGGAGCAGGGATCGATCCTCTTCTGGGACCGCCTCGACCAGCTCGTTGGCGATGCCACCATCGACGACGAGACCGCGCAGAAGCACTTCCGCGAGCGCGCAGATTCCTTGAAGGCCCACCTCGCCATGGTGTTCCATCGATTCCTGCGGGGAAGGAATGCGGTCAGACTTCACCTCAACGGTCGCCAGATCGAACCTTGGGACCCGTTTCTCGAGGATACCGACAAGGTCGATCCTCTGCCCGCCGAGACGCTCGTTGCCGATGGCGAGGCGGTCGAGGTCAAGGCGTTCATCCTGCCGCATCATTCGCGGATCTCGCCCGAGCAGCATGCCTGGGCGGCCGGCCCGCGCGGGTGGAATGCCCATCAGGGCTTCTATATCTACCGCAACAAGCGCCTGCTAGTCGCGGGCGACTGGTTGGGTCTCGGCATGCAGAAGGAAGAGCATTTCAAGCTCGCCCGGATCCGCATCGATCTCGCCAACTCCGCCGATCTTCTCTGGCAGATCGACGTCAAAAAATCCCGGGCGCGACCGCCGGCCGCGCTTCGCCGCGATCTCCAGCGGATCGCCCGCACTGCCCGGGGTCAGGCTGCGAGCATCTATCGCCATCGTGGCAAGGTCGTGCAGCGCAAGCTCGGCAGCAACGATGTGTTCCTCTGGAACCAAGTCGTGAAGCGCGGAAAGACCTACTACAAGATCAATCGCGATCATCCGCTTGCGCGCAAGGTGCTCGACACGGCCGATGACAAGGCCCCGGTCCGTGCCCTTCTTGCGCTCATCGAACAGACGATTCCGGCCCCGCTGATCGTCATCAACAACGCAGAGACACCCGACGGCTTTGGACAGCCGTTCGAGGACTCCGCCACCGATCTCAAAACGGCCATGGCCGAGACGTTCCAAGCACTGCTCGAGGACGGCCGCGGTCGTCCCGACGCAGCGCGTGCGCTCCTGACCATGGAACCGTTCAACCAGTATCCCGAAATGGTGGCAGCCTTTCTCGATGAAGTGGCGACCGGACAGTAGCAGGAGTGAAATTCATGGGGGGAGGCCCGGGGGGACCGATGTTCGAGGCTGCCTACGCCGTCGCGAACGGCTTGCTGATGATGGAAACGCGCGTCACGCCCGAGGCGCTCGACCGGGCTGTGGCGACGGTGGCCGGCATGCCCAATTTTGCCGGCATCAACGCCGATCGTCTTCGTCGCGAGCTGGAGGCCAACAACAATGTTCATGTCGGCGGCTATTCGGTCATCGACGACCGCGACTTCAAGGCCTGGATCAAGGCAGCGCGCGAGAACCGGAAGTTCGATTTCTGGTCCCGCTACCGTAAGTATCTCGAGCTCCGAAAGCGCATGGCGCGCGACGTGGTCGAGCAGCTCGACGGCCTGACCGACGACATTCTCGACCGACTGCGCGATCCGCTGACCGAAGGGGAATGGGATCGCCGCGGTCTCGTAGTAGGTGACGTGCAGTCCGGCAAGACGTCCAACTACACCGGCCTAATCTGCAAGGCCGTCGACGCCGGATATCCCCTCGTCATCGTGATGGCCGGCGTACACAACAGCCTGCGCAGTCAGACACAGATTCGCCTCGACGAAGGCTTCTTCGGGTTCGACACCCGTCTCAATCTTCGGGCCGACCAGCAGAACCAGCGCATCGGCGCAGGAGCATTGCCGGGTGCGCCCTTCCTGGTCGCCCATTCGCTGACGAGCAGCATGGAGAGTGGCGACTTCAAACTGTCTACCGCGCAGGGAACTAAGATCATTCCCGGCGGCAAGGATCCGGTGCTGCTGGTAGTCAAGAAGCGGGTCAGCATTCTCGAGAACCTGCACAAGTGGCTGAAGGTTCGGGCGGAGAGGGACGAGGGCGTGCCCGGAGGGGACATCGTTCGGGGCGTGCCGCTGCTGATCATCGACGACGAGGCCGACTATGCCTCCGCGAACACGAACGAGTATCGCGACCAAGACGGTAACATCGACGAAGATGCCGATCCGACCAATACCAACAAGCACATCCGCCGGCTGCTGACCCTCTTCGAGAAGAGCGCCTATGTCGGCTACACAGCCACGCCGTTCGCGAACGTCTTCATCCACCACGAAGGGTGGAGCAAGAAGTACGGCGAGGACCTCTTTCCTCGCAGCTTTATCATCAACATCCCGGCGCCTTCCAACTACATTGGCGCCGAGAAGGTCTTTGGTCTTGCCCGTCCGGGTCCCGACGGCGAGAGCCGGGGGCTGCCCATCATCCGCGAAGTCGACGATGCGGAGACCATCTTTCCCCCCAAGCATAAGAAGGAGCTTTCGGTCACTGCGCTGCCCGGAACACTGCACGAGGCCATCCTCGCCTTCATTCTCGCCTGCGCTGCCCGTCGTGTGCGGGGTGACGTGTCGGTCGACAACTCGATGCTCGTCCACGTCACGCGGTTTACGTTTGTCCAGCAGCAGGTCGCGCGCCTCATCGAAGAGGAGCTGACCGACATTCGCCGTCAGCTCGAATATCCCGGTACCGGCGGCGATGCGCTTGATCGTCTGGAAGCGGTCTGGCGCAGCGACTTCGAAGCGAATTTTCCAGCGCTGCATGAAATGCTCGCCGATCATCAGCTCGCACCGTTGGAGTGGGATCAGGTGCAAGAGCAACTGTTCGACGCCACGCGCCGCATCGAGGTGCGGGAGATCAACGGCTCCGCCAAGGATGCCCTAAACTATGCCGAGCACCCTGACGGCCTTTCGGTGATCGCCATCGGAGGTGACAAGCTGTCGCGCGGCCTTACTCTCGAGGGCCTTTCGGTCAGCTACTTCGTCCGCACCTCGAAAATGTACGACACGCTCATGCAGATGGGCCGGTGGTTCGGCTATCGCCCGGGCTATGCCGACCTCTGCCGTCTGTACACGTCGTCCGAGCTCGTAACTTGGTATCGTCACATCGCCGTGGCGACCTCCGAGCTGCGCGAGGAATTTGACCTCATGTACGCGACCGGTCAGACTCCCGACCAGTTCGGCAACCGCGTCCGGGCGCATCCAAACGGTATGCTGATCACTGCGGCGAACAAGATGCGCGCCGTGACCAAGGTGCGCGCCGGCTTTTCCGGTACGATCTCCGAGACGGTGTCATTCGACACCGCCAACGCGGCTCGCAATCTCGAGACCTTTTCCGGCTTCATCGCCGGGCTGCCAGTGATCCAGCCCGAACTCAACCGCTACATCTGGACCGGAGTCGATGGCGCGGATGTCGCGGCTCTGATGGCGCGGGTCGAGACAGCCAGGGAATCCTGGAAGGCGAATTCGCGCGCGATCAGCGACTACGTCTCCGATCGGGTGTCGGACGGGCAGCTCGACAACTGGACCGTCGCCCTGCTTGCCGGTGGGCGCGGCGGCGGGCGGCACTACATCGGCGGCTACGATATCGCCCTCACGCGCCGCGAGAACAAGTCGCCTCGCCAGAAGGGGAAATACACGATCGGCCGCTTGATCAGCCCTTCCGACGAGGTGCTCGACCTCGATCGAGCCCAGGTTGATGCAGCGTTCGATGCAACGCTGGCAGCTTGGGAACTCAAGAAGCCACCGAAGCGCGACCAGCCGAGCAGTCCCAGCGGGCCCTTCATTCGCCGTCAGCGCGATCCTTCGCGTGGCCTGCTGCTGATCTATCCGATCGACACTGGGGCGGGATCGACGCCGCTGATAGGCTTCGCGGTCAGCTTCCCCTGGGACGAGAATGCCCGCGAGATCGAATATGCCGAGAACAGTGTGAAACAGCTTGAGGACCTCTTCGATTGACCCCGGCCGACCTCATAGATCGCTGGGCGAATCTTGCTTCCGGGCGGCGCAGCATGTCGGGGATGGATCAACGCCGCCTCGACGCACAGGCGGCGGTCGACGTCTTCGCCTGCATCTTCTGGCCTCGGGGACGCAGCGGCCTTCTGGTTGAAGGCGACGGGCATATCGCCGATCTGGCGAAGCGTGTTCCGCGCTGCCGAGGAGTTCGCGTGGTCCTCGAGGAACATGGCGGCGGTGGTCAGCCCGAACGCACGCGGCTTGCGATCGTCCTCGAGGAGGAACGGCTGCGCGAAATCTTCGCCGTACTCTCGGCCGATCTTGTCAACGCCATCATCGCCGAGCCCAGTTCGGCATCAGCGCTGCAGCGCTGCATCAACCGGCTCTGCATGTGGCAGGGACTGTTCGATCGGATCGCACCGGAAGGCCTGTCAGAGGAACGACAGCGCGGACTGTTCGGCGAGCTCGTCGTCTTGGATCAGCTGTTTCTCGAGAGCGGAACCCTGCTCGATGGCGTCACGGCCTGGATCGGCTCCGACAGTGCCCACCAGGATTTTCGCCGAAGAGGGCTTGCGGTCGAGGTCAAGGCCTCGCTCGCCAAGCGTCACGCAAAGATCATCATCTCGAACGAGAAGCAGCTCGACGAGAGACCGCACGACACGCTCGTCCTTGCGAGCGTGCGGCTCGACGAAAGCGAGCCTCATGGCCTGTCGCTGCCCAACTTGGTCGCACAGCTGCGGCTGCGGCTTGCCGGTGACGAGCCTGCGGCCCGACTGTTCGACGAGCGCCTGCTGCTCGCCGACTATCTCGACGTCCACGCGCCGCTGTATGAGGCACGGTGCTATCGTGTCGCAATGACCCGGTGGTTCCGCGTCGAAGGCGAATTTCCGAGGCTGACCGAGGCAAACCTGCCGGCCGGGGTCGGCGATATCCACTATTCGATCATCGCCGACGACCTTGGAGCATGGGAAATGGATGAAGAGACCGTGCGTTATATGACCGGGGGCGGAGAATGACCGAAACCGAGGAACTAGCCCAGTTTGCGCGAGACCTGCAGCAGGACGTCTTCGCCAGGGCGGACGCGGCGGAGGATGGGGCGCTGCGCGCCAGCGCCTTCACCGAACTCATGATAGAATATTTGGTCGATGCGTCGGAAATCGATGACGGTACGGCTTGCGACTTCGAAGGGCGCGCCATGCGCTGCAGCGGCTGGTACTTATCGGAAGACGGCGACCGGCTCGACCTCTTCCTGTCGCTGCCCCGGCTGGACGGCAAGGCAGGAACGGTGCCTAAAGCCGATGTCGACGCCGCCTTTCGACGCCTGTTCACCTTCCTGTCGCGGTCGCTCGACGGGCAGCATCGCACGATGGAGGCGGCGCTCGATCGCTACGACATGTGTCGCTCGATCCACGATGCGCGCGACGATCTAAGCCACGTCCGCCTCTTCGTGCTAACGGACGGCGTCGCCACCGTCGATCGCATCGAGAATGAGATGATCGGGCGGATTGAGGTTTCCAGCCATCTCTGGGATTTGCGCCGCCTGATGCGCGCGTGCTCCTCGGGCGTCGACCGCGAACCGATCGAAGTCGATTTTGGCCGGCTGGGGAAGCCGGTTCGGTGCATCGTTGCGACCCCGCCTGACGCCGGCTATCGCTGCCTGATAACGATGCTGCCCGGCGACGCCCTCGTCGAGATGTATCGTCAGCACGGGCCTCGGCTGCTGGAGCGCAATGTGCGCAGCTTTCTCCAGCTGAAAGGGAAGGTTAACCAAGGAATCCGCAAGACCATCATCGAAGAGCCGGAGATGTTCCTGGCTTTCAACAACGGACTCTCTGTCACCGCCTCCGGCGTGAAGCTGGTGGATCATGGTGACGGCACCGCAGACCTGCTCTCTGCGAGCGACTTCCAGATCGTGAACGGCGGCCAGACCACCGGTTCGATTTTTCGGGCATGGCGCAAGGACAGCGCTGACCCTGCAAGGCTGCAGGTACCGGTGAAGATCACTGAAATCCTGTCGGACGGCGACCTCGACGACATCGCCCCGCGCATCTCGCAATCTGCCAACAACCAGAACAAGGTAAACATGGCAGACTTTTCGTCCAATCATGCCTTTCACCGACGGATGGAGGAGCTGTCGCGCTCGATCTGGGCGCCGCCGGTGGGCGGGCTCCAGCGACAGACACGCTGGTTCTACGAGCGTGCCCGCGGCCAATATCATGACGCGTTGGCGCAGAACCGGACCGACGCCGAACGCCGAAAATGGGAGCTAATCCATCCACGCAATCAGCTCATCACCAAGACGGATCTAGCAAAATACGAGCACAGCTGGTCGCAGCTGCCGCACATTGTCAGCCGGGGCGGACAGAAGTGCTATCTCGATTTCATGGACGTGCTGGAGCAGCGCGGAGGTTTCGAGCCGGACGAGTGCTGGTTCGAGCGTGCGATGGCCCGGGCGATCCTGTTCCGACAGTCAGAGAAGATCGTCTCGCGTCAAAAGTTCGGCGGCTACCGCGCGAACATCGTCACCTACAGCATCGCCTGGCTCTCCCATCACACCGAGCGCCGGATCAACCTCGACGGCATCTGGGCAGCCCAAGAACTGACCTTGGCACTGGCCGGCTTCGTCGAAACGCTCAGTCACCACGCCCACGAACACATCACCAATCCGCCCGGCGGTCAGAACGTGACTGAATGGGCGAAGAAGCTCGCCTGCTGGGAAGGCTTCCGTGATCTCGCCATCGAGATTCCGGCGGTCGTGAAGGCAGAACTCGTGACTCGCGACGGCGCGCGAACGGCGGAGGGCGCGCACGTCTTCGAAGAGCAGGTCAGCGCCTCGGAAAGCGAACAGCTCGCGCGGGTTGCGGCCGTGCCGTCGCAGACCTGGTTCGACCTCGCCGCTTGGGCCAAGGACACCCAGAGCCTCCAGCCATGGCAGAGGTCGCTGTCGTTCAGCCTTGGTAGGGCCGCCGGCAATGGCAAGCCGCCGACCCGCAAGCAGGCGGTGCACGGGGAGAAGATCCTGACAGAGGCGCGATCTCTGGGATTCAAGGGTTGAGTGCCGTCTTGCCCGCGGGCAGTTCCGATACGAGTCCCCTGCGCGAGTTCTTCGACGCACTCACGGAGCAGGAAGGGAAGTTCGCTGCTAAGCTCGCAACCGATAATCTCGGACTGTTCCTCCGTGCGGCGATCAACGAGCTGGACTGGTATTCCTACAATTTTGCGCGCGCGGCGGAGCCGACCTTCGATCAGCAGGAGCAGTTCTATCTCATGCACCTCGGTATCACCCGGTTGATCAAGCTGACGCTTGAAAGCCGACCGTCGTTCGATGTCCCTACGGTGCTTTTCCGCCGTGACCGCAGCATTACAATTCCTGTGCTAGAGATCGCTATAGGCTTGGGCATGATCGAGCACGGACGGCGCGTGGCGCAGATGGCAATGACGGGGCTCGGCAAAGTGGAGCGCACGGGACCGATCGAATATATCGTAACCCTGCCACCGGTCCTCCCGGACGATGAATATTATGAGCGCGCCGTCGCCGAACATTTCTACGCGATCGCGCGCGAGGACTTCGAGGAGCTTCTCCATTCGGAGATCGGCAGGGACATGGCTGCCGACGTCGAGCGGTTGCTGACCGAGCTGGTCCACCCCTTCATGGACCACTTCATCGGCTATGATGCCCACCCGACCCTCGACACGTACTTCTTCGGCGTCGCCTCCCACCTGCTTCGGATGAAGGAGGGATACGACGCTTTCCATTTCGCCGTGAGCTTCGGGGGCGTGCCCTTTCAGACGTACATGCTCGGGCTCACCTTCCTGATGTCCCTCGCTGTCCGGCACGAACGCTTCGCTGAAGCCCTCGTGAAGAAGGTGCCGGGCATTCGTCTCGAGAACGTGCTCACGGTATCCGCCGAAACCGCCCCGTTCCTCGACGATATGCTCGCGGCAATAAACTTCTTCGGCAGTCTATTCGACGACTACGAGGACGCGACGCCGGAGCAGGTCCGAACGGTGTTCGAGGTGCTCTCGGTCGGACGCGAGAACACCAAGTTCCTGGACAGGCCCGGCAGCCCGCTGCCGCCCATGATCAGATGCTCGGACAACGACTTCATCCGGTGCCAGTCGGCGGTTCTCGCCAATCCGATTCAGTACCTTCTGGACTCGCTGCGGCATCATTTTCCCGGTGAGTACGACCAGAACCAGCGAACGCGGGAACAGTCGATGCAGCGCGCCGTCAGGCGAGTGCTGGACGACGTCATTCCCGGGCTGGAATATCGCGACAATGTCCATCTCCGGAAGGGAGGAAGGACACTGACGGACATTGATGTGGTCGCCTTGGAGCCTGCAACCGGGACAGCGGTCCTCATCCAGCTCAAGCACCAAGACATCTACGGGATGGACATCCACTCGGGTCATCTGCGAGGCAGACGGCTTCGAGAACAGTCGGAGCGCTGGCTGGGCGCAGTTGCCGACTGGACACAATCCGCTGATGGCAGTGAAATCCGGGCGACCCTTCGCGTCGGGGCCGACTTTCCGAAAGTCGAAACGTTCCGCGTGATCGTCACACGACATTTCGCGCATCCGCTCGGCGGCGTCACGCAGGCGCCTGACGTGGCGTTCGCCAACTGGAATCAGTTCTACAACGCGACATTGCAGGCGCGGCACAGGCATGAACGGCCGACACTGGCCGACCTCGTGACACTGCTTCGGGAAGGCGAACGGCCTGGTGGCCCGATGCAGCATGAGCCCGAACCTCGGAGCGAGTGGAACATCGACGAGCTGAGATTCACCATCAGGCAGGAGGTCGCAGCCTCGGAGTCACCAGAGAGATAGATGATGACCGTGGCGAGATTCTGAAACCCGGCGCCCTCGTAGGTGGCATTTTCGGCCATGGGACGGACGTACGGCGATTGCGGCGCGGGTGTAACTGTCTTGGCCAAATTTTCGACCAGCCCGCGACGCGCTGAGCGCCGTGACTGCCGCTTACGGAGACGTGCCGATTTGGCGACAAAAAATGTCCGCTTCCTGATATTCCCCTAATATCTGACTGTCCGGAGTCGGCCCCCCTTCAAACCTAGACTTTGCGCGTTTTTCCTATGGCCAATGGTTGGCCTGAGGAGAACTTAAATGGGTATTGCGCAATATGATCCTGCCGCGCTGAGCAGACCGGCATGGAACGCCGGCCGACAAGTGGGCGTGAAGAAGCCGCTAAAGCAGCGCCAAATCTGGGCGGTCCGCTTCTTCCTAGATCGAGAGGGGCGAATGAGAGACCGCGCCCTGTTCGATCTCGCCATCGACAGCAAACTTCGAGGCTGCGATCTCGTTAAGATCAAAATTGGGACCCTCGTCACAGGCCAAGAAATTTGGACTCGTTCCATGGTCGTTCGTAACCGCTTAGGCTGCCCCACATAGCGCATTGGTTTTTGATCGCTCATTTTCTGCGTGAATCATGCGGGGAAACCTATGAGCGACAGTATGAATCAGCATCGAACATTCGAGGTTCTGACAGCCGAGCCGGTGCGGTCTCGGCGCAAGCCGCGCCATTGGTCGGACGAAGAGAAGGCGCAGCTTGTCGCCGACACGTTTGCGCCCGGGGCCAATGTCTCGGCGATTGCGCGTTTTCACGGACTGGACCCCTCCCAGCTCTATGGGTGGCGTCGCAGGGCGCTTTCATCGGGAATGGTCGCACCGCTGGCGGAGGATGACACCGGGCCAGTCAAGTTCACGCGCTTTGAAGCGACGGGCGGTGGCATGATCGAGATCGTCGTGGGCGATGTCGTTGTGCGCGCCGGCGGCGATGTTGACCCCGATCACCTGGCCAGGGTTCTGCGGGCGGTGCGCACGGCATGATCGCTTCCGGCGTTGTGGTTTACGTGTCGTGCCAGCCGGTCGACTTCCGCAAGGGAGCCGCATCCTTGATGGCGCTGGTGCGGGAAGGCGGTCTCGACCCGTTCAATGGCGCGCTTTACGTGTTCCGGTCAAAACGGGCGGACCGTGTCCGGATCGTCTGGTGGGACGGCAGCGGGGTCTGCCTCTATTCGAAAACCCTGGAAGAGAACAGCTTCTGCTGGCCGGGCATATCGGCGGCGCGCGTTCGTCTCGACCATTCGCAACTGATGGCGCTTCTGGCTGGAATGGATTGGAAGAAGATCCGTCCGGCCAAGGTCCGGCGACCGCTGCTGACGGGCTGATACCAGCCTGCGGCAAGATGAATCATGTCGCTGTAATGGTTGGGAAAACGGCCGCTTTTGTGCTCTATTGCCTCCCATGGTTTTGCCCATTCCCGAAAACCTGCCGGACGATGTCGATGCGCTGAAAGCGATGATATCAGCGATGGCCGAGGAACGGGCTGCGAACGAGGCTCGGCTTGTCGCTGCGCAAGCCGAGATCACCCGACTGGAAGCGATCGAGAAAAGCGCCAACGAGCGGATCGCAAACCTTACGTCGATCCTGAAGGTTCTGCAGCGCACGCAACACGGCACGCGTTCCGAGCGGCTGCGCCTGGCCGTCAACGACGAGCAGGTGTCCTTTGCCTTCGAGGAGGTCGAGACCGGCCTTTCGGTGATCCAGAGCGAGCTTGATCGTGCGTCCGGCGACAAGCCGAAACGCGCCCCGCGTCCACGCAAGGGCTTTGCCGCTCATCTCGAACGCATCGAGGAGGTGATCGAGCCGGACATCCCCGCCGAGTGCGCGGGGCTGGAGAAAGTTCTGATCGGTGAAGACCGCTCAGAACGGCTGGATGTCGTGCCGCCGAAGTTCCGGGTCATCGTGACGCGCCGCCCCAAATACGCTTTCCGGGGACGCGACGGCGTGATCCAGGCCCTGGCGCCGGCACACATCATCGAAAGCGGCCTGCCGACGGAGCGGCTGCTCGCCTATATCGCCGTCTCCAAATACGCCGACGGTCTTCCACTTTACCGCCAGGAGGCGATCTATTTGCGCGACGGCGTCGAGATCAGCCGGAATTTGATGGCCCAATGGATGGGGCATCTGGGCTTCGAGCTTCAGCTCTGCGCCGATTATATCCTCGAGCGGGTCAAAGAGGGCGAACGGGTCTTTGCCGACGAAACGACCTTGCCCACCTTGGCGCCCGGCTCAGGGAAAACGACGAAAGCCTGGCTTTGGGCTTACGCGCGCGATGATCGACCCTACGGCGGAACCAGCCCGCCGATGGTTGCTTATCGGTTTGAAGACAGCCGAGGCGCCGAGTGCGTGGCGCGGCATCTCTCCGGCTTTAGCGGCATCCTGCAGGTCGACGGTTACTCGGCCTATAGCAATCTGGCCAAGGCGCGGGCCAAGACCGGGAGCAACGAGACGATCCAGCTCGCGGGCTGTTGGGCTCATCTCCGGCGCAAGTTTTACGACCTGCACATCAGCGGGGTCTCGCAGGCGGCGACAGACACCATCGTCGCCATGACCGAACTGTGGAAGGTCGAGGACGAGGTTCGCGGCAAGGACGCCGGCACCCGAGCCCGGCTCCGCCAGGAAACGTCCTCGACCATCGTCACCAGCCTCTTCGACCTGTGGGAAAAGGAGCTGGGCAAGGTCTCGGGAAAATCCAGGACCGCTGAGGCGATCCGCTACGCGCTCACCCGGCGCGAGGCGCTCGAACGCTTCCTGACGGACGGCCGTATCGAAATCGACTCCAACATTGTCGAACGCGCGATCAGGCCCCAAACAATCACCAGAAAGAACAGCCTATTCGTCGGAAGCGAGGGTGGTGGACGGACATGGGCCACGTTGGCCACCTTGCTGCAGACCTGCAAAATGAACAGCGTCGATCCGCTCCACTGGCTATCTCAGACCTTGACCCGCATTGTTCAAGGCTGGCCGGCAGCCGATATCGAGGCGCTTATGCCATGGAACTTCAAGCCTGACGCCATCGGCTGACCGCTTACGGTCGTTCAGCAGAAGACTGGACGTCCAGTACAGTTCGAGATCACGTCCGAGGTCAGGGCAAGCCTGCTTGCCTAGCTTCAGTGTAGGGGAGGAACTGTCGATGACTACGCCTTTCCCAGTCGAGTTGATCACGCCGAGCATCTCAGTACTAGACAATATGCCCGGTTGGTTGACGAGTGGGTGACGGCCATTGGTCTGAGGTGTGAGGACTACGGAACACACTCGCTTCGACGCACGAAGGCAGCAATGATTTACAAGGCAACAGGCAATCTTCGTGCGATCCAGATTCTACTCGGACACACTAAGATCGAGAACGCGGTCCGGTACTTCGGGGTCGACATAGAGGACGCGCTGAAACTGGCGGAGCATACAGAGATCTGACAATGAGCGGCCTCGCGCCATGTGGGGCCGCGCCTCGGCAGAAAGCGGCTAAGCGCCTTCGTCTTGGTCAAAGATGTCTGCACCGCTTTTGCCTGAAACGAGCCGTCATCTTTGAAAGAGATTTCGCTTCAGAGCCATGTTGTGCACGTATATCGGGGGTGTTGTCGTCCAACTACCCCAGAAACCCAGTGAGGCTTCGTGAGGTTTCAAGAGGGTGTTCGAGGCAAGACAATCGTGGGTTTGGTCGGGATCGTATGTGACCATCTTCCGCCGAGCTGGCTACAGGACCTTTTTCAGGGCGTCGACAACGCCTTTGTGCGGGAGGTAGCCGATAATGCCGTGAGCATTGCTCGTCTGATTGTCTACGGTTCCATCATTTTCGATCCCTGCCGCGAACGTGTTCTCATCCAGATCTTTTCCAAGCGCGACCAGATCGGAGGGGTCGTAGAAATTTACCCAGCGATTGACGAAGGAAGGCTTGCGGCGCGGCGGGCCGATCTTCTTCTTGAATGCGTCCAGTCCGAGCGGTGATCCCATGGTGATTAGCAACGGCATCTCGACACTTTTGCCCTGTGCTTCCATCTCTCTCAAGAGTTTAAATGCAATAACTGTTCCGAGTGAATGGGTGATCAGCACTTGCGGACTTTTTTGTAGGTATGGACGCACAATGGCGTCGACCGCCGTTCCCGCTCCCGGCGCGGACAGATAGGTGTGGCCTTGTTTGACCACCCGTAGCAGGATCGACCCTTTCGCCGGAGATATCTTTTCAAGCGCACGAACCAGACCGACAATGCGCCGGCCGAAGAAAGTGTCCATGGGAACGGCGTCGTTGCCTGCTTCCTCGAGTGCCGCTTCTATCTCTGCTTCTCCGCCACCACTTTCAACAAGAGCCTCCTCCAACGCTGAGGCTAGGAACTTCATTTCCTCATCGTCACCGATATCGACCTCAGTGTCATCGGCGCCCATCCCGACAGCGCCTTTCGTCTTGCGGGTCGTCCAGTCGGCAAGAGTGGTGCCGTAATAGGCCATATTGACAGTGGAGCCCTTGAGCAGGCCGGGCGCGACGCCGTGCAGGCTGTTGGTCCATTTGTCGATCAGTTGGTGCTGCGTCGCCCCTTCCTGGCCAATACCGTGGATCATCAGGACGTTCATATGTTCCCCTCCATGTGGAATTTTCGGATCAGGATCTCTGCGCCTTCCTTCTTAAACGACGAGAACTGCGATGGCAGCAGGAACGGGATGACGTTGCGTAGGCTATCGGCTGCCGCCTTCTCCTCAGCTTCCGGATCTTCGACGAACTGCCACCCCTGACGCAGCCACGGCCAGAAACCGGCGATTTCACCCCTTTGTGCGGGTGTTGCGCGTGCGACCCATTCCGGAAGAGCATCGTTGTGAGGGGATTGCCTACGCGCGTCTACGGCCGGCACTTTCGCCTCATAACCGTGCTGGCGACGCCTGATTGGGAGCAGTCCCATGAAAGCGATGTCGAACGGGATGGCCTGATCATACTGGCAGTAGAAGTAGGCCATGCGGCGTATGCTGTCGATATCGCCGCCATAGTCGTAAAGGTAGCTCGAAATCGCTCCGACGACCGGGTTGACGTGCTTCATTTCGCGAAGGCCTGCCGCCATCCGATCGACCTGATCGGCCGGCAGTTTGCCAAGTTGCAAATTGGCGATGACATTGATCGAGTTTTCGATTTGGGGCTGTACTTCCATCCATCGGTTCACACAAGTCCAGCCGATCACACCACGCTTGTCACGGCTCAAAACGGTGATCAGATCCCGGTAAACCACTGCCGAGGCAACTACCCTATCGCGAAACTCAACGAGAACCTGAACCGCCGCGTCTTCCACATTAATGCGATATTCGCTAGGACGCCCGGGACTGCCATTGCGCCAAGCGATCGCCGTCGCCCAGATGCGCTTCGGTGTCTGACCCAGCACGACCAGATTTGTACCGTCGCCTAGAAAAGCTTTTCCAACCGAGAAACTGTCGCGAACGTATCGCTGTTTCGTTGTTGATTCCCAATCTTCCAATGTGGCCCTGGGATCCAAATCCTCGGGTAGCTTCGTCTTCCACTCGGCGATGAGCCTGTCATGAGCTGGATCTTCGGGCGGTGCCGGCCACTGCGGCGGAGGTATATTGCCACCGGGCGATTTGCCGCGCTGAAAATAGACAGTATGTTCGCGGGGAATGCCGGTCGAGACGTCGGGCGAGCATTTCAGGCGGTATCGCTCACCGATCTCCCGCATTCGTGCTTGCGAGAACAGGCCAAGGGATTCTGGAATGACGCAATCCGGAAGGTACTTGTCGAAAGCCTCATCGCGGTGACCGCACAAACCTTCGAGTATGACAGTTGAGAAAATGCAGCGGGCAGGGGATGTCTGGTCTCCCTTCAGCATAAAGGCCTTCTCGCCATCCATGACCGCACTGAAGCGGTCGAGTACGGGCTGAACGGGATCATAAGGTCCACGCGGAAGGACAGGGTCCTCTGCTATATCTGCCGTCTCGATGTCTGGAGGGAGCGATCTGCAGGCGTCACTGAATATGGAGAGGCTCTTGATGCCGTGGCGGTAAAGTTGGCGTCTCAGCCCCTCGACCGAAATGCCCCGCATTTCCTGATACCAGTCGCTCGGCAGCCAGACGTTCTGTTCGGCGCCGGTACGAAATCCGTGTCCCGCAAAATGCAGGATGAAGAGTTCCACCTCATCGTTTTGGGGCAACATTGCCAGCAAGGTTTCACGGACACGAGATATCGTGACCGGCTCGTCTGCTTCGTCGGTGATCAGCTTGGTCGCGAAACCGGATTGTTGGGCCCAAGTGGCCATTTCATGAGCAACGGTTATCGCACCAGGCAACAGGGTTAGTGGGGTTGAACGAGACACCCCGATCGTCAGGCACAGCTTCACGATTATCCCCCAAGATCGCGCCTCCCCAAAAGGTATAGTACAAAAAACGGGTGCAATTTCAACTTGTCTCTCAGCGATCAATCGTCAAACAGTTGAGTTCAGTTGGCATTTTGTCACATTGGCGACACAAGACGAATGCGCGTCGCGTTGCTGATCCTCCGGCGAAACAGCGCAGCCCCGTCCTAAAGAGCAGCAGTGTCGAGCCATGTGCGTTGTGAAGTTTGCGAACCGGGGCGCTGGCCAGAAAGGCTTGGGCTCTGGTGGGCGAGGCGCGCTAACGCCGTCCGTTTCCAATCCGAGGGCTTGCTTAGCCTCCAGCCGAATGTCCGCTAGGTGCATCATTCTACGCGAAACCTGCCAGTCGGCTCCCGGCCCCTTTACCGTCATTTCTCTAACCCAGGCGATGTCCTTTTCCTCGCCAACACCCTGATCTGCTCGACGGCGAGTTCGAGTGTGTCGTCCGATAACTCTCGTGTGATAGACTGCAATTCCTCTATCAGCTGAGCCCTGCGCCTGGAGATCGGTGCTTCGTCGAAGTCGAACAAGGTCTTGAGCGGGACATCGAGCGCCTGCGACAGTTGCTCGACCGTGACAAAGTTCGGGAGGCTTTTGCCGCGCTCGATGTTCGACAACGCATCGACCGAGCGCCCGATCCGGGTGGCCAGTTCCTCCTGCGTCAGCTTCTTTTCCCTGCGGATCGCCTTCAGGCGCAATCCAAAGCGCGTTTTCGTGTCCATACCCGTATTTCAATCCGGGTTGGGGATTCGAGAACGGAGCGAAGTCGGAAACGATTTGTAAACCCGTACAACTATACGGTTTATATGCGAATCCCGATCTCGGCTCCTGTTTGTTCCGCGTCGTCACCGTCGACGGGTTTGTATCGGGGAAATCCCCTTCAACCAAAACCAGCCGCGGCCAAGGACCGCGGCAAGACGGAGTTCCTGTCGTGATCAGAGCAACATACCTTTCAAGCCTTCTCATGATTGTCGCGGCGTGTCCCGCAATCGCCGCCGATATCGACAAGCCGATCATCGCCGGCAGGCCGTTCTCGTCCTATGACAATGCCGCCGACACGACGGACATGCTGGAGCCGTCGGGCTCCGGATTTTCGGGTTACGTCGAAGGCAGCTTCAACAAGGCTTTCGACACGCCTTATGATGTCGACGGCCATGCCTGGGCCCTGCGAGGCTCCATCAATATCGAAGGTCCCGGCGGACTGAACGTCCAGTTCGATGGAGGCTATGCAAGAACTACCGTTGAAGACGTCGGAGTCAACCAGCTCATCGGCGCCGGACACGCCTATTACCGAGACCGGGAATTCGCCGCTGGCGGCTTCGTCCAGGCAAGTTCGATCGATGCCGATTACCTCGGTTATGGCCTGAACGACACGATCAAGGACTATCTGGGGGGCGTCGAGGGCGCCTGGTTCATGGATCAGGCAACGATCTACGGGCGCGCCGGCTACGGCCAGGCAAGGTGGGAAGGCTACGCGGCGGATCATGCCGTGGGCGCAATCGGCGCGCGCCTTTATGCGACCGACAATTTTCGCTTCGATGTGGAAGGTGCAATCAATCGCCTCAGCCATGCCGATCTCAAGCTGAATACCAGGTCTGCGACCTTCTCGATCAATTACAGGCCAGAGAGCGTTCCGGTCACCGTCTTCTCCGGCTATCGCTTCGACCAGATCGAGCCCTTCATGAGCGGAGCCTCCCTGGGACACGCCAATGTCAGCACGATATTCGCGGGTCTTCGGTTCTCCTTCGGCTCGAGCAGCCTCAAGGACGAAGAGCGCAATGGCCCGGTCTGGACAGCGTCGAGCCTACTGCCATGAACACGGTCATCAGGATCTCGACATGACCAGGATATATGCTCGCCCCGTTCTCGTCAGCAGGACGAACACACGCTGCGAGTTAGAGCGGATTCATCTGGGCGCCGGTACTCATGATGAGGCATGGCTTCAGGCATTGATCCACGATCATCCCGCCATCCTGCCCATCGCGGATATCGAGCCGGGTTTCGGCGACCTCCTGCCTGCCGCGCGGGAAGTCCCCTGTGGGCACGGTTTTATCGACAACCTCTACCTCACGCCTGCCGGCGACATCGTGCTGGTGGAAGCGAAGCTTTGGCGCAACAGCCAAATGCGGCGGGAGGTCGTTGCGCAGGTGCTCGACTACGTCGCTGCCCTCGGCAGGATGAGCTACGAAGGTTTCGAAGCCGCCATCCGGCGGGGGAACGGCGCACCGGAGCGGCTGTTCGATCTGGTCCGCGATCACCCGGAGGCGTTAAGCGAAGCCGCGTTCATCGACGCCGTGGCGAACAATCTGCGCCGGGGCAGGATGCTTGCCATCGCATTGGGTGACGGCATCAGGGCCGAGACGGAAGCGCTCGCCCAGCTCCTGCAAAGTCATGCCGGCGCGCATTTCACCTTCGCGCTGATCGAGCTGTCTGTCTGGCGGAATGCGACCGGTGACCTTCTCGTCGTGCCGAGCACGCTGGCCAGAACCGTCATGATCGAACTCGGTATCGTGCGTGTAGAGCATGGAGCGGTGTCGGTGCATCCCGTTCCACAGGAAGAGCAGCTCGGACCACAGTCGCTCAGTTCATCCGATTTCTGGGAAGCGATCGGCCGGCGCGGTCCACGTTTGCCGGGCGTTCTCCATGATTTCCTGGCGGCGCTGGAGCCTCTAGGCGTCTATCCCGATCTCAAGGCCAGCCTGAACCTGAAGGCCGATCTTCCCGACAGACAGAAGCCGATCAATCTTGGCTATATTACGAAGAATGGCCAGCTCTGGACGAACCCGGCGGCTTGGGAAGCGCCAGAAGACATATGGCGCCCCTACATGGAGAAACTGGCCGGATTGATTGGCGGCACCATTGCCACCGGCTCCACGAACTATGTCAGCATCGACGGCAGATCCGCTCCGCGCATCGAGCAGTTCCTGCCGGCCCACCGGGACGCATTCGTTCAGGCGATTGGGGACATGCTGCGCGCGCTTGCCGAACGGGATGCTACGGAGGCAAGGAGGCCTTCCCGGTTCATATGGCGGGAAGGAGACGTGATCGTCAAATAACGCTGCGGGATTTCTCTTATAAACATTTGTTTTTACTAGGTTAAACAGAAGAATAGGTCACGCAAACAAAAACCAGGAGTTTTGCGTATGACCAAATAGGACCCCTATCTCGACGACAAGATCGCCATCATCGCCGATTTCGTCGGCCGCGATTTCATGCGGTTGGCCAAGGAGCTGCGGCAGGTACAGGAGCAGCGCTCAGACATTTTTGCGGAGGTGGCCGAGCAGGTCGGCATCGGCAGGCGCCGGGCCTACGCATTGGCAAGAGTGGCCCGCATCTTTGACGATCTCAATGCCTCCGATGAGCGCTTGAACCGGATCGGCTGGGCCAAATTGAACCGCCTGAGCGGCCATCTCAACGAGGACAACGCCGAACAGCTTCTGTCTCTCGCCGAGGAAACGACCGCCTACGGCCTTGACGCTGTTCTCAGGGGCGAAGTGCCCGTCGCTGGCGCCAGGGTTGTACTGCTCTATCTTCCCGAAGCCGTACATGATCGCTTCCAGGCACTGTTGGTCAAGCACGGCGCCAAGCCGAAGGCAAACGGCGGTCTCACCGGTAAGGAGAACGCCCTCATGGGGCTTATTTCGGGGCTGGCCAATACCTGAGGACGGTCTCCACATCCTGCCTATGCCCGGAACCAGAGACTGTTTCGGGCATAACGGTTTTCGGGAGGCCTGGCGGTTTCCCTCCGCAAATCAAGGACATCCACTCCGGTAGCTATGCACTAGCCAAATTCACCCGGATCACCGGCTGAACCAGCTGATAAATCGGCACTTTTCCTCTTTCCAGCTCCACCTATCCTGATTGCCAGACACGCCCTCATGGTGACGGTGTGTGAACCGAGAGGCACAGGCAATGTCTTCCGTAAGGCGGAACGACAGGACGGGGAAAGAGACAAGGGCGACGCCGTCGCCTGATGCATTTGTGCAATTAATTGCACTTTCTCGCATCCTCGCCCGCCAGGCCGCCCGCGAAGCCATCGCCGCACGAACCGCCTCTCCTCACGACGATAAACAGGAGCACGAACCCGATGGCGCCGCTTGATCCCAATCGCATGATGACCCTGGAGCAGGCTGCCAACTTTCTGTCGGTCAGCACCCGCACGCTTCGCCGCAAGATCAAGTCCGGCGAACTCGCGGCCCACAAGTTCGGCCGTCTCTGGCGCATCGCAGAGAAAGACCTTCTGGCCTTCATCGAGCAGCACAGGAAGAGCTGATCATTCCAGTCCACTAATGGCCTGATAAGTCACCTCAATTCCGATTATCGGGACAATACAGACGCCAACTTTGGCCTCAAGTTCGCAGCGGTATTTTCCCGATTTTCCGCTCCTGATCACACCTGTCCTGTCAGGACCTCTCCCATCCCCTCTTGTTCAATTGTGACCTTATCAGAAGGAGCATTTTTTATGGCTATCGTCATCCGCAAGGGCGGCCGGAAACGCCAACCCATCGACACACTCGATGACCTCATTGCGTTCCTGGGCAACAACAAAACGCTGGCCGCCAAACGCCGCCGCGACCTGATCTCGGCCTGCAACAGCACGGCCAGGCTCGTCGGCCGGCCTCCGTCAGACATCCTGACCAATATCACAGCCTTGCGGGATCTGTTCGCCAAACTGCATCCTGTTCAGTGCCGCATCAGCAAGAAGCGCCTTGCCAACATCCGTGCGGACCTGGCCGCCGCTCTCGAACTTGCCGGCATCATCCCTGCCGACAACCGCGACACCGAGCCCCTTCCGGCGTGGACGGAGTTTCTCAACCATGCCACCGCAAAACACCATGCATGGTTCCTGTCACGGTTCGCTCGCTTCTGCAGCCAGCGTCAGACAGAACCGGCGAATGTTGATGATGCCATCGTGCGGGAGTTTCGCACCTGGCTCGATGCCCGCGTCCTGACCAACGATCCGAAGAAGATCGTCAAGGACACAGCGACCGCATTCAACGCCATCATCAAACGCGCCGGCCTCGACATCTCGCTGCTGACCACAGCCCTGTCTGAGCGTCACCTTGCCCGCCGCCTCGGCACCTACCCCGCTTCCCTTAGGGAAGACATCGAGTGCTACCTGAAGCGCCTGCGTGAACCCGACTTGTTTTCCGGGGAAGGGCCACGCAGGCCGTTGCGTCCGACGTCCCTGCGCAACATCGAGGCCCATATTCGCCAGACTCTCGATGCTGCGGTTGCCGCCGGCTACCCGCCCGAGCATTTCAAGGGGCTGGCCGATCTGATCCAGATCGCGGTGATCAGTGCAGCGGTCCGCCATATGATAGCGCGGCACGACGGGAAGTTCCCCTCCGGCCTCAGCAACATTCTCGCGACCATCATGGCCATTGCGCGCCACTATCTGAAGCTGGACAAAACCATCATCGACAAAATCGCCGCCGCCCAGAGCCAGGTTGGGGATCAACTGGGAATGAACCGCTCCTCCATGTCGGAGAAGAGCCAGCGCCGCATGAATCAGTTCGAGGCACGCGACAACATTCTCCGCCTCACCAATCTTCCCATGTCTCTGCTTCAGCGCGCGGAGAAGGCAGCAGGCAACAAGTCCGGTACCGTCGGCGCCATGATCGCCGCCGCCATCGCGATCCTTCTTTGTTGCCCCATGCGCGTCAAGAACCTGTCCAACCTGCACATGAAGGAGGATCTGACCATAGTCAGGGAAGGCAGGAGCGTCGTTATCCTCGTTCACGTTTCGCCCGACAAGACCAAGGGGCGTCAGGCAATCGACGCCGTGATCGAACCGCCCTACTCAACGGTGATCGCCCGTTACATCAGTCATCATCGCAAGTATGCAGCCGACGAGCTCTCCGACTGGCTGTTTCCCTCCATCTCAGGTGTGCCTCGTACCCCTGCTTATTTCGGGGAATTGCTCAAGGAACGCATCTTCCGGGAGACCGGCTTGATCATGAATGTGCACCTGTTCCGTCATTTCAGTGCCTACGTCTTTCTTGAGGCTCACCCCGGCTCCTACGAGGATGTCCGCCGCGTTGTCGGTCATGCGAAGATGGATACGACAACGTCGTTCTATGCCCCGGCCTCCACCAAGGCCACCTTCAAGCGCTACGGTGATGTTCTGCGGACCTATGTATCGAAAAGGCCGCGCAAATGACCGCCCCCATCATTCCTCTGATCATCAAGCTGGCCGCCTGGCCGAAGATTGACCGTAAACTGTGGGAACAGGCCTTCAACTCCGGAGGCCTGTTCGACACAGGTGGTGCGTTCGCCGGCTGGTCTACCGGTACCCGCCGCCTTCATGCCCAAAACTACGGAAGCTGGCTGTCATTTCTGCATCGCAGCCAGCCTGATCGTCTCGACCTCCTCCCGACCGAGCGCATCACAAAGGACGCCGTGAGTGCCTTCATCGATGAAGGCAAGCAGCGCCTCGAGCTCCGCTCGATCTCCAATCAGATACTGTCCCTTGCGGTTATCGTGAGGGGTTTCGATAAGGACGGCGATTGGTCCTGGCTCTTCCATGCAGCCCGGTCGCTCTACGAACAGTCCAACCCCCATCAGTTGAAGCCGCCCATTCCGATCACCGCCGCCGAGTTGTTTGAGTGGAGCCTCACTTTACTTAACCGGATTGTGGATATGCCTTCACCCAACCCGCTCGCCGATGCCATGCGGTTTCGCCAGGCATTGATGGTCGGCCTGTTGATTGCTCGCCCTGTCAGGGTGCGCGCCTTCATGGCCATGACCGTCAGCCAGCATATCGAGGTTTCAGACCACGGCATGGTCCTGGCGTTTTCGGCCGCGGATATGAAGGACCGGAAAGCACGCCGCTTTCCCTTTCCCGAGCCCCTTCTCCCCTTCATGCGCCTTTATCTCGACGTCCACCGCCCTACCCTGTTGCAAGGCAATGAGTCCGACGCCCTGTGGATCAGCCAGCGCGGCGGCCCGATGTCCATCGACAGCTTCACCGGCGGATTGGCCCAGTTGACAAACCGCGTCTTCGGACTCACGTTGAGACCCCATAAATTCCGTCACATCGCGGCGACCTCGATTGCCACCTACGCTCCGCAGCATGTCGGCATCATCCGCGACATCCTGGGTCATGCGACGCTCCGGATGGCCGAGAAGCATTACAACAGGGCGACTGCGGTCGAGGCCAGCCGCAAGTTCCAGGAGGTGTTGCGCAACCTGCGCAGCGACGGACGCAAGAGGGCAAAGGCAGAACGCCGCAACCGGCAAGCCTACAGAACGGAATAGGAAAGGACATCATGCGCGCCGCGATCTACGCCCGCTATTCCTCCGAACTGCAGCGCGAGGCTTCGATCGAAGACCAGCATCGCATCTGCCGCCGCCTCATCGACGAGCGCGGCTGGAGCGAAGCAAAGCTCTATGCCGACCAGGGCCTCAGCGGCAGCTCTCATCTGCGGCCCGGCTACCAGACGATGATGATGGATGCCCGCAGCGGCATGTTCGACATCCTTGTCGCCGAAGGCCTCGACCGCCTCTCCCGCGACCAGGAACACATCGCCGCCCTCCACAAACAGTTGCGCTACCTCGGCATTCCCATCGTCACGATAGCCGAAGGCGAGATTTCGGAGCTCCATATTGGCTTGAAGGGCACGATGTCCGCCCTCTTCCTCAAGGATCTCGCCCAGAAGACGCATCGCGGTCTCGAAGGCCGCGTCCGCGACGGCAAATCCGCCGGCGGCATCTCCTATGGATACCGGGTTGCCCGCCAGCCATTGCCGGATGGCACCTTCACCACAGGCGAGCGCGCCATCGACGAGCAGGAGGCCGAGGTCGTCCGACGCATTTTCCGGGACTATGCAAGCGGCATCAGCCCACGCGCCATCGCCGCCCGGTTGAATGCCGAGCGAGTCCCCGGTCCTGCGCGCACATCCTGGGGTGCCTCCACCATCTACGGCAACTGGCGGCGCGGGACCGGCATCCTCAACAATGAACTCTACATCGGCCGGATGATCTGGAACCGCCAGCATTTTGTGAAGGATCCGGAGACCGGCAAGCGGCAGGCCCGCCCCAATCCCGAGACTGAATGGGTCATCCAGGAGGTGCCGGAACTTCGTCTCCTCGAACAGGCGCTCTGGAATGCTGTCAAGGAACGCCAGGGCATCACACGGCGTGTCATGGAAACGGAAGACCGGGCGTTTCGCCCCGAGCGCGCACGCCGCACCCGCTATCTTCTCTCCGGCCTTCTCGCCTGCGGCTGTTGTGGCGGCGCATACACGCTCGTCGGCGGCCAGCATTACGGCTGCGCCAGCGCCCGCAACAAGGGTACCTGCGACAATCGCCGCATGATCCATCGCAGCCGCCTGGAGGACCGCGTTCTCGGCGGCCTGCGCGACAAGCTCCTCCATCCGGACCTCATCGCCGCCTTCGTCGAGGAATACCAGCGGGAATACAACAAGGCCATGCAGGCCGATCTCGCTATCCGCACGGCAAGCGAGACAGAATTGGCGAAGGTCGAGCAATCCATTACCCAGATTGTCGATGCGATTGCCGATGGCATGTATCACCCGTCGATGAAGGAGAAGATGACGGCGCTGGAGGCCCGCAAGATTGTAATCCGCGACGAACTGAGCGAGCTCGGTGAAGAGGAACCGCTCCGGCTTCATCCGGGTCTGAGCGACATCTACCGCCGCAAGGTCGCGGCATTAACGGAAGCGCTGAACAAGGACGAGCTTGCCCGCAACGAAGCGGTCGAGGTTTTGCGTGGTCTGATCAGCACGATCCGGTTGACGCCCGATGGTGAGGGCGATCTCCATATCGAACTCGTGGGTGAGCTCGGCGCGATCATGCTGCTTGGGGAGACAGACGACAAAAAGCCCCGTCGGGGTTCCAACGGGGCTTATTATGTAACACTGGTTGCGGGGGCAGGATTTGAACCTGCGGCCTTCAGGTTATGAGCCTGACGAGCTACCGGGCTGCTCCACCCCGCGTTATGGGTGGTTTTGTGGTTGAGAAGATTTTGATTGCCTTTAGCAG
>Ga0182736_1000703_pt1 | contig 43761 bp, 39 predicted proteins | sample eDN5th30CKraftBY_FD_128882 | JGI IMG/M metagenome (GOLD analysis project Ga0182736, IMG submission 128882) | Enriched backyard soil microbial communities from Emeryville, California, USA - eDNA 5th pass 30_C Kraft BY (version 2) (version 2) | ecosystem: Environmental > Terrestrial > Soil >... | reverse complement strand
TTCGCTGCAGCTCCTCGTCGAGCTTGCCGGCCCGCAGCGAGGCGTCCTCCTCGCGCTTGTAGTGCGTGAAGACGCCGGTCGCGATGCCGGCGCGGAACGAGCGGGCGGCGACGAACATGCCGCTCTGCAGCATCAGCTGCGCGACGCCGAGCGCGCGCAGCAGCGTTGACTTGCCGCCCTGGTTGGCGCCGGTGACGATGATCAGCTCGCGGCCGTCGGCGGCCAGGTCGTTGCCGACCGGCGGCGTCTCGAGGTGCAGCGCGAGCCCCGGGTCGTACAGCTCCTCGGCCGACAGCGCGCCGTCCACGGGCTCCGGGAAGCACGTCGGCTCCAGCCGCGCGTGCAGGTTCACGCAGCCGAGGTAGAACGCCAGCTCCAGCCGCAGCATCGAGAAGAAGCTCGACACGTGGTCGGCGGACTGCGCGACCGCGTTGGCGACGTGGTTGAGGCCGCGCCCGCGCAGCTCCTCCAGCGCGCGGAAGCCGCCCTCGTCGCGCGGCGGGATCGTGAAGCTGTGGCTCGGGGGCTTGTCGGCGAACGGGAGCCGCTCGGTCCAGCGGCGCTCGCGCTGGCGGCGGACGACGTAGCCGGTGCCGCGGTTGCCGGGCGCGAGCGCGGCGCTCTCCAGCAGCCCGTGCTTGAACTCCAGCTCGCGCAGGTGGTCCTCGATCGTCGCCAGGTAGTCGTCGCTGAGCTCCTCCTGGAGCATCGCGAAGAAGCGGGTGAACCCGGGCGAGCGGAAGCCCGCCGCCTGCTCGTCGGCGAGCGCGCGCACGCGCTGGAGCACGTCCACGTGCAGCGTGAGGATCTGGACGGCGCGGTAGAGGATCGTGTCCGGCCGGTCGTTGTGCCAGAAGCCGCCGACCTTGCGCGAGGCCTCCAGGGCTTCGAGCGCGAGCGCGTACAGGTCGGCGACGGCCTGCGGGTGCTCGAGGCAATCGGCCAGCACCTGCTGGCGGTAGACGATCGCGTCGGCGTCGGCGAGGCTGGAGAGCGTGGCGCGCTTGACGGTCTCGTAGACGAACTCGTCGCCGGCGGCCATCGCGTTCCAGAGCGTCTCGAGCTCGAGGTCGCGAGTGATCGCGTCCGGCTCGGCCTCGGTGCGGTTGCGCTTGACGTTGAGCAGCGCGAAGCGGTTCGGGTTGTGGAGCGCTTCGAAGACGTCGTCGCGCAGCTCGGGCGTGACCTCGAAGTCCCGGTCGGCGTGCAGGAGGAAGACCTTCATGCCGCGATCCGCTCCCGCAGCCGCTCGTACGTCAGCCCGTGCTTCTCGGCGATCGCCCACGCGTAGGCGAGGCCGTCGGCCGGCTTGCGCACGACCTTGAACGTGCGCTCGGCCGGGTTGTCGGGCTCGATCTGGGAGACCATGCTCACCGTCGCCTCGCTGAGCGAGGCGAGCTCGTCGACGAACGTCACGTAGACGCCGAGCGCGTCGAGGTCGAGAATCCGGCGCAGCACCTCGCTGCCGACGAACAGCGCGTCGTGCAGCGACGTCGAGCTGAAGCTCTCGTTCATCACGATCACGCTGCGCGCGGTCGCGTGCTCGAGGATGTCGTGCACGCGCACCAGCTCGTCCTCGAACTTGCCGCGCAGGGTCGCGAGCTCCTCCTCGCGCTCGAAGTGCGTGTAGATGCGGTCGGGGAGGAACAGGCGCGCGTCGCGGCCGGGCACCGGGAGGCCGAGGCCGGCGAGGTGGTGCAGCTGGCCGAACGTGCGCGCGAACGTGGTCTTGCCGCCGTTGTTGGGGCCGGTGACGACGAACATGCGCTCCGGGCCGGCGAGGTGGAGGTCGTTGGTGACGACGTCCGGGACGCGGGTCGCGAGCGCCAGGTCGAACGTGCCGGTGGCGGCGATCTCCTTGCTGCGGGCCGAGACGCGCGGATAGCAGAACGGCAGCGGGATGCGCTCCATCAGCTCCCGGTAGGCGAGGTAGAACTGCACCTCGCGGTCGAAGCGGGCGATGACCGGGTCGACGAACGGCTCGTGCGTCTCGGCGAACGCGTGCAGCGCGTCGAACTCGCTCGGATGCAGCTTGGCGACGCGGTCGAGCACCTGGCCTTCGACGTGGTCGATCTCCGCGAACTCGGGCAGCTTCGCCAGGTAGCTGGTGACCGCGCCCTGCTTGAACTTGTCGAACGCGGCGATGACCTCGGCGCCGTAGTCGGGCTCGTCCTGGTAGTGGGAGACGGTCACGCGGGAGCCCTGGATCAGGATCGCGTAGCGGACGCCGGCGAGCGCGGCCTTGACCGCCGCCGCTTCGCCGGCCAGCGTGGAGAACGGCTCCGCCGCGGCGTACTCGGCGACGTAGTCGCGTAGGCCGCTCAGTCCCTGGGACTTCGGCTGCAGGCCGGCGGCCAGCTCCGGGACCGCGGCGCAGTACGTGATCGCCGCCTCGAGGAACCAGGCCCGCCGCTGCAGCGGGTGGTGGAGCTTGGCGGCGAACGCGAGCCGTTCGCGGATCGTGTCCATCGCCTTCGCGAAGCGGGTGATCGCGGCGCGGACGGCGTCGTCCTCGAGGTCGCGCAGGACCTCGTGCCGGTAGCGGACGGCGCCGACCTCGTGCAGCGGGGTCTGGAAGAACGGCTCGAGCCGGTAGCGCTCGCGGCCCTGGGTCAGCTCGGCCTGGATCCGGTCCAGGTGCAGGTCGGCGAAGTGGTCGGGCGGACCGGTGTCGTCGGCGTCGTCGCCGCCCTCGAAGAGGATGCTCTGGAATGGCATGGCTTCCACCGCTCTCGGGGTCGGTAGAAGCCATCAGCCGGGAGCGGCGGTTCAGGCGGGCTTCATCGCCTAGGCTGTGATCATAACCTCTGGTAGCCAGGTGAAGCCCTGGTGAGCGGCGACGCTCGAACCGCCCGGTGTGGCCGATGGCTTCTCCCTTCGGATCCGAAAGGAGAAGCGGATGGCTGGACGGGCGGTGATCGTGGGCGTGCGCGGCCGGGAGGTGCTCGACGCGTGCGGTGGGCCAGCGCTGGAGGTGACGGTGCGGCTCGAGTCCGGGGCGGTCGGGCGGGCTTGTCTTCGACCGGTGCCCGGGCAGTCGCCGCGGAGCGCGGCGCACGCGCTGGAGACCGCGGTGGGGGACGCGCTGGTGGGGTGCGACGCGGGCGACCAGGCGGCGGTCGACGGCGCGCTGGGCGTGCTCGGGCTCGGCGCCGGGGCGTCGCTGGCGAGCGCACGGGCGGCGGCCGCGCACGCCGGGATGCCGCTGTGGCGGTGGCTGGACGACGGGGCCTCGGCGCTGCCGGTGCCGATGCTGACGCTGCTCGACGGGAGCGCCGGGAACGCGCTCGACGTGCGCGAGCTGATGGTGGTGCCGTGGGCGGCGGAGAGCTTCGCCGACGCGGTGCGGGTGGGCGTGCGGGTGTACTGGGCGCTCGGGGACCTCCTGGCCGAGGTCGGGGCGCTGCGGTCGGTGGGGGCGACCGGCGCCTTCGCGCCGAACGTGCCGTCGGTGGAGGCGGCGCTGGAGCTGGCCGAGACGGCGATCGAGCGGGCCGGGCACCGGCCGGGGGAGGACGTGGCGCTGGCGGTCGACGCGGGGGCGGCGCGGTGGCGGTTCGGCTCCGGGTACCGGCTCGCGACCGAGTGCCTGACGCTGTCGGGACCGGCGCTGGTCGCGCGCTGGGCGGACCTGGCGGAGGCGTACCCGATCGCGGCGCTGATCGATCCGCTCGGGAGCGACGATCCGGACGGGTGGGCGGCGCTGCGCTCGCGGGTCGGGCACCGGGTGCAGGTCGTGGGTGGTGTGGCGCTGGCTTCGTCGGGGCTTGCGAGCGCGGTCACGGTCGGGCTGGACGGCGTCGCGACGCTCTCGTCCTTGCTCGAGCTCGTCGCGGAGGCGCGGGCGGGCGGGTGCGGCGTGGTGCTCTCGCGTGCTCCGGCCGAGACCGAGGATCCGCTGCTCGCCGACCTCGCCGTCGGGCTGCAGGCGGGGCAGATCCGCGCGGGCGGGCCGTGCCGGGGCGAGTGCACCGCAAAGTACAACCGGCTGCTGCGGATCGAGGAGGCGCTCGGGGACGACGCGCTCTACGCCGGGCACGCCCCGTTCCGGGTGCGGGTGCGATGAGCGGCGCGTCGCTGCTGCTCGACCTCGACCGGCGCGGCGTCGCCGCCGTGCGCGGGCTGGCGCACCCGGCGGCGCTGAACGCCGCGCTGATCGGGCTCTCCCGCGCGACCGATCACAGCGCGGCGTGGTTCGCGGTCGGTCTCACCGGCGCGGCGCTCGACCCGCGGCGCCGGCGCCGCTGGCTCGCCGCGACCGCGCGGATGGCGCTCACCGAGGCGGCGGTGCGGGCGGCCAAGCGCGTTCTCCCGCGCGAGCGGCCGGGGCTCGCGCCGCTCGCGCCGGCGACGTCGCCGCTCAGCTTCCCGAGCTCGCACACGGCGGCGGCGGTGGCGGCGATCGGGGCGTTCGAGGGGCTGCTGCCGGCGTCCGCGTTGCGCGCCGTCGCGGCCGCGACGGCGTTCTCACGGTTGTACCTCGGGTTGCACTATCCGTCCGACGTCATCGCGGGCGGGCTGATCGGGCGGCTGATCGGGGCGCGATGACCCGCACGACCGAGGACGTGTTCCTGGACGCCGCCGGCTGCCCGGTGTGCGCGGTGCGCGAGCAGGCGCTCGAGCAGTTCTTCGGGTGGTTCGTGGCCGAGGCGGCGGCGGAGCCGGCGCTCTGGGGGCGGCTGCACGACGCGGCCGGCTTCTGCCCGGCGCACGAGCGGCGCGCGCTGCGTCACCCGAAGCTCGCGACGCTGCCGCACGTCGTGCGCGGCGCGCTGGCGCGGCTCGACCCGGCGCCGCCGCCGCGCGGTCCGTGTCCGGCGTGCGAGGCCGAGCGCCGCGCGATCGCCGGCGCCGCGGACCTTCTGGCCCGCATCGGCGCGGACCCGGCGCTGCGCGCCCGCGCCGTCGCGCGCCCGTCGGGCGTTTGCCTGCCGCACGCGATCGCGCTGACCGGCGTCGTGGCGCAGGACGCCCCGGCCGCCGCCGCGCCGCGCTCCACCTCCCGAAGACCGCGCCTCTTCGGCGCCCGCCCGCGTGTTTCCGGCGATGGCGACGCCGCCCGCCCGCGTGCTTCCGGGGCGGCCGGCGACGGCGACGGCGCCAACTCGCGCGCTTCCGGCGACGGCGACACCGCCGACCCGCGTGTTTCCGGCGACGGCGACGCCGCCGACCCGCGCGCTTCCGGCGCGGCCGCTTCGCCCGGCCACGCGGCCCGCTCGCGCGTCTTCGACGTTGCCGCCGCGGCCGATCGCGCCGCCGGCCCGTCACCTCGCTCATCGGCCGTCGCCGGCGGCGAGCCGGTCGGCGACCTGTCGTTCCTCCTCGACCGGCTGCAGGAGGACGCGTCCTTCGGCGCCGTCGCCGGGCGCGATCCCGACGCGGCGGCGCGTGCGACGCTCCGTGCGACGCTGCCCGCCGATGCGCGAGCGTTCGCGCATACCAGCGCGGAAGCGGAGTGGGCGGCCTGGGCGGGCGAGGCCTGCCCGGCGTGCAGCGCAGGCGGGCAGGCGGAGACGCGCTACCTCGAGTGGCGGCGGCGCGAGGGCCGGAGCGCGCGCGACCCCGGCGCGCTCTGCGCCGCGCACCTGCACGACCTCGCCGCCGCCCCCGACCCCGCCACGGACGGTGCCGCTGCCGACCGCGCCGCCGGCGGCCTCGCCGCGCGCGCCGGTGAGATCGAGGCCGCGCACACCCACGCGGCGTGGATGGAGCAGTTGCGGCGGGCCACGCCGCGCGCGCCCGTCTGTCCGGCGTGCCGCGCGCGCGACGAAGCGGAGGCGCGTCATCTCGACCTCGCGCTGCGCCTGCTCGCGGGGCCGGCGGGCGCGCGTCGCTACGAGGACGCGCACGGACTCTGCCTGCGCCACGCGGAAATGGCAGCTGAGCCCGCGGTCACGACGCTCCTGCGGGCGCATCTGCGCGTGCTCGACTGGGAGATCGCCGAGACGCGCCGCAAGGACGAATGGGCGGCGCGCCACGAGCGCCGGGGCGCCGAGCGCACCGCGCCGCTCCGGCTCGCCGCACTGCTCGACGGCCGTACGTTCCTCGGCGGCCCGGCGAGGCCGGTCGGATGAGGGGGCGGCGCCCGTCCGGTACGTTCCTCGGCGGCTCGGCGAGGCCGGTCGGATGAGGGGGCGTCGCCGGTCCGGTACGTTCGCCGGCGGCTCGGCGAGGCCGGTCGGATGAGGCGGCGCCGCCCGTCCGCGACCGACCGCCTGCTGCACGTGCAGGCCGAGCGCGACCCGGGCGCGCTGCTCGCCGCGGCGAGCGATACCAGCCTCGACGTCGCCCGCCGCGCGCTGCGCCGCCTCGCGACCCTGGGCGGCGAGCCCGAGCGCGCCGCACTGGCCGACGCCGTCTGGACTTGCGACGACGCGCTGGCCGGCGACGTCGCGACCACGCTGCGCGCGCTCGGCGATCAGGACACGCTCGACGCGGCGACCGCGCACCTGCGCTCCGGCCCGGCGGCGACGCGCTGCCGCGCCGCGCGGGTCCTGCAGCGGCTCGGCGACGCCCGCGCCCGCCCGGCGCTCCACGCCGCCCTGCGCAACCACGACGCGTCCGTGCGGGGCGCCGCGGCGGATGCCCTCGGCGCGCTCGGCCGCGCGTCGACGACCGTCGCCGCGCTCGCGCCGCTGGTCGGCGACCGTGACGCGGACGTGCGGCGGCGGGCGGTGCGAGCGCTCGGACGGGTCTGCGAGCAGCCCGGGCCGCTCGTCGCCGGCGCGGCCGGCGATCCGGCGGTCGGCGTGCGGCTCGAGGCGGCGCGCCTCGCCGCGCGGCTACCGCAACCCGCGGTCGAGCGGCTGCTCGCCGACCACGACATCGAGGTGCGCCGCATCGCGGCCGGCCACGCCGGACGCGGGTCGGAGGCGCTGCTCGCGGCGACGCTGGCCGGCGACCCGCAGGTGCCGGTGCGGTTCGCGGCGGCGGAGCGGCTCGGGGAGCTCGCCACGCCGCCGGCCGCACGCGCGCTGCACGCCGCCGCGCTCGACGACCCCGACGCGATCGTGCGCGCCAAAGCGATCTCAGGCCTCCAAGACCTGCTCGGCACGATCAAGCTCGCGGCCGAGATCACTCACGACCTGACCGCGCCCAGCCCGCACCGCAGAGCGATGGCGCTGCGGACGCTGGCCCGCCTCGTCGTCAAAGCGGAAGCGGCGCGCACGGGGCGGCCAATGGAGGCGGCGGCTCACGCCGGCACGCTGCGCCTCGGCGCCGCCGAGGCGGAGCGGCTCGCGCACGACCCGGCGCGCGAGGTCCGGCAGGCGCTGGCGGAAGTCGTGTACGACGTCGCCCACGATCCGGCGCGCGCCGCCGACGTCCTCGCGAGCGACCCCGAGCCCACGATCCGCCACGCCGCGACCCTCAGGCGTCCCGCGCCCGCCACAGGTTCCCGAGCCAGCGCGTCGCCGCCGGCCCGTCGCGCCCATCCAGCGCCACCTCGGAGATGATCGGCGGGAACACCCGACCGTCCGCCTCCGTCAGCGTCAGCGAGGTCACCGACGCCGGCAGCGCCGACACCGCCGACGCCGCGAACACGAAGCAGACGTCATGGACGCCGTGCCCGTGCACGACCTCGGCCACGTAGAGCAGCCGGCCGACGAGCACCCGCACCCCGATCTCCTCCTCGACCTCCCGCCGCAACGCGACCGAGAGCCGTTCGCGGTCGTGCACCCGCCCGCCCGGCAGCGTCATGTGCGGCTCGCCCTGCCGCCGCTCCGCGTTGACGACGATCCGGTCCCCGTCCCACAGCAGCGCGTGAACCTTCACCAGCACGATGCTCGCCTCCTTTCGGTCACGAAAGGAGCCATCAGCCACAGCGGCGGTTCGGGCCCCCAAGAACCGGCCCCGGCGAACTCCATCGCCCGCAGTCGACTCTACACGCGTCCCGAGTACTCCGCGTCGCTCACGTGCTTCCCCCACGTGGCGGCGCTGCCGTTCTCGTCGACCTCCTGAATGGCGACGTGCGCCATGAAGCGGGTCGGCGTGGCCCCGTGCCAGTGCTCCTCGCCGGGCTCGAAGAAGACCCGGTCACCGGCCCGGATCTCCTCGACCGGCCCGCCGCGCCGCTGGCAGCGCCCGACCCCTTCGAGCACGAAGATCGTCTGCCCGAACGGGTGCGTGTGCCACGCCGTCCGCGCCCCCGGCGTGAAGTGGACGAGCGCCGAGGCGGCGCGCGCCGGCGGCGCCGGGCTCGCGACGGTGTCGATGAACACCGCGCCGGTGAACCAATCAGCCGGACCGGGAGTCGTGTCCAGCGAGCTGCGCGTGATCTGCATGCAAGACATCATCCCGCCCGCGCCGATCGTCCGAATGATCCGCTAGCCTCTCACCAAGCCAGATGGAGTCCTGGCGTGGGCCCGAGGCCCACGAACCGCCGGCAAGCACAACGGCTGATGGCTCCTTTCGACGAACCGAATCCGATTCGCGAAAGGACGCCCACACGCCGTGCCGACGCTGCCCGACTGGCTGATCCAGGTTGCGCAAGTGCTGACCGTTCTGGTCGCCGCGCCCGGGATCTCCGGCGTGATCGCGCGCGCCGAGGCGATCGTGCAGGAACGCCGCGGCCCGCGCGTCCTGCAGCCGTACTACGACATCGCCAAGTACCTGCGCAAGGAGACCGTCCTGCCGGCACCGGCGGGCCCGGTGTTCCGCGTCGCCCCGTACGTCAGCTTCGCCGGCTACGCGACCGTCCCACTGCTGATCCCGGTGCTGACCAATTTCGGCCTCCCGCTCGGCTACATGGGCGACATCCTCGCCGGCGGCCTGATCCTCGGCATGGCGGGCTTCGCGATCTCGCTGGCCGCGATCGACTCCGGCAGCCCGTACGCCCAGCTCGGCTCGAGCCGCCTGCGCACGTTCGGCGCGCTCAATGAGCCGACCGTCATCTTCGTCGTCTTCACGGTCGCGCTGACCACGCACACGGACCTCCCGTACGTGATGGGGGAGACGCTGCGCTCGTCCGCGGTCGAGGTCCTGCGCCCCAGCCACCTGCTGACCGTCGTCGCGTTCTTCATGCTCGTGCTCACCGAGACCGGCCGGATCCCGGTGCAGAGCCACGGCGGGACGCTCGAGTTCGGGATGATCGAGGAGGCGCGCGTGCTCGAGCACTCCGGTCCCGGCCTGGCGCTCCTGCGCTGGGGCTCGCACGTCAAGCAGCTCACGCTGTTCACGATCCTGCTCAACGTCCTGGTCGTCCCCTGGGGCCTGGCGAGCGACGGCCGGCTCGACCACGTCGCGGCCGCGATCGCCCTGCTGATCCTCAAGGCGCTCGCGCTCGGCCTGATCGTCGCGGTGATCGAGACCAGCTTCGCCAAGCTGCGCCTCTACAAGATCCCCGAGTTCACGGTGGCGAGCTTCCTGCTGGCCGTGCTCGCGGTCGTGATCTTCCTCTTCCAGCCGTCGTTCGGGGACGCGAAGCTGACCGTGTTCGGCGCGGCCGCCACGATCACCGCGGTCGCCGTCCTGCTGGCCGAGTTCGGGATGCTGCGCTCGCAGGACGTGTGGGAGCAGCTGCGGCTGTACGCGCTCGGCTCGGCGGTCGTCGCGGCGCTCGCGATCGCGACCGCCGCCAGCGGCCACGGCGACGAGCTCTACGTGCTCGCCGCGGTGACGATCGCGCTCAAGGCGCTGGCGTTCCCGTACGGCATCCGGTTCGTCCTGCGCAACCTGGAGGCCGACCCGCGGATCCCCTCGACGCTCGGCGTGCCGACCGCGGTCCTGCTCGCGATCGCGCTCTCGGCCGCGGCGTTCATCGCGCTGCACGGCATCGACCTGGGCGGCGAGGCCGCGCTGCCGCTGTCGGCGCTGCCGGTCGCGCTCGCGGGCGTGTTCGTCGCGTTCGAGCTGATGGTCGTGCGCCCGTACGCGCCCTCGCAGCTGCTCGGCTTCCTGGTGCTGGAGAACGCGGTCTCGGTCGGGAGCCTGGTGATCGCGCCCGGGCTGCCGCTGATCCTCGCGCTGCTGCTGCTGTTCGACGTGCTCGTCGGCGTGCTCGTCTTCGTGGTGCTGGTCCAGTACCTCGCGGTCGAGCGGACCGCCGTCCGCACGGACATCCTCGACCGGTTGACGGGCTGATGGGCTGGGCGCTGATCGTCGTCCTGGCGGTGCCGCTGATCGCGACGGCGATCGCGGTCGCGGACGGCTGGCGCCTGGCGCGCGCGTCCGCGTTCGCGGCGGCGCTGATCGCGCTCGGGTTGAGCGTCGCGCTGGCGCTGCGGGTGCGCGACGGTGCCGCCGTCACGGCGCTGCACGGCTGGCTGCGGCTGGACTCGCTCGGCGCCGTCTTCCTGGTCGCGACCGCGTTCCTGTACGCGGCGGCCAGCGCGTTCTCGATCGGCTACCTCGGCGTCGCCGCCGGGGAGGCGCGGTTCGCGCCGTTCGCGCGCCGCTACTGCGCGCTGCTGAACCTGTTCGCCTGGACGATGCTGCTGGTCCCGCTGGCGTCGGACTTCGGGATCCTGTGGGTCGCGGTCGAGCTGACCACGATCATCTCGGCGCTGCTGGTGGCGATCGACCGCACGGACGCGGCCCTGGAGGCGTCCTGGAAGTACGTGCTGATCGCGTCCAGCGGCCTCGGCATCGCGCTGCTGGCGATCATCGTGCTCTACGCGGCCGGCACGCCCGCGCTGGGCGAGGCGTACGTGCCGCGCTTCGAGCGCGTGTTCGCGGCCGGCGACGCGCTGCACCCGGACGCGGTGCACCTCGCGTTCGTGCTGGCCGTGGTCGGGTTCGGGACCAAGGTCGGCTTCGTGCCGCTGCACACCTGGCTGCCGGACGCGCACAGCGAGGCGCCGGCGCCCGCGTCGGCGATGCTCTCCGGCTCGCTGCTGGCCGCCGCGCTGTACGCGGTGCTGCGCTTCTACCAAGTGGCGGTCGTGGCCGGCCAGCGCACGTTCGCGGGTCACGTGCTGGTGGTGTTCGGCGCGCTGTCGCTGGTCGTCGCGAGCCTGTTCGTCCTGCGCCAGCGCAGCTTCAAGCGGCTGCTCGCGTACTCGTCGATCGAGCACATGGGCGTGATCGCGCTCGGCATCGGGTTCGGCGCGCCGCTGGCGGTCGCCGGCGCGCTGCTGCACGTGCTCACGCACGCGTCCGCCAAGGGGCTCGCGTTCTTCGGCGCCGGCTCGGTGCTGCGGCGCTACGACACCAAGGACGTCGACGGCGTGACCGGCGCCGCGACCGTGCTGCCGTGGAGCGGCCCGCTGTTCCTGGCGGCGGCGCTCGCGCTCTGCGGGCTGCCCGTCTCCGGCGTCTTCCGCAGCGAGTTCCAGATCGTCGCGGGCGGGTTCGCGCAGCCGCAGTACGTCGGCCTGGCGATCCTGATCGTGTTCGTCAACGTCGCGTTCTTCGGCGTGCTGTGGCACGTCGGGCGGATGGTGCTGACGCCGGCCGCGCCGGACCAGCCGCGCGGCGAGCTGAGCGTCTGGATGGTCGCGGCGATGGTCGCCTGCCTGATCGTGGTGGTCGCGCTCGGCGCGCACGTGCCGTCCGAGCTCGGCGCGCTGCTCGGCAACGCCGCCGAACGGCTGGAGGCGCCATGACGATGACCCGCCTCGGCGAGGGCGCCCGGCTCGTCACCACCCACCGGCGCGGCGGCGAGCCGGTGGCGACCTACGCGTACCGCGGCCAGCTGGTCACGGTGCCGGCGCCGCCCGCGCCGGCCGTGCCCGCGGCGCTGCCGCTGCAGGGCCAGGACGTGTTCACGCTCCCCTACGGGCCGGTGCGCAGCGGCGTCTTCGAAGCCGTCCAGTTCGTGATCGAGACCGGCGGGGAGGACGTCTCGCGCCTGTCGACCCGGCTCGGCTTCAAGCACCGCGGGATGGAGGCGCGGCTGCGCGGGCTCGACGCCGACCGCGGCGCGTACGTCGCCGAGCGGATCGCCGGGATCGCGTCGGTCGCGTACGCGACCGCGTACGCGCAGGCGGTCGAGCGGGCGCTCGGCGTCGAGGCGCCGCCGCGCGCGCAGCGCTGGCGCGTCGTCTACGCCGAGCTGGAGCGGATCGCCAACCACCTCGACGTGCTGGCCAAGGAGGCGGAGACCGCGGCGCTGGCGGTCGCCACCGCCCGGTTCAACATCCACAAGGAGAACGTGCTGCGGTTGCAGGCCGCGTTCACCGGCAGCCGCTTCGCGCGCGGCGTGATCGTGCCCGGCGGCGTGCGCGCGGACGGCCGCGTCGACCTCGACGCGCTGCTGCGCGTGCTGGACGCGTTCGACGGCGACCTGCGCCACGACCGCCGCATGTTCCTGGCCACCGGCTCGCAGGCGGACCGGCTGGTCGGGACCGGCGTCCTGCCGCGCGAGCTGGTCGAGCGCTTCGGCGGCGTCGGCCCGGTCGCGCGCGGGTCCGGGATCTCGACCGACGCGCGTCACGAGCGCCCGTACGGCGACTACCGGCGGCTCGGCCTGGAGGTCATCACCGAGGAGGCGGGGGACGCGATGGCGCGGGTGCTCGTGCGGTTCGGCGAGCTGTCGGAGTCGGTGCGCATCCTGCGCCAGGCGATCGACCATCTGCGGCGGCGCAACGGGGAGCTGCGGGTCGCGCTCCCGGACGCCTCCGGCGCCGCGTACGGGTGGGCGGAGGCGCCGCAGGGCGAGGTCGTCGTCTGGGTCGAGCTCGACGGCGGGACGATCGCCGACGCGCACTTCGCGACGCCGGACACGCGCAACTGGGCGCTGTTCGAGCACGCGTTCCCGTCGGACGTGCTGACCGACTTCGCGTTCATCGAGCACTCGTTCGGGCTGACGCCCGCGGGAGCGGACCGCTGATGCTCGAATGGGTCTACCGGGGGCTGCGGCGCGGGCGCGTGACGACCGGCTACCCGCACCGCGACGAGGAGCCGTTCCTGGGCTTCCGCGGGCACGTCGACGTGATCGGCGACGGGCCCGTGTCCGAGTCGGTGTGCCCGACCGGGGCGATCACCGTGCAGGCGGGCGACGTCGCGCTGGATCGCCGGCGCTGCATCATGTGCGGCGAGTGCGTCGCGCGGTATCCGGAGCGGTTCGCGTTTCACTCGACGTACGAGACCGCCGAAGGGGTCGTGCGCGAGCGGCGGCGCTCGGTGCACGTGCGGCACGTCGACGCGGGCTCCGACGGCGCCGAGGAGTGGGAGATCCAGGCGCTCACCAACCCGTACTACGACGTGCAGCGGCTCGGGATCTTCTTCACCGCCTCGCCGCGCCACGCGGACATCCTGCTCGTCACCGGCGGCGTGACCGAGCCGATGCGCGAGCCGCTGCTGCGCACGTGGGCGGTCATGCCGGCGCCGAAGGCGGTCGTCGCGGTCGGGACCGACGCGTGCTCGGGTGGGCTGTCCGGGCTGCCGGGCGTCGGCAGCGTGCTCGACGTGGACGTCCACGTGCCCGGCTCGCCGCCGAGCCCGATCGCGATCCTGCACGGGATCCTGCTGGCGATGAAGGGGCTGGCGTGATCGCCGCGGCGATGATCGCGCTGGTCGCGGCGCCCCTGTGCGCGCTCGTCTCGGCGCGGCTGTCCGGCGCGGTCGCGGCGCTCGGGTGCGCGGGGCTGGTGGCGGTCGGTCTGACCGCGGCGCTGGGCGGCGCGCAGCCGGTGCTGGACCTCGGGTCGTGGCTCGGGTTCGGCGCCAGCGCGCTGCGGATCGACGGGCTCGCCGGCATCTTCCTCGCGCTGACCGGCGTGACCGGCTGCGCGGTGTCGGTGGCGTACGTCGAGCGCGGGCTGCACCGGCTGGACGCGGCGCTGCACGGCGTGCTGGTGCTGTTCGTCGCGGTCGCGATCGGCGCCGACAACGGGTTCCTGTTCTTCCTCGCGTGGGAGGCGGTCGGCGTCTGCGTGTACCTGATCGGCGGGTACTTCGCGGGTGGGCTGACGAAGCTCGGCGGCGGCGCGCTGCTGGCGGCGATCGGCCTGCTGTACGGGCAGACGCACAGCCTCGACGTGGCCGTCTGGGCCCAGGCCGGCGCGCCCGGGATCGTGTTCGTGCTGCTGATCTGCGCGTTCGCGACCAAGGTCGGCCTGGTGCCGCTGCACGGGGCGCTGCCGGCCGGGTACGGGTCGGCGCGCGGGCTCGGCGCGGCGTCGCTGTCGGTGGCGCTGTGCGCGGGCTACTACGGCCTCTGGCGGTTCGTCTTCTCGCTGCGGGCGCCGGTGTGGATCGGCGATCTGCTGCTGATCGCGGGCGCGATCACCGCGTTCCTCGGGATCCTGTACGCGATCACGCGTGACGACCTGCGCCGGTTCCTCGGCTTCTCGACGGTCGAGCACGCGGGGATCGCGGCGGTCGCGCTGGGCGTCGGCGTGCTCGGGCAGGCCGCGGGGAACCGGACGCTGGCCGCGGCCGGGCTGCTGGCGGCGACGCTGCACGTCGTCGCGCACGGCGTCGCCAAGACGCTGGCGCTGATCGCGGTCGACCGGGTGGACGGCGCGACGGGCGAGCGCGGGCTGGACCGGCTCGGCGGCCTCGGGCGCGTCCTGCCGGTCGAGGCGGGCGCGCTCGGCGTCGCGTCGCTGACGCTGGCGGCGGTCCCGCCGCTGGGCGGGTTCGTCAGCGAGTGGTTCGTGTTCGAAGCGCTGCTGCAGGGGTTCCGGCTGCCCGGGCTGCTGTCGCGGCTGCTGTGCGCGCTGGCGGCGGCGGCGCTGGCGTTGACCGCGGGGCTCGGGCTGCTGGCGTTCGCGAAGCTGTTCGGCTTCTCGTTCCTGGGTCCGCCGCGGACGCTGCTGGCGCGGCGGCGGCTGGCGCGGCCAGCGTCGTTGGTGACGCTCGGCACGCTTGGCCTGGTTCTCGGGGCGCTCGCACCGTGGGAGATCCACGTGCTCGGCAGCGGGCTCTCCGGGCTGCTCGGGTTCGACCCGGCGCGCGCGGCGATCACGCATCCCTTGACGCTCGGGCCGGTGTTCCGGAACTTCTCGGTGCTCGCGCCGACGTGGCTCGCGCTCGTCCTGCCCGCGTTCGCGCTGCTGGCCGCGGCGTTCGCCGGCCGGCGGCCGGTCCGGCGCGCGCCGGTCTGGGTCACGGGCAGCGACGCGCCGCTCGCGCTCGTCCAGTACCGGCCGTCGGCGTACTCGAACCCGATGCGGGTCGTGCTGCGCGGCCTGCTCGGGTTCCGGCGCAGCGTGGTCGACGGGCGCGAGCTGCAGACCACGATCGTGCTCGTCACCGACCGCTTCGTCTACCGGCCGGCGACGCGGCTCGCGCTGGGCGCCTCGGCGCTCGTGCGGCGCACGCAGTCCGGCAGCCTGAGCACGTACCTCACGTACATGCTCGCGGTGCTCGTCCTCGTCCTTGTCCTCGTCCCCGCCCTGAACTGATGTTCCAACGAATCATGCTCGCCTGGGACGGCTCGGCGGTCTCGCGCCGGGCGTTCGACATCGCGATCGACCTCAGCCGCCGCTACGAGAGCGACCTGGTGGCGGTTTCGGTCGCCTACTCGCCGGCGCACGCGGAGACGGGTGCCGACCGCCTGGAGTCCGCGGACGCCGCGCGGCGGTATCTGCAGACGACGTTCGACGCCGTGCGCGACCGCGCCGAGCGGGTGGGGGTGCCGCTCGAGCACCGGGTGGTCGACGGCGACGATCCCTCGCAGGCGCTGCTGGACTTCTCGCACGAGCACGGGTTCGACCTGATCGTCGCCGGTCATCACCACGGCGCCCGGGCGGGGCGGTTGCTGCTGCGCGGCGTGCCCGAGAAGCTGGTGGCGCGCTCCGGCGTACCGGTCATGATCGTGGGTGAGCGAGACACCTGACGATGCACGACAGCCTCAAGCTGACCATCTACTTCGGAGAGCGCGCGCGCAGCGGGTCGCGCTACCTGGCCGACGCGCTGCTGGACATCTACGGGCGCGAGGTGTTCGCGGTCAGCCTGCTGCTGCGGGGCGTACAGGGGTTCGGGCTCAAGCACCGGCTGCGGACCGACCGGCTGCTGACGCTGTCGGAGGACCTGCCGCTGGTGACGGTGGCCGTGGACACGCGGGCGCGGATCGGCGCGGCGCTGCCGGCCGTGCTGGAGGTGGCGCGCAGCGGGCTCGTCACGCTCGAGCGGGCGCGGCTGCTCACCGGGGAGCTGGGGCCGGTCTCGCTGCCCGAGGAGCTCGACGAGGCGACCAAGCTGACGGTCTACGTCGGCCGTCAGGAGCGGGTGTACGGGGTGCCCGCGTACGCGGCCGTGACCGAGCTGCTGTACCGGCGCGGAGTGGCGGGCGCGACGGTGCTGCTGGGGGTGGACGGCACGGCGCACGGCGAACGGCAGCGGGCGCGGTTCTTCGGGCGCAACGCCGAGGTGCCGATGATGATCATCGCGGTGGGGCCGGGGGAGGTGATCGGGCGCGTGCTGCCCGAGCTCGGCGGGTTGCTGCGGCGGCCGCTGGTGACGTTGGAGCGCGTGCAGGTGTGCAAGCGCGACGGGGAGCGCCTGGCCGAGCCACACCCGTTGCCGGGGACCGACGAGCACGGGCTGGCGCTGTTTCAGAAGCTGATGATCTACGGGTCGGAGGCCGCCCGGCATCGCGGGCGGCCACTGCATCAGGAGCTGGTCCGGCGGCTGCGGTCGTCGGGCGCGAGTGGCGCGACGACGCTGCGCGGGATCTGGGGGTTCCACGGCTCGCACGCGCCGCACGGCGACCGGCTGCTGCAGCTCCGTCGGCACGTGCCGACGCTGACGATCGTGGTCGACCGGCCCGACCGGATCATGGACTCGTACGCGGTGGTCGACGAGCTGACCGCGTCGAGCGGGCTCGTGACGAGCGAGCTGGTGCCCGCGTCGGCGGCGCTGGTCGCGGACGCGCGGCGGGGCGGGCTGAAGTTGGCGCGGCACGAGTTCTGAGCGGCCGCCTGCGGGTGCGTCGCGGGTATGATTGTGGATGAGCGATGAGGCTCGCTCTGACCGCGGCATCCGCCGCTGATGGCCTCTACGACGGGCAGTCGATCGTGGAGGCAGTGCTATGGCGAGCTTCACCAGTACGTCCCGCTCGGAAGCACCCCGCGCCCCGCACCCGTCGCCCGGCGCGCACGCCTCGCGCGGCGCGCATCCCTCATGCGGCCCGCACGCCTCGCGCGGCCCGCACCTCTCGCGCGGCCCGCACCTCTCGCGCGGCGCGCATCCCTCGCGTCGCCCGCACCCCTCGCGCGGCGCGCACCCCTCGCGCGGCGCGCATCCCTCGCGTCGCCCGCACCCCTCGCGCGGCGCGCACCCCTCGCGCGGCCCGCACGCCTCGCGCGGCCCGCATCCCTCGCGCGGCCTGCGTGCGGTGCGCGAGTGGTCGTTTTCTGGCGCGGGTGGACGCTTCGCGCCCTCTCGCGCCGCGCGCGTGTCGCGCGGCACGCGTCCGTGGCGCACCGAGTGGTCGATTTCTGGCGCCGGCGGGCACTTCGCGCCCCCTCGCGGCCAACTGACCCTCGGCGTGCTGGGGCGCTGAATGCCTTCCGCCGCCGCACCGCCGGCCGTGACGTCGCGTGGTCGCCGCCGCTCACCACGTGCGCGATCGGTGTCGCCGCGCGTCGGCGCCGAGCGGCGCTCGGTCCTCGCGGTCGCGGTGGTGGCGCTGCTCGCGCTCGTCGCCGCCGCGTCCGGCGATGGCGGCGCGCACGTCACGGTGCCGGAGGGCGTCGGGCGGGCGGTCGCGGGCCTCGCGCTTGGGCTGATCGGCGCGCTGCTCGTTCTCGGGCTCGCGATCGTCGTGATCGCGCTGCCGCGCCCGCAGCGGCGGCCGCGGGACTCGTGGCGCCGGTGGGTGCCGGCGCAGCGCGGCGGCGGACCGGTACTGCTCGCCGCGATCGTCGTGCTCGCGCTGATCTTCGTGGTGACGCTGCGTGCGATCGATCGCCATCCGCAGCGCTCGCCGGTCGTCCCGGCGGCGCCGGCGCCGCAATTCAGGCCGACCCCCGGCGGCACGGGCTCACAGGCGCCGACGCTGTGGCTCCTCGGTGGGGCGCTGGTCGGCGTCGGCGTGCTCGGCGTCGTCGCGTACCGCGAAGCCGCGAAGCGCGATGACCGAGCGCTGCGTCCGGTGCTGGACGAGACGGACGACGACGCGGCACGAGCCGCGATCGAACCGCCCGGTGCCGTGGACGAGCGAGACGCCGGCTGGCCGGCCGACCCGCGCGCGGCGGTGCTCGTCGCGTACGCGCGCGGAGAGCGCGAGCTCGCCGCCGCCGGCCTCCCGCGCGACCGCGCCGAAGGCCCGCGCGAGTACGCGGTCCGCGCGCGCCGCGCGCCGGCCGTCGACCCGGGCGCCGTCACGACCCTCACCGCGCTCTATGAACGCGCCCGCTACAGCCCGCACCCGATCTCGCCCGCCATGGCCGCCACCGCGGCTCGCGCCAGCACGACGGTGGCGCCCGGGGAGAGCGCTGCGGGCGGCGGCGAGACCGCGCACGGCGGCGGCGAGACCGCGCACGGCGGCGGCGAGACCACGCACGGCGGCGGCGAGACCACGCACAGCGGCAGCGAGACCACGCACAGCGGCAGCGAGACCACGCACAGCGGCAGCGACGACCCGGCGGCAGGGGAGGCGACGCCGTGCTGATCGACGCGCTCTCGCTCGCCGCCGGCATCGCACTCGCGGTCTACGCGATGGACGTCATCCGCACGCGCGAGCCCGCGCCGCCGCCACCGCCCGCCCCGAGCGAGCGTCCCGGCCAGGTCGCGGAGATCGAGCGCGCGCTCGCGCTCGCCGGCCGCGCCGGAGACCTCCATCTCCACCTGCGCCCGATCCTGCGCGAGATCGCACAGGAACGCGAAGCGCTCGACAAGCCAATGGCGCTCGGCGACGACCTCTGGGAGCTCGTGCGCCCCGACCGCCCGCCGCCCCTCGACCCGTTCGCGCCCGGCGCGACCCCCGCCCAGATCGACGCCATGCTCGACCGCCTGGAGGCCCTGTGATCGCCGACTCCATCCTCGACGAGGTCGAAAAGGCCGTCGTCGGCAAGCGCGAGCCCCTCGAGCTGATCCTGATGACGATCCTCGCGGGCGGCCACGTCCTGCTCGAGGACGTGCCGGGCCTCGGCAAGACGCTCGCGGCCCGCGCGTTCGCCACCGCGACCGGCCTGCACCACGCGCGCGTGCAGTTCATCCCCGACCTGCTGCCGTCCGACCTCACCGGCTCGGCGGTCCTCGACGCCCACAACACGCTCACGTTCCGCCGCGGCCCGGTCTTCACCAACCTCCTGCTGGCGGACGAGATCAACCGCGCCTCGCCGAAGACCCAGTCGGCCCTCCTGGAGGCGATGCAGGAGCACCAGGTCACCAGCGACGACCACACCCGCGCGCTCCCGCGCCCGTTCCACGTCCTCGCGACCCAGAACCCGATCGAGTTCGAAGGCACGTACCCGCTCCCGGAAGCCCAGCTCGACCGCTTCCTCGCGCGCGTCTCGTTCGGCTACCCGAGCCAGGAGGACGAGTGGGAGATCCTGCAGCGCCACGGCGCCACCGCTGCGCCCGAGTTGCGCGCCGTGATCGACCGCGAGCAGCTGCAGGCCCTCCAGCGCGAGCTCGACGACATCCACGTCGCCGACCCCGTCGGCCGCTACATGGTCGCGCTCGTCGCCGCGACCCGCGAGCACCCGAGCCTGGAGCTCGGCGCGAGCCCGCGCGGCTCGCTGGCGCTCTACAAGCTCGCTCGGGCCGCCGCGGCCCTCGACGACCGCGACTACGTGATCCCGGAGGACGTCAAGCGCGTCGCGGAGCCCGCGCTCGCGCACCGCGTCCGCCTGCGCCCCGAGCTGTGGGTCCGCGGCGTGCGCGAGGGCGACGTGATCGCCGAGTGTGTCGCGCAGGTTCCGGCCCCGGTGCGGACGTGACGCGCACGCTGCAGCCTCGCCTCGCGGTCTACCTCGCGACCGGCGCCGTCGCGCTGCTCGCGGGCGCGGCGCTGAAGCGCCCCGCGCTGGTCGCCACCGGCGCCCCGTTCGTGCTGTTCGTGCTCGGCGGGCTGCTGGCGGAGCGCCGCCCGACGCTCGGCGCGACCATCGAGGTGACGCCCGCGCGGGTCGTCGAGGGAGACCGCGTGACGGTGACCGTGGACGCCGGGCCGTACGACGCCACGCTGCTGCTCCCGCCCGCGCTCGGCGGCCCGGCGCGGCTCGACGCGCCGACCCGGGAGCTCACGCCCGCCCACTGGGGCGGCTACGCGATCGGCCCGGTTCGGGTGACCAACGACGCCGCCTGGGGCCTCGTCACCTACACGGCCGACGTCGGCGTCCCGGCCGCCCTGCGCGTCTACCCGCGCCCTGAGACGCTCCCACGACCGCTCACCCCGCGCGATACTCGTCCCGCGCCCGGGGCGATCGCGAGCCGCGCGCTCGGCGAGGGTCTCGAGTACGACGGCCTGCGCCCGCTCGCGCCCGGCGAGCCCGCCCGGCGCGTGAACTGGCGCGCGACCGCCCGCACCGGCCGCCTCTACACGACCCAGCGAACGCTCGAGCGCGCCGCGGACGTCGTCCTGTTCCTCGACACGTTCGCCGCTCTCGGCGGCACGCTCGAGCAGGCGGTGCGCGCCGCCGACGCGCTCGCCGCCCGCCACCTCGCGCGCGGCGACCGGGTCGGGGTCGTCTCGTTCGGCGGCTTCGTCCAGTGGCTGCGGCCGGAGGGCGGCCGCCGCGCCCGCGCGCGGATCGTCGAGACGCTGATCGAGAGCGAGGTCGTGTTCAGCTACGCGCTGAAGGACGTGAGCATCCTGCCGCGCCGCGCGCTGCCCGCGCACGCGCTGGTGATCGGCGTGACGCCGCTGCTCGACGACCGCGGCGTCCGCGCGCTGCTGGATCTCCGCGGCCGCGGCTTCGACGTCGCCGCGCTGGTGCTGCCGCCGTTCGCCGCGCTGCACCTGGAGCCGCGCGCGGACCGCCTCTGGCGCCTGCGCCACGACGCGCTGCGCCGGCGGCTCGAGCACGCCGGGATCGCGACCGCGATCTGGGACCCCGACGCGCCGCTCGCGGCGCCGGTGAGCGAGCTGGAGCGATGCCGGCGCGCGGCCTGACCCGGCTCGCGAGAGCGGCCGCTCCGCGCGCCGCGGGGGCGACTGCCGATCCGCGGAGCGGGGCGCGCGCCGCGAGGGCGCCCGCCGATCCGCGGAGCGGGGCGCGCGCCGCGGGGACGGCGGCCGATCCGCGCAGCGGGGCCCGCGCCGCGGCGGCGGCGGGGGCCGCCAACCCGCGGCGCCTCGCCCGCCCCGCGGCGTCCGCGGCGCTCGGCGCGGCCGTGACCGCCCCCGCCAGCCTCCCGCTCGCGGCCCTCGTCGCCCTCCTGCTCGCCACCCGCCGCCCGGTCACGATCGCCGCCGGCCTGATCGCCGCCGTCCTCGCCCAGGGCGCCCCGCCGCTGCTCGCGGCCCCCGCGCTGCTCGTCGCCGCGGAGCTGGCGCTCGGGGGACGCCACCTCGTCCCCGCCGCGCTCGGCGCCGCCGTCACCGCCGCGGCGGTCCTCGCCCTGGCCACGCTCCCGGTGCCCGCCGCGCTCGGCGCCGCCGGCGCCGGCGCCCTCGCCGTCCTGCTCGCCCACATGACCGAAACGGAGTGACCGCATGCGCATCACCGCCGTCCGCGCCCGCCAGATCTACGACAGCCGCGGGAACCCGACGATCGAGGTCGACGTCGAGCTCGACTCCGGCGCGCACGGCCGCGCGGCGATCCCGTCCGGCGCGTCCACCGGCACGCGCGAGGCGCTGGAGCTGCGCGACGGCGGCGAGCGCTTCGGCGGCAGGGGCGTGAACCGGGCGATCGCGAACGTCGACGGCGAGATCGCGAACGCCGTCCGCGGCCACGACGCCGCCGACCAGCGCGCGCTCGACGAGCTGCTGATCGCGCTCGACGGCACCGACGGCAAGCGCCGCCTGGGCGCGAACGCGATCCTCGGCGTGTCGCTGGCGAACGCCCGCGCCGCGGCGGCCGACCTCAACGTCCCGCTGCGCCGTCATCTCGGCGGCGACAACGCGTTCGTGCTCCCGGTTCCGACGATGAACGTGCTCAACGGCGGCGTCCACGCCGACAACCCGGTCGACTTCCAGGAGTACATGATCGCGCCCGTCGGCGCCCGCTCCTTCGCGGAGGCGATGGAGATGGGCACGACCGTCTACCACCGCCTGAAAGCGATCCTCAAGCAGCGCGGGCTGAACACCGGCGTCGGTGACGAGGGCGGCTTCGCGCCCGCGCTGACGTCCAACGAGGCACCGCTGGAGCTGCTCAGCGCCGCGATCGACCAGGCCGGCTACACCGACCGGGTCGCCCTCTGCCTCGACCCCGCGGCGAGCGAGTTCTACGAGGACGGCCGCTACCTCGTCGAAGGCGAGCGCCTCACGTCACGCGAGTTCGTCGACTATTGGGACGACGTCTGCAGCCGCTACCCGGTCCTGTCGCTCGAGGACGGGATGGCCGAGCAGGACTGGGACGGCTGGCGGGCGCTGACCGAACGCCTCGGCTCCCGGTTCCAGCTCGTGGGCGACGACATCTTCGTCACCAACCCGGCGATCCTGCGCGAGGGCATCGAGCGCGGGATCGCGAACTCGATCCTGATCAAGCTCAACCAGATCGGCACGCTGACCGAGACGCTCGACACGATCGCGCTGGCCAAGGACGCCGGCTACCGCTGCGTGATCTCGCACCGCTCGGGGGAGACCGAGGACACGTTCATCGCCGACCTCGCGGTCGCCACCGGCGTCGGGCAGATCAAGACCGGCGCGCCGGCGCGTTCGGAGCGCGTCGCCAAGTACAACCGGCTGCTGCGGATCGAGGAGGAGCTGGGCGCGCGGGCCGCCTACGCGGGCCGCGCCGCCGTCGCGATCGGCTGAGCGATGCGCCGCCGGGCCGACACGCCGATCGGGTTCGTCCTGGCGTTCGGGGCCGTCAGCCTGCTGGCGGACTTCGTCTACGAGGGCGCGCGCAGCGTCGTCGGCCCGTTCCTGGCCGAGCTGGGCGCGAGCGCGGCTCTGGTCGGCGTCGTCACCGGCGCGGGGGAGGCGGTCGCGCTGGTGTTCCGGCTGGTGACCGGGCCGCTGGCGGACCGCACGGGACGCCGCTGGGGTCTGTCGATCGCCGGCTACGCGATCACGATCGTGGCCGTCCCGCTGCTGGCGCTGGCCCAGACGCTCTGGCAGGCGTCGGCGCTGGTGATCGCCGAGCGCTTCGGGAAAGCCGTGCGCACGCCGGCCCGCGACACGATGCTCGCGGACGCTGGGTCGTCGTTCGGCCGCGGCTGGGCGTTCGCGGTCCACGAGGCGCTCGACCAGACCGGTGCCGTGCTCGGGCCGCTGCTGGTCGCCGCGATGATCGCGCTCAGTGGCTACCGGCTCGGCTTCGCGGTGCTCGCGGTGCCGGGCGTGCTGATGTTCTTCCTGCTGCTGCGACTGCGGCGCGCCGTGCCGCGGCCGGAGATCTTCCGCACCGGGCCGGAGCCGGTGCCGGGCGCCGCGCACCGGTTCGACCGCCGGTTCTGGGTCTACAGCGCGTTCACCGCGCTGTCGATGGCCGGGTTCGCGACGTTCGGCCTGATCGGGTTTCACCTGGCGACGCGGAAGATCGTCCCGGACGCGCAGATCCCGATCGTCTACGCGCTGGCGATGGGCACCGCGGCCGTCGCCGCGCTGGGCTCGGGCCGCGCGTACGACCGCTTCGGCCTGCGCTCATTGGTGATCGCGCCCGTGCTGGCGGCACTCGCGTCCGCGCTGCTGCTCGGCGCGGACGACGCGTGGCTCGGCGGCGCCGTCTGGGGCCTCGCGCTCGGCGTCCACGAGTCGACGCTGCGGGCGGCCGTGCCGGACCTCGTTCCGCACGACAGCCTCGGCGCGGCGTACGGCGTGTTCACCGCCGTCTACGGGATCGCGTGGCTGGTCGGAGGGGCGTTGCTGGGCGTCGTCTACGGCACGTCGATCGCGGCCGCAGTATGGCTCTCTGTCGGGCTGCAGACGGTGGCGCTGGCCCTTCTGCTCACCGGCCCGTTTGGTAGGCTGGACGGGTGAGCGATGAGGCTCGCTCTGACCGCGGTCGTATACCGCTGATGGCCTCTACCCCAACGTTGTTGAACGACTTTGGAGGTAGACGTGCCACAGGAGTCGCTGTCTGTCGTTGCAACCTTGCCGGGCCCGTCTCGCCGGATCACGGTCGAGCCGGTCACGGTCCCGGCGCCCCCGCCGAGGCCGGACGAAGCGCCGGAGGCCCCACCCACCGTCCCTGAGCCGGCGGAGCCGGTTCCCGCGGCGTGATGGGCGCGAGCGTCCTCGATCGGGCTCCGGACCTGATCGAGGCGGTGATCGGATTCCGCCAGTGGCGGATGGAGCAGCCGGGTGTCCTGCTGTCGCTGCACTCGTCCGAGGTCTGGGAGCACGCCACGCTGCGCGCGCGCTGCCCGGTCGGCCACGACCACGAGGTCCCGGGGCCGGCGTGCAGCTGCGGCATCTACGCGTGGTACCGGCCGTGCCCGCGGACCGGGTCGGCCGGGACGCGCGACCTCGTCGCCGGCGCGGTCGCGCTGTGGGGCGAGATCGAGCTCCACGCCACCGGCATGCGCGCGTCGCACTGTCGGATCGTGGCGTTCGCGCTGCCGCTCTCGCACGGTGACAAGCGGCGCCGGCTGCTCGAGACGGCGGACGCGCTCGGCGTGCCCGCCGTGCCGCACCGGGAGCTGCGCCGCGTGGCCGCGCGCCACGGCGCGGCCGTTCCGGACCAGCTCAAGCCGCGACGGGCCTCGGTGGAGTGCGTCGGCGTCGTGCCGCGCGCCGTCGACTCGCTCGTGTCGTTCGGGAGGTCAGCGTGAAACGCGCCCAGGGCGAGGCCGGGCCGGGGGCACCGGAGCCGGCGCCGCAGGAGGCCTAGCGCGCGCTTCCTCGAGGTCGAGGTCGTGCTCGAGCTTGCGCGCGACCTCGTCCGCCAGCCCACCGGCCCGCAGTTCGGCGAGCGCGGCGCGCTCGGCGGCGATCGCTTCCAGGCGCAGGTTCGCGTAGTCCGGCCGCTGGCCGGCGAGGCGGCGCAGCCGCGCCTCGTAGAGCGCCCGCAGGTCGGCGAGCTCCTCATCGGAACGGCCGGCGCCGAGCTCGTCGAGCCGCGCGAGCGCCGCGCGCGCCAGCGTCTCGCGCGCAGCCGGCGCCTGCTCGGCGACGCTCTCCTCGCCGCGCAGCCCGAGCCCCGTGATCAGCGCCGGGAGCGTGAGGCCCGGCAGCACCAGCGTGACCACGATCACCACGAACGTGACGACGATCAGCTGGTCGCGGTGCGAGACGGTCAGCGGGAGCGCGAGCGCGGCGGCGAGTGAGACGGCGCCGCGCATACCGCTCCAGCCGAAGACGATCCGCTCGCGCCAGTCGCGGGCGATCGACGGGCCGGGCAGGAGGTCGGTCAGCGGCGCGACGGTGAACATCCACACCAGCCGGATCGCGATCACCACCACGCTGATCAGCACGCCCTCGAGCAGCAGCCGGACGGTCTCCCCGGACGTCACGTTCTCGAGGATCGCCCGCAGCTGCAGGCCGACCAGCAGGAAGAGGATCGCGTTGAGCAGGAACGTCACGACCTCCCAGAACGCGTAGTAGCGCAGGCGCGTCTCGGCCGACAGGATCGCCGCCGACTGGTGGCTGACGTACAGGCCCGCGGCCACCGCGGCCAGCACGCCGGAGAGCCCCAGCCGAGAGGCGGGGATGTACGCGGCGAACGGCGTCAGGATCGAGATCGTGATCTCGATTCGCGGCTCCTCGAAGGACCGGCGCACCAGCGCCGACAGCCAGCCGGCGGCGAGGCCGACGGCGGCGCCGCCGGCCGCCACCAGCACGAAGTCGCCGCCCGCCGCGGGCAGCGAGAGCGTCGTGCCCGCCACCGCGCCCAGCGCGAGCTTGTAGAGCACCAGCCCGCTGCCGTCGTTGACCAGCGCGTCGCCCTCGAGGATCACGGCGACGCGGCGCGGCGCCCCGAGCCGGCGCAGGATCGACGTCGCCGCGACCGGGTCGGTGGGGGAGACGATCGCGCCCAGCACGAGCCCGAGCGCCCAGTCGAGGTCCAGTACGACGTGCGCGCAGGCGGCCACCGCGAGCATCGTGGCGATGACGCGGCCCACCGCGAGCAGGAAGATCGGCCGCGCGTTCGCGCGCAGCTCGGCGGGCGAGCTGAGGAACGCCGCCGAGTACAGCAGCGGCGGCAGGAACACGAAGAGGACGACCTCCGGGTCCAGGCGCACCTGGGTCGGGCCCGGCAGGAAGCCGAGCGCCGCGCCGCCGAGCACCAGCACGACCGGATACGGGACGCTCACCAACTGCGCGAACCCGGCGAGCAGGACGACGGCCAGCAGCAGTTCGACGAGCGTTTCCGCGGAGATCACGGCGTCACCGGTACCATTGGGGCCAAGAGCGATGAGGCTCGCTCCGAAGCGCGGAATCCTCCGCTGATGGCCTCTGCGAACGACGGATCCGGAGGTCGCAGATGAACCCAGCCGTGTACGCGCCGCACCTGGCCGGGACGCGCATCGAGGACGTCCACGGGCGCCAGATCCTGGACAGCCGCGGGTACCCGACGCTCGAGGTCGGCGTCCGGCTCAGCTCCGGCGCGCGCGGCCACGCCGCGGTACCCGCCGGCGCCTCGACGGGCCGCTACGAGGCGCAGGAGCTGCGCGACGGCGGCGAGGCGTGGGGCGGCCGCGGCGTCCAGCTCGCGATCGACCGCGTGCGCGAGGAGATCGCGCCGCTGCTCGCGGGCGCCGACGCGCGCGACCAGGAGGCGATCGACGCGGCGCTGGTCGAGCTCGACGGCACGTCGAGCCTGGTCCGCCTGGGTGGGAACACGATCCTGGGCGTGTCGCTCGCGGTCGCGCACGCCGCGGCCGCGGAGGCCGAGAAGCCGCTCTGGCGCCATCTCGGCGGCCCCGACGCGGTGCTGCTGCCGACGCCGCTGCTGACCGCGATCGAGGGCGGCCTGCACTCGGACAACCGGCTCGTCGTGCAGGAGCTGCTGCTCGTCCCGGTCGGGGCCGCGACGTTCTCGCAGGCGCTGCGGATCGGCGCCGAGGTCTACCACGCGCTCGGCCGGTTCCTGCTCGCGCAGGGCGCGTCGCGGGCACTGGGCGACGGCGGCGGCTACGCGGCGCGGCTGGACTCCGACGAGGCCGCGCTGGACGCCGCGCTCGCCGCGATCGGGATCGCCGGCTACCGGCCGGGCGTGGACGTCGCGCTGGCACTCGACGCGGCCGCGAGCGAGCTCTACAGCGACGGCGGCTACCGGCTGGCGGGCGACGACACGCCGCTCACCGGGGAGGAGCTGATCGACCACTGGTGCCGGCTGTGCGACCGCTACCCGATCGTGTCGCTCGAGGACCCGCTCGGCGAGGCCGACTGGGAGGGCTGGCGGCAGATCACCGCCCGGCTCGGGAGCCACGTGCAGCTGGTCGGCGACGACCTGTTCGCGACGCACGCGAGCCTCGTGCGGCTCGGCGTCGACCAGGGCCTGGCGACGGCCGTGCTGATCAAGCCGAACCAGGTCGGCACGCTCACGCGCGTGCGGGAGACGGTGGCGCTGGCGCACGCCGAGGGCTACGCGACGGTGATGGCGCACCGGGCGGGGGACACCGAGGACGCGACGATCGCCGACCTCGCGGTCGCGCTCGGCTGCCGCTTCATCAAGGCGGGCGGCCCGGCGCGCTCGGAGCGCGTCGCCAAGTACAACCGGCTGCTGGCGATCGAGGAGCAGCTCGGCGGCGCGGCCCGCTTCGGCGCATGACCGCGGCGGCGTACGCCTTCGCCGCGGACGCGTACGCCACGCGGCCGCGGCGGCCCGGCCGCACGTTCGCCCATCCGATCGCGGTGGCCGCGCTGCTGGACGCGTACGGGGAGCCGCCGTTCGTGGTCGTGTGCGGGCTGCTGCACGACGTGCTGGAGGACACGGCGGTCAGCGCGGACGAGCTGCGGGAGCGCTTCGGCGATGAGGTCGCGCGCGTCGTCGGCGCGCTCACGCAGGACGAGGACGAGCCGCGCTACCGCGCCCGCAAGGCCGCGCTGCGCGAGCGGACGGTCGCGGCCGGCCGCGAGGCGGCGACGGTCGCGCTGGCGGACAAGGCGGACAAGCTCGCCGCGCCGTCGAAGCGCCCGCGGCGACGCAAGCGCGACCACTACCGCGCGACGCTGGAGGCGGTCGAAGCGCGCTACGGCCACACGCCGCTGAGCGAGTTGCTCCGCGCCCGGCTCGACGCACTGTGAGCCGCGGCCTTGGCGCGCAGCTCGGTCAAACGCGCCTCGACGCGCTGGGCGCCTTGTGCGCGGGCGGCGCGCGCTCGCGCGACGGCGTCGCGGATCGCGGCGCAGGCGTCGAGCACGGTCGTGTCGAGCCGCCGGCGGTGCTCGGCGACGGCCTCGTTCGCACGGGCGACGAGCTCGGCGCGCAGGCGGCCCGCGTGCCGGTCGGTGAGCGCGTGCTGGCGCTCGCGCGCGTCCGCCAGCACCAGGCGCCGTCCGAGCGCGCCCGGCACGGACCGGCGGACGCCGCCGACGATGATGTCGAGTGCGTGCTCGGGGTCGTGCAGCTTGAACGTGAACCCGGCGGGCGCGGCCATCTCGACGTCCAGCGACACGCTGCCGAGCGCGTCCGAGAGCGCCGCGCGCACGTCGTCCAAGAGCTGCTCGATCCGCCGCGTGTGGCCGGCGGCGATCGCGGCCAGCGCGTCGCCGACGTCGGCGCTCAGGGCAGCGGCCAGCGCGGCGAAGCGCTCGCGCGTCACGGCGTCGATCCACGCGTCGAGCGCGGCCGCGAGCTCGCGCGGCGTCGCGGCTCCGAGCCGGTCCGCCTCCGCGCGCAGCGCGTCGTCGAACGCCGCGCGCCGCTCGCGCGCGTAGTCGTGCAGCGGGCGGTTGACGCGCTCGTCGAGCATCCGTGCCGCGCGGCGCTGGAACGTGTCGTTCGCGTCCTCGCGCGCCGCTTGGAGCTCGTCCAGCCGGGCTGCGAGCCGTGCGGCGCGCTCGTCGAGCTCGGCCAGCGGGAGCTCGAGCGCACGGACCTCCAGCTCGCAGTTGCGCGCCAGCTCGGCCGCGGCCGCCGCGATCGTGCGGCGGACCGAGCGGGCCACGATCGCACCCCGCTCGTCCGCGATCGCGTCCAGCTCCGCACGCAGCCCGCTGAGCCCGCGGCCGTCACGGGCGCTGGTGATCAGCAGATCGCCGTCGAGCCCGCAGCCGGCCAGCGCGCCGCGCACGAACGCGGCCGCCTGCTCGACCTCGCCGTCGTGCAGCCGATCGGCCTTGGTGAGCACGTAGAGCATCCGGCCGGCGCGCTCGGCGGCGGCGCGGTAGAGCTGCGCCTCCTCGGCCGCGAGCGGCTGGTCGGCGGACGTCACGCACAGCGCGGCGTCGACGCGCCCGAGAACGTCCTGGGCGGCGCGCGTGTTGTGCTCGTGGACGGACCCGATCCCAGGCGTGTCGACCAGCTGCAGTCCGGTGGCCAGCAGCGGGTCGGGCAGCAGCACCTCGACGCTCCTCACGCCGAGCCGGTTGCCGGGGTTCAGCGGCTCGGTCGCGAACCGCGGCAGCGCGGCCAGCGGATGCCGCTCGACCCGGTCCTCGAAGCGGACGCGCAGGACCTCCGCGTCGTCGTGGCGGATCACGGTCGCCACCGACGTGAGCGGCACGACGCCGGTGGGCAGGACGTCGCGGCCGAGCAGCGCGTTCAACAGCGCGCTCTTGCCGCGCTTGAACGCGCCCAGGACGACCACGTTGCAGCGCGCGTCGCGCAGCCGCTCGGCGGCGGCGTCGAGGTCCGCGCGCGTGCTCGGCGCGAGCAGCTCGGCGTCGCGCCGCAGCCGGTCGAGCTCAGCCCGCGGCAACGCGCGCCTCCGGGCGGCCGATCAGGTCGTCGGGCGCGGGCCAGCCGCCGGTCAGGTGCAGCGCGCGGCGCCAGCCGTCGCGGTCGTGGCGCAGGTCGTCCAGCACCTCGTGCGCGCTCGCGCGCTGGACCGTGAGCAGCACGTCGCGCGTGTCCCCGGCGGCGAGCGGCCACACCAGAGCGAAGTGCGGCAGGCAGAGCCCGTCGGTCGTCCGGTAGCGGGCGCGGCTGCGCGGGTCCTCGCCGAGCAGGGCGACGAGGTGGCGGGCGTTGGCGTGGAGCTCGCGCTCGCGGTTCACGCACGCCGGGCACGGTGCCGCGGGCTGGGCCGAGGCGGCGCCGTCGAGCGCGTCGAGCTCGGCGACGATCCCGGCGAACGCCACCTCGTAGATCTCGGTGATGCCGAGCGTCGAGCCGAACCCGTCGATCTCCAGCCGGCACAGCGCCTCACCGTGCGCGAGGCAGAACCCGCGCCCGGCGCGCAGTGCCGTGACGCCCGCGTCCGTGTGCACGTTCTCCTCGAAGAAGTTCCACAGGTACTCGCGGTCGGCCTTGTGGGCGACGCGGCAGAGCGGGCATTCGCCGCGGGCGAGGCCCTGCTTGAGCCAGCGGGTGAGAGCGGAGTTGGGCAACGCTGCCTCCACGATCGGATCCGGGGTCGTCTCGTAGAGGCCATCAGCGGCCGGAGCCGCGTTCGGAGCGAGCCTCATCGCTCGACAACGAGCATACCCCGGAGCGCGCGGACGCGCTCCGGGGCAGATCGCGACGTTCTACGGCTGCAGGGTGGACAGCGTGAACGTGAGGGTCTTGCTGTAGGCGCCCGTGCGGAGCGCCTCGGTGCGGCCGATCGTCTGCTTGAAGGTGATCGTGACCGCGTCGTTGCTCTTGGGTCCGTCGTAGGCGAGCAGCGTGGTCGGGTTGGTCAGCCCGCCGACGGCGGCCAGCGGACCGCCGGTGCCGCCCGCGCTGGAGGCCTGGGCCTGGACGGCCTGGGCCAGCGTGAACGTGCCGTTGACCAGCTTGCCGGTGGTTCCGGTGGCCGGGTCGGCGACCGTCAGGGCGGCGTCGCCGGCGGTGGAGATCACGTTGGCGCTGGTGGTGGCGGTGTAGTTGCCGTCCACGCCCGGGGTGAAGGTGCCGAACGAGGCCGGCGCGCCGAGCGTCAGCGACAGCGTGGCGGCGACGGTGCCCGACGCGTTGCCGTTGGCGTTGACCGCGTCCAGCACGCGGTAGCTGATCGTCTTGACGGTCACGTTGCCGACGTTGTCGGTGGCGGTGATCGTCAGCGTCTGCATCCCGGCGGTGTCGGTCGGCAGGTTGGACCCGGTCGGGGCCGAGCCGACGCAGGACGCGAGGCCCGAGCCGCCCTCCTCGTCCGCGCAGGAGAACGTCAGCGCGACCGGCTGATCCTGCGTGTAGACCGCGCCGTCGGCGATGTTGACGGTGACGGTCGGCGCCGTCTGATCCAGCAGGAACGACGTCGACTGGACCGCGGACTGGTTGCCCTTGATGTCGACCGCGAACCACTTGACCGTGCTCGCGCCCGGCGTCGTGACCTTGAGGATCTCACCGATGCTGCGCGCCCGCTGGTTGTTGTAGGTGGGCGACGACAGCGTCGGCGTGGAGCCGTCGGTCGTGTAGTGGATGACCGCGGCCTCGTCGTTCCAGATGAAGCGGAACGGGATCGGGTCCTTGGACTGCGTGACGCCGTCGGAGTCGAGCGAGGTGCTCGGCGCCGTCGTGTCCATCGCGTAGTCGTAGGCGGACTCGACCAGGCCGAAGTTGCCGGCGGCGAACTCCATCGCCTCGTCGTGGCCCTCGTTGACCAGCGAGCCGTTGGCGGGGCAGGCGCCCTGGCCGCCGCCGGTGCCGACCGCGCCGAAGCACGGCTGGAAGCCGACCTGCGTCATGGCGGTGCCCGTGGTCGTGTTCAGGATCCGGTCGGCGCCGGTCTCGAACGAGTAGCTGATGATGCCCTTGCGGTACCACATGTCGTCCGCCGAGTTGCCGGCGGCCGAGTAGAGCACGTCGGCGATCGGGCCGGTGCGCTGCGGGAGGATCACCGTGCCGCGGTAGTCCTTGATCCGCTTGAGGATCTTCTCGCCGGCCTCGAAGAAGTAGTTCTCGATGCCGATGTTCGGAGCGGGCGCCGTGGTCCGGAACCCGTCGTTCTTGTAGGAGCCCGGCGCCCACATGAAGTAGCCGCCGTAGGAGTGGATGTTGTTGGCGAACTTGATGTTCGGGAAGTTGTCCACCACCCACTTCTCGTTGCGCGTCTCCGGCTCGGAGTACTCCTCCGGGCCCTGGAAGACCTCGCTCGTGCACGACGTCGAGCCGCCGGCGTAGCCGTCGAACGGCGAGTACTCGCCGCTGTTGCGGTTCATGTCGACGCCCCACGAGTTGCGGGCCGCCGGGTCGAAGCTGCCCGTGATCGGGCAGTAGTTCGGCATCGTCTTGCGCTGCACGGACGAGTCGTACATCGAATAGTGCGCGCCGTCCGGGTTGGAGTTCGGCGAGATGAACACCTCGACGTTGTCCAGCAGCTGCTTGGTCTGCGGGTCGGTCGCGTAGTTCTCGACCAGCTCGTGGGCGGTCTCCTGGCAGGAGAGGCTCGTGGTCCACTCGCGCGCGTGCTGCTGGCAGAACAGGAACACGCCGACCTTCGAGCCGTCACGGTGCGTGCCGATCCGGTAGAGGTGCTGCTGGAACGGCCCGCGCGCGACGCTCTCCGGCGCGGTCAGGAAGTCCGACAGGTTCACGCGCTCGCGCGCCTGGACGATCCCGGCGCCCGCGTTGTTGCGGTACGTGCTGGCCTGCAGCAGCGCGGCCGCTTCCGGCTTGGCGTTGATCGCGTCGACGACCTGCTTGGCCGTCGAGCTCAGCGCGCCGGCCGCGTCGGTGCCGAGGAAGACCTCGATCAGCTTCCCGTTGACCTCCACCCGCAGCGCCCGATTGGCGCCGGTCTGGGTCCGGAACTCGGCCATGACCTGGTTGCCGCCCTCCTGGCCCCAATCCTTGGCCGTCAGGACGACCGCCGCGGCCGCGGCCTGGGCCGCGGTGCCGGCCTGCGGCTGGATCTGGAACGTGAAGTCGCCGAGGTCGCCCTGGTAGCCGTAGATCTCGAACGTGTACGTGCCGGCCGTGGTGAACGTCCGGGTGATGGACTCCGGGCTCGTGATCGTGTCGACCGTCTGCAGGACGGTGCCGCTCGGGTCCTTCAGGCGCAGGATGAAGTCGGTCGAGCCGGACGGGATCGCGTCCACGGTCGCGCGGACGGTCTGGCCCTCCGCCGCCGTGAACGGGATCGACGCGATCGGCGCCGCTTCCGTGATCTCACCCGTGGTGTTGACCAGCAGGTCGCCGTAGGCGCCGGCCGGGACCGAGCCGATCGGGTCCGCGCCGGACATGATCGCCTGCGACTTGCGCTGGTAGCCCGAGGTCTTCTCGGGCATGTTGACGACGTCCACCAGCTCCGGGTAGCGCGCGGCGAGCGCGTCCAGGTCGGCGCGGGTCTCGGTCGGGTCCTGGTAGTGCGTGAAGAACTCGGTCTTGAAGCCCGCGACGTGCGGCGGGAGATCCTTGCCGAGCCATTCGGTGACCGGGTAGGTCTCGACGCTCGCCTCGGCGCCGCCCGCGGTCGCCGCGGTGGCGACGCGGAGCTGGATGTCCTTGGCCGCGAGGTCCGCGTAGGCACCCGTCAGGCGGACGAGCTGCCGGTGGTACATGTACTCGTCCGGCGTCGGGTCGGTGTCGATGAAGCGGCCCATGTTGGTGGCCGTCGAGTAGACGCCGTCCGGGCCGGCGTAGGACAGGGCCAGCGACGGGCCCGTGAACGACGAGTTGGAGCCCGCGACGCGCTTCGTGGACTTGTTGTACGCCTCGACGTAGAGGAAGCGCGCGGTCGTGCGGGCCGCGTTGGGGCCGACCGCGTCGGTGAAGACCACCGCGCGCTGGATGACCGTGTCGCCCTGGCCGGGGACCACGGACTTGCCGGCGAACTTCGTGCCCTTGAGGCCATGCTGGGCGACGTCGGCGGCGACGGTCTCCTGGTCGATGATCTCCTGGCGTTCCTTCATGCGCTGCGGGCCGGTGTTCGAGTCCTCGATGACCCGGCCGATCCTGTAGCCCTGCGCCGCCAGCGCGGCCTTCTCGTCGGCCGTCACGAAGACGTTGAGCAGGATCGAGCCGTCGTCCTGCACCGACTTGTACTCCGCGGCGTCGTAGCTGCTGACGACGCTGTCGACGGCGTTCTGATCAGGCACGTAGACCTGCACCAGCTCCTCGAGCGGGACACCGCCGTCGTTATCGGCAAACGCCGGCGACTGGGCTCCGAGCAGCAAAAGCGCTGACGCGGCCATCGCGATCAGCGGCCTTCTCCCAACCATGGCAGACCCTCCGTTTGTAGAACCCCTCACTCACATGCGACCTGTGAGCGCTGGCGTATCTGAACAGAAACGCTGAGCGTGCGCTGAGGCTGGGTGTGGAGATCACTCCACGTTCCGGGTCCATGAACGCCGACCGCCGCGGGTGGGGACCCGCGGCGGCCGAGGGGTGGAGGGGAGAGGAGGGTTAGGAGTCGGTGGGCTCACCGCGGAACGGCGGCACGTACTTGATGACGGCGAGGATGACGGCGGTCACGCCCATGTAGGTGAACAGCGAGGCGACGCTGTCGTTGGCGCCGATCATGTTCTGCGCGAAGGTCATCAGCGCGAACGTGAACATCGAGAAGGCCAGCGTGGCCATCAGGACCGGCTTGTGGTGGCCGCGCAGGAACTCGCCGGCCACCAGGCTGGCGATGACGCCCAGGAACGCGACGGCTTCGACCAGGCCGAGCAGCAGCCACGCGGTGTTCACGCCGGGGAAGCTGGCGATGAAGCTGCCGTCGTAGCTCTTGGCCAGGCCGGCGGGCATCGTGGCGTTCTGGTCGAACAGCTTCTCCTTGGCGGCGTAGTACCAGAGGAACCCGAAGGACATGTAGACGGCGGCCATCCCGGCCCAGTAGGTGACGGCCTCGCCGATCGCGGTCCAGGCGACGGCGCTGTGGTGGGTTGGATGGGCAGGTGCGGTGTGAGCGGCCATGATGGGCTCCTTGCGGTGTGCTCCCTGTGGTTTCAAGAGCAACCTACGGCGGGCCGGTGTCCGCCGCATCCGGGATCCTCGCGACGCTGGTTGCGGGTTCGCCGCAGCGGTGACGCCCTGACTCCCCGCTCGATCTGGAAAGCGAGCAGGACGAGCGACACGCCCACGACGACGTCGATCACGAAGTGGTTGGCCGTCGCGACGACGGAGAACGCCATCGCCGCGGGCATGACGACGGCGAAGGCGCGCAGGAGCGGGCGGTGCGTGGCGCGGAAGACGACGATCCCGACCGCCAGGTTCCAGCCGGCGTGGAAGCTCGGCATCGCGGCGTACTGATTGACGAGGCTCGCCGGCAGGATCTGCCGGTACGCGGCGGCGCCGTGGGTCACCGTGTCCATCAGCGGCAGGCTGGTCAACCGCGGCGGCGCGACCGGGAACAGCGCGAAGATCACGAGGCCGAGCGCGCCCGTGAGCAGGCAGACGTTCCGGAGCGTGTAGTAGTGCTCGCGGCGGTAGCGGAACAGCAGGATGCCGGCGCCGACGATCACCGGCCAGTGACCGAAGATGTAGATCCAGTTGACGAGGTCCTGCAGCAGCTGCGAGCCGGCCACGACGGACTGCACGGCGCCTTCCCAGGCGATGCCGAGCGCGTCCTCGACGTGCAACAGCGACGCCGCGTTGTGCAGCGCGCGGTCAACGCGTCCCTCGGTGACCGCGCGGACGCCGAAGTACGTCAGGTACGCGGCCGCGAAGACCGTCAGCTGACGCCGTCCGGGGTGCCGTCGTCGTTCCGTGGCGCTCACTCCCCGCCGGCGGCGCACACGGCCGAGACCACGAGCCGCCACGTGCGCGCGGGCGTCGTCGTCACGCGGGCGGTCGCCGTCCAGCCGGTGTCACCGTCGGGCGCGTTGACCACCAGCGCGGCGTCCTTGACCGCCCCGCGGATCCGCGCGCCGCCGGAGAGCACGCGGGTGCCGGACGGGCAGCGGGCGACGAGCGGGCCCTTGCTGCGGCGCGCGTCGGTCGTCGTGGCGCTGCGCACGTCGACCACCGAGGAGAGGAACGCCCGTGCGGCGTGGCCGTCGAGCCGGGCGCTGTCGTGTGCCGTGCGGGCCGCGGGCACTTGCCCGAGCGAGGGCTCGGAGATGTCGGCGCCCGTCAAGGCGTTGCCGGCGACGGCCGCGCCCGTGACCGCGCCCGGCGCGAGCTGCTCCGGGCCGACGGCCTCGCGGGCGAGCGCCGACCGCCCGACGGCTCCGGGCGCCAGCTTCTCCGCGGTGACGGCGCCGCTGCGCAGCGACAGCGTCCCCACGCTGTCGGGCGGCGTGGACCGCCGCAGCGTCCCGACGTCGTCGTGCAGCGCGGCGACGCTGATGACGAGCGCGGTCACCGCGATCACGAGCGCGAGCGCGATCGCGACCGCGAACCAGGCCACGATCCGGTTCTCCCGGACCTCGGCCTCGTCGGCTTCCAGGCGGGTCTCGTCCGCCGCCAGGCGCGCCTCGAGGGAGGGGCGGGCGTCCACAGCGTGCTCGGCATCGGGATGTGCGGACATGTGAGCGACCTCCTCGAGTGGTCCAGCTCGACCGTACGCGCCGGCTCGGGCGCCGTCATCGGGGAAGCGCCGTGTGCGCGATCCGTAGGAAAACGCGGCTTCCCGCGAATAAAGTCGGAAGCGGTGCCTCCGTTCATCGTCGCCCACCGCGCCGGCAACGACCTCGCGTGTCTGCGCCGGGCCGGGCGCGCCCGGTTCGTCGAGGCCGACGTCCATCTGCGCCGCGGTCGCCTCGAGGTCCGCCACCTGAAGGCGCTCGGGCCGTTTCTGTGGGACCGCTGGTACCTGGCGCCCCGGCACACGCCCCGGTTGCTGCTGGCGGAGCTGCTCGCCGAGGCGGGCGGCGACGTGCGGCTGATGCTCGACCTCAAGGGCGTCCGGCGACGGGTGGCGCGCGCGGTGCGGGCCGAGCTCTCAGGTCACCGCGCGTCGGTCGTCGTCTGCTCGCGCTCGTGGCGGCTGCTCGACGCGTTCGCGGAGGAGCAGCGCATCTACTCGGTCGGCAGCCGCCGCCAGCTGCGGGCGCTGCGGCGCCGCTTCGCCGGCCGGCGCCTCGCGGGGGTCTCGATCCACCGGCGGCTCCTGGACGAGCGGACCGTGCGGGACCTCCAGGAGCGGGCGTCGCTGATCGTCAGCTGGCCGGTCGAGACCGCCGAGGAGGCGCTGGCGCTCGGTCGCTGGGGCGTCGACGGCGTCACGACGACGCGGTTCGCGGCGCTGGCGGAGGCCATCGCGTGAACGTCGTGCTGCGGACGCTCGAGGCGGCCGGCGACCGTCTCGCCGGCGCCGATCTCCGCCTCGTCGCGCTCGCCCTGCTCGTGCACGTGGCCAATCACGTGTTGAGGTCGCTCGCCTGGCGTGGGGTGCTGGCCGCCGCCTATCCAGGCGAGCGTGTCCGGCTGCTGCCGGTGCTGTCGGGGTACGCGGCCGGCGTGGCGATGAACGCCGTGACCCCGGCGCGCGGCGGGGACGCGGTCAAGGTCGGGCTCGTCCGCACCGCGATCCCGGGCTCGACGCTGACCACGATCGCCGCGACGATGTCGGTGCTGGTGGCACTCGACCTGGTGATCGGCACGCTGCTGCTGCTCGTGGTCGGGCTGACGGGCGCCGTGCCGCTCGACATCGGCGCCGGGCTGGATCGGACGGCGACGGCGGCGCCGATGATCGTCGCCGTGCTCGTTGCGCTCGCGGTCGCCGGGTGGCTGGCGCGCCGGCGCCTGCGCGGGGTCGCCGCGCGGCTGCGCCAGGGCGGCGCCGTGCTCGCGCAGCCGTTCCGCTACCTGCTGACGGTCGCCGCGCCGCAGCTCGCCGCCTGGTGCTGCCGGGTGCTGGTGGTGCTGTGCCTGCTCGCGGCGTTCGGCCTGCCCGCGACCGTGCCGCTGGCGGCGCTGGTCATGGTCGTCGGCGGCGCCTCGAGCCTGGTTCCGCTCACGCCCGGTGGCGCGGGCACGCAGCAGGTGCTGCTCGCGGTCGCCTTGAGCCAGACCGCGTCCGCCGCGGCGGTCGTCTCCTTCTCGCTCGCCATGCAGGCGAGCGTGACCGTGGTCAACGCCGCCCTCGGCGTGGCGGCGGCGATGGCGGTCTGCCGCAGCGTCCGCCCGGTCCGAGCCCTGCGTGCCACGTTCGCCGGCGCCCGCGCGTAGGCGAGCTGGGACCATGACCTTTCAACGAGCAGGAGGCGCTCACGATGGATACCGGCTCCGCGCGCGTGGCCCGCGGCCTGATCGATGCCAACCCGTACCTGACGCTCGCGACCGCTGACCGTGACGGCCGCCCGTGGGCGTCGCCCGTGTGGTTCGCGCACGATCGATACGCGTCGTTCTACTGGGTCTCGGCGCCGGACTCGCGCCACTCGCGCAACATCGCCGAGCGCGCGCAGGTGGCGATCGTGATCTTCGACTCGACGGTTCCCGTCGGCTCCGGCCAAGCCGTGTACGCCGACGCCGAGGCGGCGCAGGTCGGTGAGGACGAGCTCGCGCGGGCGATCGAGGTGCTGTCGCGCCGCTCGGAGGCCCACGGCGCGCGGGCCTGGACGGCCGCCGACGTCACCGGCCCCGCCGCCCTGCGCCTCTACCGCGCGGTCGCGACCGAGCACTCGCTGGTCGAGTCGGCCCAACACCCGCGGACCGCCCTGCGGCTCGGCGGTGATGCCTCGAGTTGACCATCGAGCGTGCGTTGGCCGAGGGGTACGAGCCCGCCGAATCTTCTCGATGCGCTACGTGGCGGGCCGATACGGCACTCGCCGCGTCGGGGGAGAAATGAGCGTGTCGGCGTCCGGGCTGGCCAACTGACGCTCGAGGGCGGTGAACGTGTCGATCAGTTCCGCGGCTTCGAACGCGCGGTTGCGCTGACCGACGGTCGTCTGCTCGAGCACGCCGGTTTCGAGGAGCCGCGGGATCGCTGCGTTGACGGCTTGCACGCTGCGTCCGATCAGGGCGGCAGCGCTCTGCACGGTCATCACCGGTGCGCCCGGAAGCGCGTGCAATAGCAGGTCCGTGGCCGAGTTCTTCCGGACGCCCCCGAGGCGAGTGCGCCACCGTGCTTGCAGCGCCCGGACGCGCTGCTCGTAGGCGTCGGCATCCGCGACGGCACGTTGGCAGGCACCGGCGAAGAGCGAGATCCAGGCGTTGACGCCGTCCACCGCGGCCTGCTCGCCGAACTCGCCCCGGTAGCGAGTCATGGTGAGGCCCGCGACGTAGTCGGCCGACCAGGTCGCGAGCACGAGCGAGATCGGTGGGACGAGCCGCGGTGCGATCCCCCGCCGGCGCAGGATCACGTGGATGAGCGCGCGTCCGGTCCGGCCGTTGCCGTCGACGAACGGATGGATCGTCTCGAACTGCGCGTGCGCCACGGCGGCCTGAGCCACCGCGGGCAGATCGTCCCGGTTGCAGAAGGCGCACAGGTCGCGCATCAGTTCGGGTACGTACTCCGGCGGCGGCGGGACGAAAGTGGCTGAGCAGGGATTGAAGCTGGTCCCTCCGATCCAGTTCTGCATGTCTCGCAGGGTGCCGCCGAAGCGCTCGATCGAGGTGCCGGCCAAGAGTCGATCGTGAACGGTGAGGACGTCGTCGACGCGCAACTCCGGTACGTGGCTGAGGGTTTCGACCGCCCAGTGCATCGCCGCGATGTTGTTGAGCACCTCGGTGGCCGTGACATCCGGTCGGCTGTCCTCGAGACCTCGCGCCAGCTCGGCTTTGAGTAGCCGACGCCCGGCGATTTCGAGGCCTTCGATTCGAGACGAGGCGACGGCTTCGGCTCTGAGGAGCAGGCGGGCCATCGCTTCCGAGTCCGCGAGTACGTTGCCGTCCTGATTGAGCCGCAGGATCGCGGCTTCGGCATCGCTCACGTCCGCGGCGGTGGAGCCGTCCAGCGTGAGCCGGCGGCCGACGAGAGGGTCCGGGAGGTAGGCCTCATAGTCGCAGCCTCGACGGTCGCGCCGTGACAAGTCAGAGCTTTGATTCGGCCGCCATCGAAGCTTGACCACGGTCGACATGTATTCAAGGTTATCGAATAATCTTGAATAAGGTGCCGTCATGTGCCTCGCTTCGCGGCATCCTCTAGCGTCGGCGCAATATTTGCGTCAGCGCTAGTATTTGCGTTGATGCAAACGACGGACGTGGCGAGCGCGAGGCAGCTCGCGGCCCAGTTGGCGGCTTTCGTCGAGACGGCGATGCGAACCGCGCAAGCCGAGTTCTTCGGCGTCATGGAGGAGTTCGACCTCTCGATCAGCCAGCTCAAGATCCTGCTGATCCTCGGCGCGGAGACGGACGAGCCGACGCCGTCCCAGCTCACCCGCCGGCTCGGGCTCAGCTACGCCGCGACCGGTCGGGCCGTCGACGTGCTGGTGCGCCACGGGCTGGCGGCGCGGCGGGAGGACCCGGACGATCGCCGAGTCAAGCGGCTCTCGCTGACCGAGCAAGGGCGCGCCACCGTCAACCGCATCGGCGACGCGCGCATCTCCGCGCTCGCTCACCTTCTGGACGAGCTCGGCGGCGAGGACCGCCAGGCGCTGGCCGGGGTGCTCGCGTCGCTTGCACGATCTTCGACCCGCGGTGCCGACGCGGAGGACTCATGACCCCGACCCAACCCAACGCCAAGCTGTTCGACCGCCGGCTCGTGAGCGTGTCCGTCGTGGTCGTTCTCGGCGCGATGATGTCGATCCTCGACACCACGATCATCAACGTCGCGATCAACACGCTGGCGCGCGACTTCGACACCGGCCTGGCGACCATCCAGTGGGTCTCGACCGGCTACATGCTCGCGCTGGCGACCGTGATCCCGCTGACCGGCTGGGCCGCCGATCGCTTCGGCACCAAGCGCCTGTACATGATCTCGATCGGCTTGTTCCTGGCCGGGTCCGCGCTGTCGGGCCTGGCGTGGTCGGCCGGCTCGCTGATCGCGTTCCGCGTGCTGCAGGGCCTCGGCGGCGGCATGCTGATGCCCGCCGGCATGACGATCCTGTCGCAGGCCGCCGGTCCGCAACGCGTCGGACGGGTGATGAGCGTCGTCGGCGTGCCGATGCTGCTCGGCCCGATCCTCGGCCCGGTGCTCGGCGGGTGGCTGGTCGACAGCGCGTCCTGGCGCTGGATCTTCTACATCAACGTCCCGATCGGCGCGATCGCGCTGATCGCCGCGCTGCGCCTGCTGCCCGGCGACCGGCCCACCGCGGCCGCGCGGCTCGACTGGCTCGGCCTGCTGTTGCTCTCGCCTGGCCTGGCCGCCTTCGTCTACGGGCTCGCCGAGACGGCGTCCCACGGCGGGCTCGGGTCAGCGCAGGCGCTGGCGCCGATGCTCGTCGGCCTGGCCATGATCGCCGCCTTCATCCTGCACGCCGCCCGCACCAGCGGCGCCCTGCTCGACGTCCGGCTGTTCACCGTGCGCACCATGAGCGCCTCGGCGCTGACCACCGCGTCCTTCGGCATGGCGATGTTCGGCTCGATGCTGCTGATCCCGCTCTACTACCAGATCGTCCGCCAGCAATCGGCGCTGGACGCCGGCCTGCTGCTGATTCCCCAGGGCGTCGGCGCCGCCATCGCCATGCCGATCGCCGGCAAGTTCACCGATCAGCACGGCGCGGGACGAATCGTCCTCGGCGGCCTGGTGATGCTCGTGCTCGGCATGCTCGGCTGGTCGCAGGTCGCCGCCGACACGTCCTACGTCCTGCTCGGCGCCAGCCTGTTCGTGCTCGGCCTCGGGATGGGCATGACGATGATGCCCGCGATGAGCGCCGCGTACCAGACGCTGCGGCACGAGCAGATCGCGCGCGCGACCACGGCGCTGAACATCATCCAGCGCGTCGCCGGCTCCATCGGCACCGCGCTGTTCTCCGTCGTCTTGGCCACCCAGCTCGCCGACCGGCTCCCCGGCGCCGCGGGCGGCGGTGGGCTCGCGGCGGCGCAGAGCGTCCCGGCTTCCGCCCGGGCCGAGCTCGCGCCCAAGATCGCCGACGCCTTCGGGCATACGTTCTTCCTGGGCGTGATCATCGCGCTGATCGCGTTCATCCCGGCGCTGTTCCTCCCGCGCCGCAGGCCTGCGCCGCCTGCGCGTGACGTGGAGAGCTCGTCCGCGGTGCCGCCGATGGTCGAGGCCTGAGCTGGTTCGATTCGAAACTCCCGCCGCGCCGCGCGCCGCTGCGAGTGGATGGTCGGCGCGTGAAGCTCTGGCCGGCCCCGAGCAGCGAGGCGGCGAGCGCGGGTGGCACAGTGCAAGGCGATGTCGCGCACGACGGAACGGACAGGGTCCTTCTCGGCTCGGGCATGGTTTGGCGCGCGGCGAGCGCGGTAGCGTTCGACGGGTGACGACCAAACAGCGCCTGCATGAACCTGGTCGACGAGCTCTCCGAGGTCGAGGCCGAGGATGCCCGTCGCGTGATCTCGACGCGCCGCGCGGGCGAGGAGCGAACGACGCTCATCCTCGACGACACTGAGGCGCGGCGGGTCTGCGCCGCCTCATCCGACATCGCACGTGAACCCGCCGCACGCGATCGAGCCCTTCGATCGCCGGCGCCACCGCGTCCGCGAGTTCGATTGCGGTCAGCCATCACTTGACGCCTGGCTTCAGCGGTACGCGAAACAAGTCAGCGCCGCGACGCCGCCCGCACATTCGTCGCCACAACGCCGACGATGTCGCAACCGCCTACTACGCACTCGTGGTCGGCCACGTCGAGCATCCGGCCGTTAGGCGCGAGGTCACTGTCTGCTTCATCGCGCGGCTGGCAGTCGATCGCGGCGCGCAGGGAACGGGACTCGGCGCTGTGCTGCTGCTCGACGCGCTCGAACGCATCGCGACCGCGTCTGAATTGATGGCGATCCGCGCCGTGGTCGTGGACGCAATCGACGAGCGCGCCGCTCGCTTCTACGAGCACTTCGGCGTCGTTCGCGTCACAGACCAACCGCGCAGCCTGATGGTGTCTCTCCACTTGGCCCGCGCCGTGTTGGGCGAGTCGGCGACCTGACGTCATGGGGAGAACCCTTGCCCATGCGCACGGATGGCAATACGCATTTGCCGGACCTCTCGGGATGCCTGATCGCGCGAGTCATACAGTCGCCCGCCGCTCAGCGGACGCCCGCGACCCGCTCCGCGGATCGGCCTCGTCCACCCCCGCCCGTCCCCTCGGTAGGCATTGGAGGGTAATGCGCGCCTCCGACCCGCACGGCGACTACTTGAGCGGAGTCACGTACAAGCCGGGGCCAACGTCCGAGGGTGACGATAGGCGGACCCGGGCCTCGAACACGAGGCCGCGGCCGGCTGACCATGTGACGACCACGTCGTGCGGCTCCACACCGCGCGCGTAGGTGGTCACGACGTGCGTCGGGCCGGGCCGGCCGGTACGGTTGAGCGTCCGCAGCATGAGCTGGTAGCGGCGATGTGCCCCAGGCGCGTCGTTGTCCGCACGGAGGTCCACGCAGGTCCCGCCGACGGGCTCGGGGATCAGGTTGCCGTTGGTGTACTCCGGCATCGAGCGCTTGCGCCGCCGGTCTCCGCCCAGCATCCGTCCGTCGCCGTCGAACATCTGCGCGTAGGAACCGCTCAGCCGCGTCTGCGTGGGGACGTCTCGCGGGTCGCTGTCGTGATGGCCGAGGTGATCCCACGTCTCACCCCACATCGCAAAGATCCGACCCGGCGACAGCACGCAGAACGCCGGCGGGCCGGACTGGCCGTTGTAGCGGCGCGGCACGCCTGCCGGACGCTGGCTGAGACGGATCGGAGAATGATCAGGCACGCCCGCCGGGCTCACGTGCCGCAGGTACGCGTTGAGATATGACCAGAAGTTGTGGATGCGCCCGATGAAGAAGGCGGCGTACCTTCCCGGTTGATCAAGACCGTCCGCCGGAAGGCGGCGAAGGAAGGCACGCCATGGAGAATGTTCGCAGGCTC